>Ga0182030_10003349_pt1 | contig 34183 bp, 21 predicted proteins | sample 812S3MmetaG_FD_121299 | JGI IMG/M metagenome (GOLD analysis project Ga0182030, IMG submission 121299) | Permafrost microbial communities from Stordalen Mire, Sweden - 812S3M metaG (Illumina Assembly) | ecosystem: Environmental > Terrestrial > Soil > Wetlands > Permafrost | place: Sweden...
GCGCGGGAGCCTCGAGGTCGATAGCGCAGTATCTATCGGGGCTGCATCGGCGTGCCTACGGCAACATGCTCTGGTGCGCGAAATTCAATTCGAGCGGGGATGCCGCAGTCGCGGCGCCGAAGATAGCCGCCGCCGCCGGTCTATCTCAAAAAGGGAATACATGGTCCGGCGGGGGCAATTCCAAGGACGGAACCATTCTCCCAATGGAGCTATGGCAGGTGCAGGCGTGGGTTGTGATGAGCAGCCTGCCGGAAGATATGACCAAGGAAATCCGCCGCAGGTAGAATATCTGGCGAAGCAGGAACCTAAAAAACGAAACGATGAACAGTGGCACCGGGATCCTTGTCACGGCCGCCGTGGCAGATACCATTGGCGCCCCCACCGTTCTCACGGCTAAAGATACGCGTGGTTTTCAACGGTCGGCTGACCAAACAATTCTTCACCATGTCAAATCGCAACTTCTTGCCGGCTGCCTTTTCTTCTTTCTCACAGCACTTTGTCCCGCATCGCATGCCAATAATAGCCTAGGCTGCGTAAACTTTGAGCCAAAGAGCGCGGGGGCTTTGACAGAGGCAGCCGGAGCCATCGGCCTTGCGCCGGCATCCACTCCGCCTGACGCGAAGGATTTTTCGGGCAGGGTCCTGGTTTGGGAGGCCGTGAAAGATCCCGCGGGCGCCATTGATGCGGTTCGTGAGGAATGGATTCGGAGTTATGTGCAAAATGGCGGCAGCCTGATTCTCACGCTCTCGCGGATTCCAGGTCCCAGCCCGATGAGAATCGCGGACATTTCCCCGACGACGGCATGGTGTACTCAAAACCGCAGCGGGCCTGCCGGTGGCATCGAGGGGGTGGAATGGGACACGGAGCTGTATGGCGGGCCCGCGACGAAAAGCGTGTTGTTTCCATATCACTTCAGACTTCAGCCCGTCAGCGCTGTGGAACGCGGCATGGGAGGTTATGAAAGATACGAATGGAACATCCCCTATATCAATCAGCATAACATTCCCGGCGCCACATTTTGGACCCGGCCTTCGCTCAACCGCGACTGGCGTGTCCGGGTCAAAGGGGATGACGTATACGCTTCCCCGCTGGTCCTGACCGGGCGGTACGGAGCCGGGCGGGTGGCTGTTCTGGCAGGCGGAGTTACTGATCTGAAGACCGGAACGGGAGACGCGAACTTTTGGAAACCGCTCCTGGAATGGCTGACTGCTGCGGAGTCAAAACCATCCGCGAAACCGGAGGATGTCAAAATCACTCCCGCAGTGACCGTGGATCGCGCAAAGCGGACGTTGAACGTGGTGGTGCGCAATCCAAGTTCGGCTCCGCTCAAGGTGACCGTGATCGCCCGCTTGGAAACATGGGAACAGGCGTATGTGCGCGATCTCGAACAGGGACTTACCATTCCCGCCAAGGGCACTGCCACCGCCCATCTGGCTTTGCCGGCAATCGGGCCCACCAGTTACCAGGCGCTCGAGTACCGCGATAAGTGGGATGCGCGCGTGGGGATTTTGTCCGAATCGGGAGCCGGTTTTTTGGCCGATACCCGGTTGCCTGTCGATCTTGAGCCGGATGTGCGGCTGTCCCTGGCAACCGACGAGCTGGCCACGCTGGAATATCCGTTCAAGCAGGCTCCGGGACCCCGGACGATGTTCTTTCCAAGCCGCATGGGGACGCCGATCAGCAATTACAGTTATGCCCCGGGAGCCGACGCGCATGCGATACTGACGGTGTCCAACGGCGCAAAGAACCTGGCGCCTCTGTCGAAAGCCGAGGATGAAACAACCCCATCCAACCAATCGATCGGCGCCATCAATGACGAATTGGTTACCGGGGGCAAGATTCCACGTTCCATCCAGAGTTATGGAATGTGGATCGGTCAGGCAGGCACGGAGAATATACTGAAGTTTACTTTGCCGGATCGGGCGACAGTGAATTCCGTCCTGCTCAACGGATGTCCCGAGACCAACCCGGCCTTCCTGGTCCATAACGTCGGCGCCGCGATCATCGAGGTGGACGGCAAAGAAGTGGCCAGCGCCGGGGACCTCGATTCCCGATTCAAAACCGGAGGGCGCGTGACTTTGTCATTCCCGGCAATCACCGGCCGGGTGGTGAGAGTCAGGCTGCCCTGGGTGAACGACGGGACGCCTGTGCTAAAGCGCATTGAACCCTGGCTGGCTGAAGTGGAAATCAACGGCTGGATCGGCAGGACGCCGGCCGATATTCGGGGACATCTGAAAGTCGGGCTAACGGACACCCTGACGGGCGAGGTGATGTCCGTGGGTGACAAGGACGTGACTGTCAAAGGGGGCGAATCCGAAACAGTAAGCCTGCCTTTTAAAACGCCGGAATTGAAGGGCAGCGCCGCGCGCTATCTCACCTTGCAGGCCGCTTTCCAAATCAACGGTTCGGCCAAGAGCGGACTCAGCAAGGAGATGCCGCTGATGGTGATCCGGCCCGAACATCCCCTTGCCTCCATCAACCTGCTCACCGGAGACCACAATATGGAGCTTGGCTTCCTGGTGACGAGCGGGTTCAGGATCGCGGATAAGATCGGGACCGGCACGCAGGAATATCATGACGCATGGACCAATCCCGAGGATATGGCCTGGGCCTATAGCCGCAATCTCAAGGGAGTGGGAGCCAAAGCGAATGCGTCAGCGGTCCAGTTTTATGTTACTGACGCGGGCTTCAGCCAGCACACCGCAAATCCCTGGACCAACTATCTCGATGGCGAGTATTACTTCGATGTCGCAACCCCGCATTTGGTCGAAGCAGCGAAACATTCAGACAAGTGGGACACGTCCGATACGGTAACATTTGGATTTTCGGACCGATGGGATACGGGGCCTGGAGTCAAGGGCTTGTACGGGTGGCCGGAGATGATTGCCTTCGACGAATATCTCAAAGCGCAGGATCTGCCGCGGCTGCAAGGCCGCACCCACGTGGAAGTGGCCCAGGACATAGCCACCCGATATCAGGCTCGCTATCGCCAATGGCAGTTGGAGCGTTACAGCCACGCCGTCAAGATCATGCGCGACGCTTTCGCCCGGGAGAATCGAAAGCTGCTGATCCGCGCGCAGGGCGTGCCGATAGTGCCGCAAGTTTACGAGAAGGGCATTTCCCAGACAGTCGCCGGGATGAATGACGACTCCACCTACGGCATGCACGACGATGATCCCTGCTATAACACAGGAAAACAGATGGCGTATCTGGCGCTCAACCCGAGTTGGCGGCTCTCGACCCTTTTGCAGTGGGGATATAATTCCGCCGTGCTCAACAATCCCAATTGGTGGTCGCCGGTGGGGACCACGGAACCAAGCCGCCGCCATTACTATGATCGCGCGTGGAGAGCCAGGGTCGATGCCGACGGTCATTATCGTTCGATTCATTCGTTTGGTTACAGCTCCAATGCCGGCCCGGCTTGCACCATGTCGCCCAATGACTGGCAGGAATGGTGGAGGCTAGCGGAACGGCACGCTCTTATCAGTCCAGACGGCCCGTTCGGCGCCGGCATCGTGCTCAGCACCGCCGAGCTGGCGGACCCGGCTAAGACGGACTTTAGCGGAGGCGGAATGACCGGGAGCGATGAGGATTCCATTGTCGGCAGTCTTGCGCAAACCTTCCGGCTTTTACACGAGAACGGAATCGATATTTCCTTCTCAACCAACGCGGCGGCACTCGACAAGCTATCCGGAAGTCCGCCGCTCATCATTCTCAATCTGAGCGAGTTTGGCGCTTCCGAAATCCAGGCTCTGCAAAAGCTCGCCGGGCGCGGAGTCCCTATGGTCGCGTTTCAAGGGAAAAATGAATTGAGTCCGGAAGCCGCAAGGCTTTTTGGCGCGGCACCCGGCGCAAGTCAAAGGACTTTGCTTATCAAGGGGACCATCGACGATTTCAGCGAGTCGCAGGCCCGAGCAATGGCCCCCGTGTTTCAAGAGACTCTCCGGCTTCCGATCCAATTCCCGAGCGGCAGCGCCGGGTATGGTTTTACCATGGGCAACCAGCATTACATCGTCGTCGAGGACTGGCGCGAAGAGGGGCGCGTCCTAAGTGTGCGCTATCGCCCGAACCCGCCGGTGAAGGCGATCCATGCGGTGAATATCAACGACAACCGGATACTGGCCGTTCGCAAGGACGGGGACGGCTGGCTGATCGACTTGCCCACGCGTCCCGGAGACGGCTCGCTGATCTGCGTGGAGGAAGAACCTATGGACAGGCCTGTCCCTTAGATCGGATATTTGTAAACTATTCCCACGGAAACCGCGTCCGCAACTGGTCGATAAGGCCGGCGTCCAGGTCGCACGGATCGGCGAGGACAAGCTCGGCCTCGAAGGGGGCGTCCGAAGGAAGGAGCGGGGCGTCTCCGCGGACGAACTTGAGGAGAATCTCGTTCCAACCGGATTGGAACTCGACCTTGGCGTAGGGGATGTCGCGGCCATCCCCCGGGCCGCTGTAGCTCGGCCGGATGGGACGGTAGACGAAGTTTTCCACGGCCAATTTGCCATTGAGCCAGACTTTCACGGTGGCATTGCTGGGCGCGCCGATGTGAACGGAGCGCGGGATCGGGCTCCAGGTGAAGGCTTGGGCGTAAACGACGCCGGTTTGGGTAAGTGCTTCACTGAAGGGAATGGCATTACTTTCCGAGCAAGCCTCCCGCCACGCTCCGGGGCGGGCACTGGCGGAGGTCAACGGGGCGGTGACGGACTCGGGTTGCAGGACGGCATCGAAGAGTTCGCGGTCGTTCCTGCCGCCGGCCGGCAAGGGGCCAAGCAACCGCCAACGGCTGGCTCCGAGAAGGATAATGGGCAGCGCAGGCAGGGCGGGGCGATTATCGGCGGATAGGACGAGGTTCAGGCGATTGGTGATGGCGAGATCGCAGGTCGCCGCGACATCCCAGGAGAGCGCGACTTCGCAGCGAGGGGCAAGGACGACGAGGCGGGAGGGGTCGGCGACGGTGAGGGCCGGGGTCCCCTGCAAATCGACGCGCAGCTCCAACGTCGCGGGATGCGGATTTTCAAAGTGGGCGACCAATCGCTTGACCTGCCCCGCGGCGATGGTGGCGGATTTCGGGTACTCGATGCCGACAGGGACGACGTTGCCAGGGTAGTCGAGCCGCCACGGATTTTTCCGCCAGAGCTTGCGCACGCTGTCGTCGGCTTTCAAGCTGGCGAGGTCCGAGGGGATCGCGTCGAGCGAGACGCCGTGATGAGCGAGGACTCGGTGGGCGACGGCGATGGTGCGCTCGGTCAGTTCCACGCAATCCTTGGGAAAGGGCCGGAGGCCTTTATCGATATTGCGAAGGCCGCCCCAGCTTGCGTTGGTGGCGATGGCTGTGCCGAGGGGCTTAAGCCATTTCTCGGGAAGACCGCTGTTTCCCGCGACAATGCCGATATAGGCGCCGAGGGTGGCGCCGGTGCAATCGGTATCGTAGCCGCAATTGACGGCCTTGCAGATGGCATCCCCGAAGTCGTCGCCGTAAAGCCAGCCGATGACCTGAAAGCCGATGTTGATGGGGGAGTATTGGGCGTTGTAATGGGGGGTGGCCTCGAGCACGCGCCGGCGGGCCTGCTTCCAATCCTGACCGGCGGCGCGGGCATTGATGGCAGCCTGGATGGCGGCATAGGTTTTGCTGGCCTCGGGCACATAGGAGAGGCCGATGTCGAGGAGGGTGGTCGTGTCGCCGATGACGAAGGCGGCGGACTGGATGGCGGTGTTGAAGAGCTCGCCAAACACACTCTCGCCTCCCGCGTGGTCGATGATGGCATCCTCGTAGGCGTAGCGAACGGCGATGCGAGGAAAACCGGGCGCAGCGCAGGCCCAGATTTCGGAGCGAATGGGACAGCCCATGCAATCCTTGAACCAGTTGTTGCTGACCGAGGAGACGGGAGGGCGGAGGCCCAGTTTCAGGTTAGTCCGGTGAAAGCCGTACTCGTCAAAGTTATAGCCGACGTAATCGAGCCAATACTGGGCGAGATCGGAGGCATCGAGAGCGGGGCCGACTTCCTCGAGGGCGAGCAGCCAGATCAACTGCAACTCCAGGTCGTCATTGGGGATGCCGCCTTCCTCCAGGCGCGGATACCACCAAACGTCCAATGGTTCAGGCTGACCAAAAATCTTTTCGAGCGGCGCGCCGAGGGTGCCGCCGGAATTTTTGCCCATCCAGCAGCCGTGGACCTTGTCGCGCAGGATTTCGGGGGAGAGTGAAGTCGTGATCATGGTTCTTTGGGAAAGTTCGAACCCCGGAGTACGTGGTTTTTCGCGGATAAGCTCAAGAGCGGTTTTCACAAATCCGGCCGCGGTTTCAACAGGCTCCTAACCGCGGCGGCGCGACCGCTGCCATATGCCCAGCCCGCCCAGCCCGCCAAGCAGCAACGCCCAGGTCCCCGGCTCGGGCACGGCCGCCTCCACCACGATTTCGTGCGCCTGCGAATAATCGACCTGGTAGCCGGTGGGCAGATTATTGACGGCGGCAAATGTTCCGGATTCCGTTCCAGTGAAGGTCGCGATGATGAATCTGTTGGTTGACGGAGTCGAGTTTAGGAGATTCAGCGTCAAGGTATCACCGGTTGCCACGGTCAGATTTCCAGTGATTGCCAGCAAGTCACTGGCATTACCCGTGTTATCAATATCCACCCTGAAAGTGCTCCCAGTATTGAACGTAACAGTGTTGCCGATGCTGAGTGTCCCCGTGGTGAGCGCACCCGGCAGGCCCGGATTGATGGTCGCTCCCGACGCGACTGTGGTTACCCCGTCAATGAGCCCGGTGCCGCGCAAAGTCCCCGCATTCACTTTGACCGCCCCCGTGCCTGAGAGCGAACCGGTGACAATCAGCGTGCCCGCGTTCACATTCGTCGCACCGGAGTAGGTGTTGTCGCCGGAGAGGGTCAGCATGCCCGCGCCAGCCTTGGTCAGGGCTCCGGAGCCGGTCCCGTCCGCGATGGCGCCAGAAACCGTCAAGCTGTCAGTGGGGTTGGTCATCGTGGCAGTCAGAGTGCCCGACATTCTCACCGGGGCGCTGATGGTGTTTGTCCCGGCGGCGGTAATGCTCGGAGCGGCGCCGGCCAAGGTCAGGCCGGTGCTGCCGGTGCCTTTGGCAATCGTGTAGGTTCCCGCGCCGGTGAATGTCACGGCATTGAGGCTCGGAGCCGCGCCGTTGAGATTAACGGTCACAGGGCCGGAGGTGTTGCCAAAGGAAGCGGTGTCCCCCGTGGTGAAGTTCGGATCCAGTCCTGGGGCCGCGTGGACGGCGGCGTTGGCCGAGTCGTTCCAGTTGGCGTCCGTGCTCCATATCCCGCCGGTGGCTCCGGTCCACACCATCTGGCCGGAATAAACCTGGCCGGCCACGGTGATGGCCGCCGCGCCGACATTGCTGCTGGCGCCGCTGAGGGCGGAGTCGTCGGCAAATGTGTAGTTGAAGTTCTGATTGATCACTCGAACACTCAGTCCCGCTCCCAGGCTGGCGCTAATGGTGCCGGAAGTGCCCGGGGTAATTTGGCCGGCTCCCCCAATGGAGGCAACCGTAAGGCCCGAAGTGGTGGCCCCTGTCTGCGTTCCGCTTCCCTTCAGGGCCGAGCGGAAGCCGGCGGCATTGTTCACGACCAGGCTGTTGGTGCTTGTTGCAGCGGAAATGTAGCCTTGGTGGATATCGCCGAGGTTGAGCGTGCCGCTGGTGAGGCTCGGGGCGGCGTGGTCATACACATTGACCGTCACACTGCCGGACACCGAGAGGTTGCCGGAATTCGGGTCACTCACAATAAAGCTACCCGTTTGGCCCGCGCCGATGCCCGTGCCGGTGAAGCTCAGGCCCGAGGTGGGGCCGCTGGTCGCCTGCGGCGCCACGCTGACCGGGCCGGCGACCGAGCCGCTGGTGCTGGCGGCCGACGTTGCGCTGAAGGCGAGGGTTAAGGAATTGACCGGAGCACTGTTTGAAACCGTGAACGTAAAGGCGGTGCTGCCGCCGGTGATGATCGATGCGGCCGCCGGGGTCGCGATGATTGCCCCAATGGTCGCCTCGTGCGTAAGGTCCACCGCGGTGTCGCTGACAATGAGAACGTAATTGGCCGGAGGCGTGCCAGTGAATGGATTACCGGAGGCCAGTCCGCTCGCGGCTGTCGCCAGCACATAGTTGCCCAGTGTCGGCGTGGCCAATGGATTAAAGCTGATGTTGATGGTGCCAAAGCTGGTCATCGTCGCCGCGCCGGTGATTACCAGTTCGGAGGCGGCGGCCCCGTTGATGTCCACGTTAAAGACAGTGTCGGCTTCGAACGCGATGCCGGCGACAGTCAGCGTGCCAATACCCCCGACCGGCCCGGGGTTAATGGTGCCGGCATAGCCGCCACCATCATCGCTGGCCAGGATGACAAAGCCGTTCACAATGCCGGTGCCGGAAAGGGTGGGAGTGGAGCTGGTGGTATTGGGGCCGCCAATGATCACCTGGCCCACTGCTGGCAGCGAACCGTTGATTACCAGGCCACCGCCGTCGAGTGTCGTCCCGCCGGTGTAGGTGTTTGCGGCAGTGAGGGTCAGCGTGCCCGTGCTGATTGCCACCAGCGAGCCTGGGCCGCTTAGAACCCCCGAGTAAGTGGTGCTGGCGTTGTTGTTGCCAACAGTGAGAGCCACCGCATTGCCGCTAACGTCAGCCAGCCTCTCGTTCATGGCGCCACTCAGGCCGCCAATGGTGACCCCGCCGATCCCCGTGCTAAATGTAAGGTCATTGGCCGCACCCATAATGACGGTACTGTTTTGCGCGGCATAAGCATTGGCGAGTTGCACCACGGCCCCTCCGCTGATGGTCGTCGCGCCGGAGTAAGTGTTCGCCTGCGAGAGCACCAGCTCGCCAGCGGTTACCGTCAGCGCCGCCGAGCCGCCGATGGCGTTGGGGGTATTCTCGTAAAGAACGCTTAAATTGCTGTTGATCGTAAGCGTGTTCTGGTTGATCGCCAATGGGCTATTCAGATTCAGTGTGCCGCCGGCGTTGACGGTAACCGCCGTGTTGCCCAGGGCGCCGGTGACCGCGAGCGTGCCGGCGCTGACCGCCGTGGCGCCGGTGTAGGTATTTGCGCCGCCCAAGGTCAGGGTTGTTCCAACGCTGTTCATTGTCAGCGTGCCGGCGCCCGCGATCACGCCGTTGAAGGTGCTGCCGATGGGGCTGGTGTAATTGACGCTGCCGGTAATCGTGCCGGTATTGTCCGTGCTCGAGATGGAACCGCCGGTTATATTCAAGCCGCCATTCGCCGTCAGGTTCGCATTCGTGCCGATATTGAAGTTGCCGCTGCTCAATGTTACCAGGCCGGTCACGCTGCCGACTCCATTCCAGTTGCCGCCCGTGACGCCCAAGGTTCCAGCGATCAAGCCGCCGCTGCCAAAACTAATGACCCCGTTGCCGGTCAATGTCGCGTTGCCGCCTGCCGTGCCGGTGCCGGCCAGAGTGCCCGCCGTGCCCACGCCCACCGTACTGGCGGCGGCCAGCGATCCGTTGACTTGCAGTTTGCCTGCGTTGACCGTGGTTGGGCCGGTGTAAGTGTTGGCACCGGCAAGGGTTAAAGTGCCCGTATTGGAATCAGTCAGGGCGGAGGTGCTGCCGCTCGTATTCACGATGGGGGCGGAAATGGTGACATTGGATGTGCCGCCGATGACCAGTTCGTTGCTTCCGCCGATGATTAGCTGGCCCAAGCCGTTGATAATCAACGCGAAGTTGGTGTTCAGGAAGCCGTTGATTGACAACCCTGTGTTTGCACTCAATGCGATGGTCTGCGCGCTTGCGTTATTGAAGACCGCCGTGTTGGCCATCGCGGTGCCGCTGATCAACGTGGCGTCGGTGCCGCCGGCCAAAGGCGTCTTGTAGGCGTAGTTGGCCGTGCCCGAAGTGAAACCAACGATTCCATTGCTGGTTGCCGCCGTCGCGGTGGCGGAGATCACAACGCCGCTGGCGTTGGTGGCGGCATAGGTTTCATTTGTTCCAGTGCCAAAGAGCGCAAAGCTCCCGAGGAACCCATTGCTGGCAACTCCCGTGAGCGTAATGCTCGTGTTCGCCGGAGAGACGAAATCGACGGTGCCGCCGTTGGCGCGTGTGAATGCGCCGGTGGTAAAGGTGAGTGAATCGGTCCCCGAGCCCTTGGCGGTCATCGAGATCGTGTTAGCGCCGGGGTTGACCGCCAGGCTCGCCAGAGTTTGAGCGTTGCTCCCGGCTGTGAAGCTGCTCACGTTCAACGCGCCGCCGCCGAGGGAGAGCGCATTGGTGGAGGCGACAATATTGTTCGTCGACGCGTTCGGGAAACTGAGCGCGAGCGTGCCGCCGTTGACCGCAACCCCGCCCGAGAAGGTGTTGAGGACATTCAACGTCAGGATGCCGCCGCCCGCCTGCGTCAACGAGCCGCCGCCGGTAATCGAACCACCGCTGAAGTCGACGCCCTGTGTGACGGCATTGGAACGATTGAAGGTCAGGTTGCCGTTGTCGGTGATTGCGCTGCTGGTGGAGAGCGAGCCGGTCGCGCCGCCTGCGCCGATTTGCAGCGTGCCCGTGGTGATGGTCGTCGCGCCGGTATAGGTGTTCGCGCCGGTGAGGGCCTGGGAGCCGGCGCCAACCTTCAGCAGCGAGCCCGGGCCACTTAGAACACCCGCGTAAGTCATCCCGTTGTTGTTGTTGTTGCCAACGGTCAGAGCCACCGCGCCGTTAACGGCGTCGGCCAGCGCCTGGTTGCCGGCGCCGCTCAAGCCGCCGATGGTGAACGAGCCAACGCCGGAGCTAAATGCCAGGCCATTGGTCACACCGATGGTGAAGATGCTATCTTGCGCGGCAAACGCGTTGCCGAGCTGCACCACGCCCCCGGTAACCGTCGTCCCGCCGGTATAATTGTTCGCCTGGGTAAGTAATACCGTCCCTGCGCTCACATTCAGTGTCGCCGTGCCACCCAGGCCATTGGTGGTATTCTCCGTAACGACACTGAGCGCGTTGTTGACGGTGAGCGTATTCTGGTTGATGGCCGATGCGCCGTTCAGATTCAATGTGCCGCCGCTGACCGTGACCGTCGTGGCGCCCAAGGAGCCGGAGACCGTCAGCGTGCCGCCGCTGACCGTGGTCGGGCCATTATAATTGTTGCTCCGCGAAAGCGTCACCAAACCGCCGTTCACGGTTAGCGCCGCGCTGCCGGCCAGGGCATTGGCCGTGCTTTCCGTAACGACAGCGGCCTCGCTATTGACGGTGAGCGTGTTCTGGCTGATGGCCGATGCGGCGTTAAGGTTCAGGGTGGCGCCGTAAACCGTGACCGGGGTGTTGCCCAGGGAGCCGGTGATCGTCAGCGTGCCGGCGCCGACCGTGGTCGCGCCGGTATAGGTGCTGACGCCGGAAAGGGTCAGGGCGCCCGTGTTGCTGTCGGTGAGGGCGGAAGCGTTGCCGCCGTTATTCACAATCGGGGCGGCGATGGTGACATTGGATGTGCCGCCGATGACCAGTTCATAGCTGGAGCCGATGGTCAGCGTGCCCGTGCCCCCGCCGGTGGTGCTCTGGATGGTCAACGCGGCGCCGTTGTTCAGGAATCCGTTGATTGTCAGCGTGTGCGCGCCGAGTTCGATTGTCTGGGCGCTTGCGGTGTTAAAGAGCGCCGTGTTGGCCGTCGCGATGGTGTTGGTCAATGTGTCACTGACCATGGGCGAAGCGTAGGAGTAATTGGACGCCGCCGAGGTAAAGTTATTGATGCCGGACGCCGCTGTCGAGGTAGCGGCAATCACATTGCCATTGATGTCGGTAGCGGCATAGGTTTCGCTCGCGCCGCTGCCAGAGAACGCATAAGTGCCAAGGAATGGGCTGCTAATGTTTCCGGCGAGATTGATGGTCGTGCCCGCCGGTGCGATGAAATCGACCGTGCCGCCGGCGTTCCGCATGAGGGGCGCCGAACTGGAAGCGGTAAGCGCGAAGGATGCCGAGCCGCTGGAGGTCAGCAGGATCGTGCCGGCTCCGGCGTTGACCGTAAGGGTATTGAAAGATTGAGTAATGGCGCCGCCGGAATAACCGGTGAGGCTCAGCGTGCCGCCGCCAAGGACCAGCGCACTGTAAGAGGCAATAATGCTGCTGGGCGCCGCGGCCCCGAAGTTGAGCGCGAGCGTGCCGGCATTGACTGTTGTCGCGCCGGCGTAGGTGTTTAAGCCGGTGAGGGACTGGGTGCCGGCGCCAATCATCGTCAGCCCGCCCGCGCCAGTTAAAACGCCCGAGTAAGTCATCCCGGTATTGTTGTTATTGCCAACCGAGAGAACCACCCCGGAGTTATTGCTGTCACTCAATGTCTCGCCAACGCCGCCGTTCAAGCCGCCTATGGTGAACGCGCCGATGCCCGGGCTAAACTGCAGGCCATTGGCCGCGTTGATGGTGATGACACTGTTCTCCGCCGCGAGCGTGTTGCCGAGCACAAACGTCCCCCCGTAAATCGTCGTTGCACCCGTATAATCGTTCGGCTGCGAAAGCTGCACATTCCCGCCAGTGGTCGCGGTGAGTGCCACCGTTCCGCCCAGCCCATTGGCGGCATTTTCAAATACATTGCCCTGATTGTTGACCGTCAGCTTATTCTGGTTGAGGGCATTCTGGCAGTTCAGATTCAGGACGTTGCCATAGACGCCGCCGAAGGTGACCGGCGTGTTGCCCAAGGGGCCGACTACCGTCAGCGTGCCCTTCTCTACCGTGGTGGTGCCGCTGTAGGTGCACCCGGCGCCGAGCACCACCGCGGCGAATGTTTCGGACGGATTGCCGATCATGACATTCAGTGCCCCAGTCTCATTCGGGCCGGTGATGTCAGTGACGACGGTGGTGCCCGAAAAAGACACCAAGCCCTGAAATGTTATCGTCTCCGTGTTGGCGTTCGTATCGGTCAGAGCGTTAATCGTCAAGGTGCCGCCGTTCATATCGTTTTCAATAAACGGATTAAAGGAGGCCGTTACCGCTGCGATCGTCAGGTTATAGTTGTCGCCGTTGGTCACCTTGAAGGACCCATTGGAATTGGGCAGCAACACAGTCCCCGACAGAGACAGGGTATTGCCCGTAATACCCGGGGTCACATCATCGACGTTGATCGTCGGAGCGGCGCCGTTGACCTTCAAGGTGGGGCTCAGGAAAGCGGTGTTGCTGTCCGCGTGGAGTTGGAGGGTGCCGGTGGAGGTGAATGTAAACGAGCCGGCCGAGCCAATCGAGCCGGCGTTTTGCAATTGCAGCGTCCCGGGGCCGACATTTATGGCGCCGGTGAAGTTATTGGCCTGAGAAAGCACCACGGCGCCGGCGGTGATGGTGAGCGCCGCGGAGCCGCCAAGGGCGTTGACGGTATTCTCAGTGACGAGGCTCGCGGCGTTGCTGACCGTCAGCGTGTTCTGGTGGATGACATTTGAGCCGTCCAGATTCAGCGTGCCGCCGCCAACATTGACGCCCGTGTTGCCCAGAGAGCCGTTGAGCGTGAGGGTGCCGGCATTGACCGCCGTGCCGCCGGTGTAGGTATCGGCGCCGCCCAAGGTCAGGGTCGTTCCAGCACTGTTCATTGTCAGTGAGCCGGCGCCCGCGATCACGCCGTTGAAGGTGCTGCCGATGGGGCTGGTGTAATTGACGTTGCCGGTAATGGTGCCGGTGGTGGTCGTGCTCGATATAAAGCCGCCGGTCACATTCAACGTGCTATTCGTCGTCAGGCTCGCACCGGAGCCGATGTTAAAATCGCCGCTGCTCAATGTCACCAGGCCGCCCACGATCCCGACTCCATTCCAGTTGCCGCCCGTGACGCCCAAGTTACCCGTTATCAAGCCGCCGCCGCCAAAATTAATGACCCCGTTGCCGGTCAACGTGGCGTTGCCACTTGCGGTGCCGGTGCCGGCCAGGGTGCCCGCCGTGCCCACGCCCAGAGTACTGGAGGCCAGCGATCCGTTGAGTTGCAGCGTGCCTGCGTTGACCGTGGTCGGGCCGGTGTAAGTATCGGCGCCGGCGAGGGTTAAAGTGCCCGGATCGGAATCAGTCAGGGCGGAGGTGCTGCCGCTCGTATTCACGATGGGGGCGGAAATGGTGACATTGGATGTGCCGCCGATGACCAGTTCATTGCTGCCGCCGATGATGAGTTTGCCCGGGCCGTTGATGGTCAGGGCGGCGTTGGTGTTCAGGAAGCCGTTGATTGACAGCCCGGTAGTCGCCACCAGAGTGATTGTCTGCGCGGTTGCATTGTTGAAGACGGCCGTGTTGGCCGACGCGGTGCCGGTGGTCAACGTGGTGTCAGTGGTGCCGGGCGAGACATAGGTGTAGTTGGTCGTGGGCGAGGTAAAGCCATTGATGCCGCTAGAAGCTCCAGCGTTCGTCAGGGTGGCGGCTATGACAACGGCGCTGGCGTTGGTGGCGGCATAGGTCTCACTGGTCCCGGTGCCGAAGAGCTCATAAGTCCCGAGGAGCCCGTTGCCGGCCACTCCCGTGAGCGTAATGCCCGTGTTCGCCGGAGAGACGAAATCGACGGTGCCGCCGCCGGTGCGCGTGATCGTGCCGGCGGTAATGGTGAGCGAGGCAATCCCCGAGCCGGTGGAGGTCATCGAGATCGTGCTGGCGCCGGGGTTGACCACCAGGCTGCCAAGGGTTTGAGCATTGCTCCCGGTTGTGAAGCTGTTCACGTTGAGCACGCCGCCAGAGAGGGCCACCGCGCTGGCGGGGGCGAGAATATTGGTTGCCGACCCATTCGCGAAACTGAGCGCGAGCGTGCTGTTGTTGACCGCAACCCCGCCCGAGAAGGTGTTGGCGGCATTCAACGTCAGGATGCCGCTGCCCACCTGCGTCAACGATCCAGTGCCGGTTATTGCCGCGCCGCTGAAGTCAACGCCCTGGGTGACGGCATTGGAACGATTGAAGGTCAGGTTGGCGTTGTCGGCGATTGCGCTGGTGGTGGAGAGCGAGCCGGTGGCGCCGCCGTTGCCGATTTGCAGCGTGCCCGTGGTGATGGTCGTCACGCCGGTATAGGTGTTGGCGCCGGTGAGGATCCATGAGCCTGAGCCGAGCTTGGAAAGTCCGCTGCCCGCGCCGGAGATGACGCCGCTGACCGTATTGCCCGCGGAGGTTCCCGACAACTGCATGTTCCCGGCGCCGATGAGCGTAAAGGTGGAGCCCGCGAGCGTGAGCGGTCCACTGCCGTTTGCGGTGATGGTTGGGCTCGCTAAATTCAAGCCACTCACGAATATCGTGCGGTTGATGGTAGTTGAGGGGCCGGTATAGGTGAGGTTGCCGGTCAGACCGCCGCTCGCGCCGGTCAACAAAAAAATGCTCGTGGCCGCCGTGGCGCCCAAGCCGTTGGCCGTGGTCACTAGCAAGGTGCCTTGCGCAAGGTTTACGGGGCCGGTAAAGCTGTTCGAACCGGAGATGGTCCAGGTGTCCTTGCTATTCATGGCAAGGCCGACATTTCCACCGCTCGATCCGTCGCTGATGTTTCCGGAGATGGTATTCGAATTTGCCGTGCCGGTGTTGCCGCTGCCAAGAGTGAGAGTGTAAGTATTCCCCCCAGTCGCGGTCCCGGTAATGGGGCCGGCGATCGTCAATGTCGGTTGGGTGGTGGCCCCGCTGACGTTGATTAGACTCAAGCCGCCTTCCATCAGGATCGGGGCATTGATCGTTTCGGTGACACTCGACGCCGTCTCGGTGGCGAGAATCTGGATCGCGCCGCCGGCGGTCATCACGAGGGTGCCGCCGCTCGCGCTGCCAATGGTGAAGGAGCCTGCGCTCGTATCAAAGTTGATATCCGCGAGGTTGTAATTTTCCGCGAGGCCGACGGTCAGGGTTGCCGGATTGGTGTTGAAAGTCGCGACATCGGGGCTGGTGGTGGTGCCGGTCGAGCCGGAAACAATCCCATTGCTCCAACTGCCGGGGACCGACCAGTCGCCGCCGGTGGTGCTTACCCATGTCTCGCTCGCCGCGCGGGCGTGCGGAGCAAACATGCCGGCTAGGGCAAGGAGAGCAATAAACTGATTCTTACGCAGCGCCGTGCGGATGAGGGAGGATTCAGGTTTCATAAATGCACTGGGAGCCTATTCGAGTGGATACGGGACTGAGGGGCAGTTAGGCAGAACTGGAGCCTTTAATGTTATTATCTCAACAGATAATAACTAGGTAATGGGGGAGCGGATATTGCTAAAAATCAGAATTCTATTATCAGAAGCTATGATAAAATAATCAAGCCGGGGAGAGGGTAAAAGAAGGGTTAGTAAGATATCATCTTCAGCACGAGTTGGGCCACTGGTCAAGTCGCCTGTGAACAATACGGGCTAGTAATTTATGACCGAGGTCTGATTGTTTTGGGGACTCAGTTCATCGACCATCTTTGTTTCCACAAAACCGCCGGTGGGGAGGGGCCTGCGCGGAAGCGACGCCATCGCCCGGGCGATTTTTCCAAAATCAATGAACTTAGCCCAACACTCGGGATTCGAACCCGCGACCTGCTGATTACGAATCCGGCAGTAGTCATGGTTCTAAGTGGTTGCTACAGAGAAAACTATGGTATTTGGCGTCCTTTTGCAACCCTCGAAATCCCTCAAAATCGGGCGATAACTGCAATAAACTGCAATGAAATAAAACGGCTGTCGCGCCAGTCTTTTCGGAATTCATGGGTTTAGATTCAGAGCCGTGTAGAACTGCTGCACTTTCGCGAATTGCGCCACGACATCGGCGGCGATTCCTGATTCCGCAGCCATGCGGGCAAATGTTGGTTGCCAGAAATCCGGCGGCGGGTTGAGGCTCTTCGGCAAATCATGCGTCTTCCGCCGGGCGAACGTGTCCCTGAGATCAGTGCAGAGCTTTTCCCGATTGAGGCCGTGGTCAATGAGCAAAACGAGGTCGATCAAGTCCTTAACCCGCGAATTTGGCCATTCTTCGCGCGGCAACGTATAGGCGTGGAGCTTTTGCGCGAAATGTTCCTCGCGGGAAATTGACGGGAACCTGGGCGCCGGGATATTCGCGAAACCAAGCCAGTCCCGAGGCTGTACGAATTCCACCGGCTCCCGCTGCACGTCGCCGGTGCCAATATCGAGGTGGAACTTTGAGAATGTCCGTCCATCGAGCACCGCCTCTACCGGATAACGCGCTCCGCTGTAGGGAGCAGCCTCCAGTTCCATCGTCGGCTCGCCTATCACGAAGCTGAAAAAGTCGCCCGATTCGTGGATCGCTTTTTCCTGAAGGATCGCAAGCAGTCGCGCCGCACGCTCCTTCCAATCACCGCCGGTTCCTGGTAGTTGGTCGAGGCCGAGGTCAATATCCTTCGTCGTCCGCGCCATCGCGAATTTCAGTTCCAAAGCGTAGCCTCCTTTCAATACCCACGGCGGATTTGGCTCCGCAAAAAGACGGCACAAAAGCCGGTCAAACGCCACTTGCCGCCGGATACGCTGCAAATCTACGCGTTCCGACTTTGCGGTAGTGGCGAGTCGGTCCTCCAGTGCGCGACGGAATGCTGCCGCCGTTTCGTAATGCTTTGCCTTCAATGCCGTGCCTCCATCAGGCGTCGGAGCCACGCAGGAGTGTCACTCCGGACACACGCCGCCGCAGCCTGTTTTCGGGTAATCAGACCCCGGCTTTGGCCTTCGCGAAATGCTTGGATAACGAGATCATGATCGGCCTCACCGGAGGCGGAGAGGTCCAGAATCGCCCTCATTGGCGTCGTCACCGCATATCCGTGCTTCTCGATGATTTCATCGGGAGCAAGCTGCGCCTTGTGCAGTCTCAGAATTGCTGGTACCTCACCACTACGGCGGAAATCAGGAGGCACCGTCATATGGAGCTTTGCGGGATTCGCATCGGAGAGTTCTTCAACGCTGAGGGCCGTCAGGTGGGAGTACACCCCTTGCGGTTCGCCTTCCCGGTTTCGCGACCAGAGTGACCAGAGTACAAGCTGGCCCTCTTCGCTAAGCGGATACTTGCGCAGCCGGTAAATGCCCCGGTGCTCCCGCACCCAATTTCCGGCCTGGACATGATAGCTGTGGGTGCTTCGAGCGTACCCTGCGGCGACCGCTTGCGGGGTGGAGAAATACCCTTGCTGGCTCTCTGCGACTTCGAAAAGCTGCTCAGAGTCGGGCTTGGCGATCAGCGCATTCATGTTCAGGAATCCTGAACAAATATGTCACAATATTCAAGCTCAAAAGAGGATCAATATCCCGGCTCGCCTCTGCGATTCTGTTTGTGGTGTCTGCACTTGCAGCCCGATGCGGTGGTATTGAGGCAGGAAAACGCGCACCTTTTCACCTCCTTCCAGGCTCCGCGCCGAATGAGCGGGGGGCGAGCGCCAGCGAGGAGGACCTTATGATCCAGGTAGCGCTGACGAGTTCCAATCGTCCCCGCCGTCCCTCTCACGGCGGGGACAAGCGGGAGTTTTTTTGAGACTGACTCGGTAGCCAGGGTACGGGGCAATCGCCAAATTAAATCAGATAGGAACGATGAGGGGGCTTCGGTTCGCCATTTTTTGCCGTTTAATGGGACAGTCGTGCTCCCGATTGCCGCAACAACGTCGAAGCAACTTCACGGCATGATCGTGTGTTGGTCCGAGGTGAAAATGCGTCAATATAAATCAAAGGTCATAGAAGGTGCGTAGAAGCGCATTGAAGAACACTGGAGAACGAAAGAGGGGCGGCGGAGCGGTCGTCGGAAAAACCAGGTGTAAATCCCCTCACGTCGCGCCGCTCGCGGAGCAAATGCGCCGTGAAAAGCCCGACACGAACCTCAACTCACTCAAAAACACGCCATGCGTTTTAAGAATAACATAGGCCCCCAGGTGCGCCGTTTTCGCGAGGCCCGGCGCTGGTCGCAATCAAAATTCGCGGTCAAACTCCAGCTTGCAGGCTACGACATCAGCCGCACCAGCGTTTCGAAAATCGAGAATCGTACCGTCTTTGTCACTGACAGGCAGCTTCTCTTTTTGGCCGAGGCGCTGAATGTACCAGTGCAGGACCTCTTCCCGGTCAGACAGAATTGTCGTCTATTTGAATTTCTGGCGAAACTGGAGAGAACGCGGTTCTGAACATCCCACGCCATTGATCGAGATCGCGCGAAGCGGTTGGAGGTTTTCCATATCATGGAAAAGTCGCCGGACCTAAAAAAATGGACGCGCATACTTGTCGAAGCAGTTCCAAGTAGCAGGCAATCAGGGCATTGACTCGTCTTGACGCGCGCTAAAAATTGATCCCGCGCGGGAGCGGCCCCGTAATTTGGTGCGTTAGAATGGTCGAATGAACCTCTGTTTTCAATTTCGGCCAGTTGTCGCGTTATGAGTGATTTCAACACGCTTTTCCCAAACTTCCTCAACCAATGCACGGCATTGAATCAGGCGCTTACCCGCGAGCGGGAGGTCCAGGAAATCCTTCGCAAGAAACAGGTCTGATTCATGCGAACTTCATCAATGTTACTGGAGCGCAGTGTCGGTCCAATGTTATCGAATCTTCTCACGACGGAGGAGGCGGCAGCACAACTCAAGTTGGCACCGAAAACCATTCGGGCACTTTGCACCTCACGCAGCATCACAGCCATTCGGGTTTGCCGCCGGTGGCGCATCCCGGCAGAAGAATTGGAACGATTCAAGCAGGCGCATTTAAGCCGGGCTGTCTGATTCCTTACGCATTCGGCGGATGGGCCGAGCATTGGCCTGCATTTGGCGTTATAGGCCCTTTTATTCATCGCGAGTGTCTCCATGGCAGCAGGCACTTTCCTCCTCTTGGCGGGCGATTCTCAGCGCGGGCCGGAACCGGTCGCTGGGCATCACATCGAAAAAGGCCGTCGCGGTTGCCTTGTTCATTGCCCGGCGGTAGTGCCTGAAAATAACATCCGGTGAATTGCCCATCTCCAGCGCCAGTTCTTCCGCCGATTTCAAAATGGGCAGGCGATAGGTGCCAAAGGAGTGCCGCAGAACGTCGAGGGGCCACTCGGCAAAGCCTGCCTTGGTGTAGGCTTCCCGGAACTTCCGGCGCGAGAAACCGATTCGCCCCGCCTCCTTGCGGTAGATGGTGAGCCAAGCCAAAAGGTTCGGCTGAATCGGCACTAGCCGATGGCGACGCGTTTTTGCATGCCGCGCTTTTACTTCGATTTGCGCGGTTTCCAGGTTAATATCCTTCCAATCCAGCTTCGCTGCCTCCGTGGGGCGAAGCCCCGCGAAGGCACAAATGGCAATGTAGGGAACCATTTCAGACGCGCATTCCTGCAACAGCCGCACCACTTCTCGATGTGTCAGGATCGTCACTTCGCCTTCTGGCTTGCGGGCAATCTTGATGTCCGCCGCCGGGTTCTCCCGGAGCAGTCGGCGGCGACGACCGAATTCGAGCATGACGCCGATATTGCGCCGGTAGGATTCGCGGGAAACCGCGCCCACCTTCAGGCCTCGAATCCATCCCTCCAATTCGGGCGTGGTTAAATCGCAGGCGAGCTTTTCAGGAAAGGCGGCAACGAAGCGGCCAAGCTTGCTCCTGAGATCGGCGAGATATTTCGCGCTGATTCCATCCTGTTTCTTTGCCCCCATGAACACCTCGAAGAGTTTCCCGAGCGAGACAGACGTGTTGGCCTGCTCCAGATAGGCGATGTAGTGCTGCACGGCGGTGAGCAATCCTGCGTCGTATTTTTCCAGCAGTCGGTAACACCGGGCGGCTTCCACTTTCTGCTCATCGTCCAGCCCCAGCGCTTGGAGTTGATATTCCCCGAGCATTTTCGCCAACCGCTTGACGTAAGCTTGCGCAATGGCTTCCTTCTCGAAAAAGCGGCGCTGTGCTCCTTCGGCGGCATGGAGCGACTTCGGCACATGGACCAGGTACGGCGTGTTGGGACTGTAGGGTGCTTTACGAACTTCCAATACGAAGTGCCTAGGCATGGGGCACCTCCTTTGTGGAAGTCAATTGAAGCAAATGGAGCGTCGGGGTCTGATCCCGCGCGGGATCAACAGAAACAAAAATGCGTTTCTGCAATAAACTGCAATGGAGGTTTTTGGTCTTCGGGCGAGCCCCGCTTTTGTCTCCTGTAAGCTCTTGATTCTTAGCAGCTTGCAATGGAGCCAACGGCGGGATTCGAACCCGCGACCTGCTGATTACGAATCAGGTGGACGCCGCATCGAGGGTGTTGGTGCTTTCTTCGCGAATTAGTTTCTTGAGCGGATCGTTCGAGATGAGGACGTGGGTGCCGATCTCGACTTTGTCGTAGACTCGCAGCACGTCGGTGGAGCGCATGCGGATGCAGCCCCAACTGACGGGGCGGCCCAGGGTGGACTCCTCGGGGGTGCCGTGGATGTAGATGCAGCGTTCGTAGGCATGGGCGGTGCCGCCGAAGAGGCCCTTGAGCCAGATGATGCGGGTGACGATGGGATCGCGCCCCCGGGCGTTGGCGGGGATGACTTCGCCGGTGGCGCTGCGGTTTTTGATGACGGAGCCGACGGGGAGGTTGGCGCCGATTTTGTCGTAAACCCAGAGGAGGCCGAGCGGGGTCTTGTAGCTGTTGAGATCGTCGCCGACTCCGAAACGGGAGGTCGATATGGCGAATGTGTCCGTGGCGCGGCCATTCTCGAGGACGGCGAGCTGCTGGTCCCGGACGGAGATGACGATCTCCGGGCCGAAATTGACGGCGCGGGCGCTGGCGGCGAAGAGCAGGAGGAGGAACAGGAAACTCGAAATTCGAAATTCGAAATTCGAAAGGAGTGAATGGCGGATGACGCGGGTGAGGGAGCGGGCAACCTGAAAAGAGGGCGGGGTTGCGGCGCCAAATTTTTCGAGTTTCATGAGTGTGGTTCCAATAAGAGCGTGGGCGCGGTCTCCGGCGTCCACGGGTTGGCGTATCCGGCCGCGGTGATCTGGGCCGCCAGGGTGGCGCTGAGGGTCCAGACTCGCTCGACGTCCAGGTGGAGGTGCCGGGGACGATACGGGGCGAGGTTGCGGGCGGCTAGCTGGAAAAGGCGGACGGCGGGGCGGGCGCGGGTGGCGTCCTTGGGGTGGCCGGGGCGGTTGAATTGCTTCTGGAGGTGGACGAAGGCGCCGGCGAATTGGATGAGGCCTTTATAGAAGGCGTGGTCGGCATCGCCGGTCCGGAGCCAAAGGTGCTCGAGAACGTCGTGCGCCTCGTAATAGCGCTGGCTGTTGAAGCAGGTGAAGTAGCCCTCATACCGCGAGTCCAGGCCGGAGACGCCGGCGGGCAGGCCGCGCAGCATCCCCTCTATTTTTTCGGCTTTCTTCATGCTTCTGGGAGTCTATTGAAAGGCCAGATTTTGCCACGGAAAGCAAAATTGCAAATGAGAATGGGGGCCGTCATAGTGGCGGCAGATTCAATGCGTGTCTGGCCGTTTGCCGTAATTTTGATTATTCTCGCGGCGGCATCGGCCCTCTTTTCCGCCATCGAGACGGCGTTCTTTTCCCTGCAAGCGTTGCAGTTGCGGCGGCTGAGGGCGCAGAATCCCCGGCTGGCGGATCGGCTGAGCCGGTTGCTGGAGAATCCGCGCCGGGTGCTGAGCGCGCTGCTGCTGGCGGATGCGACGGTAAACGTGCCGCTCATCGTGCTGAGCCTGTATGTGCTGCGGGAGGTGGCGCGGCTGCCGGTGCCAATAGGGCTGGCGGCGGCGGTTCTCTTTACCCTCATCGCGATTGTTTGCGACCTGGGGCCTAAGGTGATCGCGCTGGGGGAGCCCTACCGGCTCGCGAAGGTGGGCACGCGGGTGATGAGCGTGCTGCTGCCGCTGCTGGACCCGGTCTCCCGGGTGCTGCAACGGTGGAGCGAGCGCATCGCGGACGCAGTGACGCCAGCGCGCCTCCAGGCGCACGTGCCGCTGAGCGAGGAGGAGCTGGAGACGCTGGTGCAGCTCTCCGCGGAGGAGGGCATCCTGGAGGCGACCGAGAGTGAGATGATCCAGGAGATACTGAAGCTGGGGGATAAGAATGTGGGGGATTGCATGACGCCCCGGGTGGACCTGTTTGCGCTCCCCGATGACCTGACGAATGAGGAGGCCATGGAGCGGCTGCGCGCGGGACGGCACCGGCGGGTGCCGGTGTATGGCGAGACGCCGGACGACATCGTAGGGACGCTGGAGGTGACGCGGTTTTTCCTGAACCCGAACCCGGCGGAGCATTACACAGAGCAATTGCACCCGCCCTCCTTCGTCCCGGAGACGATGAAGGCGCTTGAGCTGCTGAAGAGTTTCATCAAGCACCCGCAGGGGATGGCTGTCGTCGTGGACGAATTTGGGGGGACGGAAGGGGTGGTGACGTTGAACGACATCGTCGAGGAGGTGATCTCCGACGCGGTGCCGAGCGGGGAGCAGGAGCTATACATCGAGCCGCTGGGCGAGGGCCGGGTGATCGCTGCCGGACGGACCCGGCTGGACGATCTGGCGGAGCTCGGGTTCAACCTGGAAACGGACGGGGTGGATACGATAGGCGGCCTCATTTTCAACCAGACAGGCAACATCCCGCGAGTCGGGGCGTGCATCGAGATCAACAAGGTGTGGATCCGGGTGCGGCGAAGCTCGCGGCGCGGGGTGGAAGAGGTGCTGCTGGTGCTGGATCGCAAGGACGACGACCAGGAGGAAGGGGCATGATGGCGCTGGCCCTGGCGGTGTGCCTCGTGACGTCGTTCCTTTTCTCGGGGACGGAAGCGGGCATTCTTTCCCTAAACCGCGTGCGGCTGCGGCACCGGCTGAAGATGAATGACCGGGCCGCGCGCAAGCTGCAACGGCTGGTTTCCCGCCCGGAACGGATGCTGGTGACTGTGCTGCTGGTGACCAACATGATGAATATCTGCGCCATCCTGCTGATCACGCGCGCATGCGTGCATGCTTGGGGCGGGCCGGGCTACCTCGCGGCCGGGGCCATCTGCCTGCCGCTCTGCCAGTTTTGCCTGGAGCTGCTGCCGAAGTCGCTCTTCCGGCGGTTCCCCTACCGGTCGCTGGCGGCGCTCTCCGAGGTACTGCGGCTGGCGGACGTGCTGCTCTCGCCGGTGCTGGCGCTGGGCGGGGTCATCGTGCGGCTGGCGCCGCGGAAACCGGAGGAGCGCAAGCTCTTTGCCGCGCGGGAGGACTTCAAGTACCTGACCATCGAGAGCGAGCGGCAGGGGACGCTGCTGGCGGTAGAGCGGGAGATGATCTCCAACGTCATGGACCTGGGCTCCGCAAAAGCGCGGGACGTGATGGTGCCAATCGAACGGGTAAAATCCCTCCCGGCGACGGCGACCACGCAGGAGCTGCTGGACCTGGCGCGGGAGACGGGCCTGGAGCGCTTTCCGCTCGCGGACCGGCAGGGGAACTTCGTGGCGCTGGTGAATGTCTTCGAAGTGCTCATCGAGGGGGCGAAGAAACGGGAGATCACAGCCTACCAGCGGCGGATCGTGACCGTGACGCCCCGGGAAGAGGCTTACAGCATTATGAAGAAGATGCGGGCGGCGCGGGCGACCCTGGCGGCTGTGATGGAGGGCGAGAAGCCGGTGGGAGTGGTGAGTTTTGAGGATCTTGCGAGGCTGCTGGTGAGACTGAGCGAAGTAAAAAAGGGGCAGTGAGCGTAAAAAAAGGTGAGTGCCGGCGAGAAAAAGCTTGAAAAGTGGCATAGATCTGCAAATATGGTTTTCATGAAATTGAGAATTTCCATAATTGCCCTTGGGGCGGCGCTCCTGGTGACAACCGGGTGTTCATCGGTCAAAACTGCCTACAACGGCACTGAGAGTTCTCATCTGAAGAACCCGGCGAAAGTGGCCGCCATGAACAACCCGCAAGGCCTGGCCCCAGTGGCGGAAGGGCCGGTGACGCCCGACACCCACTCGGCAAATCCGGGCGGAACGGGCGCTGGCGAGATGGCCGGGATGAGCACGCCCGATACTTGGGGCGGCGCACTCTCTACCCGGTAAGACGGGCGGGGGGACCGGGGTTTGCTAGGCAGCGACTCTCAGGGATGAGAGGTTTTCGGGGCTTTGGGACCTGTTGAGAAATTGTTGCATGTCGCGTTGCGCGGATTTTTTTCGCACTGCACAAGGTGCGACGAATCGTGGTGAGCGACGGCGGAGCGTTGAATCGCGAGTAAAATGATCATCGGAAGGGCGTGGCCGGCATCGAACGAAGGATTGAGAAGATTTCCGTTGTTCGCGGCGGGATGAAGCCATAGATTTCGCGGCACTTTTCCAGCAGGATTAGCTCAGTGGTAGAGCGGCTGCTTTACACGCAGTTGGTCGGGGGTTCGAATCCCTCATCCTGCATAGAGCGGCGGGGATTTAGGCTTGCACCGGGGCGTCACAACCGGGATATTGCGCGGCCTCCGGAGCCGGAAAGACCCTATCGTCCAGTGGCCTAGGACACCGCCCTTTCACGGCGGTAACACGGGTTCGAATCCCGTTAGGGTCGCTTCTCTGAAAGTGGCTTAACTTTCGATAAATAAAGGAGTTATATCAATTTAAGCCTCGTGCTGGCAGATGCATCCAAATGAACAAAAATGCATCAAAATGCTGGTTTTATTGGCAGTAATTGGCAGTGACTTGGGCGGTGTGTTTCCTGAAATCCGCACACGCCAAGGCCGTCTCCCCGATCGCCTTGAATCCCGAAGCCTTGGATGACCTGTGTTTTCGAAAATCTCGAACTTCACCGGCCGGCAAAACTGCGTTACGGTTTTGTGGTGGCTTCCTCTCCGCAAACTCTGCTTTCCGAATTTGGCGATTCCAAAAACTGGAATTTTGAAGGGCTCACAGACGAGCATGACATTCACGCCTGCATGCTTTGGGAATATGCCCGGCAGTCAAATTTTATGCGCGACCTGGAGTTGCGATGGGAAGAACCATGCATCCAGCAGCTCTCAATCCAGGAACGCCACCGTCTTCTTCCGTTTCGTGGCTCTATGGTTTTTCCGTTCCCGGATACGCCCTGGAGGAAACTACAGACGAAAACGAAAGAGCGGTTCATCAAGTCTGCTATTCCAATTCAAGTTTTCGTCCATCCTGCTGTCGAGTCGGTGGCAGAGGAGATTGAAAGAGTGAAAACTGAAAGCCGAAAAAAACAGTCGCAGTACCGATTTATTGAAATCACACCGGATACCTGGAGCTTGAATACCAACGAGGAAATCCGTGCGTTTTTTAACGAGAAAATAATCGGATTGAGGCCAATAGATATCCCCAACCCCCAAACACCTGGCCGAAGATACCGGGACATGAAGATCGCACTTAGACGTTTGGGAGCCATGCGTCTCATTGCAGTGTATCCCTTTAAGGAGGCCGTAAAATTAGCCGAAGATAATTTTCCAGAACGAGACTGGAAGGATCGGGAGTATTGGGCGGGAATCCGGCCAAACTGCAAGAAGAAGCTCCGCTCACTTTTTCCATTCCTTCCTCCTGGGGAGGAGGAGCGTAGTTTTGCTCCTTGGCAGTAGTTCAGGCGAAATCCCTCATATGGACGGTTGGTCTTGCAATAGAAGAGCGCCCTCCAAGAGCGGCAGGACGTAAGTACGCTGGGGCAATACCAGAGCATCAAGCCCGTGGCAGATATGTTAGTCTGACGAGAGGTGATTGCCGGCTACGGCCGCAGGATTCTTGAGCAAGGTGTACGATTTACGCTCTCGCTTTTTGGTGGGGTTATATAGCCGACACCAAAGTGGGGGGGAGTATGGTGCTTTGACGCATTCTACGGTGCGCACGTATTTGCTTTTGCGTGCCGCTGCAATCACAAACCAACAGGAAGAAATTGCTCGATGGACCGAAACTCCTTGAGGAACTCTTCGAGCCATGTTGCCGCCCCAGTTTGCGGTGGCTTCGTGAGCAACAAAAACGTCGCACCATCCCGTACGTTAAGCTCGGGCATTTAGTTTTCTTCGACCTCGATCAAGTAAGGTCATCGCTTGAGCGGCGGCTCACTATCGTGCCTCGTGCCTAATTTATTGAGGAGGAGGCATGAAACGAGAAAGCCCATTAGAACGATCATTGGCTTGGTTTTCTCACCAGGACGACATGGGTGGCTTCAAAACCGCGGCGGAGACGCATTTCCCGGGGTGGGAGCCAAAGCGATCCTGCCGTGCGCCGCACCGCGATGATCGGAATCCATCCTTCAGTGTCTATAAGAGTGCCCAGGGTCAGTGGCGATTTAAGGACCATGCCACCGACGAGCAGGGCGGCCTGGTGGGTTTCGTGATGCTCGCCGGGATGGATGAAAAACAGGCGGCGCATTGGCTGATGGACAAGGCCGGCATGGGATCTTGGAAATCTTCTCCGAGCACGCCACGACTAAGCTTGGAAACCAAATCCCGTCAATGGCAGCCGTATGCGATGACGACTGCTGAATTGAAGAGGTGTGTCGTGATCGCGGAGACATTACTAAGGCAGGAGGATGCGGCGCAATCCATTGCCACTGCACGTAACTGGTTGCCCGAAACGCTCCACAAACTGGCTCGGGATCCTTGCCTCGGTCTTCATCTGGGCAAACTTGTTTATATTTATCCGACCGGTGCGAAGAAGAGGCTGCGGCCCCTTACGCCCAGTGGCGGCAACATTTACCATGGTCCGGATTTTATCTGGATGTTCGGGAAGCCGGACGCACTTTGGCGTGGAGATCGTGTGTCCCAATGCACGCAGCGGATTTTCATCACCGAGGGCGAGACCGACGCCATCTCCCTCATCGATGCCGGCCTGGAAACGGCCCCGGAAATTCTCGTGGTGGCCCTACCCTCCGCGACAACCTTCCAGCCGTCCTGGTCCGATCTGCTCGCCGGCAAAGACGTTGTATTATGTTTGGACGCCGACAACGCAGGATCCGCTGCAAATCAAAAAATCGGCCGCGTGCTCCGCCCTGTAGTGAAAAGCCTGCAGCGGCTGAATTGGGGAGGCGTGTTACGATGAGCCACAGCAGCGCACAAATGGCTGAGATTGCACCTCAGGCATGCAAGCATTGCGGGAAAATCCCCCCCGCCTGCCTGTGCGATCAGCGGTGCCTGTTTTGCGGCAATGATCAACGCACGTGCACATGCCATATTAAGGCTGAAACAGGAATTCCGACCTCGGCACACTCTACAAGTGGACCGAATGGAGCGGCCCAAGCGAATGTCAAGGACGTGTCCGACCTTTTGGAAAAGGTAGGCCGAGATAAGTTAAGTCGAACGGTCTTAGATAACCTTGAGCCGTGGAATAAAGTATCTGAATCGATCACCGATGGCACGAATGCACCGGCGGAGTGTAGAAATGTTCCTGCCACCGGTGACACCCCAATATATTCGCCCAATGATGCAGGCCGCGCCCAGCAGTTCATCGATCGATGGCAGGATTCCGTCCGGTACGTCCCCGAATGGGGACAATGGCTTATATGGCATGAAGACTACTGGCAGCCGGATAACGATGGCGCCATCCAGCGGCTGGCCATTGAGCACAGCAGACAATTGTGCGTGGAGGCTGCACAGATAAAAGACGAAAGGACGCGTGGCGACGCGCTGAAGACTGCGCTCACGCTGGGCAATACAAAGTATATAAACTACATGCTCGAGTTGGCCAAGGTGGATTCCCGAATTGTGGTCCATGCTGATCAGCTCGATCAAGACCCGGATCTGCTGGGGGTCCTCAACGGCGTGGTGGACCTGGCGTCGGGCAGTTTCCGTCCCGGCCAGCGAGCCGACCTGATCACCAAACGCGCTGGTGCCGAATATCAGGCCGGGGCCGCATGTCCACGCTGGCTCCAATTTATTGAGGAGGTAACATGCGGCAACAAGGAGCTTGCCCGGTACCTCCAGAAATGGAGTGGATATAGCATCACTGGCTGCGTCAGTGAACAGTGCTTCGCATTTCTGTACGGCAGCGGGAATAACGGTAAGTCTAAATTCATCGAGGTGGTTCTGGGATTGGCTGGCGACTACGGAGTATCCGCGCCCTTGTCATTGATCGCACTCTCACCGAACGGGCGCGAGCCGACACACGACCTTGCCAGCCTTCAAGGCGCGAGGTTTGTTGTGGGACCCGAGCTTGAGCAGGGGATGCGGTTGGCGGAATCGCGCATCAAGGATTTGACCGGAGGCGATACCATCAGCGGGAGGCGGCTATACCAGGAAAGTTTCAATTTTCGCCCGGTGGCGAAGCTCTGGCTCTTCGGAAACCATAAGCCCACAATCACCGGCACCGACATCGGGATCTGGCGGAGGGTAAGGCTCATCCCCTTTGAGGCCGAGATTTCGGATGAGAGGAAGGATCTTGAATTGGGCGCTAAGTTGCTGGCGGAGCTCCCCGGGATCTTGCTCTGGTCTCTGGAAGGGGTCGCCGCTTGGCGGGCCGAAAAGCTGCAATCGCCGGCCTTGGTCAGCGAGGCCGTGAATGACTACAAGACCGAAGAGGACTGGCTCGGGGACTTTCTCAACACCCAACTCGAGGATACTCCGGGGCGCCGCGTCACTTTTGGTGATATGTACAGCCGGTACCAGGTCTGGGCGGGTCGTGGTGGGGTACGCTTTCCCATGACCAACCGGACATTCGTAAAGGCCCTGCGCCAGCATGGCATGACGGACGGGCGCAGCAACGGTGGCTCTTTCTGGTTGAATGTCACCCTCAGAACTCATCCTTTTGGTTCATGAGTGCGCGAAGTGCGTTAATATGAACATTTTCACCAAACATTTCATTTACCGCTCCTTACGGAAAGTTAGTGGGAAAAGGGGCATTTCATGCACTTCACGCACTTGGGGGCGCACGGTCCGACTGCAGGCGAGAACCAGGATGAAATGTTTTCCGAAGATCAATTCGATGCCGTGGCCGTGGGCAGCCCCGTCGTCGATATTCACACCGCCCTACTTTCAAAACCATGAGTAAAACGAATGTGATCAGCATTGCCTGCGACGCAGGTGAGTTTTACCTGTCCTACCAGGGAGATTTGCCGGCGCTGCAGGCGCACCGTCAGAAGCTTGATGACGCGAACGAGCAGATTACCCCGATCATCATTGGCGAGGTCCAACAATGAACTCGTTTGAAGCCGAATTTCGTAAACTTTATCGGGACGGGTTGCGTGCTAAAAACCTGGAAGCTTTTCCACTTGGGGCACTTGTAGTAGATCCCAGTGGTGGGCCTATGCATGCGCCAAAGCCCGGGGTTGGTTTGTGGCCGGTGGGGATGGTTGTTGAGGTGACATGGGAAGGAATTGGAGTCGTGTGGATTTCTCCTTTTTATCCGCACAAGTCTGAGTTTGCTGATAATGACGATTTGTACGGACCTTATGTGTCCGATTACGATTCGACTCTGGACTGCCCATTTTTTGCACGCGTGCATGCACTGCCGGCGCCTTCGAGTCAGGAGGAGCCGTGTGAATGAGTTCATGCTCAAGCTGTTTCGGCTACCCACGGGTCACCCCGGAAGAGGGAGCGCACTGGCGTCACTAGCGCGGAAGGCCGCGGGCGATGAGAGCTTCCATGCGTCGCACCCTTGACGATCATGACCAACAATCTCAATAAGCAAACCTGGTAACATATGAAAGCCATCAATCAAACACCTCGTACGATTACAATGGAGTTACTTCGAACGCTTCCGATCCGGAAAAAGAACCGCGGGAGTGATCTGAAAAAGCGAAAGGTCGCTGAATTTGCGATTATGTTTGTGCCGGAACATCTGAATTTGGACCTAATTCACTCTTTCGGATTCAGCATGAAGCGACTCGCGTCATTCAATGAGGTGAACATATGCACGGCGCGAAAGGAATATAACATAGGGGTTAACCAATTTACTGGGGTCTTGCGAAGACAGGGATGGATCAGACGATCCAAGGGAAAATGGATTTTTGACCCTGAAAGGACGATGGCGGCACGGAGAGACGACAGAGTCGGTCGGTTTTTTCATATTGGCGCATGGATACTTTCTCGCGCCCCTCGCGAGCAACATCCGTGGATTATTTCGGAGATCGTCAAATCCATCATGCGTTGAAAGTCGATGAACCTGCCAGAAACTCAGCTTCAGGAATGGAGGGGCTGTTCGTTGCCCGTCGAGGCGATTGCCAAAAACTTAGTCCTGATGAAGGCGCAGGCGCTGTCAACCGGCACCGGCATCACGCTTGAGTCCGGCCTACTGCTGGCCGCCATGATTTTGGGGGCAGCCGCCGGCCCTGTGGAGTTTGTAGCCAATCCACTCGGCTACAGTCTTTCAGTTTCTTTCAATCTACTCGTGGTCGGAGTATCCTCAGCTTTGATTTCGAGCGTAATCCGAAGTGAGTTCAGCGGCTTTAAAACGCTGATTGCAGCCGAGGTTCGGCGTGCTGGTCTTGAGGACGTCCGATACCGCCGGGAAAAGATCACCCAAATACGTCTCGAGTTGCTGGCTGCTGAAAACATCCTGAGCGAAAGGGTAGCGCCCAACATCAGTTTGGGTCCATTATCTTCAAGCGACCCTGAAATTAGGGCGATGCTGGAAGCGCATCAAAAGCCTTTCATAATGAGTGAGGCCGAGAACCGCAGGAAACAGCTTAGTGCTACGCTCCTTGGTTTGATGCTCGCGTCGTATCCACATATTGTTGCTGATGAGTTGACCGCTGAGGAACTTTGCGAGCCGCAGAATGCCAGCTTCGATATGGCAGTGCACAATTTGAGTTTAACCGGCAGGACTCTCAGGTCCATCGGATTCTGTTCACCACAACAGCTTGCTCGGTTGGGTCGGATGTTGGATGCGTCATGGACCGGCACAGCGCCGTATTGCACATTGGCGTCTTGCCTGCACCGGCCGATCGTGTCAAACGGGTGGATTCTCGGCCGTGAAGAGGCTCGCGCTTTCCTGGCGTACCCGCTGTTCATTGATAACGGCATTTCCTCGGCATTTATCGCCGCCGATGGGCAGGCGATCAGCACGCCAGATCCTTCTGCACTCGGCGATCCGCCAGGGTGGGGCCCCTGTCTCGACTTCTACTGGTTAAAGCGAATTGCGGGTAAGGAGACCACTCATCGCCTCACCGACGAAGCGGGTCCGCCCTTTCTTCAATTCGTAAGCGAAGTTGATGAGTTGGTGCTGAAGCTGCCGCTGCCCAACCAGCCTTTTGCCCTTCGCCTGCCGGATCTCGCGTTGAAAATCGCACTACTGATTTGCCTAGGAAGTTATTCCCTGCAGCCCCCAGGGGATGACAAATGTGGACAACAAGATGCTGCTCCTACGGCAGCAAAAGGGGCTCCGCCGTTTAACCAAACGATCAGTAAGCCGATGATGCGGTTGGCACTGGCCGTAATCAAGCGTGTCGCCGCCGCGCAATTGAGCGGACTCAGCGCACCAGATGCCTCCGTTCAAGGTGACAGACAGTCGGACCGGGAAGTGGAACGGATGTGGGGCAAGCTGAAACAGCACGGGCCAATGACACGGAACAACCTTTTCAGGAAGTACTCGAAGCAGAGAAATGATTTGCTGATGCCGATCCTCCTCCGTGGTTTGGCGGCGAGCCGCATCCTTCAGGAGGGAAGGTTACTAACTGCCGCCGATTTTCCTGTCAGCGAATCCGTCAGTGGCAGCGCTGCCAGCAGCGTCAGCGACGACGACTTCTGCGCCAGCAATCATTTGGACAACCCCCAATCAAAAAATGGTGTATAACTGGCCTTCACAGGTCCCCATGAACCTCCGGCAGCCCACGGATATGGGGCACAGTTGCTTCAGTCTAAATCGCCGCGGACCCACTTTCTGGAACCGCCAGCGGGTCCGGCTGTCGGGCAATTTACTGCTCGTTGTGGCCTTGGGAACCCTCGTTGTGGAGCGCCGGTGGCAGCGGGTTGCGGTGAACGAAGGGGGTGCATGCTGGCTATTGCCCGGCGAATTCAAGCTCTCCGAGGTCCCGGACGTGGCTGGCCGATTCAGCGGCAAGCTCGTCTTCTTCAATGACCAAGCGCTTGCTCGGAGCATCGGTGGTCAGGACAGACTGGAGTCTCTATGCCGGATTCCAAATATGTCTATGCACAAGATTTACCCACAGCCGCGGCTGGGCTCCGTCCTACTGGAAGCGGCTCATGCCTGCGGAATTGAATTCCCTGGCGAATTGCGCAAGGCGTTGATCTTTGCCGCCAACAGCGGTGGCAGCGCCATGTTCATGTTTCTCGAACATGGATTTTTTGCAAAAAAAACGGCTTTGAACCTCTGGATGGAAGACCACGTGATTTCGAAAAAATCAGCCAATGACCTGGCCAATGTCTATCCTGCCGGACGAAGAAAATTTTTCAGCGACTTCTCCGTTTATGAGACGCTGAGCCCCGGCCAGTGGTTACGCAAACGCAGGATGCAACTGGCATCCACCTGGATAAAGCATGGGGCAGCGCCAATCGAATTGATTCCCAAGGCTGCCGGATATGACGACGTGCAGAGGTACCGCCGGGATTACATATACGAACGTGGGCACGATCCGCGGCGCGAAGAGCGCCTGCGGGACGCTCATATTCTTTGCGGAAAAGGTCTGCGGGATTGCATCATGCCTTTCTGGTATGTCGCCCCATTTTCGCTTTGGGATGAGCTTCAGCGGCTGCACGACAATTCTGATATGGAGATTCCGAAATTTACCGCCGCCCAGCGGCGCCGTGCGCTGCGCCACCTGTACGTCGATGGCCGGAAGAAAACAGATGGTCGGCAGCCTATGCCTGCGGTTCCGCCCGTCCAGGAAGCCGAAGTTGATTTAACTCCGTACTGGGAAATGAAATCCACGTGTGCAGCGAACATCATCCGGGTTCCTCCCGGGGTATTCACCGGTGGCATTGAACCGACCGTCAGGTCGATGGCTGCGTAATGCCATACCCACCTCCCAACGGGTGAGCCGGCAAAGAGAGCGATTACACGAAGCTGGAGCGAACGATGGTGTTCCAAGGGACGTGCTACGGGCCGGCGCTCGCGCAATGCCGGGAAGCGATTGCTTCGCTGAAAAGCCAGGCAGCGCCGGGAGCGAGCGTGCTGCTGCAGGATCGGGAGAACGATCAATACGAGCAGACGCCGGAGGGGACCATTCTGAAAGAGGTATCGTTTTCGATGTCGTGGGAGACGAACATATCGAACCCGGGTGCGATCCTCGAGGCCGAGTATTGCATAGACACGACCTACCCGGTGTGGAAGGCGCAGATCGACGAGATTCCCTACGGCGCCCCGTACGTGCAGGCGAATGTGACGCAGACCGTCGGAACGATTTCGGTGACGGGGAGCGTGACGGCCGGGAGCCGGAAGGCGGCGGATGATTCCGCTACCGGACGGAGTTCAAGTTCTTGGCGCGAATGGTGAGCCTGACGGCGCAGGTTTGACGACGCGCCAATGCCGCTGGCCGGAGCA
>Ga0182030_10003350_pt1 | contig 34180 bp, 33 predicted proteins | sample 812S3MmetaG_FD_121299 | JGI IMG/M metagenome (GOLD analysis project Ga0182030, IMG submission 121299) | Permafrost microbial communities from Stordalen Mire, Sweden - 812S3M metaG (Illumina Assembly) | ecosystem: Environmental > Terrestrial > Soil > Wetlands > Permafrost | place: Sweden...
GAACCCTATGCCGGCGTCGTGGTGGAGAAACTCAGCCGCCGCAAGGGCGAGATGCAGAACATGCGGCCGTCCGGCGGCGGCAAGGTGCGGTTGACGTTCAACATCCCCAGCCGCGGACTGATCGGCTACCACGGGGAATTCCTGACCGACACACGCGGCACCGGCATCATGAACCGTCTGTTCGCCGGCTATGGTCCCTGGAAAGGTCCGATCGAAGGCCGCCGCGCCGGCGCGTTGATCTCCACCGAACCCGGAGAAGCCGTGCACTACGCGCTGTTCTACATCCAGGAACGCGGTACCCTGTTCGTTTCTCCTGGCGACAAAGTCTACCAGGGCATGATCCTGGGCGAGACCGCTCGCGACAATGATCTGGAAGTGAACCCGATCAAGGAAAAGAAGCTGACCAACATCCGCGCCGCCGGCAAAGATGACGCGATGCTGCTGATCCCGCCGCGCAAGATGAGCCTGGAGCAGGCGATCGCCTACGTGGAAGACGATGAACTGGTGGAGGTCACGCCGGCTGCCATCCGACTGCGTAAGCGGTTCCTCGACCCGAACCAACGCAAGCGTAACGAGCGGAAGATCGACGCGGAAGCGGCCGAATAGGGCGAGCCTTATCAGGTCGCCTGGCTCGGGTTTCGAGTGCTTTATCGTTAAGCATGCCCAAGAAGCTCACCATAACAACCGACGCCGATGTGTATGAGGGCCTTCGCAGGGTCATCGGCCCCCGGCGCATCAGCCGCTTCCTGAACGATCTCGCCCGACCCCCCGTTGGACTTCGCTGCTCACGATGTGGTCAAGGCGGTCGGTGCGGCGCGGCAGCCTGGTCGGAGGCGACGGTCGCAAGTGTGGTGGCCGGATCGCGGCGGTGGCCACGCGCGGCGTTGCCAGGCGGTAAAACGCCGAAGTTAGGCCGAAATTCATGGTTCCCGGGTTCATCGGCCCCCGGTCCGATACCCAAACCCATGCCAGTTGTCTTCCGCCTGGACGGTATACGTTTTTTCTTCTTCTCGAATGAGGGCGATCCGCGCGAGCCAGTCCATATTCATGCCCGCACGGCGTACGGCGATGCCAAACTGTGGCTTTACCCCAATGTGCGGGTTGCTTACTCTCGGGGCTTCGACCAGCAAACCCTCGCACGCGTCACGCGTGCCGCGGTCGAGCGTAAGGACCTGATAGAAAGGGCATGGCATGAGCATTTCGGCTAACCGGGTATGGTTCGACGCCTCGACGATGTGGGTCGGCCTCACGGACGGCCGTACCCTGGGCGTGCCGCTCACGTGGTTCCCGAGATTGGCGGCAGCCACGCCCGCGCAACGGGCCCGGTACGAAATCAGTGTCAGTGGCCCCGGGTTGCATTGGGAGGAGCTGGACGAGGATATCTCGGTCTCCGGCCTGCTTCTGGGCCAGGCGGACCGGACCGTGAGGCAACCGTCCGCCGCCTGATGGCCGGATATCAGAAGAAATCGGGCTGCAAGGATCGAACCCCGGTTCGAGGCGTAGGACAATGACTCTCTGTTGTGCGTGAGGCGACGTGACCGATCCGAGCTCGGGCGGGTACTAAATCGCGATCAGCGCCACGAGTTTCGCACGGACCTCTTCGGCGAGCGTTTCGCTGATCGACGCGCCGGCGTATGTCACCGGCCGCTCCCGAACATCGATGCTGCGAATGTGACTGAGCAGGATTTCGCCCGAAACCGGAAGCCCGGACGGCAGAACGACGCTGGTGGGGACCGACCGGGCACGGGAGACGATCGGACAGACGACCGCCAACCCCGTATTCGCGGTGAATACTTTCGCGGACACCACCAAAGCGGGCCGCCGTCCTCCTTCCTCCCGACCATTCGTCCGATTGAAGTCGGTCCAGATCAGGTCCCCGGCATCCGGTTGCCAGGCCGTCTCAATCATTCGTCCAGCGTTTCCTGACCGGCGTCAGGCCCCCATTCGTACGCATTGGAGTAAATCGTCCGCCACTCGCCGGGCGTCTTTCCGGCGAACAACTCCTCCGGCGTGTATCTCGGCTTGGCCCGCCGAATGACAATCTGTCCTGGGCTCGACACGACCTCAACCCGCTCACCCTCGCGAAGGCTGAGTTCGCTGGCGATCTCGTTGGGCAAGCGCACGGCGAGATTTTTCCCCCATCGCCCGAGAATTGCATGGGTCATCGTGTTTCCTCCTGACGTCATCCTTGAGATATTCCTGACATATCTCCTTGTCCAGAGCAACAAGCTCTCCGTGCGGTGCAACATCCGAGAGATCTTCAGGCGATCCTCGGCCGCAACCACGCCTTGACGCCACCACCCCGCAACCGCCACTTCTCTCCTCACCATGGCAACGCACATCGTCGTCGATCACCGTCTCCAATCGTCCGCCCGGCATCCGGAGAAGGCGAACCGCCCGGACAACCCGATCCAGCGGAAACCCGCGTGGATCCGTGTCAAAGCGCCCAATCACCCGATCTATCATGAGACCCGCGCGCTGATGCGGGAGAACCGGCTGACCACCGTTTGCGAGGAAGCCGCGTGTCCCAACATCGGCGAATGCTGGACGCAACGTCACGCGACCATGATGATCATGGGCGACATTTGCACGCGCGCCTGCTCGTTCTGCAATGTCGCGACCGGGATGCCCGGACGTCTCGATCACGATGAGCCGGCCCGCGTGGCCGACGCCGTCGCCAAACTCGGCCTGCGTCACGTCGTCGTCACCAGCGTGGATCGCGACGATCTGGACGACGGCGGCGCCGCCCATTTCGCCGCGACCATCGCCGCGATCCGCGCCGCCGCGCCGCAAACCACGGTCGAGGTCCTGACCCCCGACTTTCTGCGCAAACCCGGCGCCATGGAGATTGTCGCGGACGCGCGTCCCGACGTGTTCAACCACAACCTGGAAACGGTGCCTCGGCTTTACCCCACGATCCGGCCGGGCGCGCGGTATTATCAGTCGCTGCGCCTGCTCGATCAGGTCAAACGGCGCGATCCGTCGATCTTCACCAAATCCGGCCTCATGGTCGGGTTGGGAGAATCCCGCACCGAAATCACCCAGGTGATGGACGATTTGCGCATCGCCGACGTCGATTTCCTGACAATCGGCCAATACCTGCAGCCGACCGTCAAGCACGCCGCCGTCGAAGCCTTCATCACGCCCGAGGAATTCGACCAGTACGCCGCCGTCGCCCGCGCGAAAGGGTTTCACCTCGTCTCGGCCAGTCCGCTGACCCGAAGCTCGTATCACGCCGACGAGGATTTCGCGGCGCTGCGCGCCACTCGCTAATGCCCACGCACGCCGAACGCCAGGTTTTGCCCTACAAGCCTGAACAACTGTTCGAACTCGTTCTCGACGTCGCCAAATATCCCCAGTTTCTGCCGTGGTGCGTCGCCGCGCGGGTGCGGTCCAGTTCCGACAAAGAGGTGCACGCCGACATGACGATCGGCTACGGGCCGTTCCGGGAATCGTTCACCAGCCGGGTGACCCCATCGCGTCCCGAGCGCATCGACGTTCAATACGAAAAAGGTCCGTTCAAATATCTGAACAACCATTGGCTCTTCCTGCCGCATCCGGACGGCACCGAGGTCGCCTTCTATGTCGATTTCGAGTTCAACAGCCGGATTTTGCAGGCCGCCATCGGCGTGGTGTTCAACGAAGCCGTGCGCCGGATGGTCGCCGCCTTCCATAAGCGGGCCATCGCGGTTTACGGTCCTTCGAAACCGCGCCCCACGGCGCCAAAAGCCTGACCGGAGCCCACGCAATGGCTTATTCCTCCATCTACGCCCCCGCTCGTATGGACCCGGCTCTGCCACCGTTGCGGGTGAACCTTTATTCCGACACGCAAACCAAACCGTCGCCAGGCATGAAAGAGGCGATGATGGCGGCGGAAGTCGGCGACGAGCAACACGGCGACGATCCGGCGATCCTGGAATTGTGCGACCGAATGGCCGCGTTGCTGGACAAGGAGGCGGCGGTGTTCCTGCCCTCCGGCACGATGTGCAATCAGATCGCGATCCTGACCCATTGCCGCGCCGGCGATGAAATCCTGGCGCACGAGTTATCGCACATCATCGCCAACGAGGGCGGCGGCCCGGGAGCACTGACCGGAGCAGTGGTACTGGGCTTGCGAGGGGAACGGGGACAGTTCGATCCGGAGACCGTGCGCGCCGCTTTGCGCGAACCGCGCCGCAACGCCCCACCGCAAACCTTGCTGGAAGTCGAGCAAACCGCGAATTCCGGCGGTGGTTCCGTTTGGCCTCTGGATAAGCTCAACGCCATCATGGACACGGCCCACGAGGCCGGGATGCGCACCCACATGGACGGCGCCCGCCTGATGAACGCCGTCGTCGCGGCCGGGGTGCCGGCGCATGAGATGGTGGCGAAGTGCGACTCAGTCTGGCTCGATTTCACCAAGGGCCTCGGGGCACCGCTCGGGGCGGTGCTGTGTGGCTCGGCTCGCTTTATCGATGAGGCCTGGCAATGGAAGCAGCGGCTCGGCGGTTCGCTGCGGCAGGGGGGCATCTGCGCGGCCGCTTGCACCTACGCGCTCGACCACAACGTTGACCGCCTCGCCGAGGACCATGCGAACGCCCGTTTCCTTGCTCAGGGGTTGGCTCAGGTGGCTGGTCTGATGGTGGAGGAGCCCGAGACGAACCTGGTGTTCTTCGATACGCGCGGCGCCGGCGTGACGGCGGACGAACTGGCGGACCGTATTCGATGGGACGGCGTTCAGGTCTCCACGGTTGGCAAATATCGGGTGCGTGCCTGCACGCATCTGGACGTGGACCGGGCGGGCGTCGAGTTGGCGATCCAGGTGATTCGCGAAAAAATTTCCCGCTAATCCGAATTTCGTTCACCGAAGATTAGGTTTTTGCCGCCAGGTTTCCGGGATCGCCACTTGTCCCGGAGGCTCCTCTCATGCGCCTGCTCCACGCCCTTTTGCTGCTGCCGTTGCTCGCCGGTCCAGCCTTCGCCCAATCGGCCCCGCCCGCGGCTTCCGCGCCCGCCCATCACGGCCGGCGGACCGCCGCGGAACATTTCGCGGACGCCAACACGACCCATGATGGGCATATGACGATGGAGCAGGCATCGTCGGGCTATAAGTCACTCGCGAAGTCCTTCTCCCAGATCGATGTCGAGCACCACGGTTACATCACGATGGACGACATCAAGGCCTGGCGCGCGGCGAAGAAAGCCGCGCGGACAGCCGCCAAACACGCGGCGTCCGACGCGGGAGACGGCGCGGCGGCGCGGCAGGCGAGCCAAAACTGAAGCAATTCATCCCGCGCCGATGCGCCGGACTATGCCCTGTAAGCGCGCAGGAATGTGCCAACGGCGGCGGCCACGACAGCCTCGATCGCGGCGGCATCCGGCGCCGGTGCGAGGCCCAGGGTAGCCCGGAGATACAAACCGGACCGGAGCAGCCCAAGGAACTGCTCGGCCGCGACTTCAGGGTCCGGCACATCCAGCGCGGGTTGCGACGCCATCCAGGCGGCCAGCCGCTGCCTGCCCGCGACCGGACCGTTGTCGTAAAAGGCTCGGCCGAGTTCAGGAAACCGCACACTCTCCGCGATGACCAACCGATGAATGGCCAATGATCGATCGAGCAGAAAGAACCTCAGGATTCTGCCGCCGATCGTCCGCAGCACCTCTCCAAGGCTTGCCATATCGAGGGCGCCATCCTCCGGCAGATCGTCGGCGGGCATGATATTCTCGAGGCACGCGACATGGACGATCGTCGCGAACAGCCGGTCCTTGGACTCGAAATGCGCGTAGAGCGTCGCCTTCGATACATCGGCCGCCCGGGCGATCGCGTCCATGCTCACGGCGCCATAGCCTCGCGCCGCGAACAATTCAGTCGCGGCGTTCAAAATCGCGCGCCGTTTCGGCGATTCAGCGTCCTCTGACCCGGCCATCATCTGGGGATGCCGCGAAAGCGCGCTGACCGCAAGCATAAACCAGACCGTTCAGTTCAGTCTTGACCGCCAGCCCGTATGCCGTCATCGTTGGATTGGACTGAACCGTTCAGTTCAGGAGTCAGGGAATGAACGCCATCACGAAGCCGGCCCCGGCGAACGAGGCCGCGGAAACCCGCGCGGAGCCGTCGCCCAGGCGTTCGCGCCGCCATGTGGTTGGCTTTCCGGTCGCGCTTCTGGGCGTCATTCTGGCGGCCATCGCCGGATACTGGTGGTTCATCGAAGGCCGCTGGATCGAGAGCACCGACAACGCCTATGTCCAGGGTGACATCACCGTGCTCAGTCCCCGCATCGATGGGGACATCACCGGCGTCCTCGTCACCGACAATCAACGGGTCCACGCAGACGATCCTCTGGTCGAATTGGACCCGACCGACTGGCTGGCACGGGAAAAACAGGCCGAGGCCGCCGTCGAGGAGGCGCGTTCTTCGGTCGCGACGTTGCATGCGCAAATCGCCCAGCAACGAACCAATTTGGCCGTGACGGCGGCCACGCGCGCCAACGCCGCCGCGGAGAGCGACCGCACCGCGCACGACGCGCAACGCTCATCGGCACTGCGGGCGAACGGGTGGGCGTCGCAACAGGCCAACGACCTCGCCGTGACCGAAAGCCGCAAAGCCGCCGCGATGCTGGGTGTTTCGATCGCGCAGGAGGCCGCCGCGAACGACCAGATCGTCGTGCTGACCGCTCAACTGGGCCAGGCCGAAGCTCATTTGCTTGGCGCGGAAGCGCAGCTCGCGGTGGCACGGAACAACGTCGCCCACACCGTGATTCGCGCGCCGTTCGATGGGATCGTCGGCAACAGGTCAGCCCAGGTCGGCAAACATGTCGTGCCGGGAACGCAACTGATGGCGCTGGCGCCGCCGCCCGAGCAGTTGTTCGTGGTCGCCAATTTCAAGGAAACGCAACTGCATTTGATGCGGCCGGGCATGAAAGTGCGGCTGATACCGGACATCGATCCCGGTGACGCCGTCGATGGTGTGGTCGATAGCCTCGCGCCGGCGACAGGGGCTTTGTTCAGCCTGTTGCCGCCGGAAAACGCGACCGGCAATTTCACCAAGGTGGTCCAGCGCGTTCCGGTCAAGCTGCGGATCGACGCGGAGCAGGCCAAACGCGCGATGTGGCTGCGCTCCGGCCTGTCCGTCACCGCCGAAGTCGATACGCGCGGACCGGACGCCGTTCGGCTTGGCTGGTGGGGCACCGCGCTGGCGGCGATCGCGGGAAAATGATGCCCCCCGCCTCGCCGGCCCATGTGACGTGGCGCCAATGGGCCGGTTTCATGGCGATGGTCGTCGGCATGTTCATGGCGATCCTGGACATCCAGATCGTCAGCGCGTCGATCGGTGAAATTCAGGCGGGACTGGCCGCGAGCCCGGATGAAGTCGCCTGGGTGCAAACCAGTTACCTCGTCGCCGAAATCGTGATGATCCCGATGTCGGGGTGGCTTTCACGATTGCTGTCGACCCGCGTTCTGTTCGTCGGCAGCGCGATCGGCTTCACCCTGTTTTCGCTGGCCTGTTCCAGCGCGACCAGCCTGGAACAAATGATCGTCTACCGCGCGCTGCAAGGCTTTATTGGCGGCGCGATGATCCCGACCGTGTTCGCGACGGCGTTTTTGCTGTTTCCGCCAGACCGCCGAGCTCGCGTCTCGGTGATGATCGGCCTCACCGCCACCCTGGCCCCCACCATCGGTCCCACATTGGGTGGTTGGTTGACCGAAACGTTCTCCTGGCATTGGCTGTTTCTGATCAATGTTCCCTTTGGCATCGCCGTGGCGGGCGTGGTCTGGTCATGGATGGATATCGACAAGGCCAACCTGGCGTTGCGCCGCGGCTTCGACTGGCTCGGCCTGGTTTTGATGGCCCTGTTCCTGGGCAACGTGGAGTACGTTCTTGAAGAAGGCAGCCGTTGGCAATGGTTCGAGGACGAGACGATCGTTCGAAGCACCGTTATCGCGTGCATCGCCGGCATCTTGTTCTTCTGGCGAATGCTGACCCATAAGGATCCGTTGGTCGATCTCCGTACGTTCCGGAACGGCAATTTCAGCATCGGCTGCCTGTTCAGCTTCACTCTGGGCATCGGATTGTACGGCGCCACCTACATGATCCCGTTATTCCTGAGCCGCGTGCGCGGCTATGACAGCCTGCAGATTGGCGAGACCATGTTCGTCACCGGCTTTGGCATGTTCGCGTCGGCGCCTATCGTCGGCTTCCTGATCAAGAAGGTCGATGTCCGCTTTATCATCGTTTCCGGCCTGTTCATGACCGGCACGGCGATCTGGTGGACCGGCCATCTGACCAAGGACTCGGCGTTCTGGGAGTTGCTCGGCCCGCAGGTGTTCCGCGGCTTTTCGATGATGTTCGTGATGATCGCGTCGAACCAGATGGCTTTGGGCAGATTGCCACCGATGGCCATGAAGAACGCCGCCGGGCTCTACAATTTAATGCGTAATCTCGGAGGCGCCGTCGGCCTCGCGGTGATCAACACCGTGATCAACACTCGCATGTCGGTGCACGGCGAATCTCTCCGGGAACAAGTGACATGGTCACGGCCGGCCGCGACCGCGATGCTGGATAATCTTACCGCATTGTTGCGATCGGTCAGTCCCGAGGGTGCCGAATTGATGGCGCTGAAGCGGATCGCCGCGCTGGTGGATCAGCAGGCTCTGACGCTGACTTATAACGACGTATTCATGCTAATGGGTGTCGCGTTCTTCACCGCCGTACCGCTGACGTTGCTGCTGGCGAGGACATCGACCCAGGCGCCGTCCGGCGGCGGTCGCTGACCGGTCAAAGCCGGCGCGCGAGCACGATCCGGTTGGAATTCGTGCCGGCGCTGTTGTTGCCCACCCCCCAGCAATTCGCCGTCTTGGTAAACGATTGCTGGTTGACCATGACGCCCAATACCTCGAATGGCAGGCCAGCGATGGCGTTGATGACATGCCGCTCCAATAATATCTTGCCGCCGCGCACTTCACCGACCTCAAACGCCACCGTTCCACCGGGCCGCGTGACACGCGCGAGTTCCTGGAACACGCGTCGCACAAAGTTTTCCCAGTCAACGACGCCGCGGTGCCGATCGATCTTCACAGTACTCGGATCGATCCCCGCGAACCAGCAGCGTAACCAATTATCGCCCTCATAATCGACGATATCGAGGAACGGCGGAGAAGTAACGACAAGATCGATCGAACCGTCCGAAAGCGCCGGCGTTCGATCCGCCGGGCCTGTCATGAACAGTGCCTCCGGATGCGGCGGCATCGCACCGTCCGTGAGCAACCCGCGGCTCTTTTTCAGAATGACCGCGTCGACATCACGCGGCGGTGGTACCTGACCGCGCTTTTCGTTGATTTTCCGCTGCGCCGTGATCGACGTCGCCTGGTTGGGCGGCAAAGTATAGACGGAGAAAAATCCCGGCGAATGTCCGGTCAACCGATTGAGCGCAAGCATGCGGATCCATCGGTCCACGGCATCAAGGGAACCGCTCGCCGCGCGTTCCAACAGCCACGTGCGCACGGCGAGGATCCGGCCAAGTGTTTGAGGGTGAAAAAACACCGTCAGTTCGTCGTCCTGATGCGCGGTGTCGCCCATGCCAATCGACTGCAACCGTTTCGCGACCGCATGCAATGACACCGGTTCCATCCGCGGCCGCACCAACATCTCCGACAACGGGTTGATGTCGTTTCCCGCCGGGCGACATCCCATCAACGCCGCCTGCACCAAAGTCGTGCCACGTCCCGCGAAGGGATCGTAAACCGTATCGCCCGGCCGTGTCAGACGCGCGATGAAGAACTCGGGAAGCTGCGGTTTGAAACAGGCGCGGTAGCTGATTTCATGCAGATTATGTCCCTTACGCTGGCCGGAGGTCCAATATTCGTTGACGAAATACCGGATGCCGGATTCTTCCGTTTCCAGCGTGGGCGCGCCGTTGAATGTGAACTCCCGCAGCGTATCGGGAATGGTGACAGCGTCCATGCGGATTACGGTGCGTTGGCCGGCACGACGCTGATGCTGTTGAACGGCGAGCCGTTGATCAACTTCGTGCTGATCACCGTGTAGATCAGCACGTTCTTTTCCGCGTCGACCGACCGGTGGATTTGAAAGCTCTTGAAGAAGATCGACGCCTGCGCGAATCCGATCACTTCTCGCTTCGGCAATCCGGGCGGAATCGTGATCGGTCCCACCGCCCGGCACGCGATCGAAAACCGGCTTGGGTCCTCAGCCAGACCGAGCCCGCCCTTCACGCCTCCGGTTTCCGCCCGTGACAGATAGCAAGAGACGTTCGGGACCTTCGGATCGTCATAGCGGTCGATGACGATCTTATCGTTGGGACCGAGCCACCGAAACGTGGTGCTCATCTCGTCAATTCGCGTTTGCGCCCGCGCGGCGCAGGACAACGTCAAAAACATCGCGATCAGCAGATAACGCATGGTGCCCACTTCATGTTGAACGGAGTTCCGGTCACCAGATCACCCAACCACGACCGCCGAGTCCAATGCAAACGTCAGATGCACCGGCGTTCCGTCGGGAAACGTGACATCCGACGGCGCCGTCACCCGCAAAATCCGCTGTTTCACTCGAACGTCGTACCGCGCTGTACCGCCGAGAAAGCTACAGCCGACCACGATTCCCGCCAGCGTGTTCGACGCGGCATCCGTTTGGCAGTCTCCTGGCCCGATTACGAGGCTTTCGGGCCGCAGCGATACCGTTACCGCGCTTCTCGCCGCTCCACCCGCCGGAAACACACAGCGGATACGGTCACCATCGTCAAGAACGACCGAGCCCAGGTCGCCTGGCCCGGTTGGCGCGTCGGCCGTCCCATGCAGCAGATTCGCGGCACCGATGAAACGAGCCACGAATTCGTTGGCGGGACGGAAGTAAATCGCGCGCGGCTCATCCATCTGCGCGACACGGCCGTGATCCATGACCGCGATCAGGTCGGACATCGCCAGCGCCTCCGCCTGATCGTGCGTCACATAGACCGTGGTCAGCCCGATCTGTTGCTGCAAACGGCGCAGTTCGATCCGCATTTCCTCCCGCAACGCCGCGTCCAAATTCGACAACGGTTCATCCAACAACAGCAGCCTGGGCTTGTGAACGATCGCCCGAGCCAACGCGACGCGTTGCTGCTGTCCGCCGGAAAGTCGCGTGGCCGGCCGATCGCCAAACCCGCTCAGGCCGACGGTACCCAGAGACTGATCGACCAGAGCGCAGATTTCCTCCCTGTTGTATCGCCGGTCCTTCGCGACTCGCAACGGAAAGGCGATGTTTTCGAACACCGTCATGTGCGGCCATATCGCGTAGGATTGAAATACCATGCCGATGCCGCGGCGGTTCAAGGGGACGGCTGTGCCGACGGTCGAATCATAAAGCGTAGCGTCTCCAATACGAATTTGCCCGGCGTCGGGCCGTTCAAGCCCGGCGATGCAGCGTAGGGTAGTCGTCTTCCCACAACCGCTGGGGCCCAACAGGGTAAAAAATGTGCCCGGCGGCAGTTCGAACGAAAAGTCCCGCACGCCACCCGCACGGGTATCGGCGTGATCACCGTAAATTTTGGTCAGGCCGCGGACAATCAACATGATTTAATTGCCATGAACATCGACGCCTCCGCGCCGTGTGAAAACGAAGAACACCGTGGCGATGATTGTCATCAGCACCGTCCAGATCAGGCCAAACGCCGCGAGCTCACCGCCCTGTCCGTTCACCCATTGGTCGAAAATCGCGACGGCGATGACCTGAGACCGCGGGCTTGCCAGCAACACGGCGATCGCCAGCTCCTTGTTGGCGATCAGGAAAATGAACAGCCAACCGGCGACCAACGCCGGCGTCAGAAGTGGCGCGACAACACGCCGCAATGTCGTCATGGTTCCCGCCCCCGCGACGCCCGCGGCTTCTTCCAGTTCCCGATGCAACTGCAGGACGCCCGAGTAAATGTATCGCATCCCGAACGGCATGTAGCGGATCACATAAGCAATCCCGATGATCCATAGTGTGCCATATACCGGCAGAGGAATGCGCAGCCACACCTCCATCACCGCGACGCCAAGACAAATTCCCGGGAACACCAGCGACAGCGTGGCCAATTGATCGAGGATCCGGCCGCCCGGTCCGTTACGGCCCGCGATCCAGCCGGCGAGCGACGTGATCGCCATGATCGCCGTCGCCGCGCCCGCCGCGACGATCAGGCTGTTCACCGCCAAACCGATATAACCTGGCGCCGTCAGCACCGCCCGATAGTTCTTCAGCGTCAACGATGCGAAACCCGCGATGCTGATCGAGCGCAGGAAAGGCAGCAACGACATCCATGCCAAAGTCAATAACGGCAACAACAGCACCACGACAAAGTTCAATACGATCAATGCGCCGGCGATCCACCGGCCTCGCCCGAGATCGAACGGCCGAGGCCGATAGCCCTTGCCCGTGATTGAGTGATACCGCTCCGCGTTTTTCGACAACCGTCCGTAGAATGCCAACAGCACCGCGACGATCACGACCATGACGACCGAGAAAGCCGCCGCGTGGCCAAGATCGGGCGGAACCGTGACCGTCGATTCATAGACGTCAGTGGTGAGCACGTAGATTCTGCCGGGCATCCCGACCAGTGCCGGAACCTCGAATCCGCCGATCGCCCGGATGAACACGAACAACGCGAGCGCCAGCAGCGACGGCATCGCCAATGGCAACGAAATGCGCCGCAGCGTATCGAAAACCGACGCACCGCTCATGCGCGCGGCTTCTTCCATGTCGGCGTTCGCCGCCCGGAACGTCGAACCCAGCAGCAAGAACACCAAAGGCGACCAGAGGAATCCCTCGATGAGAATCATACCGGCCATGGAATTCACGTTAAACAGCACGCCGGTCTCACCGGTCACCTGGCGCCATAGATCGTTCAACGGACCGATCTTGCCCAACAGGAACAACCACGCGATGACGTGCAAAACATAAGGCGTTCCCATCGAAATAATGGCGACGAGATAAGCCAGCACTTTCAACGGCGCGTTCGTCCGCTCCACCAGCCACGCCAGCGCGCCGCCAGTCAGCAGCGAAAGCACGGTACTCCCAGCGGCGAAGACCAGGCTGTTCACCAGGCTGGTCAGCGCGCGCTTCTCGATCACGAGTTTATGAAAGTGCTGTAGCGTCAGGCCGGTGACATCCCCAAACGCGTCCGTCGTCGTCACACTATCCTGCAGCAGCATCCATAAAGGGGGCACCATCAACGCGACCAGGACACCTCCCACGACCACGGCGATAATGACTCTCGGATCCGCCGCCGCGATGTTCAACGGAACAGGTCCTTATAAATCGCGGTCCAGGCCGCGGTTTGATCGCGCGCCATCTCCGGAGTGACGAGGTTAACCTTGAACCCTCCGGCATCCGGCTTCAGTTCCGGCATCCTCGCCGGTACGCCCGGATGAGCCGGGATGTAGTCGTTGTCGGCGAGAACCTTCTGGCCTTCCTCTGACAGCATGAACTCCACCATTAATCGCGCCGCGTTGGGATGCGGAGCATTCCCCGTGATGCTGACCAGACCCATTGTTTGCAACAACGGCTCCATTTTCAACCATCGCACCGGGGCGCCAGCCTTCATGCTGATCGCCGCGTGATAATTCAGGATCATCACGCATAATGGATACTCACCCGATATCACGTGGTCCAGCACCACTCGTTGCGCGCCCGGGATCGTAACCGGTTCCTGCTGGGCGAAACCACGCAGCCAGGCCATGCCTTTCTCTTGCCCCATCGTACTGAGGATGTTGTAGACAAATCCCGGCGGTCCTCCCGGTGTCAGGTCATAGGTCCAGGCGATTTTGCCGTTCCATTTCGGATCCAGCAGGTCGTCATAAGTCTTCGGCACATCTTCCGGTTTCACCAGGTTGGTATTGTAAGCCGCCGTCCAGTAGAAAATATTCAGCGCCGTCCAGGTACCGTCTTGACTCTTGAGTTCCGCTGGCCACGCTCCCACGGCTTTCGGCGCATATGCCGTCACCAGCCGCGGATCGCGCAACAAGAACACCGTGTTGGACCCATCGAACAAGTCGGATTGCACACGTCGGGCGCGTGCTTCATTCACGATCTTCAACGCGACGTCGGATGAAGACGAACGCGAATACTCCACTTTGATGCCGGGATATTTCGCCTCGAAGGCATCCACCATCGGACGCACGATCTGGTTGATGATCAGCGTGCTGTACCAAACCACGGAGCCTTCCTTGCGAGCCGCCTCGATCATCGCCGGGTCTGGCTCAGCCGCCCAGGCGGCGCGCGTAAGCAAGAGCAATACGGCCAGAAGGATGAGCTTCATTGAAATAACTCATGATAAATCGCGATCCATTTTGGCAGTTCGTCCCGGGCGATCAATGGCGAAATATAGTTCACCTTAAAGCCACCCGCGTCCGGCCGAAGCGTGGGAATGCGTGGCGCCACATCCGGACTCGCGGGCAGATAGTCGTTGTCAGCCAGCACCTTTTGGCCCTCGTCCGACATGACGTATTCAACGAATAATCGCGCGGCATTGGGATGCGGTGCGTCCTTCAGCACACCCATCAGGCTGAATAATCCAACCAAAGGCTCAAGCTTTACCCAGTCCACCGGTGCCCCAACGGCGGAACTGATCGCCGCGTGGTGATTATAAATCTGCATGCCAATCGCGTATTCACCACTGATCACCTGATCCATCACGGCTCGGGGAGATATAGGTAAAGCCGCCGGACGGAGTGCCGCGAAGCGTTTCAGCCACGCCATTCCCGCGTCCGGGCCCATCGTGGTCAACACCGTGCCGATGAAACCCGGAGGTCCGGTGATCGCCATTTCCGCCGTCCATGCGATTTTGCCGGACCAACGCGGCGCCGCGAGATCCTCGAAAGTCCGTGGCGCATCGGCGGGTTTGATCAAATTCGTGTTGTAGCAAAGCGTCATGAAATACAGGTTCGACGCCGTCCAGTAGCCGTCTTTGTCTTTGTATTCCGGTGCGAAGCGAGCCGCGCTACGCGGCGGATAAGCGGCAACCACATGCGCGTCCAGCAGCGTGTAAATCCCGCTGGTGACATCGAACACATCGGCCGCCGTCCGACGCGCCCGGGCCTCGTTGAGAATCTTCAGCGTCGTCTCGGTATTGCTCGCCCTCGCGTAGCTCACTTTGACTCCCGGAAACCGGGTCTCGAACGCCTCCGCCAACGGCCGGGCCGCCTGGTTGACGATCAGACCGGTATACCAGGTGACGGTGCCTTCCTTCCGTGCCCCATCGAGCAACGCCGGATCGAACTCAGCGGCCCACACGGCGTGCGTCATCAACAGCAGCGCCACGACAATGGCCCGCATCTTCTGCCTCCCAGGTTGCCTCCTCCGCCATTGTGGTCCGACCGGCGGAGCGCCACAATCCGCGACATGGCAACACCCGCTCTTGGCCGGGCTATCCGTCACGCCTGGCGGTTGGATCCGGATTTCCTCACCGTCAATCACGGATCATTCGGTGCGACCCCGGATTGTGTTCTGGCCGAGCAGGATACGTGGCGCGACCGCATGGAAGCCCAGCCCACGCGGTTCATGAGCACCGTGCTGCCCGATGCACTGCGTGAGGCCGCAACCGGCCTCGCAAGCTTCCTGGGCGCGCGCTGCGAGGACGTCGTCTTCGTCAGCAACGCCACGGGCGGTTGCAACGCGGTGCTGCGCTCGTTATCGCTCAGGCCCGGCGATGAGGTACTGGTGCTCGACCACGGCTACGGCGCCGTCCGCAACGCTGTCCGCTTCGTGACAGCCCAGGTGGGCGCGCGAATGACGGAGGCGGTGATCCCCTTCCCGCGCGTAACGACAGACGGCCTGATCGGCGCCGTCGCCGCCGCGCTAAGTCCGAGCACCCGTCTCGCGGTAATCGATCATATCACATCGGGCAGCGCGCTGATCATGCCGTTGGAGCAGATCATCGCCACATGCCATGACGCTGCCGTTCCCGTACTGATCGATGGCGCGCATGGTCCAGGTCATGTCGCGCTCGATCTGAGCAAGCTCAACGCGGATTGGTACACCGGCAATTGTCACAAGTGGTTGTGCGCGCCAAAAGGCTGCGCCTTTCTGTGGACTTCGGACGGAAGGCAGGCCGAAACCCACCCCACCGTCATTTCGCATGGCTTTGGCAAAGGCTATCTTGCTGAGTTCGACTGGACCGGCACGGCGGACCCTTCCGCCTTTCTCTCAATCGGCGCCGCCATCGCCTTCCACGAACAACTGGGCGGTGCTTCACTACGGCAACGCAACATCGATCTCGCCGCCGAAGCCGCGTCGCTGGTCGCACGGCGTCTGAATACCGAAACGATCGCCCCTGAACCGGGTGGAGCGATGCGCTTGGTGCGCCTGGCAGCCGGGCCTGGCGTCACCGCGCACGATCTGCGTGCCAGATTGATCAAGGCGGGGACCGACGCCCCAATCCACGCGATCGATGGGACCCTCTGGCTTCGGTTGTCCGCCTTCGCCTACAATGAGATCGAAGACTACGCGCGCCTCGCCGACATCGTCGCGCGCGTTTTGCGGGAGTGAACGGGATGACCGTCGAATTCATCGGCATGATCCATCATCGTCAGGCGTCGGAAATCCATCCGCCGCCACCGATCGTGCTCGATCGCGGCTACATCCGTGAGTTTGCCCAGGCGGCGGAGGCGGGCGGCTTCGATCGTGCGCTGGTTGGCTATTTCGCCGATGGGCCGGACGGGTTTCTGGTCGCGGCCGCGGCCGCCGCGCACACGGAACGGCTTGGATTTCTGGTGGCTCACCGACCGGGATACGTTGCGCCCACGTTGGCGGCGCGAAAGTTCGCGACGTTGGATCAGATTACCGGCGGCCGGGCCGCGATGCATGTCATCACCGGCGGCGATGACGCCGATCAGTTTCGTGACGGCGACACACTGAACAAAGAAGACCGCTACGAACGCACGGACGAATATGTCGATATCCTGAAGCGGGTTTGGACCGACCCCGCCGCGACTGTGGACCATGAGGGCAAGTACTATCGCTTCAAAGGCGCATCGACCGCCATTCGTTGCGTTCAGCAACCGCGCATCCCGATTTATTTCGGTGGCGCATCCGATGCCGCGCTGCGAGTGTCCGCCAAACATGCCGACGTCTATGCGCTTTGGGGCGAAACCCACGCACAGGTCAGGGAAATCACCGCGCGCTTGCGAACAGAGGCCGCGCGTCTGGGCCGCACTCTCCGCTTCAGCCTTTCCTTCCGGCCCATCCTCGCCCCCACCGAAGACGAGGCCTGGGCGCGCGCCGAACGTATCAAGCAACGTATCACGGAATTGCGCGCGAAGGCCGGTCTTGGAACCAGGGAGCCGCCGAACGAAGGATCCCGCCGTCTGCTCGCCGCCGCGGCGATGGGGGAACGTCTCGACAAGCGGCTGTGGACCGGTGCCGCGCTCGCGACCGGCGCACGAGGCAATACCACCAGCCTGGTCGGAACCCCGGAACAGGTGGCCGAGGCGTTGTGCGATTATTACGATCTTGGCGTCACGACATTCCTGATTCGCGGCTTCGACCCGCTGGAGGACAACATCGACTACGGCCGCCATCTGTTGCCACTGACCAAGAAATTGATCGCGGAACGGGATGCGTCACGCGCCGCGGCCGAGTAATCAACTGCCCGGCAAACCGTAAGCCTCAGGAAAGAAGTAATCCTTCCACGAATTTGGCTTCCGCTTGATCGTCCCGACGTCAAACATGAACTCGGCCTGCTGCATGGTCGTTTCAGGCGTCATCGTCCACTTTACGTCCTTGCCACTGCCCGCGGCCGCGACGAAATCGACTGATAACTTTGAGTCGCTGTCTTCAATCCAATAGGATGACGCGGCGCGGATATCGGAGGAAACCCGTTCGGTCGCTTCCACCAGGGCGTCATAGACCGCCTGATACAATTTTGGGTTTTGATCGTGGAACTTCTTCGACGTATAAGCGACGGTGTACGTCGTTGGACCCCCGCTCATTTCAAACGAACTGGTAACGACATGGACTCGCGGGTCTTCCAGTTGCCGTTGCATGAAGGGCGGCAACGCGACACTGCAATTGATATCCCCGGCCCCACTCAATAAAGCGACTGTCGCGTCGGCGGGGGACATGTTGACGGTCAGCGAATCGAACCGGTCGAACTCTTTCATTCCGTAGACCTTGGCCGCCGCCATCTGAATCGTTACCGCCGGGGACGAGACCTTCACCGAAGGTACGGGGATCTTATTGCACTTTCCCAGATCGGCGATCGTCTTGATGTCGGGATCGGTCGTGGTGACCACATAGGGCAGCGTCACCAACGCGCTGATCGCGCGAACCTCACGCGGCGTACCCGCGGTTTTGGCCCACAATGCGTACATTCCATTAGGACTTCCGCCGACGATATCCACCGAGTCGGACAGCAAGGAATCGTTCATCATCGTAGGACCATTGAAACGCACGCCGGTGACCTTAACCTCGGGAATCCCCAACAGCGCGGCATGTTTTTGGATAAGTTTCTCATGTTCGATGACGTTGAATTGCAAATACCCCATCGAAAACTGACGCGCGAAGCGAACTTCCGGCACTTCGGCCTGAGCCAATGACGTGGGCAGCAGCGCGGTAAGACCCAGGAGAAAGCGACGAATCATTATTTGCGGCCTCTGGTCAGATCATCCCATCCGACGATAAGCACCACGCGACGTGCTTGCGTCAATATGGCGCCTGGCTGCCATGCCACGCCTCGGTGGTCAGGAATTTCGAATCAGGATAGATTGAGCGCTCCCTCATAGACCTTGGAATGTTATGTCGCCACCTGTCGATCTTGTTCACTCCGACGCCGAGTTGCCCGAGCGTGTGCGCGTCGTGGTAATTGGTGGCGGTATTATCGGCGTGACGACGGCGCTGTTCCTGGCCGAGAAGGGAATTTCCGTCGCCCTGTGTGAAAAAGGCCGCATTGGCGGTGAACAATCCAGCCGCAACTGGGGTTGGTGCCGCACGATGGGTCGGGACTTTGGCGAAATCCCCCTGGCGATGGAAAGCCTGCGACTCTGGCGCGGCATGAATGAGCGTACCGGACGGGAAACCGGTTATCGTCAACCTGGCATCATGTATCTGTGTGAGAACGAAAAGGAAGTCGCGGTGCAGGAAGCCTGGCTCGATCAGGCGAAGCTGTTTCAGGTGGAAGCGCGATTGTTGCGAGGCCAGGAACTGGACTCCGTGATGCCCGGCGCAAGCGCCCGCTTCGTCGCGGGTCTGCACACGCCAACCGATGGCCGCGCGGAGCCCGCGCAGGCCGCGCCGGCGATCGCCGAAGCCGCGCGCGACCACGGTGCGAAGATATTCACCGATTGCGCGGTACGCGGCATCGACCTGCACAACGGACGACTTGTGGGCGTGATAACGGAGCGCGGCAGGATACGATGCGACGCCGCCGTGCTGGCCGGTGGCGCCTGGTCGCGTTTGTTCGCGGGAAACGCGGGGCTGGATTTACCACAGTTGAAGGTACTGGGCTCGGTTTTTCGATCCGAACCATTGGCGGGCGGGCCCGACATTTCAGCCGCCGGCTCAGTCTTCGCGATACGCAAGAGACTCGACGGCGGTTATTCGGTCGCCCGCCGTAACGCCAGCACCGCGGAACTGACCCCAGACCATTTCCGCTTACTGTCGGACTTCTTCCCGCGTCTGTTGGCCAGCCGTCATGAAATCCGGCTGCGTCTGGGTGGACGCATGTGGGAAGAACTACGGACCGCGCGCCGATGGTCCCTGGAACAAACAACGCCGTTCGAGGCTGTTCGTGTTCTCGATCCTAAACCGAAACAAGGGATCCTCGCGGAAGCTCGCGACGTCCTGTCCCGCACCTTCCCCGCCTTCGCCAATCTCCGAATCGCCGAATCCTGGGCCGGCTTAATGGATGTCACTCCGGACGCGGTTCCCGTCATCGATGAAGTGAAACGCATTCCAGGATTTTTCATCGCCACGGGCTTCTCCGGGCATGGCTTCGGGATTGGCCCCGGGGCAGGCCGCCTGATGGCCGATCTGGTCGCCGGAGATACCCCGGTGGTCGATCCCCGGCCGTTTCGTCTGGACCGGTTCGCGCGCGCACACTGAGAATGGACGGCAACAGTGCGCTCGCCCAACGCGGGATGTTCGCGTTCATTTGCTTCGCCTGGGGAACGACCTGGCTTGCGATGAAAGTTGGTATCGCGGTCGTTCCACCCGGACTCTTCGCCGGACTGCGATGGACGGTCGCGGGCACCATACTTTTACTGATATTGTGGCTACGCGGCGAGCGTGTCTGGCCGCCTTTGCGACTTGTGCCTCGATTGGCTTTCGTGTCGGTACTTCTGATCACGCTCAATCAGGTCATCCAATTATATGGGCTGAAGTACGTCACCGCCGGTCTCGCCGCCGTCATCAGTTCCGCTTTGACACCCATCGCGCTATTGGGCTTTGCTGTCGCTTTCGGCCAGGAACGGTTCACAAAGCGCCAGATCGGCGCACTGGCTTTGGGCATGATCGGGGTTTGCACGTTGTTCGGACCAGCGGCCATCGCCGGTACATTGCATTTGTCCGAGGTCGGCGGCGCGCTTGGCGTAACGATCGGTTGTCTCTGTTACACCGCCGGCTCGGTGATGACGTTGCCCATGATGCGATCCTTCGCGCCGGTGCAATTGTCCGGTCTGACCGACCTGATCGGCGGTCTGGTATTGTTGTTCGCCTCGCTCCTGTTCGAACCTGGAGCCTGGGAAGCCATGTCATTTCATTGGGGTTGGGCACCATTTTTGGCCTGGCTGTATTTACTGATCCCAGGCTCTCTGATTTCCACGACAATGTACTTTCTGCTGGTCCGCGACTGGGGCGCGAGCAAACCAGGCCTGTATGCCTTCATCTCTCCCGTCATCGCGGTCACCATCGGCGCTTCGTTGTTCGGGGAACTGTTGGACTGGGGTGACGCGGTGGGCATGACCCTGATGCTCGCCGCCGCGGGACTTGCATTGCGGCGGCCCAGAGTGGCACGGTGATTTCATGGCGACATTTCAATTTCTGCATTGCGCGGATCTGCACTTGGACAGCCCGTTGCGCGGCCTGGAATCTGACCCGGACGCGCCAGCGGAAAAGATTCGCGGCGCAACCCGAGAGGCGTTCGTCAACCTCGTCGACTACGCGATTTCACAACGCGTGGATTTCGTGGTCGCGGCGGGTGATCTTTATGATGGCGACTGGCAGGACTGGCGCACGGGACGATTTCTTATCGCGCAGATCAAGAGGCTCACCGATGTGGGAATTCCGTTCATCGCGATCCGTGGCAATCACGACGCCGAAAGCGTGATCACGCGCCGGCTGCGTATGCCATCGGACATCGCGTGGTTGCTCGATCATAACCAGCCGCAAACAGTTCGGCTCGCCAACGTGCCGGTATCGATTCACGGTCAGAGTTTCGCGACGAAGGCGGTCACTGACAACCTGGCATCCGACTATCCCGACCCTGATCCGGATCGCTTCAACATCGGATTGCTGCACAGCTCGGTCGACGGAAGAGAAGAACACGAAAAATACGCGCCATGTTCGGTTGAGCAGCTTCGCGCCCACGGTTACGACTATTGGGCTTTGGGTCACATTCACCAGCGTGAGATTCTGCACGGCGACCCGTGGATCGTCTTTCCCGGCAATCTGCAAGGCCGGAAAGTTAACGAGCCAGGCTCAAAGGGCGCGACTCTCGTGACCGTGACCGACGGAAAGGTCGTTGGATCCCCCCAACACATCGCTTTCGACACCGTGCGCTGGGCTCGCATTCCGGTTGTTCTGGCCGAAGACGCTGACGAAGATGCCGCGCTGACCTCCGTTCGTTCCGCTTTCGCGGCGGAACTTGAGGCGGCGGACGGCCGCTTGCTCGCTGCTCGGATGACATTGACCGGTGCCTGCGCCGCGCACGACTTCCTGGTCCGCGACCTGGGCGCCGCGCGAGAGAAAATTCGAGCGGAAGCTTTGGCGGTCGCGGGTGTCGGCACAATCTGGACCGAGGCTATTGAAATCGCGACCTCGCCACTGATGGAGATCCGGGCTCAAAAAGATCGGACCGATGCGATCGGGCAATTGATTCAGGCCCTTGATGACGTACCCGACGCTGACATCCTGGGTGACGTCCGGACCTATGCGGCGACCATGTTGGACAAAGCAAGAGGCGCGGTGGGCGATGAGCACGTGGCGTCCCGCTCGGCGAATGGGGAGCTTCCCAAGGATCTGCGGCGACGCGCACAGAATCTGTTGCTTGGCCTGCTGGACGGGTAGTGATCCATGCGGCTGGCATCACTGACCCTGGTTCGTTACGGAAATTACGACTCTGAAAAGATTCGTTTCGATACCAACCGTGGCACCGTCAACATTCTGCTCGCACCGAACAGCGCGGGAAAATCGGTGCTTCGAAGCGCCTTCGCGGATCTGCTTTTTGGCATCCACAATCAGACACCGATGGGCTTTCGCTTCGGCTATCCAGGCATGCGGATCGCCGCCGATATCGTTCGGAATGACGGATCCGGCTTCACCTTCAGCCGCCGAAAAGTCCGCGGCAACGTCATTTCGGACGAGGATGGTCAACCGTTGGATCCGGCGTTGCTGCACGGTATCCTGGGAGGCCGCGATCGTCACCTGCTGGAGCGGCTTTTCGTTCTCGACACGGATGGATTGCGCGAAGGCGGAAAAGCGCTGCTGGCATCAGGAGGCGACGTCGCCAGCGCGCTGTTGTCGGCGGCCGGCGGTATTCGTCAGGCGCGCGCGATGAAGCAGCAACTTGAACGGCAGCGAGACGAACTCGCTCCGACGCGAAAGACGGCATCGCGGCCTTTTTACATGGCACTCGATCAATTTCTGAATGCACGCCGAGGCGCCGCCGCGACACTCCTCCGCCCTGATGAATGGTTCCGGCGGCAACGGGACCTGGAGGACCTCGAAGAGCGCCAACGGAACAGCAATGCGACAGCGGAAGCCACGTCGGCGGAAATCGCCAGGCTGGAGCGTATTCGACGCGTGCGGCCTGGCCTGGCGAGGCTCGCGGACACGGAAGGATGGCTTTCAGCGAATCCGGACGCTCCAAAGCTGGCCGCCGATCTGACGAAAAGACTGACCGCCGCCAGACAGGAGATCGTTGCGAAGTCGGATGCGCTGGAGCGGGCTCAGACCGATCTCGCTAACGTCGCGCGGGAGATCGACGAAGTCGCCGTCGATACCGATCTGCTGGCGCACGCGGATCTGGTCGAACGCCTGGCGGAGGAAGCCGGCGCGGCACGAAAGGCGCGCCAGGACCTTCCAGGTGTCCGAGGCCAACATGAGCACGGCCTGACAAGGATCCGCGATCTTTTGCGGCGGCTTGGGTCTGCTCTACCGCCCGAACGCGCCGTCGAGGCACTCCCGAAGACAGCTTTGGTGGCGCGCACTCGTAACCTTATCGAAGCGCACAACGAAATCGCTGCTTCGATCGGAACCGCCGACGCGCAAATCGAAGCGCGCCGGCATGATCTGAACATCATCGAACGCAGGCTTGATCAACTTCCGCCAATGCCCGATCCACGCCAGTTGGAGAGTTTGCTGGAGACCATTCGCGCCGACGGCGATCCAACCGTGCGCCGGTCGGATGCGGAACGCGCGTTGCGCGACGCGCAAACGGCACTCGATGCAGCCTGCGCGGACGTTCCCGGATGGTCCGGCGAACCGCGGACGCTTGCCGCGATCGCTCCGCTGACGATGGACATCTACAGCCGGAATGAAAAAGCGGTGGCCGCCGAGCGAACCGATGCCGATGCGGCCCGCGAACGATATCTTGAAGCGGCGGACCGCCTGGGCAAGGCGCGCACCGCTCTGTCCGCCATCGTGGGCCAGGCAACGATCCCTGACGAAGCTGCGTTAATCACAGCGCGGCAACGGCGCGACTCTTTGTGGAACCTCGTTTATCGCCGTGCTTTCAGCAGCGAACCCGCGTCTGACGCCGTCGAACAAGTTCATGCTCGTGGGCTGCCGTTGCCATCCGCGTTCGAACGCTCTGTCGTTGAAGCCGATACGGTCGCGGATCGGAGGTTTACCGAGTCGGAACTCCTTGCACGGATCTCCGCGGCTCGACAGACCGTCATGGAAGCCGAGCAGCAGGTTGCAGCCGCCGCCGAACGATCGCGGATCGCGGAAGAGAAACTCCTGCAAACTCGTCGTTCCTGGGCTCAGATTTGTTCTCCGCTTCCGCTCGGAGCGGAGCCCACGCTCGCTGATATCCAGGCGTTCATCAGCGCGCGCGAGCGGGTGCTCGACGCATACCGTAGACTGAACCTCACCGCTGACAGTCTCGCATCGCTGCTACGGCGACATGAGGAATGGTCAAATGCCCTCGCACCATACAACGGTGACGGACGAACCGGCCTTCCAGCGATGCTCGCCATGGCCGACCGTAAGCTGGCCGAGGGACGCGATCTACGGGACGAATGTTTGAAGTTAGAAGCAACCAAATCACAATTCGAAGATCAACTGCGCGCCGCCATGGCGGTGCGATCGGCTCAGATTGAAAAGCTGGAAAGCTGGCGCGAACGTTGGCGAGTGACCATGCTGGATCTGGCGCGTCCGGAAAACGAAGAGCCTGGGGTGACCGGATCCGTACTTGAAACATTGCGGGATCTCACCGCGGAATATCGGGAGACCGCAGCGCTCTCGGAACGGATCAACGGCATGAATTTGGTGATCGAACGCTTCACTCGGTCGGTTGCCGAACTCGTTCAGGCGATTCAACCACGTGCCATTTCGCCGGATCCATTTGACGCCGTGCGAGAGCTCGGCCGGTTGCTGAACCACGAACGTGTAATGGAGCAACGTCGGCGCATGGCGCGTCAGGCATTGGAAACGGCGACTGATAACGCCGTATCCGCCGAGAAGGCGCTTGCCGCGGCGCGAACCACGTTGCGTGGAGTTCTGGACCTGATCGGCGCGGACACCATCGAAACCGCTGAACAACGGCTGGCGTTATCAGCGGAACGCGCGCGATACGAGTCGCTGGCGCGCGAGGCCGCGGCCGAATTGCATGAATCCGGCGACGGTTTTTCAATCGATACACTGCGCGTGGAAGCCGGGGTTGTGCCACCTGACAGCGCCCCGGCTCTGATCGTAGCCGCCGCGAACCGACGCAAGGAAGCAAGCCAGTCCGCGCAACGAATCGCCGAGGAAGCCAGTGCGTTACGGCAGCGCATGGAACATGACGCGGCGGACACTCACGTTAACACCGCCGCGGCCGACCAACAGGCGGCCATCGCATCGCTGTCCAGAACACTGGACGACGCGCTGGTGTATCATACCGCCTCGCTGCTCCTGGGCCGAGCATTGGAAGTCATCGAGAAATCCGGTGACTCCAGATTGCTCCAGCGTCTTGGCTGCATCTTTCAGACCTTGACCGGCGGCGCCTACGCCCGGGTCGTGACCGAACTGGATGACGACGGGACTGCCCATCTAGGACTGATCCAGCGTGATTTCCCCGAAGAGCGGCACACCGTCGACCAGTTATCCGAAGGCACCCGCGATCAATTCTTTCTCGCGTTGCGGGTGGCCGCCATCGAGGACCACGTCGCCAGCGCCGATCCGTTGCCATTTATCGGCGACGACATTCTCCAGACATTTGACGATAACCGCGCTTTGGCCGCTCTGCGTGTGCTGACGGAATTAAGCCAGCACACGCAGGTCATTATCCTGACGCATCACCGGCACGTACTTGATCTCGCGACCCAACTGCCGAAGGGAACGATCCATTCCTGTCAGCGCGAGCCGCTGACTACGACAGTTTAAGTTCGCGCAGTCGCTTCACATCCGCCCGGCCCGCGCTCAGCACATGTCTGGTGTCGGAGCCTCCGGTCAGATGAAGCATGGAATGCGTCGTGAAGGACGACTGGCATGATCCCACCCCGGATGGCAAACTCGCCCCCGCCAGATGAGGAACTCCAGCATGGCCGGCATCACCGAGGCGACCTTCACCTTCCACGATTTTCGCACCACGGAAGGCGAATCATTACCAGACGTCACGTTGGCATACATCACGAGGGGAAAGCTGGCGCCTGACGGGCGCAACGCGATTCTGATTACCCACGGTTACACCAGCGGACCCAGAATGATCGAGCCAGGCGTGGCGTCATCCGAAGGCGCGTGGAGCGCTCTGGTGGGGCCAGGCTCGCCGATCGACACCGAGCGTTATTTTGTCATCTGCTCCAACATGCTCGGTTCCAGTTACGGCTCGACCAATGCCGCCACGATCGATCCGCGCACCGGAAAAGCATACGGATCCCGATTTCCCCGCATCTCGGTTGAAGACATCGTTCGCGCGCAAAAAATCATGTTGGATGGGATTGGCGTCAAGCATCTGCGGGCGGTCGTCGGACCGTCCTACGGCGGGTTCCAGGCCTTCCAATGGGCGGTGACATTTTCAGACTTCATGGATGGTATCGTGCCGGTTGTCACGGCCCCGAGCCTGGCGAGTTCCGATCGCATTTCCGGGTTGCTAAAATGGTTCGAACCCGATCCGAACTGGAACGGCGGCGACTACTACGAAACCGGTGGCGTGAAGCAAACATTGACCGCGCTTCGTATCGATACGTTAACACGCTACGGTCTGGGACAATCTCTCGCGGCCCGCTTTCCTACCAAGGCCGACGCCGACGCCGAACTCCGTCGGATCGCCTCCGCCTGGGCTGACGTGTTCGACGCCAACTCCCTGTTCATTCTCGGACGCGCTTTGGAAACGTATAATGTCACGCCCCGGATGAAACAGATCAAGGTCCCGGTGCTGTATGTTCTGTCACGCACCGACGCGCTCTATCCGCCGTCCCTCGCGCCTGGAGTGATGCGACAACTCGCCGACGCCGGCGTCGATGCGACGTATTTTGAGATCGACAGCGATCACGGCCACCTCGCCTCCGGCGCCGACGCGGAAAAATGGGCGCCGGCGTTGCGGGCGTTCATGTCCAAACTGGAAACGACAGAATCTTAGCCCAGAGCCCGCTTCGCCACCGCGGCGAGATAACCCGACGCGGACGGCAAAATCGCATCGTTAAAATCGTAGTTCGAATTATGCAATTCGCGGCCGCCATCCGCCGCTCCGTTGCCAATCCAGGCAAACGCTCCTGGGCGATGCTCAAGATACCACGAGAAATCCTCACCCGTCATCGCCGGCAACAGGTCGCGGCGCAACGGAATACCCGCGGCCTGAACCGCTTCCGCCGCCAGATCGCGTTCCGCCGGCGTATTCGCCGTCACGCCCATGCCGCGGATTTGCTCGACGTCGATCTTAACCTCGAAGGTCTGCGCCACACCGGCGGCGACACGTTCGACCGCCGCCTCCATCTCGTCCCGCACACTGGCGCGCAGCGTGCGCATCGTGCCTCGCATCACTGCCTCGCCCGGAATTTGATTGGCGGCACTGCCAGCCTGGATGATCCCGATCGTGATCACCGCCGAATCCAGCGGATCGACATTACGAGACACGATCGTTTGCAATGCGAGCAGCAGATGCGCGGCCGCGATCATCGGGTCTCGCGCCAAATGGGGTAGCGCCGCGTGACCGGAGTGGCCCTTGATCGTGAAATAAATCCGGCCGCCCGATGCCATGACCGGACCGTCATGAATCGCGACAGTGCCCGCCTCCAGGCCCGGCCAGTTGTGGTAGCCGAAGATTCGCTCCATCGGAAATCGCTCGAACAACCCGTCCGCGATCATCGACTTCGCCCCACCGCCACCTTCTTCCGCTGGCTGGAACACGAACTGCACGGTCCCGGTCCAGGACGGATCGCGCTCCAGCAACGCCACCGCGCCCAGAAGCGACACGGTATGCCCGTCATGTCCGCAAGCGTGCATAACGCCGGACTTACGAGACGCGTGCGTGACTCCCGAGGTCTCGATGATCGGAAGCGCATCCATATCGGCGCGCAGGCCCACGGAGCGGTTGGAACTGCCTCGCCGCAACGTCGCGACAACGCCATGCCCGCCGACGCCGGCGACAAACGGGACGCCCAGTTCGGTCAGCCGTTCCTGAACGAAAGCCGAAGTTTCCTTTTCGTGCAGCGTCAGTTCCGGATTGGCATGCAAATGACGGCGCCACAAGGTCAATTGATCGTGCAGGAACTGGTCCATCAGCCATTCACCCTGCGAATGATTTCGGCCCATTGATCCAGGATCGGCAAAATGACCGAGGCCGTCTCCGATTCCAGGCTACAGGACACCCGGTTCACGCCAACGTCCTGATACTGCCTGATCACGTCGGCATCCGGCTTTTGTCCGCCGATGGAGATATCCAATGAAGCCGGATCGCGGCCATTCTCAGCGGCCATCTGGCGGAAGCGGGGAATCAACTCGATTAGAGGGGTCTTCGCATATTCGGTGACCTGCGGCATCCAGCCGTCGCCATACCGAACCGCCCGCCTCGCCGAATATGGAAACGCGCCGCCCACTAAAATCGGCGGATGCGGTTTTTGGACGGGCTTCGGCCAGGTCATCATCGGGTCGAAATTCACGAACTCGCCGTGATATTCGGCCTTGCTCTGGGTCCAGATCGCTTTCATGGCCTCAATCTTCTCACGCGCCAGCTTGTGGCGGCTGGCGAAGACGGTGCCATGATTTTCCATCTCGTCCTGGTTCCAGCCGTTGCCGACGCCGAACACGAACCTCCCGCCGGAGATCTGATCGATCGAGGCCACCAGTTTCGCGGTCTGAATCGGATCGCGTTGGGCGATCAGGCAAACGCCCGTGCCGATCCGCAGCGTCTTCGTCGCCATCGCCGCCGCGGTCAACGTCACGAACGGGTCCATCACGTCATAGTATCGTTTCGGCAAATCACCACCCATGATGAAGGGCGTCTTGCGCGAGACGGGAATATGCGAATGTTCCGGCGCCCAGACGATATCGAAACCGCGCTCCTCCAACGCGACCGCCAACTCCGCCGGCGTCATGGAATAATCAGTAAAGAACATCGAAGCGCCAAACTTCATGATGGGCTCCTGGACTTATGATTTACAGGGGAAGCGTTCGCCAAGAAACTTAAACAACCCGTCCAGCACCGGCAGATCCCGATTCGCCGGCGCGGCCCGCACCCAGTTCACGAACTCATGCATCGTCGATGAACGGGAAGGCACCGGGCTTGGAAAGCAAAATGGCTTCTTGTCGGCCGCGATGTGCATTCGGTCGTCCACCGCGCCCTGAGCGAAACCGTGACAGAAATTGATCTTCGCGTCGGCGCCCGCGGAGCCTGGATCCGCCGCGCACAGGGCGGCCAGATCGCCAGCGGTGCGCGCCTGAAGGATGATTGGTTGCGCGGCCCAGGCGGACCCGGCCCAAACGGCACCGGACAGCAACCCCGGACCAAGAAGCAAAATCGGACCCCAACGCATTACCCAGCACTCCTTTGCAAAACACTCTCGCGCCAGCGCCGCCACCCATTCGCGCGCAATTCGCATGCCGGACACGTCGCGCAACCATATCCCCATTCGTGCAATCGCGTCCGATCGCCAAGATAGCAACTATGGGTCTCAACCCGGATCGTTTCCACCAGCGCGTCTCCGCCCAGAGACCACGCCAGTTCCCAGGTGGCCGCCTTGTCCCGCCACATCAAGGGTGTTTCCAGCACGAAACGCCGGTTCATTCCAATGTTGAGCGCCAGTTGCATCGCTTTGATCGTGTCGTCCCGGCAGTCGGGGTAGCCGGAATAGTCGGTCTCGCACATCCCCGCCACGATCCGGCGCAATCCCCGGCGGAACGCAAGCGCCGCCGCGCAGGTGAGAAACAACAGATTGCGGCCCGGGACGAACGTGTTCGGCAATCCTTCCTCGGTCATCGCGATCGTCGCATCCGAGGTCAACGCGCTCGATCCAAGGCCCGCGATGGTCGAAGTCAGGTCGATGATGTGATCAGGGCCCAAACGAGGCGACGCGAGTGCCGCGCGGACCGGATCGCGGCACGCCATCTCGATTGCGTGGCGTTGGCCGTAGCGAAAACCGATGGTCTCCACATGAGCGTAGTGCCGCGAAGCCCATGCGAGACAGGTCGCGGAGTCCTGGCCCCCGGAAAACAAAACAAGGGCGTGATCGGATTGCGAAAGCCTCGCCATGCCCTGATCATGGCAGCGATTGCTCCGCCCGTCACGCCATGCGTGATGCGACACAGTTTACCACGGCAAGAATTTTGGCGTTTGGAAGGACGTTTCCGCTTCCGGTGGCCATGCCCGATCCGGTATCCCTCACTCCGATGATGACGCAATTCAATCGCCACCCAACGAGCGTCCAGCCGTGAACGACTCTCGCTCATCCTGGGGCGAGTTTTCGTTGAAAGAGGACTGGTGGTCGGTCATCCTTGGCATCTGTATCGTCGGTATCGCGTACGCGCTGTTCGCGTCGGGCAGCAGTCTCAACTGGATTGCCGCGGCTCCGCGACCGTGGTCCTCGTTGTCCGCGCTCGCCGCGCAATTCCAGGCGGATTGGTCACGATACCTGTTTCAGTTCCTGGTCATGCTGAGCTTATTCACGTTAGCGGCATGGACGATGGGGCAGAGCATCGCCGGGTTCATGAGCGGATTCGTCCTGGTCTACGTGCTTTCCCTTGGCGCGCTGGCCATCGGCACTTCTGATTTCGCGCAGGACTACAGCATCGAGCCCGCGGTCATCGCCCTGGCGGTCGGCGCGTTGATCGGCAACCTCGTGCGCTTCTCCCCTCACCTGAGTGAGGCGTTCCGGGTGGAATTCTACATCAAGACGGGGATTGTTCTGTTGGGCGCCACCCTGCCCATCACCTTGATCATCTGGGCTGGGCCAATCGCGATCGTTCAGGCGTCGATCGTCTCGGTCGTTACCTTCATGGCGATCTACTGGACGGCGCAGTTTCTGGAACTCGATCGGAAGCTCGGGGCGTTGCTGGCGGTCGGCGGCGCCATCTGCGGAATTTCCGCTGTCATCGCCATCGCGGGCGCCATCCGCGCGCGCCGGGAGCATATGTCGATCGCTGTCGCGTCAGTCGTGGCCTGGTCGATCGTCATGATCGTGGTGCTGCCGTTGCTGGCGCGGGCCTGGTATCTTTCGGCCGGTGTCGGTGGTGCCTGGATCGGCACATCGGAGTTCGCCGACGCCGCCGGCTTCGTCGCCGCGCATACCTACGGGGCGTTCGCGCGTTCCGGCGCGATCGACGGCACCCCGGATCAGGCGATCTGGTCGTATACCCTGCTCAAGGTCGTGGGCCGCGACATCTGGATTGGCATCTGGGCCGTGATCCTGTCATTCGTGGCGATGACGCGGTGGGAAACGCCTGAATTGCGAACCCGGGTCAGCCTGATGGACATCTGGCGGCGATTTCCCAAATTCATCCTCGGCCTGTTCGCCGCGTCTATCCTGGCGACACTGGCCAGCCGGAACCTCAGCTATACGGATTTCGAGGCGACGGTTCGCCCGGGATTCGTCAACCCGCTGACCAACCTGCGCGCCTGGGTGTTCAATTTCAGCTTTGTCAGTATCGGCCTGACGACCCGATTGCGCGGGCTCGCACCGGCCGGAGGCAGCGCCTTCATCGCCTTCGCGACCGGCGTGCTGGTCAATCTTGTATTGGGATACGTGCTGTCGGCGATCGTGTTCCAGTCGTATTGGTCGAACCTCACGCCATGAACTGTGCCGATTGCACGCATTTCATCAACGAACCCGCCCGGATCGAGGCATTGATCCCAGGCCTCACCTCCATGGGCTCCGCAAGGGCGTCGGTGCGCGCCGATGACGGTATTTGCGCCGTGCATGACCTGATGGTCAGCGCCCGCGACTCCTGCGGCCGGTTCTCGCGACGGCTCACAAAGGATCAGGGCCGATCCTGACCAATAGCTTGCCGAAATTCTGTCCGCTCAGGATCGCGACCAGGGCATCCGGGGCATGTTCCAACCCTTCATGCACGTCTTCCCGGTAAATCAGGCCTCCATCGGCGACCAACGGTGCCGCGAGCTTGCGCCATTCGATCAATCGTTCAGGCCGATCGGAAACGATGAAGCCCTGGATCATGACACGCTTGCCGACGACGAACCCGAGATTGGGGCCCGGCGGAAATTCCTGCTCGTTGTATTGCGAGACCATTCCGCACATCGCGACCCGCGCGAACGGATTGAGCTGCTCGAATACCGCCGCCTGCACCAGTCCGCCGACATTTTCAAAATAGGCATCGATCCCGTCCGGACACTCCGCCCGGAGTTCGGCGCGCAAATCGTGCGAGCGATGATCGACGCAGGCATCGAAACCAAGGCTGTCCTGCACCCAAAGGCACTTATCCGGCCCGCCGGCGACCCCCACGACGCGCGCGCCGGCCCGCTTCGCCAGTTGCCCGGCGACCGACCCGACAGCGCCCGAAGCAGCCGAGATAACGACCGTCTCACCCGCCTTCGGCTTGCATATCTCCGTAATCCCGGCGTACGCCGTCGCGCCCGGCATCCCCAGCACGCCCAGATACGCGGACAACGGCGCGCCATGGCGCTCGATCTTCACCAGGTGGTCGCCGTTGGAGATGTTGTGCGTCTGCCAGCCCCGCGCGCCAACCGCGATATCGCCCACGGCAAAGCCCGGATGGTTGGATGCGATGACCTCGCCAACGGTTTCTCCGGTCATCACCTCGCCAATCTGGATGGCGACGGCATAGGTCTGCTCCTCCCGCAACCGGCCCCGCATATACGGGTCGATCGAGAGCCAGATCGTCCGTGTCACCACCTCTCCCGGCCCGGGCGCTGGGATCGAATCCTCCTGGACCTCGAAATCGTGGGGGCTCGGCTCCCCACGCGGCCGGCGCTTCAGGACGACCGAGCGGCGAGTCGCCGTGTTGCCCGCGGCGGCTGACATCACGCCGCTTCCGCCTTGAGGACGAGGCGCCCCGTGACCTTCCCGTCACGCAGCCGCATCAGCGCGTCGTTCGCCTGATTTTGCGGCACTGTCGAGACCGGAAGCGCGCTCAGAGAGCCTTCCTGGGCCAGTTTGATCAGCTCCCGCAGTTCCTTCGGGTTGCCGACATAGGACCCCTGCACGGTCAACGCGCGGATCGCCATGATCGGCAGCGGCAGCATCAACTCGCCGCCGAACAGCCCGACCTGGATGAGCTTGCCGCCCTTACGCAAGGCGCCGAACGCGAAGCGGGCGGTTTGTGTGCCGTTCACGAGGTCGATCACCGCCAGCACCGGGCCGCCCGCCGCCTCGATGATGCGTTTCGCGACATCCGGACCGCTGCCATCGACAACCTTGTGGGCACCCGCCTTCAGCGCGGTGTCCCGCTTCTCCGGACTGATATCGACCGAAATGATGTTCTGATGTTTCAACGCCAGCAGCACCTTGATGGCGTTCAGTCCGAGACCGCCGGCGCCGACCAGCACGATCGCTTCGTGTGGCGGGATTGGCATGGCCTTTTTGATGGCGGAATAAACCGTGATGCCGGAGCACGCATAAGTCGCGGCGACGGCTGGATCGACCTTGCCAGGATCGATCAAATGGCGCGGGTGCGGCGCGATAACGTGCGTCCCGTAGCCGCCATTCGCGTAGACACCCAGGCTGTGGGCCGCCTTGACGCACATGTTGTCTTCTTCGGCGAGGCAGGTCTCGCAGGTGCCGCAACCCAGCCAGGGGTAGACGATTCGTAGGTCCCCGACTTTCACGCCTTTGGCGTCGGGACCCAGCTTAACCACGCGGCCAACGATTTCGTGGCCCATGGCCAACGGAAGGGTCACGCCACGGTCCGCCAGCGACATCTTCTCGCCGCCGCCAATGTCGTAATAGCCCTCCCAGATATGCAGGTCGGAATGACAGACGCCGCAATGGGTGACCTCGACCAGCACCTCGGTGCCTTTCGGCTCGGGCGTGGGAAGTTCGATTTCCTGAAGCGGCTTTCCGTTCTCGACGACGGCCCATGCGCGCATGATAGAGGTCTCCTGCTTTGCGTTTCGCGATGGATAGCGCCCGAGGAATTCCGGTCAAGGGATGGACCCGGATGGATGGGCTCAGACGGGCTCATTCCGGCATTCGTTCAAACCGGTCTTGCCGCGGTCCGGGCGGATGGTTATAGGACCGGCTCCGCCCAACGGGATTCCATGGGGCCGTAGCTCAGTTGGGAGAGCGCCTGAATGGCATTCAGGAGGTCAGGGGTTCGATTCCCCTCGGCTCCACCAGCGCGTTTCGGAATGCGTTGAATTTGCTCAGCAGTTTCCGCGGCCTTCCGTCAGCCACCAATAAAGCGCTGGCA
>Ga0182030_10003351_pt1 | contig 34172 bp, 28 predicted proteins | sample 812S3MmetaG_FD_121299 | JGI IMG/M metagenome (GOLD analysis project Ga0182030, IMG submission 121299) | Permafrost microbial communities from Stordalen Mire, Sweden - 812S3M metaG (Illumina Assembly) | ecosystem: Environmental > Terrestrial > Soil > Wetlands > Permafrost | place: Sweden...
GAACTGATCATCGCCGACGAGCCGACCACCGCGCTCGACGTCTCGGTGCAGGCCCAGATCATCTCGCTGATCAAGCGCCTCGGGCGCGACCACGGCACCGCCGTGATGCTGGTGACCCACGACATGGGCGTGATCGCCGAAACCTGCGACCGCGTCGCGGTGATGTATTCCGGCCGGATCGCCGAAATCGGCCCGGTGCAGGATGTCGTGCGCAACCCGCTGCATCCCTATGCCAAGGGGCTGATGGGCGCGATTCCGACGCTGGCCGGCGACGCCACCAAGCGGCTGGTCCAGATCCCGGGCTCGATGCCGCGGCTGTCCGCGATCCCGCCGGGCTGCTCGTTCAACCCGCGCTGCGCCATGGCCTTCGAGCGCTGCCGGATCGAGCGGCCCGAACCGATCAGGCGCGGCAACCAGGCCGTGGCCTGCCATCTCTATGACGCCGCCAGCAGGGAAACCGCGGCATGACCGCGGCGCCCTTCATCGACGTCAGGAATCTGCGCCGCGTCTTCGACGTGTCGAAGCCATGGCTGAACCGGATGCTGGAAGGCGGCCATCTGGAATTCCTCAAAGCGGTCGACGGCGTCAGCTTCGACATCGCCAAAGGCGAGACCTTCGCGCTGGTCGGCGAGTCCGGCTCGGGAAAGACCACCGTCGCGCGCATGGTGGTGGGGCTTTTGCCGCCGAGCTCCGGTGAAGTCGTGATCGACGGGGTCTCGATGAGCGACAAAAGGCAGTTGCAGGCGCGTCAGCAGTTGCGCCGCCGCATCCAGATGATTTTCCAGGATCCCTATGCGAGCCTCAACCCGCGCTTTCGGGTCGATGCCATCATCGCCGAACCGATCCGCGCTTTCGATCTCATCCAGGGTGAGCGCAACATACGGGGCCGGGTCGGCGAATTGTTGAATCTGGTCGGCCTGCACGCCGACGACGGGGCCAAGTTTCCGCACGAATTTTCCGGCGGGCAGCGGCAACGGGTTGCGATCGCCCGGGTGCTGGCGTCCGAAGCCGAGTTCATCGTCTGCGACGAGCCGACTTCCGCGCTCGACGTTTCGGTGCAGGCGCAGATCCTGAACCTGATGCGCGACCTGCAGGACAGGTTCGGCCTCACCTATCTGTTCATCAGCCACAATCTGGCGGTGGTCCGGCACATGGCGAACCGCATCGGGGTGATGTATCTCGGCCGCATCGTCGAGATCGCCGATGGCCGCGAACTGTTCAGCCATCCGCGAATGCCCTACACCAGGATGCTGCTGGGCGCGGTGCCCGATCTGGCGATGTCCGGCCGCCAGCGGATTGCGGTCAAGGGCGAAATCCCCAATCCGATCGATCCGCCGCCGGGCTGCGCCTTCAACCCGCGCTGCCCGCTGGTGTTCGATCTCTGCCGCCAGCAGGCGCCTGCGCTGATCGACGGGGTCGCCTGCCATGCCGTCAACAACCCGGCCGCCGCCGCAGCACTAGCCTGATCACAGGGATGGGAGCGGGACCGCGCCGGCTGCCGGTTGGCAGACAGCCGCGGCTGTGGTCAAGTGCGCCCCGCCCGGCTACCGCAACGCAATGATGGAATTTCATGAGCAACATCAATCCCGATCCGTTCACGACCCGGCCTGAAATCGAGGGCACTTTCGGGGTCGTGACCTCGACCCATTGGATCGCCACCGCGGTCGGAATGGGCGTGCTGGAGCGGGGCGGCAATGCCTTCGATGCCGGCGTCGCCGCAGCCTTTACGCTGCAGGTGGTGGAGCCGCATCTGAACGGTCCGGGCGGCGACGTGCCGATCATTGTCCACGATGTCAAGCGCGGCCGCACCGAGGTGATCTGCGGCCAGGGCCCGGCGCCGGCGCGCGCAACCATCGCGCATTACCGCAGCGAAGGACTGGAGATGGTGCCCGGCACCGGACTCCTGGCCGCCTGCGTTCCCGGCACCTTCGAATCCTGGATGCTGCTGCTGCGCGATTACGGCACGCTACGGCTGCGCGACGTGCTCGAGCCCGCGATCGGCTATGCCCGTGACGGCTACCCGCTGGTCGAGCGCGCCTCGGCGACGATTGCGACCGTCGAACAGATGTTCCGGAAATACTGGACCACCTCGGCCGCGGTCTACCTGCCCAACAATGAAGTCCCAAAGCCCGGCACATTGTTCACCAACAAGACGCTGGCGGAAACCTATGCCCGCATCCTGAAGGAAGCCGAAAGCGCGGGCAGTGACCGCGTCACCCAGATCGAGGCGGCACGACGGGCGTGGTCGCATGGTTTCGTCGCCGAGGCGATCGACCGCTTCTGCCGCACCCAGGACATCATGGACGTCAGCGGCTCGCCGCATCGCGGCGTGCTGTCCGCCGACGACATGGCGCGCTGGCAGCCGAGCGTCGAGGCGCCGCTGACCTATGACTATGGCCGCTACACCGTCTGCAAGCCCGGGGTCTGGAGCCAGGGCCCGGTAATGCTGCAGCAGCTCGCGCTGCTCAAGGGATTCGAACTCGACGGACTCGATCCGACCGGGCCCGAATTCATTCATCTGCAGATCGAATGCGCCAAGCTCGCCTTTGCCGACCGCGAGAAGTTCTATGGCGACCCGAGATTTTCTGAAATCCCGATCGCGACGCTGTTGTCGGATGCCTATAATGACGAGCGCCGCAAGCTGATCTCGGACAGGGCGTCGCTCGACTTCGTCCCCGGCTCGGTGGAGGGTTTTGGCTCGGTGGTCAAGCTGCGCCGCCAGGAGGGGCATCGCGAGGCGGTCGGCGCCATGGGCGCCGGCGAACCGACGGTCGGCCGGTTCGGCGAGGTGCGCGGCGACACCGTTCATTTCGACATCATCGATTCGGCCGGCAACATGATCTCGGCGACCCCGTCGGGCGGCTGGCTGCAGTCGTCGCCGGTGATCCCGGAACTCGGCTTCTGCCTCGGCAGCCGCGCCCAGATGTTCTGGCTGGAGGAAGATCACCCCGCCGCACTGGCGCCCGGCAAGCGTCCGCGCACCACGCTGAGCCCGACCATGTGCTATCGCGACGGCGAGCCGTATCTGGCCTGGGGTTCTCCCGGCGGCGACCAGCAGGACCAATGGACCACGCAATTCTTCCTCCGGCATGTTCACGCCAAAATGAATCTGCAGGAAGCGATCGACGCCCCGGCTTGGCATTCGGAGCATTTCCCGATTTCGTTCTGGCCGCGCACCTCGCGTCCCGGCGTGCTGGTGGTCGAAAACCGCGTGCCGAAATCAACCGTGGCGACCCTGAAGGCCCGCGGTCATATCGTGGAGACCGGCCCCGACTGGTCGGAAGGCCGCCTCACCGCGGCCTCGAAAGTCGGCCGGCGCCGCCGCGCCGCCGCCAATCCCCGCGGCATGCAGGGCTACGCGGCCGGACGCTGAGGGCAGAGATGACCTGGTCGATCATCGCCCGAGACGAGCAGACCGGCCAAATCGGAATAGCGGTGGCGACACGGTTCTTCGCGGTGGGCGCGCGCGTTCCCTATGTTGCCGCCGGCCTCGGCGGCATCGCGACCCAGGCGCTGGTCAATCCCTATTACGGCATCGACGGTCTCGCGCTGCTGCGCCAGGGCCACGCTCCGCGGCAAATTGTCGAGATCCTGATTGCCGGGGATCCCGGCCACCAAAGCCGGCAACTTCACATTCTCGACGCCAGCGGCCGCATCGCCTGCCATACCGGAAGCGAATGTGTCGACTGGTGCGGACATCTCGCAGGCGACGGCTTTTCGCTCGCCGGGAACATGCTTGCCGGCGCACGCGTGCTGGATGACACCGCGGCGGCCTATCTCACCGGCAAAGGCCTGCCATTTGCGCAACGCCTGATCGCGGCGATGCGATCAGGCGAAGCCGCCGGCGGCGACAGGCGCGGCAGGCAGTCGGCCGCGCTGCTGATCTACGGCGAGGACGAATGGTCGGCGCTCGATCTGCGCGTCGACGACCATGCCGATCCGCTTGCCGAGCTCGATCGCCTCGAACAGGTGAGCCGCCGGCACTGGGTGCCATTCAGCCGGTTCCTGCCGAGCCGGAAAAATCCGGCCGGGATCACCGATCGCAAAACCATCGACGCCGGCATCGAAGCGGCGATGGCGGGCCGGAAATGACCGATGTCCCGCTGATCGAAATCGAAGGCTTGCGTATCGTCTTCCATGGCGACGACGGCCGCATCACCCACGCGGTCGACCATGTCGATCTCAGCGTGGCCAGTGGCGTGACACTGGGCCTGGTCGGCGAATCCGGCTGCGGAAAAAGCGTGACTTCGCTGGCCATCATGGGACTGCTGTGGAAGCATTCAGCCGAGGTCACCGGCTCGATCCGGTTCGACGGCTTCGATCTGCTCGAGGTGTCCGACCAGACCCTGCGCGACCTGCGCGGCAACCGATTGGCGATGATTTTCCAGGAACCGATGACGTCGCTCAATCCGAGTTTCAGCATCGGCGACCAGATTATCGAGACCATCCTGCGTCATCGTGGCGGATCGCGGCGCCAGGCGCGCGAGCGCGCGATCGCGCTGTTGCGGCGCGTCCACATCCCCTCGCCGGAGCAGCGGATCGACGAATATCCGCACAAGCTCTCGGGCGGAACGCGCCAGCGCGTCATGATCGCGATGGCGCTGGCCTGCGATCCGATGCTGCTGATCGCCGATGAGCCCACCACCGCGCTCGACGTGACCCTGCAGGCCCAGATCCTCGAACTGATGCGCGAACTGAAAGCGGCCAGCGGTGCGGCGATCATTCTGATCACCCACGACCTCGGCGTAGTCGCCGAAGTCTGCGACGAGGTGGCGGTGATGTATGCCGGCGAGATCGTCGAACGCGCCGGCGTCGATCAGCTGTTCGCCGCCCCCCAGCATCCCTACACCGTCGGCCTGCTCGGTTCGATCCCGCGGCTCGACCGCCAGACGTCGCATCTTGCCACCATCGCCGGGCTGGTTCCCGACATGACCCGGCTGCCGCCGGGTTGCCGCTTCGCCCCGCGCTGCCCGTTCGTCGGCGAAACCTGCCTCGCTGCGCCGCCGCCGATGCGGGTGCTCGGCCCGGGTCACTGGTCGCGCTGCATCAAGGCGCCGCTCGAAAGGCTGGTGTCGTGAGCGCCCTGCTCGAGGTCGAGGGACTGAAAAAACATTTCGTCGCCGACCGTTCGCTGTTCGGGCGGCCGACCGCCTTCGTCAGGGCGGTCGAAGGGGTCAGCTTTCGCGTCGACGCCGGCAAGACGCTGGCGCTGGTCGGCGAGTCCGGTTGCGGAAAATCGACCGTGAGCCGGCTGGTGCTGCGGCTGATCGAGCCGGACGCCGGCAGCATCCGCTTCGAGGGCCGCGATCTGCTCGCCCTGGACACCAGCCAGTTGCGCGGTTTCCGCAAGCATGCCCAGATCATCTTTCAGGACCCCTATGCGTCGCTCAACCCGCGCATGACCGTCAGCCAGATTCTGACCGAACCGCTGGCGCTGCATGGTCTGGTGCCGCGCTTGCGTCGTCGCGAACGCGTCGCCGAATTGCTGCACCTGGTCGGGCTGGAGCCGCGCTTCGCGCGCCGCTACCCCCACGAATTCTCCGGCGGGCAGCGCCAGCGCATCGCCATTGCGCGCGCGCTGGCGGTCGAACCGAAACTGATCGTCTGCGACGAGCCGGTATCTGCGCTGGACGTGTCGATCCGTTCGCAGATCCTCAATTTGCTGCGCGACCTGCAGGACCGGCTTGGCCTTTCCTACATCTTTGTTTCGCACGATCTGGCGGTGGTGAAGCACATCGCCGACCGGATCGCGGTGATGAATCTCGGCGTCATCGTCGAAACTGCGGATACCAGGGCGCTGTTCGCCTCACCGCGCCATCCCTACAGCCGCGCATTGCTGTCCGCGATTCCAGTGCCCGATCCGCGGGCCAAACGTGGCCGCCTGCTGCTGCAGGGCGAGATACCAAGTGCGCTCCATCCGCCGCCGGGCTGCCGCTTTCACACCCGCTGCCCCTATGCGATCGAACGCTGCCGCGTAGAGCCGCCGCAACTGCTCGCCGATTCTTCGGGACACGCCACCGCCTGTCATCGCACCGCCGAGCTGCCGCCCCCCGACGCCACGGCAATTGCCGACAACGCCTTCTCGCCGGCGCTGGAGCGGCTGGTGGCGGCTTTCAGCGGGCCTGCGGAGGCACCCGGCGCCTCCGGGATCGGTACCGTCGAGCCGTCGCCGGCAGGCGGTTGGAAGATGGAGAGCAGTTCATGAAGGTCATGCGCGTGGTGGCCGTCGCGGCAGGAATATGGCTGGTGTTTGGCGCATGCGCCGAGGCCCAGACCAGCTTGCGCATCGGCCTCGCCGAAGACCCCGATATTCTCGATCCGACGCTCGGGCGGACCTATGTCGGCCGCATCGTGTTCGCGTCGTTCTGCGACAAGCTGTTCGACATCGATGAAAAGCTCAACGTCGTGCCTCAGCTTGCGCTGTCGCACGAGGCGTCGGCCGACGGCAAGCAGGTCACGATCAGGCTGCGGCCGGGGGTCAAATTCCAGGACGGCGAACCGTTCGACGCCGAGGCGGCAAAATTCTCGCTCGACCGCCACCTCACGCTGCCGGGGTCGTTCCGCAAGCCGGAGCTGGCCGCGCTCGACCATGTCGAGGTCGTCGATCCACTGACCATCCGCCTGGTGCTGAAGACCGCCTTCTCGCCGCTGATTGCGCAGCTCACCGATCGCGCCGGCATGATGGTCTCGCCCAAGGCCGCGAGGGAGGAAGGCGACAAGTTCGGACAGCATCCGGTTTGCGCCGGCCCCTACAAATTCGTCGAACGCGTGCAACAGGACCGCATCGTGTTCGAGAAATTCGCCGATTACTGGAACAAGGACAGCATCCACATCGACCGCATCGTGTATCTGCCGCTGGTCGATGCCACGGTTCGCCTCGCCAATCTGAAATCCGGCGGCCTCGATCTGATCGAGCGGCTGCTGGCGACCGACATCGAGGCGGTGCAGGCCGACCCGAAACTCAAACTGTCGAGCGCGATCGAGCTCGGCTACCAGGGCTTGACACTGAACATCGGCAAGGACAAGGCCAGGGGACCGCTCAGCCAGTCTTCCAAGGCACGCCAGGCGCTGGACCTGTCGATCGACCGCCAAGCCGTCAACCAGGTCGTGCTCAACGGCGAGTCCGAACCCGGCAACCAGTGGGTCAATCCCGATCACCCCTATTACCAGAAGGCCTTTCCGGTGCGGCCACGCGACGTCGCCAGGGCCAAGGCGCTGTTGAAGGAGGCAGGCGTCGCCGCGCCGGTCAGCGTCGATTTCATGGTGCCGAAGGGTGCGGAGCTCGAAGCCGTCGCCCAGGTGATCCAGTCGATGGCGGCGGAGGCCGGCTTCGACATGAAGATCAGGGTCACCGAGTTCGCGACGTCGCTGAACCAGGCCGAAGCCGGCGACTACCAGGCCTTCCTGCTGAACTGGAGCGGGCGGATCGACCCGGATGGCAATTCCTATATCTTCCTGAAAACCGGCGCGCCGCAGAACTACAGCGCCTGGTCCAACACCGACGCCGACAAGGCGCTGGATGACGCCCGCCTGGTCACCGATCAGACGCAGCGCAAGGCGATCTATGAGAAGCTGACCGGGCTGGTGCTCGAAGAGGAGCCGATCCTCTACCTCTATCACCGCAAGCTTCTGATCGCCCACAGCACCAGGCTCGAGGGCTACCGGCCAATGCCGGATGGGCTGGTGCGCGTCACCGGACTGACCCTGAAGTGACAACGGCTGGCCCAGGCATGTGCTGTTGCGGCGGACGCGGTGCGGCGCGCGCGGCGGCGGCTTGCGGCGATGCGAGGACCGGGCGATGCTGAATTTTCTTGCCAAACGCCTCGTCCAGCTGATCCCGACGCTGTTCTTCGTGTCGATGCTGATCTTCTCGCTGCAGCAATTGTTGCCGGGCGATCCGGCACTGGTGATGGCCGGCGAGGAACGCGATCCCGACGTCATCGCCCAGATCCGCCAGCACTATCGGCTCGATCGGCCGCTGCCGGTGCAGTATTTCTACTGGATCAAGGGCGTCGCGTCCGGCGACTTCGGCGAGTCGCTGCGCATCAAGGTGCCGGTGCGCGACCTGATCGCGCAAAAATTGCCGGTCACCGTCCAGCTGGCCTCGATGGCGATGGTGATCGCCTTGCTGATCGGAATTCCCGCCGGAATCGTCTCGGCGGTCAAGAAAGGCACGCTGTGGGACTATGGCGCCAACCTGTTCGCGCTGTGGGGAATCTCGACGCCGAATTTCTGGCTCGGGATCATGCTGATCTTCCTGTTCTCGATCGAACTCGGCTGGCTGCCGGCATCGGGTTATGTGCCGCTTTCCGAAGACTGGCGCATGAGCCTCGCCTCCACCATCATGCCCGCCTTCGTGCTCGGCAACGCCATCGCGGCGATCCTGATGCGGCATACCCGCAGCGCGATGCTGCAGGTGCTCGACAGCGATTACGTCCGCACCGCCCGCGCCAAGGGCCTTTCCGAACGCTCGGTGATCCTCAAGCACGCCATGCGCAACGCCTTGACGCCGATCATCACCCTCGGCGCGCTCGAACTCGGCACCCTGCTGTCCGGCGCGGTGCTGACCGAGCAGATATTTTCGATTCCCGGCTTCGGCAAGCTGATCGTCGACGCGGTGTTCAATCGCGACTATGCGGTGGTGCAGGGCGTCGTGCTGGTGACGGCGACGGTCTACATCACGCTGAACCTGATCGCCGATATCGCCTATCTCCTGGTCAATCCGCGGCTGAGGGCGTAACCGATGACCGACGCAGTCCTCGGCGCGCTTCCCGTGGCCGGCCGCGATGAGCTGGAAAGTCCGGCGCGGCGGGCGCTGCGCCGGCTGTTGCAGCGCAAGGGCGCCGTAGCCGGGCTCGCGGTGATCGCAACCTTCGTCGTGCTCGCGGTGTTGGCACCGCTGATCGTGCCCTACGACCCGATCGCCACCAGTTGGACGCTGGTGCGCAAGCCGCCCTCGGCACTGCACTGGTTCGGCACCGACGACCTCGGCCGCGATGTTCTGGCGCGGGTGATCTACGGCGCGCGCGCCTCGCTGACCGCCGGCATCATCGCGGTCGGGATCGCGCTCGGTGTCGGCGTGCCGTTCGGACTGCTGTCGGGCTATCGCGGCGGCTTCATCGACGCCCTGATCAGCCGGATCACCGACGCCATGCTGGCCTGCCCGTTCCTGATCCTTGCCATCGCGCTGGCGGCGTTTCTCGGGCCAAGCCTCGGCAATGCCATGATCGCGATCGGCGTCACCACCACGCCGATCTTCGTGCGGCTGACCCGTGGCCAGACCATGAGCGTCAAGGTCGAGGATTACGTCGAGGCGGCGCACGCCATCGGCAATCCGCGCTGGCGCATCGCGCTGTTCCACATTCTGCCGAATATCATGCCCGCACTTCTGGTGCAGGCCACGCTGTCGATCGCGGCCGCCATCATCGCTGAAGCGGCGCTGTCCTTTCTCGGCCTCGGACAGCAGCCGCCGGCGCCGTCCTGGGGCAGCATGCTGAATTCAGCGCAGCGCTTTCTCGGCAACGCGCCGTGGATGGCGCTGTGGCCGGGACTTGCGATCTTCCTTGTGGTGCTGTCGTTCAACCTGGTCGGCGACGGCCTGCGCGACGCGCTCGATCCGCGCCAGCGCTGATTGTCGAGATCAACCGTGGTTCGTTTCACCTCTCCCGTTGGGAGAGGTCGGATCGCCCTTGCGATCCGGGTGAGGGGTTATGGCCGAACGAGAGACCGTACCCCTTCAGCCCAACCCTCTCCCGTTGGGATAGGGGGCACACATTCCCCGCGGCAAAAACCAGGAAAAACTCATATCACCGTCTCGCGGCTGACGCGGCGGCAATCCATCTCGTATTCGAGGTCGATCACCGGCGGCCGGGCAAAATGCCAGGTCAGGCCGGAACGCGTGGCGCCGCGGCGAACCAGCTCGTCGGCCATCACCGCATGGAAGTCGTGCACCGAATAGGCTTGCGCCGCCGTGGTGTCCTTCCAGCCGAACCCGAACGTCTGAAGGCGGCTTTCCATCTGGCTGACGGTGAAGCGGACCTTTTCCTTCAGCCCGTCCGGAGTGAGGTCGCGGTAGCGCACGATGCGCTCGGGATAGCTGCCGGCCCCGCCGCGCGCCTCGGCGCCGCCGGCGATGACGAAGCTGGGCGTGGCCGATTGGCTCGGCCGGGTGAAGGAAAACGCGTAAAACGACGGCTGTGCCGGCGGATCGATCTCGGGGCAGACATTGCTGCGCGCCACCGGATTGACGGTGCCATCGAACAGGCCCCATTCCGCCAGCGTCTTGACGTAGTGCTGGTTGAAGGTTTTGAAACCATCCTCGGTGAAGGCCGCCGGGGAACGCAGCTCGCAGGCGCAAAATGATGTCAGCGGTCGCCCGGCCGCAGCAATGTAGTTTGCAACCGCCGCGAATCCCTCGGCGAGCGGCAGCAGCCGGTCGAACCGCACACGCTCGATCGCAAAACCCGAATCGGCCGCGGCACCGCTCGAATACTGAAACACCGCCGGGATGAACCGGTAATTGCCGGCCGCAAAATCTCGTGTCATGTCTGGCGTCCCTTGCTCTATTCCAGTTGCATGCGGGCGCCCTTGGCGCCGTTGAGCAGGCGTCTGAGGTGGAAACCGGCCAGCGCATCGTCGGCATGCGCCCCGACCAGCGCGGCGAACGCCGGCATCGCCGCGGCGTCGCCTGCTTCCAGCCTGGCGAAGGCGTCGATGTACTGCCTGGTCGCCGGAGCCTCGAAGGTTGCCGCCGGCAGCGGCTCGTAGGCGCGCAACGGCTCGCTGCGACCGCGCAGCATCAGGTCGCCGACCGGCCGCCCCTGAAACTTTTCGCTGCCGCCGGCCACCGCCGCGCTGACGCAGATACGGGTGCCGAGAAACTTGTTGGCAGCCTCGAGCCGCGCCGCGGTATTGATGGTGTCGCCATAAGCGGTGTAGTCGAAAAAACGGTTGCCGCCGAAATTGCCGACCAGCGCCGGGCCGGCGTGAACGCCGATCCGGGTGGCACCAAAATTCACGCCCTTGGCTTTCCAGCGCTCGCGAAACCCCTCGGCCCAGAGATCGAGATCGTGGGCGCAGGCGATCGCCCGCGTGGCATAATCCGGCTGCTCACCCGGCGCGTTGAACAGAATCTGGATCGCGTCGCCGATGATCTTGGCGACGGTGCCTTCATGCGCGAACACGACGTCGGTCATGCCCGCCACATATTCGTTGAGCAGGGTGCCCAGCACCTCCGGTGCGGCGGTTTCCACCAGCGAGGTGAAACCGGTGATGTCGGTGAAGATGGTCGCGACCTCGCGCCAGTGCACGGCCATGCCGTTGTTTTCACCGACCGCCGCCAGCCTCAAGGCGATCTGCGGCGAGAAATACCGCGACAATGAGGCGTGCGCACGCTCGGCTTCGGCCTGGCGACGCCGCGCCTCGCGCATCATCTCGACATGGCGGATGGTCTTGTCGATGGTCAGCTCGAGATCGCCGAAATCGATCGGCTTGGTCAGAAAATCGAACGCGCCGCGGTTCATCGCGGTGCGGATATTGCTCATGTCGCCATAGGCTGAAACGATGATGGTCGATTTCTTGTCGGCGGCTTCCTGCAGCTTCTGCAGCAGGGACAGCCCGTCCATCCTCGGCATGTTGATGTCGGACACCACCATGTCGACATCCGGATGGTCCTCGAGCGACTGCAGCGCTTCGATGCCGTCATGGGCGAACACGAAGGCGATGGCGCCGTCGCGAATCTGCTTGCGGAACTTCTGCAGCACCAGAGCCTCAAGATCGGGCTCGTCATCGACCACGAGGACGGTGGGGGTCATGCGGCCTGCCCGAGCCGGCTGTCGATCTCGTGGCGCAACAGCGCGAAATCGATCGGTTTGGTCAAGAGGCCGTCGGCGCCGCGCTCGATCGCCTTGCGCCGGGTTTCGGCATCGCCATAGGCCGTGATCATGATGACGGGAACGTCGGGCCGCTCGGCGCGCACCTTCGGCAGCATTTCGAGCCCGCTCATGCCGGGCATGTTGATGTCGGACAAAATCAGGATCAGCGACGGATCGGCCACGTCGGCGGCGCGGGCCAGCGCCGCCGGCGCCGACGGCGCAAACTCCATGGTAAAGCGGCCCGAGCGCAGATCGCGGCGGAATTGCTGACGGAACAGGGCCTCGACATCGGGCTCGTCATCGACGACGAGAATGTAAACGCTCACTTGGTACCTCCGACCTGTGCCCGCGGCGGCGCCATCCGCGGCAGCGTAATGATGAATTCGGTAAATGCGCCCGGCTCGGTCTCGACATCGATCTTGCCGCCGTGCTGCTTCACCACGATGTCGTGGCTCATCGACAGACCGAGTCCGGTGCCTTCGCCCGCCGGCTTGGTGGTAAAGAAGGGACTGAACATCTTGTCCCTCACTTCCCTGGGGATGCCGGTGCCGTTGTCGCGGATCCGGACTTCGACCCGGTTGCCGAGATCTTTGGTGGTTGCGCTCAAGGTCGGCTCAAAGCCATCTTCGCCGGCTTCCTTGCGCTTGGCGGCGGCGTAGAAACCGTTGGCGATGAGATTGAGAAACACCCGGGTGATTTCCTGCGGGTACAGGTCGATCATGCCGGCGGCGGGATCGAAATCGCGCTTCAGGGTAATATTGAATCCGGCTTTCTCGGCCCGCGCGCCGTGATAGGCCAGGTTGAGGCTTTCCTCGACGATCGCGTTGATATCGGCGGGCCTATGCTCGCCCGATCCTTCGCGGGAATGCAACAGCATGTTCTTCACGATCGAATCGGCGCGCTTGCCGTGCTGCACCACCTTTTCCAGATTGCCTTTCAGCATGTGGGTGAGCTCGTCGATCTCCTCCCGCATCCTGTCGTCAAGCGCAGCCGGCTTCAGCACATCGTTGAGTTCGTCGACCAGTTCCGCCGACAGCGCCGAGAAATTGTTGACGAAATTCAGCGGGTTCTTGATCTCATGGGCGATGCCGGCGGTGAGCTGGCCAAGCGAAGCCAGCTTCTCGGTCTGCACCAGGCGATCCTGGGCGGTCCTCAATTCGTCGAGCGAGGCAGCAAGTTCCTTGGTGCGCGCTTGAACCTCGTCGAACAGCCTCACATTTTCAATAGCGATCACGGCCTGATCGGCGAAGCTGGTCACGAGTTCGATCTGGCGGGCGGTAAAAGGCCGAACTTGTTCTCGCGTCAGGATGAACACGCCGATGGGAAGGCCCTCGCGCAACAGCGGAACGCCCAGCATGGTACGATAGTTGCCGAGACGCTGGTATTCCGAGGCCTTATAGTCGGGATCCGCAAGCACATCGGGGTTGTGAATCGGTTTGCCTTCGAGCGCCACGCGGGACGTCGTGCTGTGAGTGCCCGCGGTGAATGGGTGCGCGTCCGCATAGGCAATGAGTTCGGCAGAAAATCCGTAGTTCGATACCCAGTGATAAAACTCGCCGCTCTTTTGAAAGATGCAGGCGCGGTCCGCGTCACATAGTTTGGCAGCCGAGACGACGAGCGTGTCCAGCACGGTTTGCAAATCAAACGCCGAACGGCTGATCACCTTGAGCACGTCGGCGGTCGCGATCTGCTGCTGCAGTGATTCGCTGAGATCGTCGGTTCGCAGCCGCAGCTCGCTCAGCAGCCTGCCATTCTCGATGGCGATCACGGCCTGGCTGGCGAAGCTCGTCACCAGATCGGTCTGCTTGTCGGTAAACGCGCGAACGGTCTGCCGGAAGATGGCAATCACGCCGACGAGGCCGTCTTCTTTCAGCATCGGCACCAGCAGCAGCGTGCGGGCGCCGCCGAGTTCGGCCAGTTCGACGATCGGCGGGAAACCCGCGACATAGCCCGGCTCCTGCCGGACGTCTGCGACGTGGATGACTTGTCGCGTCGACGCAAGCCGGCCTAGCGGATCGTCCGCCGGCGGGCGGATCACCGGCGCGCGGGAAAAGGTCTCGGCGAAAGCCGGCGGCAGATTCTGCATCGATGCGCAGCGGAATCCGCCATCTTCAAACAGCAGCAGCAGTCCGAACTGGGCATCACAGATTCGGATCGCGCTGACCAGAATGGTATGGAACACCGGATTCAAATCGCCGGGCGAGCGACTGATCACCTGCAGTACTTCCGAGGTGGCGGTCTGGTGCTCGAGCGATTCGCTCAACTCGGTGGTCCGCTGTTCGACCTTTTTCTCGAGGTCGGCATAGGACTCCTCCAGCCGCGCACCCATGTCATTGAACTGGTCGGCGAGCCCTTCGAGTTCGTCGCCGGTGTGAATCGAAATGCGCTGCGTGAAATCGCCGCTGCCGATGCGCGCGGCGCCGGCGCGCAAGGCCTGGATCGGGCCGACCATGCGGCGGGCCAGGAATATCCCGGCGAGCACCGCGACGATCAGCGCTCCCAGCAGCACGATGGCCAGCCGCTGCAGCGCCTGGTACAGCGAGGCATAGGCCTCCTCGACCGGAAGCTCGACGAACATGGTCCAGCCCAGCGGCGGAATCGGCGCGGAAGCGGTCAGAACTTCCTGGCCCTGGATATTCTTCGTCTCCTGCATGTTCTCATCGCTGGCCAGCGCGCCTCCGGCCTGCGCCGCCTGCACCTGCAGCAGCTTGGACATATCGGTGTTGCGCAGCACCAGGCTGATATCGGGATGGGCGATCAGCCGCCCCCCCGCGCCGACGACGTAGGCATGACCGCGGTTGCCGACCTTGATCTGCGATACCACGTCCCAGATCAGCTTCAGGTTGACCTCGGCAATGCTGACGCCGGCGTCCTTGCGGGTGCCGGCCAGCGACAGCGTCATATAGGGCTCGGACTCGCGGCGGAAATACACCGGCCCGTAATAGACCTTGTTGGCGACGGCGTCGGTGAATTTGGGATCCCTGGAAAGGTCGAGCCCGCTGTCCACCACGTCCATCGCCAGACGGGACACCCGCAGCCGCTCCTTGCCGGTGGAATCGACCTGCGCCAGTTCGGTGATCGCCGGTACCTGCCGTAACAGCCGCAGGGCGTCGAACCGGCGCTGCTCGATCGAGCCGGCGGACCACGGCAGCTGGGTGGTCCAGCCCAGCTGGCTTTCGATTTCCTTGACGAACTGGCCGATTTTGGCCGCCGCCGCCTCGGCCTGTTCGTGCTGAATACGGATCAGGGCCGCCTTGTGCTCGCGGTAATAGAAGAAAACCTCGAAAATCCCGTTCGATAGCAGCGCGACCGCGACCACCGCGACGAACAATGCGACGTATTTGGTGAACAGCCGAGTGCGGATTTTCGTGACCGAAGTTGTGGCCTCCGGTGCGGCGTCCGCCACCGGCGACGCCAGCAGCGTCCGGCCTTTGGCCGCATCGGGATGCAGGGAAATGCTCATCGCCCCCCATTTACCAAGAACATCGCGGCTTGTCTCTTGCCGCGGCGCGCCGGGTCACTCGATGACCTGGTCGGCCCGGAGCAGAAAGGACTCGGGGACCGCCAGGCCAAGCGCCCTGGCGGTCTTCAGATTGACGACCAGATCGAACTTGACCGGCGCCTGGACCGGCAGATCGGCCGGCTTTTCGCCGCGAAGAATGCGGTCGACATAGGAGGCCGCGCGCCGCACTGCATCGGGCGTGTTCGGGCCGTACGACATCAGCCCGCCTCGGGTCGCAAACCGGCTGATCGCGTAAACGGCGGGCACACGGTGCCGGGCGACCTGCGCGACGATGAGGTCGCCATTGACCTCGCTGAAAGTATCCGGCGCCACGATCAACCCGCTGCCGGGCTGCTTGCCGAGCGATCCAATGGCGGCTTCGATATCGGAGGGGCTATAGACGTTGGCTGTCTTGGCTTCGATGCCGGCGGAGGCCGCGGCCGCTTCGAAGGCTTGCGAATAAAGCGTGCCGTGAACCACCGCGGTGTCCGGATTGATCAGAAGCGCGATCCGGCTGGTGCGCGGCGCGACCTCCTTCAGAAGGCCCAGCCACTTGCCGGCAAGCGTCGGCTCGTAGAGCGTGAAACCGGTGATGTTGCCGCCCGGGTGCGCCAGACTGGCAATGTATCCGGCGCCGACGGGATCGGAAGCCCCCACGAACACGATCGGTATGCTCCGGGTCGCGCGTGCGAGCGGTCCCAGTTGTGCATTGAAATAGGCGAAAATGACGTCTGGCGACTGCGCCACGAGTTCCGATGCAAGGGCATGCGTGCGCTCGATATCTCCGCCGCTCCAGCGGCTTTCAATTCGCAGGGCGGCCCAGCCGAAGTCGTGGAGCCCCTCGCGAAACGCCGCGAGCACCGCCTGGGCGTCGGCATCCCCCTCATTGAACGGCCATAAGGCGGCGACCTGTCGAATCCGGCCGGCTTGCTGCGCATTGGCGCCAGGCGGCCATGCGACCGCAGCGCCACCGAGTGCCGCGATGAAATCGCGCCGGTTCATTCGATCACTTCGTCCGCCAGCGCCAGCAAGGTGGGGGGCACCTCGAGGCCGATCGATTTCGCGGTCTTCATGTTGATCACGAACGGATAGCGCGTTGGCTGTTCGAATGGCAGGTCGGCGGCCCTGGTGCCGTTGAAAATGCGGGCGACCAGGGCCGAGGCCCGCTCGAACGATTCCGTCAGGTCCGGTCCATAGGACATCAGGCCGCCGTCGCGGACCAGGAAGTCGTACTCATAGATTGCCGGCAATCGGTGGGCGGCGGCAAAATCGAACACCCGCTTGCGGTTGAGCGTCGTCAGTGCATCCGAAACCATCAGGATGCCGTCCGGCATATCGTCGTTCATGACCGAGAACGCTTCGTTGAAATCGTCGGGCTCGCGTACGCCAAGGGCCTGAACCGTAATCCCGATCGCCTGCGCGACCTTGGCGGATGCCTCATAACGCAGCGACATGCCAAGGTCGTCCTTGTTCCAGAGCATCGCCACCTTTCGCATGTTGGGCGACAGCCCCCTAAGCAGAGACAGACGCTTGGTGGTCAAGGTGGTCGCGACGTCGGAAATGCCGGTGATGTTGCCTCCGGGATGCGCCAGGCTCTCGATCATCCTGGTTTCCACGGGGTCGCCGAGACCGACGGCGCCAACCGTCGGAATTCCCGTCGCCATGGCGGCCAGCGCCGCCGGATAGCCGACGACGATGATGGCATCGACATCGCGCGCCTTGAGTTCCCCCAGCAAACCGGGGAGCTTGGCGACGTCGCCCATCGCGCCGCGGGCATCGAAGGTCAGGTTTTGGCCGAGCACAAAACCATGCTCCGCCAGCGCCTTGATCACGATCTTCCCGAACGGGCTGGCCTCGGTCACCGGGGCTGCCGGGTGCAGGGTGCCGAGATGATAGGTCCGGCCCGGCGTCTGAGCCTTCGCTCTCAAGGGGTTGACCAGCATCGCGCCACCGAGCACGGCCAGGAATTCGCGTCGCCTCATCGCGGCACCTGCTTTTCGACGCCATGCAACGGCGCCGGCCGATACAGGATATCACGAGACGATGTAAAAGCGACAGCCGCTATGGAAGCGGCAGCCTCTCGCGCGGCGCTTCCGCCACGCTCAGGTCGCCTTGAGAACCTTTGGACCCAGATCGAACTCCTCGATGTCCTTGGTGCGTTGCGATTCGAGCCCGGCGCGGTGATCGGTGGCGATCGCCACGTAGACCGCAGGCAGCACGAACAACGTGAACAGGGTCCCGATCGACATGCCGGAGACCACCACGAGGCCGATCGAGAACCGGCTGGCGGCGCCGGCCCCGCTCGCGGTCAACAGCGGCACCAAGCCGGTGACCATCGCCGCGGTCGTCATCAGGATCGGACGCAGCCGGACCCGGGCCGCCATCTCGATCGCCGACCGGCGGTCGAGGCTTTCGTTGATCTGCAGTTCGTTGGCGAATTCCACCATCAGGATGCCGTGCTTGCTGATCAGCCCGATCAGCGTCAGCAACCCGACCTGGGTGTAGATGTTGACGGTGGCAAGTCCGAAGAACAGCGGAATCAGCGCGCCAGAGATTGCCATCGGCACGCTGATCATGATCACCAGGGGATCGCGCAGGCTTTCGAACTGCGCCGCCAGCACCAGGAAGATGATGACCAGCGCGAAGCCGAATGCGATCGCGAGCTGATTGCCTTCCTGAACATATTGCCGGGAATCCGCCAGATAGTCGTGGCTGAAGCCGGCCGGCAGCTTCTTGGCCAGGCCCTCGAGAAACTCCACCGCCTGGCCGACGGTCACGCCGGGCATCGGCACCGCCTGGAAGGTGGCGGCGTTCAACTGGTTGTAATGCGTGAGCGCGTTGGGATCGGTCGCGGTCTGGATCGAAACCAGCGTCGACAGCGGCACCTGCTGTCCGGCCAGGGTCGGCACATAATATTTCGAAAGCGACTCCGGCGACAGCCGCATTCCGCGCGGAACCTGCGGGATCACCTGATACGACCGTCCCTCGAGATTGAAGCGGTTGGTATAGTTGCCGCCGAGCAGCGTCGCCAGCGACGCACCGATGCTCTGCATGGTGATGCCGAGATCGTTGGCCTTGGTGCGATCGATTTTCACCCGCACCACCGGCTGGTTGAAATCGAGATCGCTGTCGCTGACGATGAACAATCCACTCTTGCGCGCGGCGTCCTTCAACTTGACCATTTCCTCATAGACCGACTGGAAGCCGTTGGTGGAGTAGAGCACCATCTGCACCGGCAGCCCACCCGGACCGCCGGGCAAAGGCGGCAGGTTGAACGCGAAGGCGCTGACGCCCTCGATCTTGCTGATTTGCGCCTGCACCAGCGGTTTCAGCGCGATCGACGACCGCTTGCGTTCGTCCCATGGCTTGAGCAGCATCCCGGCGATGCCGTTGCTGGGGCCGTTGGTGCCGTTGATCACGAAGCGCAGGTCGGTTTCCGGGAAACCGGCGAACGCCTTGTCGAGCTTGGCGCCGTAGAAATCGGTATAATCGATGTTGGCGTATTTCGGCGCCTTCACCACCGAGAACACGATGCCCTGGTCCTCTTCGGGAGCAAGCTCCTTGGAGGTGTGCTGATACAGGAACACCACCAGGCCGAGGATGGTGACGGCAAACATCGCGGTGATCGGACGGTAGTCGAGCGTGCGGTCGAGCTGCCGTCCGTACCAGCGGGTGGTGGCGCCGAACACCTTGTCGACTTTTCTGGCAAACCAGCCGCCATGCTCCTGCTTGAGCAGAATCGAGCACATCATCGGCGACAAGGTCAGCGCGATCACGCCCGACACGATCACCGAGCCGGCCAGCGTGAAGGCGAACTCGCGAAACAACGCTCCGGTAAGACCGCCGAGGAAGCCGATCGGCGCGTAGACCGCGGCCAGCGTGATGGTCATCGAGATCACCGGGCCGACGATCTCGCGGGCGCCCTGCAACGAAGCCTGGACTGGCGATTTACCCTCTTCCAGATGGCGGTGAATATTCTCCACCACCACGATGGCGTCATCGACCACCAGGCCGATCGCCAGCACCATCGCCAGCAGCGTCAGCAGATTGATGCTGAATCCCATCGCCAGCATCAGGCTGCAGACGCCGATCAGCGACAGCGGAATGGTAACGACCGGAATGATCACCGAGCGGAACGAAGCCAGGAACAGGAAGATCACCACGACCACGATGCCGACCGCCTGGATCAGGGTCTTCTCCACCTCGTCGATCGAGGATTGGATGAATTTGGTCGAATCATAGGCGACCTTCATCTTCAGCGACGGCGGCAGGTTGCGTTCCAGTTCCGGGAACAGCGTGCGCACGCCGCTGACGATGTTGAGCGGATTGCCCTGCGGCGTCGCCTGCACCCCGATGAAGATCGCGTGCTCGGCGTTGAAAGCGACGCTGGCGTCGGTGCTTTGCGCCGCCAGTTCGACAGTCGCGATGTCCTCCATGCGCACGAAGCCACCGTCCTTGGCCTTGATCACCATGCGCTTGAACTGATCGACGCTCTGCAGATCGGTGTTGGCGCTGACATTGGAGACGATGAAGTAGCCCTTGGCCTGCCCTGCCGCGGCCTGGAAGTTGTTGGCCAGGATCGCCTTGGAGACGTCATCCGGCGACACGCCGCGGCCCTCCATGCGGACGGGATCGAGCCACAGCCGCATGGCGAAGGTCTGGCCCCCCAGAATATCGGCGGAGGCCACGCCATCGACGGTCGAAAGCACCGGCTGGACCACCCGCGTCAGATAGTCCGATATCGCCGAACCCGACAGTTCATCGCTGGAGAACCCGATATACATCACCGCCGTGGTCTGGCCGGTCGTCTTGGTCACGATCGGATCGTTGGATTCCTTCGGAATCAGATATTTGACCGAATTGACCTTGGCGAGGACTTCGGTCAACGCCTGGTTCGGATCGAAATTCAGCTTGATGTAGACCTGGATGGTGCTGGAGCCGAGCACCGAAGACGACGTCATGTAATCGACGCCTTCGGCGGAGGCGACCGCCTGCTCGATCGGCGTGGTGATGAAACCCTGGATAAGATCGGCCGACGCTCCGGGATAAACGGTAGTGACGTTGACGACGGTGTTCGACAGTTTCGGATACTGCCGGATCGGCAGGCTGGTCGCGGCCTTGAAGCCGATCAGAAGGATCAGCAGGCTGACAACGAGCGACAGCACCGGGCGCTTGATGAAGATGTCGGTGATGGCCATTACAGGCGCTCCGTGATCGGCATCTTGCTTGACCTGCTCGGTCGTCGCGAAAATGCGGCAAACTCAACTGGTGGCTGAAGCTGCGATTGATCCCGCAGTCCCAAAAGTTTAGTTCAGCGGCGGCTTGGCCGGTATCGGCGGCGGCGGATCGGTCGAGATCGCGACCGCGGAGCCGGACTGCAGCTTGAGTTGTCCGACCGCAACGACCCGGTCGCCGGCCTTCAGGCCGCTGGTGATCACCGCGCGCCCGTCGATGCGATCGCCGGTCCTGACGAAGGTGCGCACCGCGGTCAGGCTGCTGGTCCCGTCATCGCCCTTCTTTTCCGTGATCAGAAAAACCGAGTCGCCATACAGCGTGTAATCGACCGCGGTTTCCGGAACGGTCACCACCGCCGCCCGGTCCGGCAGCACCACTGTCGTGGTCGCGAACATGCCGGGCTTGAGGATATGATCGGGATTATCCATCGTGGCCTGGACGTGGATGTTTCGGGTATCGGTATTGATCTGCGGCTCGATGGTGGTGATCTTGCCTTCGAACACCCGGCCCGGATAGGCATCGACTGCGACGCGAACGGTCTGCCCGACCTTCAGCGTCGCGCTTTCCTTTTCCGTCGTCGTGAGGTTGGCATAGATCTGCGACAGATCGGTCAGCGTCACGATCTGCGTGCCCGCGGTCAGGTACTGTCCGACCTCGACATGGCGGACGCCGAGCACGCCGTCGAACGGCGCGCGCACCAGCTTCTGCGAGATGAGCGCCTCGGTCTTGGCGATGCCGGCGTTGGCCTGGTCGAACGCCGCCTGCGCGGTATCCACCGTCGCCTGCGGGCCGAACTGGCGCGCGGCAAGCTGTTTGGCGCGATCGAGCGACAATTGCCCGACGACGGCCTGCGCCTTGAAGTTGGCCAGGTCGCCCTGGTCGGGGGCGTCGAACAATTGCACCAGCGGACTTCCCGCCTTCACGGTGGATCCGGCGGTAAACATGATGTCGGTGATGCGCCCGGAGACATCGGAGGTGACATTGACCTGATGCACGGCGGCGAGATCTCCGACCGCGGTCAAAAGGTTCGGGATCACCTCGGATTTGGCTTCCGCGACGGTGATGGGTGTCGGCGGCGGCTTGTTGTTGGCGAAGAACTGCGCGATCATGTGGCTGCGGAAAGCATTGAAGCCGACCAGGGCGCCGACCAGGAGCGCCAGCAGCACCCCGACAATGATGAACCAGCGCAGCATCCGGACCGGACGGGCGCGCGGCTTGTCGGCAATCGGCTGCCCAGCGATGTTGGGTTCGGTCACGATATTCATGTCATGCACCCTCTGCAGTTACCGACGGCCCTGGGTTCGTCAACGGTTCGAGATCCAGATGCGCGGCAACCGCGGTTTCATTGAGTCCAATTCCGCGCAGAATGAATTCACACACCTGCCGTTCGAGATCGACCGCATTCGCATAGGCCAGGCATGGGACGGATGGCAGCCGCGCCAGCGCCGCCATCAGCACGGTGTGATGCGCAAACCAGAACAGGTTCAGCGGCTCGCTTCCAATCCGGGCAGCGTCCCCCGCTGCCACCGCCCGCTCCAGCGACGCGGTAAACACCGGTCCGACCAGATTTCCGATCTTCTCGTATAGCAACCGGGCGAATTCTCCGTCGTCGAGGTGGCTGGTGATCATCAGCCGGAGACGCTGGTCTTCCTCGCGATCCGGCGCATCCCACACATGCAGGAAATGCTCGACCATGCCGCGGATCAGCACCACCAGCGTCGCCGTCGACGGCTCCAGGCTCAGCAACCGGAGCAGCGCCGGGTCCGCCTCGCAGGCCTCCGCCAGAATTTCCGCGTAGAGCGCCGATTTGCTCGGGAAGTGCTTGAACAGCAGAGCTTCCGAAATCGAGGCCGCGGCCGCGACGCTTTTGGTCGTGGTGCCCGCAAAGCCGTGGCGGGCAAAGCAACGCTTGGCGGCATTCAGGATCAATTGCCGCCGCAGATCGCCGGTCATGCGCAGGGTGCTCATCCTCGTGAGTAGACACTCACCAAGGAAAATGTCAAGGAATCCCTGCTGCGCCGCACTAGGGTCAGGGCCTAGATCGGACCGAAGCCGAGGGCGCCGCGGATCCGCGTCACGATAAAGCCGCCATCCCGGCTGGCGAGCACCCGCTCCAGATTGGCGCTGTCGATCTTGACGCTGGCGAAACGGGGCCCGCTGGAGCGGTCTTGCATGGCCGGCGCCAGGGCCGTGATTTCAGCCATGGTCGCGACCGCGCGAGCGTCGGATATGCCGCAAGCCCGGGCCACGCCCACAAGGTCGACGTTGGCGGCGGTGTGGCTCGCCTGCCCGCCGGTCTCGCCATAGACCTCATTGTCAAGCACGATGATGGTGAGATTTTTGGGCTTTTGCAGGCCCACGGTGGCGAGACTCCCCATCCCCATCAGCATTTCGCCGTCGCCCGTGATCACCACCACCGGCAGCTCGGGCTGCGCCAGGGCGATGCCCAGGCCGATCATGACCGCGCCGCCCATGGCCCCCCACAGATAGAAATTGCGGTCGTGGTCGCCGGCGGCGGCGATATCGTAGGTCGAGGCGCCCAATCCGCCGACCACGATGGCATCCTTGCGTTCGCGCAGCAGCTCGGCGACGACGCTGCGGCGATCGAGAAGATTGGCCTTGCTCATTTGGTGAAAACCTTTGCCCCGATGAGACGCTGCGACAGCAGCACGGCGGTCGGCGTGCAGGCATTGTAGGCCTGCCCCGCCGCCGCTTCGACAACCTCGCGCACCTCCTGCGGATGAGAGGCCCGCAGCACCTTGATGCCGGCCAATTCGAACACCGCCGCCGTGCTCGACCCCATCGGCACCTGCCAGGGATTGAACTCGCCCCATTCGCCGCGCATCGTCACCAGCGTCAGGAACGGAAAGCGGAAAATCTGGGTCAGCGACAGCATGTTCACGCAATTGCCGACACCGCTCGACTGCATCAACAGCACGCCGCGCTGGCCGCCGGCCCAGGCGCCCGCCAATAGCGCCACGCCTTCTTCCTCGGTCGTGAGCGGCACCGCGCGCATCGAAGCGGCGCCCAGCACCCGATCGATCAGCTGTGAATGCCCGGCATCCGGCACGTAGGGCACCTGACGGATGTCGAAGCGCTGCAAAATCGCAAAAATCTCCTCCGGCCAGCCAGGCTGGGTTTCGCTGGGAGCGTCGGCGCGGGCGTGCATTTCCAGGTCCAGTCGGTTGACGAAAAGGGTATTTCGGTGCGGGACTGTAGCGGTCGCCGCGGTTTCGGAAAGAGCGAAAGCCGCATAACGGTCCGCACCAAAGAGTATGGCAGCATGAAACCCAATGCGCGAGAGCTGGCGACAAGTTTCGATATCGAGAAACTGACCCCGGAGTTCTATGCCGACCCCTACCCGACCTATCGTGCACTGCGGCAGCACGAGCCGGTCAAGCGGATGCCCAACGGCTCCTATTTTCTGACCCGCTACGACGATCTGGTCAGCGTCTACAAGAGCACAAAGCTTTTCAGCTCCGACAAGAAGCAGGAATTCGCGCCGAAATACGGCGCTTCGCTGCTCTACGAGCACCACACCACCAGCCTCGTCTTCAACGACCCGCCGGCACACACCAGGGTGCGGCGACTGATCATGGGCGCGCTGTCGCCGCGCGCGATCGCGCAGATGGAGAGCGATCTGATCGCGCTGATCGACCGCTTGCTCGACGTGCTCGCCGAAAAAGGCCGCGCCGAGCTGATCGCGGATTTTGCCTCGGCTATACCGGTGCAGGTGATCGGCAATCTGCTCGATGTGCCCTCGGAGGAGCGCGAACCGCTGCGCGACTGGTCGCTGGCGATTTTGGGTGCGCTCGAACCGGTGATCGGCGCCGAGGCGTTTGCCCGCGGCAATAATGCGGTGAGGGATTTTCTGGCCTATCTGGAAATCCTGGTCGAGCGCCGGCGCCAGCAGCCGGGCAATCCGGAACGCGACGTGCTGACCCGCCTGATCCAGGGCGAGGACAATGGCGAGCGGCTGACGTCGAAGGAATTGCTGCACAATTGCATATTCCTGCTCAACGCCGGGCATGAGACCACCACCAACCTGATCGGCAACGGGCTGGTGGCGCTGGCGGAAAACCCGGCGCAGAAGCAGCGGCTGATCGAAAATCCTGATCTGATCAAGACCGCGGTCGAGGAGATTCTGCGTTTCGAAAGCTCCAATCAGCTCGGCAACCGCATGACCACCGAGCCGGTCGAACTCGGCGGCATCACGCTGGCGGCCGGCACGCCGGTGACGTTGTGCATCGGGGCTGGCAACCGCGACGAACTGCAATTCAGCGATCCGGAAAACCTCGACATCGGCCGCACGCCGAACCGGCATCTCGCCTTCGGCACCGGCGCGCATCAATGCGCGGGAATGGCGCTGGCGCGTCTTGAGGGCGCTATCGCGATATCCCGGTTCCTGGCGCGGTTTCCGCACTATGCGCTGAACGGCCCGCCGGTGCGCGGCGGCCGGGTTCGCTTCCGTGGATTCCTCAGCGTGCCCTGCGAGGTGGGCTAGCCATCACATCATTGACTGTCTGGCCGGCATCTCAGGACGACCGACGCAGCATCCGTTTTGCGCTGGTCGGTTGATCGATCGGCCAAGACCGCAAGGGACTGCAGCGCGATGATAGATGACGCCCACCGGCCGGCGCGGAAATCATCGCTCATACTCCTGCTGACCGGCAACGGATCCGTCTTCTACGCCGGCGGCTTCTTCGGCGGCGGGCCAGGTGGTTTGGCCGGCGGACGCCGCGGCGGAGCAGCGGGATGCGCAGCCGCCACGGGATGCGGGGGCGCCGGTTTCGCAACCGCCGCTTTCGGTGGCGACGCGGCAGCGACCGGCTTGACCTGATTGCTGACCGGCTTGGGTGGCGTTGCTGCTGCGGGAGGCTTGGTCTGGTTGTTCACCAACGGCTTGGGCGGGGTTGCACCATTGGTTGCGGGATGAGCGCTGGCGGGCTGCTCTGTTTTCTCCACCGCGGCGGGACCGGGAGCAACCCTGGCCGGCGGCGTGGTGCCCGGCGCGACCGCCTTCGCCGGCACCACACCCTTGCCGGTGAACTCGCCGGGCTTTGCCGTCGCGGCAATGGCCGGATTGCCGTGGTTGACCGACGCCAGCAGTGTCTTGTTGGTGCTTGCGGTCTGCTCGTGCTGGGTTTGCAGCGGGGTGGGCGCGACATGCCGCTCGCTCGCGGCGGCCTGTTCCTGCGGGGTTGGCTGCGCCGTCGTACCGCCACTGCCGCCATTGAAGCTGGCCCGGGTCACGCTGGTGTTGGTGACGACGGTCTGGCTGTAGACATTGGTAATCGTCACGCCGCCGAAATTGTTGACGGTGCGGTTATAGGCAAAAACGCCATTGTTCCAGCGGCCGCCTTCATAGCCGACGCCGCCATAGCCGAAGCCGTAATTGACGCCGCCGTAAAACCCGATATGCGGACCCCAATAGCCGGCATTCCAGCCGTAATTGCCGTCGCGCCAGCCCCAGTAACCCGGCGTCCAGAGCAGCCCCACCGAGGGTGGCTGCACCCAGGTGCCGGGAACCCAGAAATAGCCATCCGGACCATAGGCCCAGTAACCGGGCGCCCAGATGTAGCCATAGGCGGGAATTGCGGGCTGCTCATAAACCGGCAACTCCGGCGGAGCAATGGTGATGCTGAGGATCTGGGCGGAGGCAACATTCGGCAGCAGTATCGCGAACGACGCCGACATCAACCAGACAATGGCAAAAAAGCGCCGCATGGTTTTCATTCCCGGTTTTGCTGCTGCCGCAAGCATCGTCTCGCATTGACGCGACAATAAGGCGCCTACCCTGCGCTGGCCGGTTGATTCCGGCAAGACCGACGCGCCCGCGAGCCAACCTCCTACACCACCGAATGGTGCCGCGCGATGCAGGTCCGCAACACCTCGTCGACCGACTTTTCCCACCACTCGTTGGAAAAAATCTCGATCTCGCTATAGCCGGCAAAACCCTGCATCTCGACCGCAGCGCGCACCGATCTGATATCGATCACGCCGTCGCCCATCATGCCGCGGTCGTTGAGCAGATCCCTGGTCGGCACCAGCCAGTCGCAGACATGAAAGGCCAGCAGGCGCTCCCTGCCGGCGCGGGCAATCTGCGGCATGAGTTCCGGGTCCCACCAGACGTGATAGACGTCGAGCGCGATGCCGAGCGCGCCGCTGCGTTGCGGGTCGAGCTGATCGCAGAGGTCGAGCGCCTGCCGCGTGGTATTGACGCAGGCGCGATCGGCGGCATAGGCCGGATGCAGCGGTTCGATCGCCAGCGGCATTTCCGCGGCACGCGCATAATCCAGCATTTCGGCGATGGCGTCGTGCACCTGCATCCGCGCCTGCGCGATATTTTTGGAAGCCGCACTGCCCGGCCGCGAATATTGCGGCAATCCTCCCACCACCAGCACCACGCAGGGTGCGCCCAGCGCCTTGGCCTCGTCGACGGCGCGGCGGTTGTCGTCGCGCACTTCGGTGCGATGCGCGGCATCGCTGGTAAACATCCCGCCGCGGCAATAGCCCGACAGTTCCAACCCGGCGTCGCGCACCGCGCGCACCGCGCGATCGAGCCCGATTGCGGCGACCTGATCGCGCCAGGGATCGATGGCGCGGATGCCGTGCCGCGCGCAAGCGTCGATAATCTCTGCCAGATCGGCCTGCTTGCGAACCGTCGCGGTATTGAGCGACAGCCAGCGATGATCGGTGGAAAAATCCCGCATCAGCTTTCGATGCCGCGCAGCGCCAGCACCGCCTTCATGCGCCGCGTCGCCAGTTCGGGATTGGCCAGCAATCCCGCCTGGTCCGCCAGCCGGAACAGCTCGGCCAGATGCAGCGTCGAGCGCGTGCTCTCCTGGCCGCCGACCATGGTGAAATGATCCTGATGGCCGTTCAGATAGGCCATGAACACCACGCCGGTCTTGTAGAACCGGGTCGGCGCCTTGAAGATGTGGCGCGACAGCGGCACCGTCGGCCCCAGCACGTCGTGAAAGCCCTTGACGTCGGAGGCCGCCAGCCGCGACAGCGCGTAAGAGGCCGCCGGCGCGATGGCGTCGAAAATGCCGAGCAGCGCATGGGAAAAGCCCAATTCGTCGCCGGCGATCAGTTCGGCATAATTGAAATCGTCGCCGGTATACATCTTGACGTTCCTGTCGAGCCGGCGCCGCATGTCGATCTCGCGCTGCTTGTCGAGCAGCGAGACCTTGACGCCGTCGACCCTGGCGGCGTTGGCGTTGATGACGCCGACCGCGACGTCCATCGCCTGGTCGAGGCTCGGGGTGCCCCAGTAGTTCGCCAGCGCGGGATCGAACATGTCGCCGAGCCAGTGGATGATGACGGGCTCGCGCACCTGCGACAGCACGCGGTCATAGACGCGGGCATAGTCGTCGGGGCTGCGGCCGATTTTCGCCAGCGCGCGCGACGCCATCAGGATGATGCGGCCGCCGGCCTTCTCAACCGCCGCGATCTGCTCCTCATAGGCTGATATCACGTCGTCGAGGCCTTTTGCATCTTCCGGCGCGAGCTGATCGGTGCCGGCGCCTGAAAACACCAGCGCATCACCCCTCGCCTTGGCCGCCGCGACCGAGCGCTGGATCAGTTGCAGCGAGGTCGGCCAGTCCAGCCCCATGCCGCGCTGGGCGGTATCCATCGCCTCGGCGACGCCGAGGCCGAGGTCCCAGACATGCTCGCGAAAGGCGATGGTGCGATCCCAGTCGATCGCCGACTTCAGCCAGGGGTCGACATCGGCCAGCGGATCGGCGACCACGTGGGCTGCGGAAAACGCAACGCGATTGAGCGCGCCTGCAAGTTTTGAGGGAAAGCTGCGCGACGCCGCAAGGCGGTAGCTCTCGATGCTGCGGTCCGCCGTCGGCAGTTTCAGCGACAGCGACGAGACAGGCAAAACCGGTCTGTTCATGCTCGTGATCCTCACACCTTGATCGGGGCGACGTCGACCCAGCGCCGCTCGCGCCAGCTCAGCAACGCGCATTCCGCCAACTGCACGCCCTTGGCGCCTTCCAGCAGGGTGTATTTATACGGCGCGTCCTCGCAGACGTGGCGAATGAACATTTCCCACTGCTCCTTGAAGCCGTTGTCGTAGACGGTGTTTTCCGGCAGCGCCTGCCAGTCGGCGTAGAAGTCGTGGGTGCGCTTCTGGTCCGGATTCCACACCGGCCGCGGCGTCGCCTGCCGCGCCTGGATCACGCAGTCGGTCAATCCCGCCACCGCCGAGCCATGGGTGCCGTCGACCTGGAAGGTCACGAGATCGTCGCGATAGACCCGCGTCACCCAGGACATGTTGATATGGGCGATCACGCCGCCCTTCAGGCGGAAGGTGGCATAGGCGGAATCGTCGGCGGTCGCCGCATATTTCTTGCCCTTCTCGTCCCAGCGCTCCGGAATGTCCGTGGTGCCCAGGCAGCTGACGCTCTCGACCTCGCCGAACAGGTTGTCGAGCACATAGCGCCAGTGGCAGACCATATCGAGGATGATGCCGCCGCCGTCCTCGCTGCGGTAGTTCCATGACGGCCGCTGCGCCTCCTGCCAGCCGCCCTCGAACACCCAGTAGCCGAATTCGCCGCGCACCGAGAGCATGCGGCCGAAGAAACCGGAATCGCGCAGGAAGGCGAGCTTCTTCAGGCCCGGTAGGAACAGCTTGTCCTGCACGGTGCCGTGCTTGACGCCTTTCTCGTTGGCCAGCCGGAGCACCGCCACCGCCTCGTCGAGATTGGTCGCGATCGGCTTCTCGCAATAGACATGCTTGCCGGCGTTGATCGCCCGGGTCAGCAGCGACGGCCTCGCCTGGGTGGTGGCGGCGTCGAAGAAGATGCTGTCGCCCTTGTCACTCAGCGCCGCGTCGAGGTCGGTGGTCCAGCGCGGCACATTGAACTGGCTGGCGAGCCGCTCGAGCTTGCCGGCGTCGCGGCCGACCAGAACAGGATCCGGCATCATGCGGTCGCCATTGCCGAGCAGCACGCCGCCGGCATCGCGGATCGCGACGATCGAGCGGATCAGATGCTGGTTCAGTCCCATGCGGCCGGTGACACCGTTCATGATCACACCGAGGCGATGCGTCGTCATATCATTTGCTCCTGCAGGTTTTTTGTTGTTGGCGATTCGAGCCGCGACAGCACCGACCAAACCGGATGCGCGCCGCTGGCAAAGCCCGGCGCGGCCAGCGATCCCGTCAACAGATCGCCGTCGTGCACGGACAGCCTGACCCGGTCTCCGTCGCTGGTGTAGAGATCGGGATGTGCTTCGAGAAACGCCCGCGCCTCGGCCACCGGCGCATCGGCAAAACCGTCGACATAATGATGGCCATTGCGCTCGGCATGGCCGACGCCGATCAGCGCGCCCAGCGCGAGGTCCTGCTGTACGCCGAGTCCGGCCTGGCAGGTCAGGTCCTCGCCGGTGACGAAGAATTTTCCACCGCCCGCGCTCCATCTGGCGGCCCGGGTCGCATTGAGCATCGACTTGTAGATCCCCTTGCACGATTTGGAGGAGATGCCGCGATAGCCGAGCGCGCGGGCCGCCGGAAAGGCATCGTAGCCGTCGTCGGCCTCGTCGATGATGAAATCGCGCGCCGCGAGCGCGCCAAGCGGCGATTGCCGGAAAATCTCGCGCGGCATCGGCTGCTCGATATACATCAGCCGGCTCGCAATCGGCCGCAAGGCGCGGTCGCCGTCGAGCCGGTCCATCAGCGCGCTCAAGGCTGCGAGGTCGGCATATTGCTCGTTGGCATCCAGCGTGACGCCGAAATCATGCGGCAGCAGGGCGAGTTCGTGGCCGATGCGGATCAGGCGCGCGGCATCGGCTTCCGGGTCGCCGCCGAGCTTGAGCTTGAAATAGCGCGCGCCGCTGTTTTCCTTCCAATCGGCGACACCGCCCTCGCCTTCGATCTGGTCGTCGAGCCCGACGGTATGCCGGATCGCGACCCGGTCGAGCCGCCGGCGGGCCGCAAGAAATCCGGAAATGTCGCCGTCGCCCAGATCGGGGGTCAGGCTGGCATCGATGCCCGCGATGTTGCGAATCATGCCGTCGAAGAAATTGACGCCGAGGCCGCGCAGCAGCGCATCCAGCACCGCCTTGTCGATCTCGGCCGGCCCGAAGGCCGCGGCGAGCTTCGGGATGTCCTCGGCCGCACAGGCCTCGAGCTGCGCCGCGATTCGCCTGCCGTGCAGGCCGAACGCAGTCTCAAAGCCGGAATCGTTGAGATAGAGTCCGCGCGCGATGCAAAGCGAGCGGCGCAATTCATCGACGGTCTGCTGGGGCCCAAGATGCGGCCGCTTGTCGAACCATTTCGGCACCAGCATTTCGGCGCTGGCACCGACCGAGCGGCCGCGGCCTTCCACCTCGATCTCGACGCGCACAAAGGCCTGCGGCGCCGAACGGATCACCACGGCGCCGAACCGGAACGGCCTGGCAAAGCCGACCGGGCGCTCGAACAATGCGATCTCCCGCACGGCGATACGTGGCGGCATCATGGTGCCTCAATCCAGCGCGCTTTGGGTGAAGAAATGCTTGCGGATGCGCTGCACCAGCTCGGTGAATACCGGGTCCGCCATCACGTCGAGCGAACGCGGCCGCGGCAGCGGCACCTCGTAGATCGCCGCGATCGCGCCGGGCCGCTCGGTCATCACCAGCACCCGGTCGGCGAGAAACACCGCTTCCGGGATCGAGTGGGTGATCAGCAGCACGGTCTTGCCGGTCTCGCGCTGGATCCGCATCAGTTCGACGTTCATGCGCTCGCGCGTCATGGCATCGAGCGCGCCGAACGGCTCGTCCATCAGCATGATCTTGGGATCGTGCACCAGCGCCCGGCAGATCGACGCCCGCTGCTGCATGCCGCCGGACAATTGCCAGGGCAGTTTTCGCTCAAAGCCTTCGAGGCCGACCAGCTTCAACAGCGCCATCGCGCGCGGCAGAAATTCCCGGCGTGGCAGCCGCTTCATGTCGATCGGCAGCATGACGTTGGCGAGAATGTTGCGCCATGGCAGCAACAGCGAGTTCTGGAACACGATCCCGACATTGCCGTGCGGGCTGGTCACCCTTTCACCCTCGACGAAGATCTCGCCGGTCGAGGGCGCCAGCAGTCCGGAAATCATTTTCAAAAGGGTGGATTTGCCGCAGCCGGACGGTCCGACCACGACAAAGAACTCGCCGGCGTTGATCTGGAAGTCGAGCGGACGCAGCGACGGCACCTCGCCGTCGCGCGACCGGTAGGTTTTGGACACCCCGGAAAGCCGGATACCGGGCGTGTCGCCGCCGGCGCGGTCGGACACCACGCGCAGCTGCGCGCCGGACCGCATGGCAGCGGTGATCTGGTTCGCGGCGTTCATTCAGCAGAACCTATTTCGGCAGATAGTCATTGGTGTAAAACGCTTTTGGATTGTCCCTGGCCTTGGCGTCGAGGCCGCCATACTCGACCATCAGGTTGACGCTGTCGGTCATGTTTTGATCGGTGACCTGGAACGGACGCTTGTCCATGGTCTGAGGCGTGCGGTACAGCGGAATCGTCAGCTCGAAACCTTGCGTCAGCGTGTCGATCTTGCCGCCCTTCGGGTTGGCGTCGAGGATCGACTGCGCGGCCGCCTTCGGGTCCTTCTCCGCGGCTTCGACCGCCTTGGTGGTGGCCGCCATGAAGCGCCTGACCAGGTCGGGGTTGGCCTTGACGTAGTCGGTGTTGGCGATGATTCCGGAAGATACCATGTTGATGCCGTAGTCGGCGAACTTGATCGGATAGACCTCCTTGCCGGTGGCGTCCTTGATCTTCATCGACTGGTCCATGACGTATCCGAGCAATAGGTCGGCCTGGCCGTTGATCACGGCGTTCAGCTTGGTCTGGGCATCGCCGGCCACGGTGGTGAAGTCGCCTTCCTTGAGGCCGGTCTTCTTCAAGAACAGCGGCCAGATTTGCGTGATCGAATCCGCCGGCGTGATCGCCACGGTCTTGCCCTTGATGTCTTCCGGCTTGCGGATGTTCTTGTCGACAAAACCCATCGCCGACATCGGGCTGGTCTGCAGCAGCACGCCGGTGGCGATCACCGGCGCGCCCTTGATCGCGGCGCGCATCATGGTGGGGATGTCGACATAGCCGAAGTCGGCAGTCCGAGCGGTGACGGCCTGGGTGGTGGCGGCGGAGCCGCGGCCCTCCTGGATCTCGAGATCGATATTTTCGGCGGCGTAGATGCCCTTGGCCTTGCCATAATAGAACGGCGCATGCTCGCCATAGACATACCAGTTCAGCATCAGCACGACCTTGTCCGCCGCCGCGGCCGGAGCCGCCGCCAGCGCCGTCGAGATCAGGAGCGCTGCCAGCGCCGCCGCCAATCGAACCATGTCATCCTCCCCTTAAATGTTGCATGCGGCGCTTTGCGCGGACCGCCTGGTTGGAGCTTGCCGCCTACGAAGCGAAAATGATGTCCTCGCGCTGGCTGACATGCCAGGGGATCACCAGCCGTTCGATGCGGTCGACGATCCAGAACAGGATGACGCCGAGCAAGGCCAGGATCACCAGCGCGGCAAACATGGTCGGCAGATCGAAGGTTCCGATCGAGCGTTGCAACACGTAGCCGATGCCGGAATTGGAGCCGACGAATTCGCCGACCACGGCGCCGACCACGGCCAGCGTCACCGAGACCTTGAGGCCCGAGAAGATCGCGGGCATCGCGTGCGGCAGGTTGACCGCGCAGAACACGTTGAAGCGGCTGCCCTGCATCGCGCGCGCCAGATCGACCATGTCGGGATCGACCGACTTGAACCCCTGCACCGCCGACACCACCACCGGAAAGAATCCGAGCAGGAACGCCGAAATCACCTTCGGGACGATGCCGAAGCCGAACCAGACCACGAACAGCGGCGCGATCGCGATCTTCGGAATCGATTGCGAGAACACCAGCAGCGGATAGACATAGCTTTCCACCGTCTTCGATCCCGCGATCAGCATTGCCACCGGAATTCCGAACGCCGCCGAGAGCAGGAAGCCGCAGACCGTGGCATAGGTGGTCGGCCAGGCCTGCCGCAACAGTTCCGGCCAGTCCTGCCACAGCACCGCGACGACGTCGCCCGGCGCCGGGATCTGGTAGGGCGGAATCCGAAACAGCCGGATCGCCAGATCCCAGGCCACCACGATGAACACCAGGAACAGAAACGGGCGAAGCCACGCCGCGTTCAGCGCTTTCGCCACGCCCCCGGGGGCTTTCGACTCGGCCATTTGCTCTCCCCGGATCGTTTTTGTTTCAGGGACAAATTAACCTGTTGGATAAATACTGTCTAGCGGTTTTCCGAATGGCAGATGGGCAACTGGATGATCGCTTCGCAGGGTACGAGGTTGGCAATCCCCGCACTTCGAGCCGGCATCATCCGCGAAGCTGGAATGATCGAGCAATCACCGCTGCCAGACCTGAGGCCGTGAACCCATAAATCTGCCGGGCTGACGCCGCGCCAGAGTCCGCCATGCCTCGATAGCCGACGTGTTGCTGCATAGCAGCGCAACGACGCTAGGTGCCACTGAACGAACCCGCTCCCGCGGGAGGCAGCTGCGACGCGGTCGGGCGCTTGCTTCCACAGCAGTA
>Ga0182030_10003352_pt1 | contig 34172 bp, 33 predicted proteins | sample 812S3MmetaG_FD_121299 | JGI IMG/M metagenome (GOLD analysis project Ga0182030, IMG submission 121299) | Permafrost microbial communities from Stordalen Mire, Sweden - 812S3M metaG (Illumina Assembly) | ecosystem: Environmental > Terrestrial > Soil > Wetlands > Permafrost | place: Sweden...
CGCCGCAACTTGAAAGGCATACCGCATGATCCTCTCCACGCCGTGCCGTGTGAAAATTGAGACTTCTGTCGCAGTTTCCCATTCCTTGCCAATGTGGCTTCGACCACCGTGGCCGGAGTATTCACCCTCGGAATTCTCTCGAATGATGACCCAGTCGAGGTCGCCTGGCTTACAGTTTCTCAAGGGCGACTTAGTCCCTCGAAAGACTTTGGTGGGCCGCACGTTCGCGTACTGTTGCAGAGGCTGGCAAATGGCGAGACGGAGACCCCAAAGCGATATGTGATCCGGGACGTCTGTCATGTCTCAGTAACGGCCTCCAACTATATATCAGTTGGGCCATGGCTAACCTGGAGCGCCAACGGCACCAAAGAGGATAGCATCAAATTTCCTCAACGTTGTGAGTGCACCATCTGGGAGATATTTCCCATTCTTCTTGTAGGAGTCAGAACTCCAGTCGAAATGCTCGAAATCTAAATCAAATGTGTCCAAAGTTGAGGCGAGCTTTTTCAACACAGTCACCCCAGCTTCAATAACTTCTGGTCCGATGCCGTCTGCCGGTATGGAGGCGATCCTGTAAGATGGTCGAGCGCCGACTTTGCTGGGAGACATGATATCAAACACAACGAGGTAATAAAATCTTCCAAGGTATTGTGTTGTTGACTTGCGGCAGTATCTGCTCTAGGTAAGTCGTGATTGAGATGAAGGAAAGTGGCAAGTATGTGTTTAGAACTTCTGCCGGTATTTATTACCTACATCTCTTCAATGACCACTCCGGACAAGGAAAGTATCGACGGCGCTGGTTGACCTAGACTTTCTCCGGGGTTTGTTTCTCCAGTACTGTTTCATTCCCCGCCATCGGCAAAGACCCTGCTTCCGATTATCCGCCCCGTTCCCCGCAGCGGGTGAGAACGGGTAACGTAACCAGAAAATAAGAGATAGTGAAAAGTGTTTTGACGTTCCAAATAGGGGCTCATAGATTTGTGAATACCTTAGGTATCCCCTTGTTGGGCCAAATTATTTCACACTTTCTTTTTTTCGTCCAAAACTACTCTGTCTATCTGTGCGCCCGACCATCCCGGATGTCTCGTCAAGAGCGTACCCAAACGATACTGCAACTCGTTCTCCCATTTATGGAAGCACACCGACAGCAGGGCTCATGCTTAGGTGCTAAGTGGCCCTTAGTTCTCAGCCTTGCGGGGCTCCAAGGTTGCGGTTAACCTGGGACACACGACAGGTCTCGTGCGACTTGGTTCTTCGACGCGACCTCGGAAGAACGTCTGCATCGTCAAAGCCGTAAAACCACCCTTCCAGTCTTCGACAGGAGCCTTTACACAGGCGCCGGAGATCGATTTCCCAAGACAAAGTGGAGGCAGCTTGACCGCGAGCCAGCAATCGATGTCTTCGTCTTCGAGGGCTGGTGTGTGAACTCTCAGCCTCTTGCGAACGAGGAAGTCGAGGAGAAATTACGAGAGGCATGCACTATGCCACCGCTGAGGGAAAATGAGGCTTCGAATTTGGCAGAGTTGGGTATTGAGTCGCGGTTTTCCACGACGACCCTCACCAAACATTTATTTACAAGACCTGTTTTTCGTCATTCTATTATTCTGAAAGTCTGTTACATTTAAATCCGGGTGGCAGTCATGGCTGCTTCTCTTCTAGATATGAGGACTCTAATACCACCTCTATGCAAGATGTGTCTGATGAGATCGAGCGCTCCTATCAGAACAATACCGCAGAGTTGTCCGGAATGAGGTACGAGAGAGTATAAGACGGGGCTATTTGTACGCTGATAGGATACCTATGACTAGCGTCAGTCAAGACGCTATTAACCAGTGTGGCCTCGACGTTCACACCCATAACCTTGAGACCAATCCTGAACTAGATCATCTACAGAATCGAACTCGAGGACTCCAACTTCCACTTGTGATAGATTCGACTACACAGGATGCACAAATGGAGGTAGACGAGCCACTCGTACTATCAAAGCATCTTTGTCGCATATTGAAAGATGTTTATTATTGATTAATATAAGAATGTTTTATTTAAGAAGAACCTAAAAGGATAAAAGAAGCCCCTTCCTTGCAAAAAGCCAACCTCGACGCGAGAGCTCCTGTGGGTTTCTCAAAGCAGATAAGTACGAGGCCCTTCATAAAGCATGCAAAGACCTAAGAGTACTTAGTTATGTAAGTGGTAATTCTCCTAAGTTCCGTATAAAGCAATTCACAGTCCCAAGAGCTAAAAAAAAAAAGAAAAAAAAAAGGGTGCGTCAGGTGCATTTCGAGTGTTGATGAATAGATATATCCAAGTCTGTCCACCATCTAGGGCAATTGCTTGTTTTGACTCGACCTAAATGCATGGGATGGGCACAATAAAAACAAAGGGAAGTTTTCTACTAATTTTTGCATGATTTGTCCCCACTACTTAGACGTGGACTCCTCCGGGCGCCGTGGCTACCGAAATAATTCACTGGTTTTGATGGGGCTTATCGCATCTAGTATCGGACCCCGCCGAAAGGTTGTTATTACTCGATCAACTGAAAAGCCTTTTTCCAAAAGAAAAAAGGGTTGTCAGTCTTTCCTCATTTCTTTTGCTTTTCTTAAGCAACCAAGTCAAAAAGTAAACATGGCCTTTGAGAGCGAGTACCAACTTGAAGGTGTCGCAGCCACCCGTGTTGCCTCAGACAAGATTGATGCAACCTTCCGTTCAACTTCTATTGGTAAGTCCAGACTTTTCCTGTTGTCTGGAGCCCAATATGCAAGAATTTGGAGGCGTGAGATGGTGATGCCTCGCTACACATCGCGAGAACGAACTGTAACCCCACGGGTATAAAGAGTGGCACAGATCTTTAGACCAACAATGGAATGGACAGCCTCTCAAAAGCTAGAAGACTTACTAACATGTCAATAAGATTTGATATCCTCCGCGCTCGGCGGTAAGATCCTCTCCTTCTCAGATGAATGGTTTGCAGAGGCTTCAAATCTCCTTAACCCTACCCCACCCGTCAGACAACCTGGCAAAATGGTCTATTCTGGTGCTTGGTACGACGGGTGGGAGACTCGGAGACACAATCCAGCCCCTTTTGATTACGTCGTCATACGTCTTGGTGTGGCTTCTGGGATCGTAGAAGGTCTTGAAGTCGATACGGCTTTCTTCTCCGGAAATCATGTTCCTGCAATCTCTGTAGAGGGTGTCTTTAGCTCTGATGATGCTGAAGTTATTGGTTGGAAGGGAGGCAGAGGAAAATGGGAGACAATTCTTGGAATCCAAGAGTGTGGTCCATCTCAAAGATTTGGCTGGAAACTGGCAGCTCCACCGAAAAAGGCGTTTACGCACGTCAGGCTAAATATGTATCCCGATGGCGGTATTGCAAGGTTCCGGCTGTTTGGGCATGCAGTTCCGGTCTTTCCAGAGGACAAAAATGCGATCTTTGATCTAGCTGCAGCTCAAAATGGGGGTGTAGCTGTTTCTTGCAGTGACGAGCATTTCGGTGTGATTTCTAATCTGATTCTCCCTGGGCGCGGGAAGGATATGGGAGATGGATGGGAGACATCTAGATCTAGAGGAAAGGATCACGTCGATTGGGCTATCATTCGTTTAGGGGCGCCAGGCAAGATACAAATGCTCCTTGTGGATACTGCGTTCTTTAGGGGTAATTTCCCACAAAAGGCAAAGGTCGAGGCTATCCCCTGGACTGGAGAAGGAGAGCCAGATGCTTTAGCTGATGGGTGGGTTGAGGTCGTACAGCCCAGCAAGTGTGGCCCAGATCAGGAGCACGAATTCGTATCCTTAGTCAAGGACAAGACCTTCACACATGTGAAATTGGTTATGATACCTGACGGAGGCATAAAGAGAATCCGAGTATTCGGTAGTAGAAGCGTATGAATGCAAATCAATTCTCACTGTTTCAGATGCCTTTATACAAGAAACATGAAAGATGCTGCCAATAAGTGGGTGTTACAATCACCACTACTAGAAACTTGAGAGTTGAAATAATTCCTTTGTATCATGAAACAAACAAAATCAATTCGCAGTAAAGGCTTGAAGAAATGTGAAGATGTGAAAGGTGATGAGCACGTGAGGCGGGGAGATTCGATTGGCCCATTCCAGGTTCTTTCACGGGCGGGCTGTGCCTAACATCGTCATTTATATGTACAGTGAATTGTAACAACGCAGAACCGCAAGACAAAGGAATTATCTAGCAACATCAAACACAACCATCAAACAACGAGGCTTCACTTCAACCTTCCATGTCGGCCTGCAGATGAGCAAGCACTACATGCAGTCCTCATTCAGCAATGGATATCGGGGACAATGGCGGGGATATCAGCGGGTTCGGCGAGGGGCAGCTAAAACGAACCCAGGAATTACCAGATGACCTTCCCAAATCGCTGGATGATCGGAAAACTGTTCCGACTCATTATACTGCCGAGACGGAGATGTATGATGCGTGGCAAGGTGGGGAAAATCCAGGACTATTCAATATGTGACCGAGACTGATTTATGAACAGGACAGTCACAATTCCTCACAGCGCCTGTGCTTGCCAAGCCCCTTCAATTCAACAACTTGTCTTTAGATACCGGTGGTTACGATGATGATCTCACTACACAGAAAGTTGGAGACAGTGACACCCGATTGATGGAAATGCTTGCAGCTCAAGCAGCACACAGAGACGGGTCTGCCATCGAGGATGAAGAGGCTGTTGCATCAAACGAAAAGCTGTCGATCGCCGAGAAGAAAGATATATTACAAAAGGCTCTCAATATGGCAGCTAGTAATGGAGATGTTGAGCGAATAGAGAGGATATTGCGTGGCAAGGCAAAGGACTTTGTGGATATAAATGCACCAGACGAGGAAGGGACAGCACCTCTGATCTACGCTAGTTGCTTCGTGAGTAGCTATTGATCATATGGCAAAAAATACAACTAATGAGTGATCTGCAGGGCCACGAAGCTGTTGTGACAGCCCTTCTAAATGCGGGAGCCAATGTCGACAAACAGGACCGAAACCAATGGAGTGCTCTGATGTGGGCAATGACAAATCGACACAAAGGTATTGCTAAATCATTATTGGATCATGGTGCATCTCCGGATGTCAAATCCTCCTCAGGCAGGACCGCATTTGACTTCGTTGCTCCTGATAGTGAAATATCAGGTTATTTGCATGATAGTGGGTACCACATCGGGACGGCGGGGGTCACAGATGACTTTTACAATCCTGGATTCTCTCAGGACAGATTCGAGGAAGAAATGGCGGAGAATGAGTTGAGAAGGCGCATGATGATGGAGAGCGCGAGAGATCTGGAAGTAGATTTGGGTGCTGTAGGTATCGACGATGAACCCGAGGTAAGCGATCTCAGTCCTGTTTTAAGTTCTCCGTATGGTTTCTAGACTCTTCTTTATGAACTTTAAACTTCCTTTGAAACCTGTTTCTGTGTCATATCCTGGCTGGGGAATCACTGACCGCAACTAGTTACACGATGAGCTAGAAGAGGAAGGACAAGAATTTGATTGGACTAGATGTCTGCACGATCAGATGTTCGTTTTCCAGGAGAGCGAATTGGGCCGCATCCTCGATATCATTATTACCAACATGACGCCTCAAAGGTCTCCTTCCCAAAAACCAGTCCCCGCCAACATGATATTTCTCAGTGCACGTTACGCACACTATCATGCTAGTCATGATCTACTTGCGAAGCTCCTCATCAGTGCGATGGACAAGATTAATGATGTTGTGGAAACTCATCAATGGGACATGACAATATTGGCATTCTGGATCTCTAATGCCACATTGTTGCTGCATTATTTGAAGAAGGATGTTGGATTATCCGATTCCACGTCGGAATTTCAGCTGCAACTTGCAGAATTGATTAACGAAATCTTCATTCTCATTATTAGGGATGCAGAAAGGAGAATGGATAAAGTTCTTGATTCAGCTATGTTGGACCATGAGACTATTCCAGGCTTCGAGGATATTGCCTTCCAGCACGAATGGAAAATATTCAAGAGAAAGAACCAAGTCAAGGAGGAGCCAGCAGAGAAGAGATTCCGTCCTCCATCGCCCAAACAAAGAGCTAAACCTTCACCACGCAACGTTACATCATTACTATCCTCGACTTTATTTGTGTTGGATCTGTACGACATTCATTCTGTGATCACCTCACAGATACTTGCCCAGCTTTTCTACTGGCTGGGTGCTGAGCTTTTCAACCGCATCATGTCCAACCGGAAGTACCTTGCTCGAACCAAAGCCATGCAGATTCGAATGAATATCTCGAGTCTCGAAGACTGGGCTCGGACGAATAACAGACAGCCAGAGCATTATGAGCACGGATCGATGACTCCAAATGGCGAGGCGACTATCGATGCCGCTCGACGTCATCTGGCGCCCCTCATTCAATTATTGCAGTGGTTACAATGCTTCTCATCGCTAGGGATGGACGACTTAGAAGCTCTTGTGGGCACACTGCAGCAACTTACCCGGCTAACACCTCAGCAATTGATACATTCTGTGAAACATTACCGGCCAGAGGTTGGCGAAAAAGGCCTTCCGAAGAGTGCCATGAAATATTTAATCAACCTACAAAAAGAGAGCCAGTTGCGCAAAGAGCGACAAAAGACGTCACCGAAACCTCCCCAAGGAGGTCCCCCGCCCCCACCCAAGAAAAATGGGAACGGGTATGCGAATGATAATCCCAGCTCAAATGGACAGCCAATGGAAGAGGAAGATGATGCCCCGGAGCATCTCCTCTTAGATCCTGCTCTCATGCTTCCGTTTTCTTTGCCGACCAGTACAGATATGCTTATTAGCTACGGGGCTGGATTCGGAGGGCTGAACAGGGAACGAGAGCGAAAATATGTACCTACTGTAAGGCTACTGCTCTCTGCCCTCCCTCACATGACCATGCTGACTTTTCTATTTTCCAGGTACCTCCTGAATTTTTAGCAAAATTAGATCTTCTTGGTGGTCGTGCCCAATCGACTTATGAGGAACGGGATTGGGAGAACGAGGACATATGATGTACTGAGTGGTAACAAAATGCAAGAGAAGCATGGGTGCATCGGGAAAGCATGGCGTGGCGTTGGGGCGTTCTAATCTCCAGATTTAAAGCTGAGACAATGGCTATCGGCGGAATCTACAAGGCAAGCGATCCAAAATGTTCAGATGAAAAATCTCCGAGTAGGGCTGCAAGAAAGCCACTAAAAAGAAAACTAAGCCTTCCCATGAATTAATCAATCAGTCAATCAACTTATGTATCAGCGGCTCTTGGCATTTCGCACAACCTTGTAGCAAAGAAATGATGATGAACGATGCAAGAGTGACTGGGGTAGAGACGCTGTTCACCGTCTTCACCAGCGCATCTCGTTAACGTCAACCTATAATATTAATTATAACACAAATTCTCTCTTTTGTAGAACAGCTATTGAATTTCTCTCGTGCGTCCTTTGCACATTTTGATTTATTAGCACTTTGGCCCGTCCATAATTTCAACATTTGCCCTATCCTATCCCCATCCCCTGCTACTAGTATAGAGAATCTTACCCCTTTGTGGCTTGAAAGGCTTTGAGCGTCCGTCCCGCGCTAAAGCAAATCACCAAACGAGCACGCGAACCAGTTGCGGCTTCCAGAACCCAGAGAGGAAATAGAGTCTTTTCATCCTGAGGTTTGTACTTCCTCTCACAAAAGTGATTCAATATCCATATTCACTCCTTACGCGACACTCATTCACAACCACGCTCTTTACTGAACTTGGAAACCGGAGATTTGAACGCTTTGCGCAGCCCCCACAGTGACACTCGCGTTCGTACATGCAATTTCAGACGCGATTGCAAACTACGCTTACCGTACGGTACCCACTCTTCGAGATCATGAAGAATGGCGTCCGACAAGTCTGGCAGTCTTCGAACGAAGTCAACGGGAACACCACCGCCGCGTACACGAACAGATGACGGTTTAATAGCTTTGCGATACGAGGATTCTATACCTGCGAAGCCCCCAATTCCAGTTACTGTAGCACCACCGCGCGCTCCTCCCACAGATACACATCCTGCCTTTCGTAGGCCGATAGATGGCTTAGAGGACAGGGAGGAGTCGAAGAGAGATTCCGGTTTGGCACCAACAACATCTTCGAAGGCGCGCGAGGGGTCCGTGAATACCGTAGATGATAATGTGTTGGGGCTTTCAATAAATTTCAATTCGACCCCTCCAACTTCGAGTGCAAATACAAGTAAAAGTATACCCCAAACTCCTACGCAGGGACGAGGCACGCCGAAAGTTGTGAAGAGCGAGAGTGTGGGTTCTGGAAGTATGAGTAAATGGAGGAAACCGATGTCGAGGAAGGGCAGTGTACCAAGAACGCCGACGGGGAAGACTTCTACATCCGAGGAGGATTTCTCTCCTATCACAACCCCCATACCAACTGAGAGCTTACTAGAGGAAGACTTTCTGGAGACGCTCTCTTTCTCAAAAAGGGGAAGCGTGATGTTGGGCGGTAAGAAGGCAATCAATGGACAAGCACGCCTAAATGCAAGAAGAAGGTCAGGTTTTGTGGAAGCAAGAGAAATTGATTTTTACTGATGCTTTATAGGCAACCAAGTTTCTCTTTACTAGTTTCTCCCTCATCCAAAATACTGTCGGACGATCTCGAGCTTGAGTCCCAGAAGGTCAGATCAATGTATGAGTCTGGTTCTGCTTTCGACTGGCAAGACGGAAGAAATTCGGGCATGGAAGATCGTAACATTGATGAAGTATTTATGGCCCAGAAGCCTGAAATGTATGTTCTCCCATTCCTTTATTCTTGCTGTACTAACGTGTCTAGGTCAAATGGACTTCTAAGCCCAACTGCATTACAAAGACCCGACACCGCTTTGTCCACAAGGAGTGGAGGAGCTCAGAGAACGGAACATGAATTAGCTGGTGGCATTGAAGATTGGGAGGATGTCAATGGCAAAGATGTTGATCGATATGGATTCATCAATCTTCGAAGGAATCCATCAAGACCAGGAACCCCAGAACCAAGACCTCCTCAGCGGGTTTCTACCATCCTACAACTTGCATCAGAAGCGCCGCGAAGAAGACGGACATTTGGGCGATCCCCTTCCGCCGCGGGTTCTTATAAAGCTAGTTTCAAGAGAACCCCTAGTCGGAAAGTATCCGCCAGATCCCTCAAGACTCAGAATACAAAGGGATCGACAAGCTCAAGGGTGAGTAGTCGCTCTCATATACGTACTGCAGCCAATCGATTGCCTGGAAACAGAGACAGAAGATGGATGGACGAAGCTGGGGACATGCTTACTTTGCCTCCTGGACTCGCAGATATTGCAGAAGACGAAGAGGGTGGAAAAGCTGCCGAGATCTTAAAAAAGAAAGAATGGGACCGCTCTGAAAAATGGAGGAAAATGGCAAAAGTGGTGAAGGTTGGGAAGGACGGTCAAGGCATGGAATTCGAATTTGATACTCGCAATCCGAAGTTGATCGAGCGGACTTGGAAAGGCATTCCAGATAGATGGCGAGCCGCAGCATGGCATTCATTTCTTAGTACCTCCGCAAAGAAGAGAAAAGGAAGCTCTTCAGACGAACAGATTCTTGAGGCTTTTCACAAGTTACAAGAACGAAGCTCTGCCGACGATGTCCAGATTGACATTGATGTTCCAAGAACAATCAATAGTCACATCATGTTTAGACGACGATATCGAGGAGGCCAGCGTTTACTCTTTCGGGTCCTGCATGCTTTGTCCTTATACTTCCCAGACACTGGCTATGTTCAAGGCATGGCTTCATTAGCGGCCACACTCCTCTGCTACTACGACGAAGAGAAGACGTTCATCATGTTGGTTAGGATGTGGACATTGCGTGGGCTTGATAAGCTGTATGAGGCCGGATTCCCAGGCCTGATGGCAGCGTTGGATGAGTTCCAAAAGCAGTGGCTGGACGGAGGGGAGGTGTCGGATAAGCTAGTCAGTTCTGCTGCACATAATATTCCTGAACACAATTAACATTCTTCTTAGGCTGAGCTCAATATCGAGCCTACTGCATATGGCACCCGGTGGTATCTGACCCTTTTCAACTACTCGATCCCTTTTCCTGCCCAACTTCGTGTCTGGGACGTATTTATGCTTCTTGGAGACTCTGATATTTCGACCCCACCGACTCCGGAGCGTCCTTTTGCTGGTGGACTAGACGTTCTCCACGCTACTAGCGCAGCCCTTATTGACGGCACGAGGGAGATTCTCCTAGACAGCGACTTCGAAAACGCTATGAAAGTACTTACGAGCTGGATCCCAGTCAAGGACGAGGAATTATTGATGAAAGTGACGAAAGCAGAGTGGAAACTACACTCCGGAAAGAAGAAGAACTGACATCTCCTACCGCATCCCCTCAAAGGTAGCAGCCATTGAGAAACACAATCTGCGCCATCTTTTGACAACGTCCTAGCTACAACCAGCACCATTCTCATTTACAACGCTTTTCAAAGAAGCCACTACCTAATCGAACCACTCTTTTGGTACAAGTTCTCTTTTGTATTCCAAGCTGTACAGGGAGCCTGGACATTGATTTTGTTTTACATCGCACTATACCACCCACGCGTTTTACCTTTAAGGGGCAGTCGTACTTGATATTGGCGTTTCTTTTTTATGCTTTCTTTGTTCTGATACTTGATACCGTGCTATTGAGCACTTCTAGATGGATACCATGTTTCTAAAGAAGAAACCTCATTATAAGGACTTCTACCTGTCTCGGCCTGGTAGTTGAGCCAGGGATATTAATGCTGGAAAGACGAAAGTTGGAGTTTGGAGTATGCAGATGAGGATTATGAATTGGGATGGAATAAAGATACGTGATGATGGTTTGTACACAATGGATAATGTAATAATTGTATCATAGGATGCGTTGGGGCAGAGGCCTTTGTTATTAAAGAGAAAGAGTGATGAGTTGATTCTTGTTGGGCTAGTGGTTGTATCCTGGAAGAACAATTTAAGCTCAATTGCACCTACCTCTGACAGTTCACCTTTTCAGAGATCTCAATTGTTTTGTGAAGTTTCAAATGACGAGGCACTTTTTTCTTGATATCAGCTTTTTGTTTTTGTTATTTTTCTTGTTCTTGTTTGGATCTATGGGGTTAATATAATTATGCGACAATTTGTGAGCAGTAATGAAGTCCTCATCTGCTGTCAGATATTGCCTGCTGTTCACACACACAGAGAGAGAGAGACACTACGCTTGAATAATGAATCGTGAGCAGTAATAAATTATTTATTCTCTAATAATTTTTGGTTGCTTAGACATTTTATACATATAATATATATATATTGTTTTTGTGTGATAGCTTGCGAGCAGTGACAAAACCAACACCTGTTATAAGGTCTTGGCCGCTTATACACCACACATTGTTCTTGCGTCATGAATAATGAGCGCGAGCGATGGCAGCACCGATGAAGAATTATTCGTTTGCGACCAAGTCTTTGGTATTCTTACATTACCATTGGGAGACGAGTTGCGGCGGGAGCGGTGGTTTGCAATATCTACATCGGTGAGAAAGGCTTGACTCGATATGACCTCTTAGCAAGTCTGGAATACGGTTACCTCAGTACCTAAGACTGGCGAGTCACCATGATTGTTTTGTATCTTACTAGGTAGGTATGGTAATTTCTGTCACAATATTGGGAATATTCAATATTCTTTGTACATAGCACCGCCTACTTTGGAAAAGGGCTGAGTCCCGGAGTTCAGCGATGTGCAGGTCTTAGCCCTGAATTGACACTCTTGGTTACCCAAGCCATCCTTGGGAAGCACAAAGCTTTCTTAAAAGCGCATAGAGCGTAGCATATGATCTTGGCGGTCTTGACTCAGGTCACCTCAGTATTAGGACATCCCACGTGATACAACCAGGAGACCTCACATGACTAGTTCTAGACCAGTCCATTCAGCTGAATTGGACTCTTGTTGTTACTATTTGAGGTATACGATAGACTGCTGCTTGCACGACAAGAAATCCTCCTGCAGCATACGAGTTTACGAGCGCCTGCTGCCACATCACGATATCTATACATTAGCGACGCGTGCATCATACTATCGGAAAGGTACATAGGAACATGCTCAATCATTAGTCAATCGATAGGGTGAGCTGAAACCCGTAGCTTCCCGCAGTTTCATACGTATGTGACGCCCTCTCACAAACTTAATATCAGCCCTCGGATGTGTTAGGAGTTCATCAGCTTCGACAACACAGACTTTGGTCGTGAAGGGAAACCTATCTTGGCTAGAACCAAACCAACTCTCGCCAAAGTCTCCCACTTTCCGGTAGTGGTGGCTGAAAGAAAGTTTGCATCTGGTACATCGCTTCGAAGAGGCGTCTCGAGTTACCTGGCTCATAACGTGGCTTTGGGCGTACTGGTTCAATGGTGGCGCAGACGATCGCTTTACTAATACGGGATGATCTCGACTTCTCTGGGAACTCTGTGTGACAAAAGTTTTCCCTGTGACGGATGGTGTGCAAGTCGATAGGGTCACGGAAGGAGGCTGCCGTTTTGTCTAGAGTTTAGGGCTGTGTGGCTGACGACGAAAAGGCTGCTTGGAGGGGTGATCATCTATCGATAAGGCAAGGCTGGGGATAATAGACATGCTCAGAAACTTGAATTAGAAGACTTTCTGTTGTGCTATAAGCGACCATCTGTGCACCTGATTATCTGAGGAACCCTAACCCTCAAGGATGAGGTGTGTCTCACCTGCTCCTTTAGGTGCAGGTCTGGTCATGAGCACGAGCAATTCCAGATAAATCAGTGGGGAACGGAGGGAAATGTCTGGTTTGCCTTTCATGGGAATCTTCTTCCAAGTTTTCCTGAAGGTTCGCGTAATTCTTGTAGAACCCTTGCAAATGATCTACAGGAAAGCGTTGCCGGAGCAAAGTTTGAGGCGTTGGAGGATCGACCGGAAGGGTTCAGGCACAGATCGTATCAATCACGGTTCTGGGAAAACGAGGTGAGACATTTCTCCCGATAGGCCGGTACTGCGGTAAAGATCGGTTTGGTAGAGGATCGTCGATATTCTCCAGAGATACAAGTATAAGGCGTCATGACGGCCATGGTTTGCCACGTTTCGGCCGAACGAACAAAACTACCAATGTCAAAGGTGATAGACGGCGCGGCGTTCGTCCCCGTCGCTGTCAAAAATTGATCGTTCTTGCGCAGTCTCAAAGAAGAAACGCAAATTAACCGAGCACTCGAGCATTCGTCAAGCAATATACCAGCTCGTGGCCAGCCTCTGAAAGTGTGCAGGGCTTGCGTAATCGGCGTTGAATCACTTCGGTATCCATATATCTCATGCAAGTTCACGCCCCGTTTTCGTTGTCGTTAAAAGTAACTTCGCTAATGGTTTTCGACATCCTCCCCCAATAATGTATGCTAGACCTATATCTGATAAGATTCTCTGGAAGCGTGACCAGAGCTGATCAGATCTAATGTTGCGGTATGTAAGGTAGTGCTTCGTCAACCAGAACCCTTGGGCAGGTGGCTTGAGTATCTACAACGTTAACTGCTGAGGACCCAGGGTTTCGGATGTCACGTACGGTACAGTGGCTACCTAGTCAAGGATGAGGCTCACGGATGTCACGACTCATGAATTCTGAATCGCATCACATGCAGGATTGGTTCTCAACGGGCCGGACTCGAATGCAAGCGTGACATTCGAAACAGGCAAAGAACCCGACAATTCGAGTGCGTACTGCAAGCCGACGGCTGGCTTTCCCAAAAGCAGTCGCATGCACACACGGCTCTCTCAGCTCGTGTCAATTCGGACATTGAGGCGAGACCCATGATTTTCCTAACCTACTTGAGCAAACCTGATGAGTCCTTCACCTAATTTGGATCACCAGGCAAAGCAGGTATGCGGCTATAATCATTTGTGACACTCCTTCGCGTAGGGGTTATTGAACGCCTGGTGCTATGCGTTGACACCTCAATTGGGTTGTGGTGCGAAAAGGCGTTTTTTCGAGATCCAAATACCTGATCTCAGCCATTTCACACCGCTTTCCACCACAGCTACACTGTGCTCCCAGCCACTAAACTAAGCTTGAAGATGCGAGCAAGTAGAATTGTGCATCAGCCACTTGGGATATTGCTGATTAATGCAATCTCGAACCAAATTCGAGGCTGGTTTCGTCGCGTGGCAACCTATCAAAAAAGATTGGGTCAGGTCCTTCATCTCGCGGACGGACAGGCGTTAGAAACGTCCAACGCTCTTCTCATTACTAATTCTAATTAACTGCAGATTGCCTTTATCATCCTTGCGCAATTTTCAAATCAAAAAAAATTGTGTGACGGGAGCGCCGCGACGCAGAGCGTGGGACGGAAGGAGTCTTTGAGAACAACAACATTTCGCCAGGCAATCCGCCGACGCCACAAAAGCCAAATTGCCCAGTATCCCCTCACCCATTGGATTCAAGGCATGTTACCAGGCCAGGCCAGGTCCTGTCATCATCCATCTGTGGCAACTCCGATGCTTCAGCCCGCTTCAAGATTTTACAGAGCCACGACACAGGGATCGTCTCTCATCATTGTTCAAGCGCATAGGCACGCAAGCATTAGGGGACGAAGTCATAGCCAGCGCCTGTTGGTCCTTCATCGTGTCATTCTTCCCCATTGGTCTGTTCTCTGCCCACTCGCAAGAACTGACCGTTACGGCAGTGGTGGTCAGGATTTAGGAATGTGCCTATGTATGGTTTGTGACTGACGAGCCAGGACAATTTTATCCCCCGTCGACCGAAGAATTGATCGTATTTTAAAATCATGTGGGGGTTTTGATTAGGTGGTCCTTTCATACCGGAGGAAGGCTTATGTTTCTTCTGGTGTCGTCGGCTCGAGTACAGTTCTTGTTTTGACGAGGCGGGTCGACCCTGTTTTACAACAGGATGATTGGGCCAGATTCGGTATCTCGGAGGGAAGATCAGTTGTGTTTCATAGAGTAGGATTTTGACGAACGATCCCAAAAATTCCAGATCCCTCTAGTACCGAAACAGTCTTTAGGGAAGCAGATCCCTGATCACTCTTTGCTTCGGTAGCCCCCAGGCCGGACATGCGCACCAAAGTGGATCATTGCTGCCCATGCAAGTGTCACACCCTGGATCCTCCAGCGATCCTGGTAATCTCTAATATACACTAACCCGTAAATTTTCCAGAAGGAAACTGTTTCGTCAGTAAGCTGTCAGCGTCTTGTATGGCTTTGTATGGCTGGGTATGGCTGGGCCATAGGCACTCGGCCCTACCCCTCCTTACGCGACCCCAATACTGATCCGTCCTCCCTTCATTCTAAATGGATCTCTTACACTTGCCTATTCAAAGCGGATTCCTTCATTCGTCAGTTGGTCACCGATCAGCCACATCTGTTCCACGATGTCAGCATCACGCCCGCCTGAGATGCTGCCTTTTGAACCCATTTTTAAAAGAGTAGGCTCTGTCCCCGACACTGCCATGTACCCACCAGATATCTCAGCCCCTCCCAAGCCCCCAGCCCTAGGCTTGGGCCCCGGAACCCAGTTGTCTATCAGCCATGCGCACAATCCGTGATTTTGCCCGCTTTCCGCATCCTACAGTGAGCCGGCATTACTTGACAAGCATCATTCATGTCCATCACACACTACTCTTTAGCCACTGCCACTTCTATTTCGGATAAGGCCCGCCTTTATTTTGCAGACGGAAGCCCAGCAAGTGACCAGTTCGTACCTTGCTTGACCGTAAAAGGACCCCCAGTCCGTTCAAGGAACAGCTACTACTCTTTGAGGAATACTTCTAGCTGGTCCAAAACAACCTGATATTGAACGTCCTTGAACTATATCGCCTGGTCTAGGAAGTCCCCGGGGAAATTTCGAGCCTGGATATCTGCTTGGATGCTTGTCTTCTTGCAATATCAGCGCCCGATCCCCTGCGTCTCATCCAAACAACCATACACAGGTACGAAAAAGCTCAAGCTTTGGAGGCCCTTCTTCTTCCATTGCTCTCTCCTCCGGTTTGCTGGAAGATTAGTGGCTCATTGCTTCTCGACGCTGACACTGCCTCCTTCGTCCGGTCCTGTCAAGTCTTGTCGATCCTAAAGTTTTATTCGGCAACTTAACAATCTTAGCACAGCTTCTTACACACCACATATCGTCCCCCAACAAGATCGTCCCTGTATCAAGCGTACCTTCGACTTCCCGATCTAGAATATAGCCCTGTGATTCGCAAGACTCAAAATAAGCTCCGCAGACCACGCAACACACCTCTATTCCGGTACCCGGCCTCGTTTGGAACATCTTTTCATATCCTAACCAGGTAGCTATATACTTCGGGAGCTTATTACTGGTCACAAGTACCGGGTTGGAGATGCGTGGGATCAGTGTGGGGCTACCTGGCGTTCTACTTAAAAGTGTCAAGTCCCCACTCGCCTAGAGCTACCTCTTACACCCCGTCGTCTTCATTTTAAAGGTCATTTCTACCTCCATCAACATTTATGTTTCTCTTTTAGTTTTTGGTTTCCTGCCTCGAGATGTTGCTCACTATTAAACAGCCAGCACATCAAGGCTACAAGTCTTTCCATGACTATACTCCCCCTACTCCACCTTCCACCTCTCGTTTCTCCCCGGCGGTGGCCACGACTGGGCCTTCACTTCCTCCTATACCCGCAACCAATAAATCCCTCCCTCCTCTACCGGCCACAAAGTCGACGGCGCAGCAGATGTCGACGCCTCACCGTGGACTGCCTCCACCGGCGGGACTGACACTGCCACAACCTACCCAGCAACCTCCTTCTATAGGCCAGCCAACGTTGAGCCAACCTATGGGACAGTTACCAGCTCCCCCGCAGCAATGGCAAGGTGCAGAGGAATCCATGAGGAATTGGTTACATGCTAAGGCTGAAGAAGATAAAAGGAAGCAGGAGGAAGAAAAGACTAGACAGGAATCACTAAGACTAGAGCAAAGGAAAATTGAGCAGGACATGCTGCGGACATCACTGAGTGGTGGCATTCCACCGTACATGATTCCCATGGTTTTTGCTGGAATGGGTGGAGGAAACCTGCCAAACGCAAGCTTGGAATGGGCCCAGCATTACATGGCCCAAGCACATCATCTTCAGCAACAGCAGCAGCTCCAGCAACCGCAAATACTCCCGTCACAGAGCCACGCATCCCCAGAGCAGATGCAGCGAAGGGATTCTCGAGTGATCGCCCAGCCATATAGCGGACAACAACATCCATCGGCCATGACTCTACCATCGACACCGATAGGTCCACCAAGCTCTCAACAAAGTACAGGATTTATCCCGAACTACCAAATGTCCCCGGCAACAAGGTCTCGACAAGCTACTCAGTCACAAAGCGCAATTGCTAGAACGCCACAAACTTCTCAGCTACCTAGGCTGAATACGGGAGAAATGCACACCCAGCCACCTCCGCCAGGCCCCAACATGCAGATAATACCTGGTCAGCCCGGGCATCCACTACAGCAATCGCAGACAGCTCAGCAGCAGGAGTCTCAGTCCTCCCCCTCAATCTACTTCCACCACTGGCAACCGCCCACTTCGCAGGCTGGTACGAGTAGCGGCAATCAGCCTACTACACCATCAGGCAAGCATAGAGGAACTTCTTCACTTGAACCAATTTTGGACTAACGAAAAAGACCTAGACCATACTTCGTCCCCTAAGAAGCGTAAAGCAACAGGGCCCCAACAAGCAGCTCCCCCGCCTACTTCTCAGCCCCAATACACCTCCCCGCCATTTTCACAAACCGGATCGTCGGTTTCTAACACACCTTCAAGCCGACGACGCGGGCACTCTAGGCAAAGAAGTGATATCTCAGCTAGAGCTCTTGACTCCTATGGCAGACCTTCCAGTCGCCATCGCCATACCGAAAGTGGATTTAGTACGCAAAGCTTGGCATCGCCACCAGGAATTCCTGAACAAGCATCAGGAGTTTCCGCACAGCCAAGAAGGCACTCGGGTGGCGCGCACCCCGTATCCTCCTTATTGGAACAAAGCGAGTCTAGACCGCAATCTCAGTCGCAGTCACAACCAGGACAACGCGAGCCTCAGTATTCGGCTGGACCGGAGATGAGGCACGATGAACAACATACAACGCCCGAAGAGGAAGAATCTCGAAGAGCGAACCCTATCAAGCGAAATGATAGCAGAGATTAGAGGAGTTTCAGAGAAAGTTCCCGGGGTTCCTATATTAGAGGATCATATTGAGCGAAACTAATTTCCACACCCGAGAAACACGAAACGACACACGACCATGACAACAACAAGAAAGATTCAGCCGGGTTGGAACTTTTGTTCACTTCAGATTTGCATCATTTTCAGTTTGATTATTGATGATTTACAAGATACCCTTTTATTGCGCTTTATGGTTATTCTTTCGATTCTGTTTATTTCAATGCCGAGGATGAATGGCGGCTGTAGCATCTTGTACATTTATTATATTGTTGGATCAGGGCAAGGTCCTCCTGTATTATATCAAATCATCGGAGGCTGGATTAGAAGCTGGCATGGTGTTTGTTTTAAATGCCTGCAATACTTCCTCTGCGGCAGATTGGCACTGGTCTGTCTTCCACTCGCGCGGATGCTGTGGAGAGGTATCTTGTACATATTGAGGTCATATTATTGACGTCTCCACTGGAGAGAAAGTGGGTGAAGGTATTGAACCAAGAGAAAGTGTGAATAGGCATGCCAAGTTGGAGGATCAAAAGAAAGGAAAGAAAGAAAGGCACAGAGTCAATCCTGAGCTTTGGACATTCGACGAGAAAGCACTATCAATGGAAACACTTTTTCTCGCCAACTTCCTTCTTTTGAAATGCTTCATTTGTAGCCGTGCAGCAATACTTCGGTATTTTGTCCCCTCTCATCGACTCTGCCGAGAGTGGAGATTACCCGCCGCGGCAAGCCAGGAGACGATCAAACGTACGCGTTCCTTCTTCCCCTGTAAATAGGAACAGACTCGGCGTCACATAAGTAAACAATCCCCATCCCGGGACAATAGGAGCCGCAGTTATGGCGGGGTGTAGCACAGACGTTTCAGCCTGTGTGATTCTAGATTTGATTTGATCGTCCACAAGGAGAAGCGCCTCCCGATGCATCCATGACGATAGATTGCCATAAGCGCGTGAACTGATCTGATGTTTTATCGTAGCGTTGTGACACTATCTCAGACATTCAAGGAACGGTGTCCTAAAAGATGAGATGAAGGGAAACACTTTGGCAAGTTGATTCTACGTTACAGCCCGCATTGACGGGATCTCACACTGAATTTCTTACTTAAAATCCACAGATTATGGTGCAAGCAGTCCACTCTTAGAGAGCTGCTCTAAGAAAAGCTTTGCGGAGATTTTCACGACCGCACAGCGAAAGTTTTAGTAGAAGACCGTGTTGATGCGTCGTGAAAACAAGCGGAGATGAGTTTCCGCTCAAACGCGCCTCTTGTGGACGGAATATTTTTGGAATTAACTTGCAAGGTATAAATAGCCTCCTCATCCATCGTGCCCAAATTTGACCCTCAGCACACAAGGGTGCCTGTTCCAGATAGAAAAGATCAAAATGGGCGAGGGAAACAGCGACGTAGCCACCATATCTAGCAACGGTAAGAACTCCGCGAAATTAGAAGGAAGGCTATTACAAGAAAGTAAGAAAATAGTATACCTTGCACGTCCTAGGATTTATATTAACGGATCGATATTAACGGGCGCGTTTATGGGATGACCGATTCGTCGGCTGCGGTGTTTCACATAAAGTAGCGGTTCATCCGATTGTCCGCGTTGGGTAAAGGTATTTGGTGAGATCTCGTGCTCACGTTTCAATCTATTTACAAATGAAATATGGGTGACGCAGGTACAGTCCTTATTCATATTCGTCTCTCGTCATTATTAGTCAAAGTAATATCCCGAGGCACTGCTGCATGCTTGGACGGAAAGGAAACCTAAGCTGTGCAAAAATATAGTACCCATGCCTTTGGAGTAGACTGGATGCAATGAGGATGATGCTGTAAAGACAAAGGTGACGATTACTTGCAGAAAGGGGATCGAGATTGCTGCCGTACGGATGCAAGTAAGCCTGCAAACAACGCGTGAAAACCGGACAACATCATGCATTGCATTGGCTTTGGCGGGGACCTATCCTTTTGTGCGACGGGGGGAAACGTGTATAATCATATGAGTGTTGATCCATCTGGAGTTCGATGGCGACATGCATCACGATGTGTGACGAGGATCAAATCGTGGAACATCGCTGCCCTGTTGTGAATTGAGTCCATGGTCAGAGGTGGACGGGGGATATTGGACCTTTGAATTTGTGGAAAGGAAAGAAATGAATTTTCCACCAAAACTTCTCCTCCGTTGGGGCGGGGCAATATGCTGGAGCTAAGAAGAGGAGAAGGACCAATCCTGGAAGGAACAACACTTCGTGATTTGCTCCATCAGTTCTTCCTGATCACCCTCTTGGATGGCTTCTCCCTTGCGCCGAGCGACGAGAGCTCGTTCTCTACCTCACTCGCGCCCACGTCCTGCTGAGGTGATGCACAAGCTCACCTTCCTCTGCCATCCAGGTTGCCCATAGCAAATAGTGACAAGCTTCTAGTTCCTGGCCTAGTCTTGAGATTAGTCAACCTTGAAATTGTGTAGAAGGATTGAAATTGTCGTTATCCCAAACAATCAACTCAAAGTTCCGAAGCTCGAACGTAACCTGATATGCTTCCTCTACCCTCCTGAGCGATTCGACAATCTTCTCCGGCAAATTTAAAAGCACCGCAAATAGGAGACTCCTCTCACAAACATCCAAAATCACGAGGTTGGTGATTATGCAGATTCATTTAGGGAGAAGCAACTCGACATCTGCCCCTCACCAAGCTTACAGAACTACATCCTACGTTCATTGGGGTATTCTCATTCAGTTCTCATCTTTACTTTGTCCTTCATGCCAACCTTCATTCCAATCCACTCTTCGCTCCCACTTGCCAAGTCACCAGCTAATAAATCCGCAACGTCCTCATATTTCGTTGTACATGCAGTCAGTATAATGAACGCCATGTTCAAGGTGACACCTATCCACGGGATATTTAATAGCCAGGTATTTTGCCATCCTGGGGGATAAGATGCTTTCAGAAGCAGATTATGCGGTTTCGGAGCATTGAGAAGGTCGAAGGTAACCTGTTTAGGATTTGCAGGAACCATAATACCGACGCAGATCAAAGACCAGCGAAGATCTGAGATAGGGATAGATTCGATCACGTCTCTCGTACCTCTATGGGCAGCTGTTGCAAATTTTGGGAAACTAGAATCATAAGCTCGTTGTACAGAATACGATGCCAGCGCCGAGGGAACCTACTAGTCACCGAGAAGATACGTCGTTCCAGGATATTTTAGGACATTGACTCCAGTAACCAACCAAATCCTCAACGGCCTCCCCCTCTCCTTCCCCACAGCAACAGCCGCATCAGCCACCGCCTTTGCGATCTTGGGAAGAAGCAGCTCCTCCCACAGATACACCTGATTTCCAGCAACATCTATAATGCCTTCGATATCGTGGTCAAGAATCGCTTGCTTGATACTAGCTGAATTTGTTGCATCGCCTAGCACAATGGCTTCAACCGCTTTAAGGATCGCAGGAGAGACAAGGGAACGCAGCTTGGGGATATTTCGTACGTAGAGGACCACAGTGTGGTGATGAGCCAAAAGTGCGGCAATGCAGCGTAGACCTAGATTTCCTGTCCCTCCCAGCAAAAGAACGCGCATTGTGTGTTTTCTTGGGAGACTGCTCCACAGCGAGAGATTCAATGTCAGTATACTGATGCCTTGATCAGAAGAGCTCCTGGCAGAGCCAGAGCCTTTTTATAGGACGTTCACATTCCCGTGCTGCTGCTTCTGACGAGCAGAACAGGCAAAATGATAACGCCCAGGACCGAACGCCAAAGGCCGAAAATGCGCTAACGGCGTTCAGCTCTCCCTACCTCAATCTCATATCGTCCTTCTTTTTGCAAGCCACAGCAGTCCTTTTTGAAGAATCTATTGTTTGACAGAAACATCTCCACAATATTTTGGGCTCAATAGTATTGCTTGAAAAACTATAATTAGGCGCGGAATCCGAACAGCGTTCGCTGTTTGAAGACGCACCGATCATCTCTGTTTTTGCGCAAGGCGCAGGATCGGGACTTGGTCACGATAGGCCCTTTGATACCTGATGCTACTGCTTCTGATTATATGAACTGCTTGTTTGTCCAGGTTGAATTTTAGTGGACCTTTGGTTCTGTGCGGTCACAGTAATCAACCGCATCACTGCCGTCGCCTCCCTTTGCTGCAGAGGCAGGCGGCAAAAATGGGCAAGAAGTACAGGGTTATTCATGTCATCTCTTGTCACGTTTCTCTCTCTATATACAATCACTAATCTCATTGGTCATCGTCGTCATATCGCACCTGTAGGAGTCCCCCTCCGAAAGTGGACCAGCCATTGTGTCACAGAGAGTCAACTCAATGATTCCGCACATGGAGCCTCCATCCGCTCAATGTACGATGCAATTCCAACTCATCCTCTACCTTTGCCTGCGTCAAGCTCGTATTCCCTCCTTTTGTTCCCCCGTTACGAGAAGCCGGAAGCGCCGAGACAACCTCTCCATGCTCATCCTCACTATCTAAATCCTCCCCAGAATCCTCGTCGGACTCGCCCTCATGTGAGAGCATCGGCGGACTCCCCTCAATATCCTCATCTTCATCATCACTCTCAGCGTCTTCGCTAGCTTCCCTAACAATAACAACTGGCTCTCTAGTGCCATGTAATTGTGCATGTTGAAGCACCACAGCTGGTGAAATTTCTCTTCCTCTCCTCTTTCCCCTCCCCTTTTCTCTCTCCGCATCCCGTAGGTCTTGTTTCTCTCCATTGAGCTCCATCAACAGGTTATCAAGCAGGTTCGCATGCAGAACCAGACATCGTAGGTTGTGATCTGCTCTTGATGCTTCACGGAGAAGCTTTTGCCGGGCTAGTTCTGCGAGGCGGTAGGCGTGGAAGTCGAAGGACATGAATTTTTTCTTTGTTGTCGTATAGCAATACTGTATGAAGAAATTTCAAGGGACCCAGAAGTCTCGGCCCAAGAAGTGAGAGTTTGAAAGTAGTAAATTGTCGACAATTTCACCCTTACACTCTTCGAAAATTATAAAAGAAAAGGAACCTACGTTTGCAAGCAAGAACCATATTCCATAATCCACCAAAAGTCCAGGTGACAGACCAACAACTATGTCACACAGCGCGGAGATTCTCAACATACTTTCCGGGCGTATCCGTCTTTCTCATTAAGCAGGTCGCGTGTCGGGATTTTAAACTCTCGCGAGCGCGAACCTTCAAATCAGAAGTTAGGATGGCAAATCCTGCATACAAGCGCAGGAAAAGCGAGAAGAGGAAGCCTCGCTCTTCGGATGTGCCGGTTGATGTCGGAGGTTATTGTGACGGACGGAACGCTCGGCAGACAGGGGGGGTTGCGGCTCTGTGTGTATGGTAGGTTGATGATCACGAGAATAGAAGGTGTACTATTATTTCTAGTCTATCTAGACGTTCTTTGAGAGAATTTGCAAAAGTTACTTTTAGTGCCAGTCTCATGTCAAAGTGATGGCGTTGAGTGGGTATGGGGTTAAGGTAGCGTCAGAGTCACTCAACCCTGCTCCTTGGCTTGATCATTTCTAAAATTTCTAATCTTATTGATACGTGGCAAAGTATTAGAAGGCTGTGACTGCTGAATAACCCATAGAATCTAGACTCGTGAAGCAGACTTCTTAGTAACGAGTTACAGGACCTAAACTGATGGAAGCGCCATATTCTATTGTTCTATGGAAGCATCGCATTAAGGTGTATTGCAATCTGTAAATTCATCGCATACAGTCATCCCCAGTCTACTTGCCACTTCCGCCGCAAAGTTTACTTATTTCCTTCCTCGGCCTTGATCCTCTGGTAGGCCGATTTCTCGAATTCGGTAGACATCTTCATGCTCTTTGGATCACTTGTTGGAATCACTTGAGATCCATGGACGCCGGATACCCCACTAGATCTATCTGCCCACGAGTACCTATAGAAATCTGGAACTCCTTGCCAACCTAACAAAATCATTTGAACTTATTGTGTCAAAATCTTTCACAAAAATCATACTCATAGTGTCAGAATTTGTAGCATGCCCGAAAACACTTACCCACTGCACCCTTGCGGCGTTTGCCTCAAAAGGGTAATATTCTTTGTGATCTTGTGGTTTTAAACTTCCAATTGGGCGCGAGGTATGTGTGAGATGGTGGCTTCCAGGAACGGTAATCATATATCTCATTTATTCCATGTTTAGGGAAACCCATTTAAGCTCATCCATCCAGCTGCAGCACACGTGCTGCAATGCAGAGCAGGTATCAATTCCAACCTATCAAGACCATGCAAAAAGATTTCATCCTTCAACATCCCATATGTACTTAAACAACATTCGAAGAAAATGACCCCCAACGCCCACGCTAATAAAATGAAGTCTCCTGCACCGGTTCCCATGCGATTTAGTCTTGCGCAAACCATGCTAAAGTAATTCCATAATGACAACCGCTCTCAACGCCAGCATTCATTCATATGTAAGCTTGGAAGCTCTCGCCGGGTTTTCGGCTCCACTCTGTTCTATTCACGTCGATTTTGCACTGCGAACCGATTGCTGCACTTTGCTATTCGAAGAGGCAGATTTTGTTGAAGGTGATCGAATGACGCTTGGTGATCGTTGTTCTGAGCCGGAAGTTGATGGTCGGCTGTCCTGACTACCCCTTCCTAACCTGGCCGCTGCTTCGTCTACCATCTCGCCTTTGGGTCGCGTGACTTCGCTCTTCGGTAGCAGATGTTCTTCGCGAATATCTTTCCTAGAGTCTGTATCATCGGCGGACTCGGAAGAATTATCGAAACGTTTCATGTTTTCTGATGTACTTCCACCAGGAGTTTTTGTTGTTTCATCACCATCAAGACCGTGATCCCGACTTGAGGCGCGAAGTGGGGTAGGCGGTTTCCAAAAACTCACACTGGACGGCTTCTTGCCCAACCCGTCGGGTGTTGATCCCCTAGAGGTTAGGGAGTTGTCTAATAGCGAAGTAGTAGGCGAACCATTCACGCCATTCATTACATCACTAGCAAGCTGCCTGGCTTCTGCTTGGAGATTTGGCATAGGGATCGGGGTCTAGGTTTTGATTTAGTCTCTGATACTTATAGAAGGGAAGATTTGGGACAAACCTGTTGAAGATACTGATCGAGTTTCTTCTTAAGTACCCCCGATCGTACTGGCTTAGCCAGATAGTCGTTCATTCCTGATGCCAAACACTTTTCTCTATCTCCTTGGATGGCAGATGCAGTCATTGCAATAACCAATATCCCACGTACTGCCTCCAGCGGATCTTTACGCAAAAGCTTGGTAGCTTCGTAACCATCCAAGACAGGCATCTGCACATCCATGAGAATAATGTGGTATGGCTTTCCATCTTGAGCTTGCTGTCGCAGACCTTCAACAGCGGCCAAACCGTTATCATATGCATCCACATGCTTGAAGCCCAATTTCTCCATAAATTGTAGCGCAATCTTTTGATTGATCGGATTGTCTTCTGCAATACAGATACGGAGCTGTTCCCGAGGAATACGAGAGAAGTCCGCGTTAATAGACTTGGGGTTGCGACCCCCCGTTTCATTAGATCCGATCGTTGTTTCGCGCTGGTCCGCCCCACTTTGGCTGTCTCCAACAGAAGCTTCAGGATTTGCCTTCGGAAAGGTCACTGAGAACCAGGCAGTAGTTCCTTTGTTCTCAGTGCTTTCGAGCTGGATTGTGCCGCCCATCATTGACTCGATGAGAGATTTGCAGATGCTGAGGCCCAGGCCGCTCCCCCCATATTTCCGAGCAGTGCTAGCGTCAGCCTGACTAAAAGGTTTAAACAATTTGACGAGCTGTTGAGGCGGAATGCCAATTCCAGTGTCTTTGACCCAGAACGTCAGCTTCACCGCGTCTTTTGTTTCCCAATCAGTCTTTGCGCCGACTGTGATTGAGCCATTTTCCGTAAACTTAAGACTGTTGCCGATCAGGTTTCCAAGCACTTGATGAAGCCGTACTGGATCTCCAAAGATTAAAGATTGGGGAAGTTGTATATCCTGTATGATTTGAACGTTCTTGGAGCTCTTCTTGTCTCGATTACTATATGAAACAGAACGCACAACCTCGCGAATCATTTCGTCGGCATTGAAAGCCACAATGAATAGTTTCATTTTATCCGCTTCCATCTTGGAGAAGTCTAAAATATCGTTGATCACAGTGAGAAGAAGATCAGCCGAAACACGAATCGAGTCTGCCATCTCGGCTTGATCTTTTCGAAGATCGCTATCTCTGAGCAATTCAGAATTGCCAATAACACCATTAAGAGGAGTTCGGAGCTCGTGGGAGACATTAGCAAGAAATATCGATTTCGCCTTAGCGGCTTCTTCAGCAAGTTTGACATTCCGTAAGGCTTCAGCTTTGGCCAGGTTGGCTTGCTTCTCAGCATCGAGTGCTTTAGCGAGTGCCTTCCTCTGTACGTCGACCATCGAGTTGTTGAAAGCAGACACTTTCTCGACTTCCTTTAGAGTGAGAGCGTTAGAATAACTGATTCCGATTTGGTTTACGAGCAATTGGAGCACAGTAAGATTGCGATCAGTGAAAGCGTTGGGCTGCCCTTCAAGATAGAGCACGCCCAAGAGTGGCTTGACGCCGTGGCAGATTGGAATTGCAATGACCGATTTGCCGACAGGGTTGCGAATTGACCAAGCTTCACTGACATTACTAAAGCGTTCATCGTGAATCAAATCGGGCAAGAACACAGTTTCGCGGAATCGAGTGCAGTAAAGTATAACGTTCTCAGCTACCAGGGCTGTTTCTCCCAGGGGAATTCCAGGTATATGGGCAACAGCGCCCCTTTCAGGATCGCCACTTGCAGCTATGCTCCAACCAATTGGATCGTCTTCTTCGACAACAATTGCTGCAGTTGATGCTAGACCTCCGCAATTTTGCAAGATGATCTCGCACATCGTTTTGAGTAATTGATCCACCTGCAGAACACTAGAAATTACTTGAGAGCTTTCAAGAATAGAGGTTAGGTCGAGCATATCTAGTGCTGGAAGGCCTGAACCTGCATCCGGCCTCGCTGAGCCCCCTTGCCAGGCGCCAATCCTGTCATCTTTGGTTTCGGTGATTGACGCGCGTGTTTGTTGGCGAACATCATCGTCGTCTCCTTCGAGTGTTTGGTATTGCACCGGTGCAGAATCCCCTGCGAAATCCGTTTGTACCCCAATATCAGCAGTTCTCATATTCCTTGTAGGGTCTTGCAACAGCAAGCTGTGCTCGTCCTCGATATGCTTTGCGACCCCGACAGCACCAAATTGGCGATAAAGCATAATGGCTTCTCGTAGAACTGCTTTGGCCGGCCTTCTCGAGCCTACACGTAGAAAGAAGCCAGCTAAAAGATAATTGCCTAGTGCCTCCTCGAAAACAAAATTATGCGCCGATGCATGGTCCAAGCCCTCTTCGTAATATCGCAAAGCGGCTCCGTGGTCTGCCTCCATCTCAGCAATCTGAGCTGCGAGGAGTTTAGACCAAGTAAAGTAGTTGACGTCATTAACAGCCTGCCAATCCTCAATCTTCCTTTTAAAATAAGTCATAAGCTTTGCAACCCCATTGACTTCTTCCCGGAGATCTATTTCGGCTTGTTGAGATTGGAGGCTGGGATGATCACGATACAGTGATCGAAGCGGGTCTTGGAGTTTAGCCCATATAAGACCAGCTAAAGACAAGCCGTGGAAGAACATCAAGAATCGAGTATTCCGGGCAGACCATACAGTATCGATTCTCCGTATGTTTAAGTTCCCAAGTTCCACTGCGGTTGTATAGTGGCCATATAAAAACAAAGGACATATCTCGACTCCTTCGTAAAAGAAAAGCGGTCGATCGCAATTTTTCATCGTGTCGCGTAGCCATGATTTGTAAAGCAAAGAATTGTGCTGCGAATCGCTCATGATTTCCACTGGGGAATCATTGAGCGTCTTACCTTGCAGAGCTCGAGCAACTTGTCGGATGGCGATCACCATTGTTCCTCCTCGAGTGTCCTGTTGCCAGTTCGGAACTTCTTCACATCCGTATGTACAGAAGGCCTCGAGATCTGCCAGATGATCCGACGCAAAGAACTTGAGGTTGCCAACTAAACCGAAGTTTAGGATGGTCGATATCCTATCACCTGCTTGGATTGCATATTCGAGTGCACCTTCCAACTGGGCAAGTGACTCCTGCAAGGGCTTCTGGAGATGTCCAACGAAAAGGGAGTAAATTGTGCCCCCACGGCCCATGGTATAGTTGTCCCGCCAACGATCCATTAAGGCAAGAGATATGTTGCCCATGTCTGAAGCAAATTTAACCATGCTAAATCTTGTGACCGCAATCATAGCTAGGTGTAAGAACGCCATACCAGCTTGTGGGAAGTTGCCACATGTAAGCTGAGTGTTAACCATCACTAGAGACATCTGATAAAATGTCAACGTATCGGTCCAAAATGCAGCACTGATTGTTTCAACGAGCACAGCACCAACAGCGGCAAGATTTGAGTCTTTTGACATATTTTTGCTGAGCACACTTTCCGTATCCATTGATTGAATTTTGAGAGAAAGGCGCTCGAACTCATTGTCACACTTTTCGAAGCTTGGGTTGTCGTCAACTTCGATTTCTAAAGCCCCCAGACATTGTTTTAATGCTTGAAAGGCAGCGGGAGAATCGCCCTCCTTAGTCCAAAGTTAGTTAATCCTGAATAAAATGGTAGAAATACGACAAGGAGAAAGAGAGATTTGAGACATACCTGAGCGAAGATTCTACTTTGCAGAACCCATGCTGGTGCTTTGTCGACTGGAGTTCTGGCACTCTCGAAGACTGTGATAAGTAGTCGCTTAGCCTCGGAGTAGTTTCCCATGTAGAGATAGCATTCAGCGGCCCGGATATAAAGCTGAAGGGTCTCTTCATAGTACACGTCCACATCTCCATCTTTCCAAGGGTCTTGCTGCAAGAGTGCAAAGCATGTAGCATAAAATTTTGCGGCTGTTGGTCTGGCACCACTCTCGGCAGCAGCCTGCGCACAACCAAAAAGTATTGCTCGGAAAGACTGTTTGTGGATTACACGCTGATTGATGATCTGAATTGATTCACAGATATGAGATGCGGTAGTTTCTCGAGATCGTTCATCAGCCGAGTAGTACTTTAAAAGCGTCTGGGCAATAATGAAATGCATTTTAGGCCCATTACATTCTCTCAGCGATGCTGCAGCTTGAATGTATCGATCATGCGCGAAACGAAATCGATCATCATCTTGAGTCGCGACAATTATATAAGCTTGAATGGCTGCTTGTAGCCCTTCTACAGCATCTTGCTGCGAATGAGACAAGGAGTACGGTTTCATGGATTCAAGCTTGCTGCTTTCTGAATCATCATAATCGAACTCGCCGCTGAGGAGCCTCTGAATCAGCTCAAATGAGAAACTTGTTCCAATCAACGATGCCCAAGCGAGAATTGATCTTGAGGGAGGCGGCAGCTCGTTCAAGCGGCTGGTGACAAATTCGCTGTTGAGAGTGTCGTGGTAGCTCTTAGTCTCAAATCGCTTGAAAATTCTATCCAAATCGTAGCACCAACCATTGTCTCGATAGTCGTACCATATGCATTGCTTTCGATGACAGGTGTCGAGCATTTCTCTCATGTAGAATGGATTTCCGGCAGTCTTCGATTGGATCACGGCAGCCAAAGGAATGATGTCAAGCTTTGGTCGACAAAGTGTTGCAGCAACATATTGCACGATATCTTCCTCACTTAGAGGCTTCAAAGTGACCTTCGTGACACCAACGCCTCCAGCTTTGATATATTCTACGTGTGTTAGTAAGAACTGATACAATGCGGAATTGGGGCTGCAAACTGATACCCTCTGTGTTAGGAGGCTCTATTATTCCTTTGATCTTTCCAGGAAGAATTTCATCCGGTCGATAGGTAACGATTATAACCATCTTCATCCTGGACGCTACGATTTGAGTGATGAGATCGAGCGACTCATCGTCCGCGAACTGCAAATCATCTAAAACGAAGCAAATAAATTTGTTTTGAGTGAAAACACGGAGGACATCCAGAAATGTGTTCATAAGTCGCAATGACTTGGTTGAAGAGCCCGCACGGAGGAAATCCTGGGAACTCTGTGCACCAAGCGCCATGCTGTAAAGGCTTCCATGGGAACTTGAGGGAGACGAGTCTCGCCGTCTGAACTCAGCTCGGAGACTTTTATTGTATCCTTGAGATAGTTGACTAGAATGATTAGACCTTTGAGTGGTAGCAGTCGGCATTGGGCCTAATAGGAATTCAGGAAGCGCCAGGATTTTGTGTAACATGGGCCAGCCAGGCCTGACATATTGCTTCAGAATTTGGTGAAACGGTGTATTCGTATCGCTTTCCGAGAAGACTTGTTTAAAAAGACTAGATAGCAGCCGGAGGACTGGACCGAATGGGGTCTTCTTGGCCTGATCAAACTTAGAGCTGGCAAAGTAGCCTCTCCGTCGGGCTTCAACCTGGACTGATTGGACAAGACAACTCTTGCCCAGACCAGCGGCTCCGGCGATGCTTACAACTTCACATCTCCCTTTCCTACGGAATTTTTGGGAGTTCCGATGGCTGGTCAAGCTTCCGACACCATCAGAACTAGATCTTCCCCCGACCGCTTCCGAATTCATGCTTTCAACCATACTCGCCGAATCCATAGCCAAGGAGTTGTTTTTTTCCCATGGTTTTAAGTTGCTACTTGAAATATTCGACCGATTAGAGGAGTCCTGACTGTCCGCGGAATTATGCATGGAGTTGACTCCGGACTTTGAGTTGCTTTTGTAGATCCTCCCCTCACCTGAGAATGCTCCACTGGTCCCCAGACAATTGGATCGGGCCTCAGCAGAACTTGTGTTGTCACCTTCGCTAGAGAGATCCCCAGAAGTACCAATAGCTGCATTGAATATTTCCAGGCGTCCTTCTGACAGGCTAGAGCCTGAGGAGATGCTATAAACATCTTGCTTTTGCCTAATGATGTGACGCCTTGAGACCTTGTCAATTATCTTCACCACTTCATCATGCTCTGCTGACCGTCCAACCATAATTGTGGGTAGGATAAAGAACGAGGAAACATCTTTCGTTGCAATTTGCCAGTGCTTGAGAGTTTCGGAATCACCAGCTCCCAGAAGCCTCCGAACTTCAACAAGGTCATGCCTCAGACCACTGGCAGAATGGTAACGTTCGCCTATGGTCTTAGCAGTCATCTTTTGAATAATTCTGCTGATGACATCAGGGAGATCCATTCTTATGCTAGACACGGAAGGGAGCCGCCGCCCTAGTACTCCTTGGATGATGTCCATAGGTGAATTTCCATCAAAAGCAGCCTGTTGGGTGAGCATAGTCCAGAAAAGGATACCAAGGGAGTAGATGTCTGTCCGGCTGTCTGGCTCAGCAGGCATCCGGCCTGTCTGCTCAGGACTCATGTAAGATAGTTTGGTCTTCGCGCCAACCTCTTTAGATAAGGTAGACCACCCAGTGCTGGTAAGGCCATGTTCGAACGTACGAAGGCCAGATCCGAAGTTTATCAACTTAACGCTTCCCGTTTCTATATTCATATGAAAAGCATCGCCTCGGATTTCCCCATGGACAATCCTCTGGCCATGATGCAGAATTTCAAGACACTCAGTGGCACCAACCGCAAAATCTAGAAAAGTCTGCAATGGAACCGGCTCGACTGGTTGGAACTCATCCCGAATAGCCTCGTATTTATCGCCGACCTTGAGGCCCTTATACCACGCTGGCCCATAATCAACGACTTTTGGAAGATAGTTTTCCCCAGGATGCTCAAAAATGCAGACAACTATGGAACTCTTGTCTCCCTGAAGGCTTGTCAACCGGACAATATCTATAGGCCGGATAATATGATTGCCGTCTGGGTCTACATTCTTTATCAGGTTCTTGCAGATGTGAAATGCTCGCTCCTCCCGAAGCGCGTGAGTCGAGATCCGCGCAACGACATCGACTGAGGTCCTCTCCGGGCGATCGTTCTGAGTACCTCCGTCAATTCCATTTTCACTTTCCGATTTCTGAGTTTCGGGGACTGAGGGATAGTCTGGATGCGGGGAACCGCGCTCGGAGGGAGGAATCGAATGTGTATTTCCGTTGATAGAGACTTTGACGTTGTTCTTTGTACCAAAAACTTGCCTATCACACCTTCAGTAACATGAACATATAATGGGCGATAGATTATAATACCAGTTGTCATAGCTTGAATGGAAAGCACTTCCCTCCTCCCAAGTAAAACCGGCGATCTGACGCAATCGCTCAAAGAGCCTGGAAGGTGGGTCCAGATTCTCATCCCCGACAGTGCCATCCATGATGAGCTCCGGATGATTCAAGTCATATCTTTCGTTTCATGATTTGTGGTCGCGATAATGAGGCAGACTGAAGCTCTGAATGACACGTCGGTATCAAATCTCAATCACAAGTTACTTTGCTACTTGGACGATCGAGCCTAGCGTTAACGAGGCGCTCCACCACTCTTTTTGGGAGGTGGCTTGCTTGATTACTACGTCATTTTGTGGCGTTCAACCCTTGCCCGGAGGTCATCTCCTTATATTTCGAAGGGGTCCCAGAAAAATCACTTACATTATTCAACACCACATTCCATATCGAAGCTTGTTATCGTATCAAGTAATTCCTCCAAGATATTCCTCAATCTACTTGAAAATCAAATTCCACGGTCTTAATGAGGTCAAGAGAAGCACTGCATAGCACAAAGCAGTGTAACAGGCCATGTGGAGGTAACGTGGAACATAAGAAAAAACAATATGAAGGCAGGTATCAATGGAAGCCTCTTTTAATGTTTAGTCTCAACATTGTTTGATTCTTTGCAACTATAGGGCTGGAAGAACACCCTTTTTGTTTTGGAAAGGATTAAACGCCTTCTATTTCTATGCGTCTGCTAAGCAAGAAAGTAACCTTCGACGATTCATAGTCGATTCTATCACCAGGTTTATCAACGGAAATCGCAAGAAGGTGTATCCTCGCAAAACCAACAGCCCATATCCCCCGATGCTAACATGCAACTCGAAATCCCGGCAAGTGAGCTCTAAATAGAAAGAAACAAACGGCAAACTTTTGTTCCGATATCATCCACAATGAAAATCACCTATTTACTTCACACTCTTTGAAGATTTTCTAGCATGTGCGCTTGATGAGGTCTTGGACGCGGCCCTCTCACGAGTTGGTAGTTCCTTGACGCCGTTTGCTGCAATTCCAGCTTTGTTGGCCTCAATGTCGACAACCCTAGCAGCTCCAGCAGCATCGGCCTTGTCGGTGGCCTTGTTTCTGAAAACTTGGTTGCCCTCGACAAGTCGTCGCTCGGTATTCTTGCGACCATTGACGAAATCAGGATAGTTGAGGGTAAGCTCAACAGCACCGTTTGCGATGTGATCAGCAGCTTCGACACCAAGCATAAATGAGTGATCTTGGTTACCTGGGAAATCTTCGAGTCAGTTATCTTCTCTTGAAAATAATAGCCTTAGAGTACTTACCAACTTCGTATCTCCAGCTGCCGAAACGACCACGAGAGTAGATGTCCTTCTCCTGAAGCTTTGGAAGGAGCTGAGTGAGAACATCTTCGCGTTCTAGCGAAGGAGTTGGGTAGCCATGGTCAAAGCAACGGTGGTAGGTTGAGACGATCTCGTCGGTTGGCTTGAGCATGTCGGTGTTGATGAGACCTTTGATGGAATCTTTGAGGATGTTCTCTCGGTCGACTGGCTTCATGGAGGATTCAGAGATTTCCAACATGATGGACCAGTAAGGGCCTTCTTCCGGTTCGCTGGATTTTGCCTTGCTGCCGTCCGCGTGATAAAAGGTTTTGAGTTTGACGGTCTTATCTGGTTGGTTAAATGGCGAGTAGTTGGAGAAAATGGTTGCGCGATAAAATGGACAGTCATCTTCTGGGAAATAGAGCTATATCTGTTAGTGGACAGATTCGATCCAATATTTGGCGTACACTCACCCAACATTTGTCTCCGATTCTCTCGGGACGCTCGCCTCGAATTCCGACACCAACGACATGTGTGCTGGAGTAG
>Ga0182030_10003354_pt1 | contig 34160 bp, 28 predicted proteins | sample 812S3MmetaG_FD_121299 | JGI IMG/M metagenome (GOLD analysis project Ga0182030, IMG submission 121299) | Permafrost microbial communities from Stordalen Mire, Sweden - 812S3M metaG (Illumina Assembly) | ecosystem: Environmental > Terrestrial > Soil > Wetlands > Permafrost | place: Sweden...
GACCACACGCTTTTGTCGTCCGCAAGGATGATGTCGTCAGGATCACCCTCCACGTCCACCGCAGCCCACCCCGCGTTCGTGACGTTCGCGAAACGCCCCTGGTAGTTGGGGTAGGATGGAACAAAGTATGAACCGATTCGGACAAAGAGTCAAGCCGTATTCAGGAGCGAGGGACAGATCTTTAGGTGGCTCCTGTCCGATGGCTCTCAGCTTCGCCCGCACACCTGCCCTGCGAGCCAAATATCGAAAACAACCCCATGCAAAGTAGGGGAATTATATACTTGACTCCCTAACTAGGCCGTGGCTCCTTTTTACCAGAGAGGGAAACTCTCTGGAGAGGCAACCATGTCTGAACTTCCACCACCGGGCGAAGGGCGACTTAGCAACCTGCTTCCGGTTCCCTACGTCACGCCATACACCGACCGAACGCCCACGCTCGGCCCAATGCTGGTCACAGCTATCAGCGGATGGGCATTCCTGATGGTCGAGTGGGGCTCACTTAGATGGATCGATCATGCGCCCCCAGCAATTTGGATTGGCTCTACCGCCATTGGCGTTTGTGTCCTTACCGTCATAGCAAATAAAGATTGGTTGAATTTCAAGAACCGCAGATATTTTCCGGTCTCGCTAGCAATCCTAATAGCTATCTGGGCGGCGATTGTCGGCCTTGCGTATTACCTGGATTTTACATCCTCGCACGATATCGATCCGGTTGTGACAAGCCTCAAAGCGCAGTTGGCAACTGCTCTTCGAGAGAGAGACGTTGCCATTCTTGAACGAGACACGGCCAGAAACGAGTCAGGCAAGGGGAATGCACTCCCCCCGCCTCCGTCTACGCCGCCTATCGAGAAGCTGAAAGCCGACGATGTAGAGGCCAGAATAGATGCGTGGAAAGGTATCGAAAGCCAGATGAACGATTTTACTCGCGTTCTGGATGAGGGCGATCAAATTGTTAACAATTGGAAGACCAATCAACCCTCCCTACAAAATTGGGTCAATAATTTCAGAAACCACTTATCGGTTAGTCGAGAGAGGCTGTCTTCGCTTGTTGGGACCTACCCGGATTTTTCCGATCTTAGGATCGTCGATCAGAACGTTCCTACAAGGCTTTGGTCTGCAATACAGAATCTTTTTCAAGCTTCCGCACAATTGTCCAACACCCCCACTCCTGTCACTGCCGCCGAATATGTTTCCTCTGTTAGCCCATTTATGGGGCCTTTCGGCCGACAACTCGCAACCGTAAGGCAATGGGGAAAAGATACAAAAAACCTTGCTAATTCCAGTATTTCAGAGCTTGAAGCGCGCAAGGCGTCAAAATGATCTGTCGCGCTCAAACTCAAATTCAAGCTGTTTCCACTCTGGTTCGCTGGCAGCTTTCGTCTCTAGCTGAGACGGATGCCAATCTTAATCTCCGTTATTCCGGATGTTTTTTCTTTCATTGGAGGACAAACCGGCAATTACACGTTTTTGCATCTTGCGTCGTTTTTTGGCCGGTTTCGTTTTTGGTTTTGGCCGATAGGCGAGAACTATATCGGCAATCGCATCTAGTTCTTTCGGCGGTTTCTGTTGTGTCATTGGATCAGCCCTTTGTAAGTCAGGCGCTTGCCAGCGACGCCATCAACAAAACTATCGAGCCTCGTCAATGTGTGGTTTTTTACGTTGCCCTCGTTCAAGCGGAACGAAAATTCATCGACATAGCGGGCAAGGTGTTTCTTGCTCGCATGGTGATAGACGCCATAGATGCCGCGCTTCATGACCGCGAAAACGCTCTCAATCCCGTTCGTGGTCACGTCATCGCGAACATATTCGCCTGTGCTATGATTGACAGTATCGTGTTTGAAGCCGCGGCCGCCAATCCCGTTATACGCACGTCCCTCATCGGTATGCAGCGTCGATCCAGTTTCGACGTGCTGATGAATTTCGCCTTGGACTGTTTCCAAATCGACGCCGCTGATCGGCATGGCGATCACCCGGCCGCCGCGCGAGCGCATCCCGAGAACAGCGGACTTGCCGACCGGGCCGCGCCCAGCGTGGAGTTTCTTTTTTTCGTGCTTGTTCTTTTCCAAGCCGCCAATAAACGTCTCGTCAATTTCGATGATGCCGGCGAGCTTCTTGAGATCGCGACCGCCGCATGCTTCCCGCAACCGATGCAGCACAAACCAAGCAGACTTTTGCGTGATCCCGATTTCCTTGGCGAGTTGCATGCTGGAGATGCCCTTGCGGGCCGTCACAAGCAGGTACATCGCGTAAACCCACTTGTGCAGGGGAACATGGCTGCGCTCGAAAATCGTACCAGTGCGCACCGTGAAATCTTCCTTGCACTGGTTGCAGCGATAGAAGCCTTCCTTACGAACTGTAATGCGCTCTTTCAAGCCGCAGACTGGGCACTTTGGGCCATTTGGCCAGAGTCGGCTTTCGAGGTACGTCCGGGCCGTTTCCTGGTCCGGGAACATTTCGAAAAGCTGGAAGGTAGAAATCGTGCTTTTGGACATGGCCTAGCCCCTGATTTGTGGGCAGAATATGCCTCAGAAAATCGAGGGAGTCAAGTATATAATTCCCCAAAGTAGCATGGCGTCGCCGGCTGAGAGGCTTTGACCGAAGACACATTTTGATGCGTCCGGGCAAATCAGCTGCACGCCGGCCGGATCTGCCGCCCGGCCAAATCAGCGAAACGACGTTGTATGCACCTGCGCCGACGTCTCGACCGGCAACGCCTGGAACGCAATCCCGGAGGCGCTCTAACACCCCCGGCAAATCCCCGTGAACGTGCTGAGCTGGGCGCGACCTCGCCGGCGGCGTGGAGCCTTGCTTCCCGGCTCGACGGCATGCGCGCTGACGATCCGCTGTGAGGCGCCCGCATAAGGCGGCGCGACGAGCCGTGGCGGCGACGGCGATACCGAATTGACCGATCCGTAGGCGACCGGTGGCAGCGGGGCGTTGGTGCCAAGCGGCGGTATGCGTGAGGCATTTCCGATTCCGCTGGGATCGGCGAGCGCCCTGGGATTGGCGGGACCGAACGGCACGCCGCTGATCGGCGAATTGCCGGCGCCGGCGGATCCCGCGGGCGGGGTCAGCTGCGCCAAGGCTTGCGCGGGCGCGATCAGGCTGCCGAGCGCCAGAGCGAGAACAAGCGCGGAATTGCGGGACATCCAGGGGCTTTCCGGGGCTGCATCTTCACGAAGATGTAGGGTGCGAATTCCCGCACGTCCACCCGGTGTTCTGAACGGTGCCATGAGCTGCGCTGGACCGATCCAGAATGACGAAGATAAGACGACAGATATCAACAAATTGGGAGACTGTCCCGGGCCTCTTCAATCGAAAAGATCGAGGTCAGGACCGCAGGATCGGCCTGGTTTCAGCAGGGATTTCCAAGCCGCCGGCATGACCCCGGTGTTTGATCGCCGGCGTAGCGCGATGAGAAAGAGCGATCCCAGGCGTTGTCGTCTCCGCGACCGGAGACGCAAAGGCCGTACTCGACGCCAGACCCGCGGACGTCTACATTTCAGCGGACAGGACTTGGACTTTTGCGTGCGACAGATCGGCTTTTCCAGGCGTTTGCCTTCCTGCGCGAGAACTGACCCGCCCGGAACGGCCGTCGAGATTGGACGAGGCTCAAGGGGCAGACATGGCAGCGGCTAATCCAGACGTGAGCCAAGTGGAGTCAGGCATGGCGATGCCAACCTCTGACAAGCAAGTTCAAGCTACGTCCGACACACCGGGTGATCGAGGTGACGGACAGGAGGAGAACACGCGCCCCGCAACGCGTACGCCCTCCATCATCGTCGGCGTCGTTGCCGCCGTCGTGGTCGCGCTGTCGGTGTTCTATCTCCTGCGACCGGAACCACTGCTGGTGCAGGGCGAGGTCGATGCGACACGGCTGGATATCGCCGCGCGCGTCGATGGACGGGTCAAGGAAATACCGGTGGAACGCAGCCAGAACGTTGCGGCGGGGGCGGTGCTGGTACGGATCGATAATCCCGAAACCATTGCCAAACACGAGCAGATGCGGGCGGCAAAGGCGGTCGCGGAGGCGCAACTTGCCAACATCCTGGTCGGGACCCGGGTGGAGGTCATTGCTGCAAAGAAAGCGGAAGTGGAGCGCGCGCAGGCGGCGCTGGTGCTGGCTCAGAAGACCTTTGACCGCACCCAGACATTGACCGCGCAGGGTAATTCGCCGCAGGCCCGCCTCGACCAGATGACCGATTCGCTGCACGAAAGCGAACGCGCCGTCGATCAGGCCCAGTCGGCCTATGACCAGGCCGTCAACGGCTACACCAAGGAAGAACGGGCCATCGCCAGGGCCAACGTCGAAAAGGCAAATGCCGATATCCAGGGCGTTCAATCGATCATCGACCAACTCGTGGTCTATGCCCCCCTCGCCTCGCAGGTCTATCAGCGCAATGTGGAGCCGGGCGAATATGTATCGCCGGGCGTGCCGCTCATTACCCTGATCGATCTGGCCGATGTCTGGATCCACTTCGACCTTCGCGAGGATCTCGTGAAGGGCCTGAAGGTCGGCGATCGGTTCGATGTCCGTATTCCCGCGCTCGATGACCGCCGTGTCACGGTCGAGGTCAAGCTTATTGCCACCAAGGGCGAGTATGCGAGCTGGCGGGCCACGCGCGCCTCGGGCGATTTCGACCTGCGGACGTTCTCGATCCGCGCCTATCCGGTGCAGCCGATGCCGGAGCTGCGGCCCGGGATGAGCGCCTATCTCGACTGGAAGTCGCGGCAATGACGCTGGCGTCAGAGCCGGGGTTTTGGCGGGTCGCGCGGCGCGAGTGCCAATGGCTGTTTCACGACCGCGTGGCGCTGCTTTTGATCTTCGGCGTGCCGCTGTTTGCGTTCGTGGTCCTCACCACCGTCTTCAGCCGTCCGGTGATCCGTGGGCTTGGGGTGACGGTGGTCGACGAGGACAGGTCGGACGCTTCGCGGGCCCTGGTGGAATACGTCGCGGCGTCTCCGAGCCTGAAAATCGTCGACCGCTCCGGGACGCTGTCCACGGCCGCGCGGGACATCCGCTCCGGCAGGGCGATCTCGGCCATCTATATCCCGCCGGATTTCGAGCGCGACCTGGAGGCCGAGCGTCGCCCGCAGGTCGTTGGCTTCTATAACCAGCAGTTCCTGACGGCGGCCGGCATTGCGTCCTCCGGCCTGAGCGACGTGCTTTCCGCAGCCGTGGCGGCGGCCGCCCCGGCCGGGCACGCCGCGCCCGCGCCGGCGGCCATCGGAGCGATCACCGGGGAGACCATCGCACTGGTCAACCCGCAAAAGAACTATGCGCAGTTCCTGCTGCGCGCGCTGCTGCCGATGATCATCCATGTGGTGATCACGCTCGCCGCAGGCTATTCGGTCGGATCCGAATTCCGCCGTCGCGACGCGCGGGCCTGGCTCGAAAGCGCCGGAGGCGATCCGGTGATCGCTCTGGTCGGCAAGCTCGCGCCGCTGTTCGGCATCTTCGTGGTGATCATGCTGGCCGAGCCGCTGTTGCTGGAGGGGGTGCTGAAAGTCCCCTTCCACGGAGACGTCCCGCTGATGGTGGCGACAGGCTGCCTGCTGATTGTTGCGCACCTGTCGCTCGGAGCCTTGCTGCAGCTCTTGACCGGCGACCTCGCCTCGGGGCTGGGACTGGCGGGTCTCTTCGTCTCGCCGGCGTTCGGCTACGCCGGCGTCGGTTTTCCTATCGTGGGCATGAACGCGTTCGCGCAGGCCTGGAGCGCGATACTGCCGCTGCGCTGGTACATGGCCATCTTGCTGGGACAGGCGGCGCGCGGATTGCCGGTCTCGGAATCCGCCGTTGCCTTCGCCGCGCTCGCAGGCCTGACAGTGCTCTATGCCGGCCTCGCCTTGCTGCGCATGACCAGCCTCCAGCGCAAGGGCCGGTTCGAGACGGCAGGAGTTCCCGAGCAGCCCGAGATCGGCGCGGCAACCCGGGGCGTGGGCGGCGCCTTCATGGCGGAGTGGCGCCGCGTGCTGGGAATGCGAAGCGCCTTCAGCCTGTTGTTCCTGGCTCCCCTGATTTACGGCATCTATTATCCGCAGCCCTATCTGAACCAGATCCTTCGCAAGCTTCCGATCGCGGTCGTCGACAACGATCTGAGCGATCTCAGCCGCCAGATCGTCGAGACGCTGGATGCCAGTGGAGCACTGAGCGTTGCGGTGCGCGCCCGCACCCTGGCCGAGGCGCGCACGGCCATCGACCGCGGCAAGGCGTTTGCCGCCGTCGAAATCCCGCCGGACACCGAGCGCGACGTGCGCAAGGGCGTCACCGCGCATATCCCGATCTACGCGGATGCCACCTACCTCTTCATATTCAGGTCGACCGCAAGCGGGGTCGCCACCGCCATCGGAGCCTTGACGTCCGAGCTGGTTTCGCGCGGCGCGCGCTCCGATGGAAGCCTCGTCAAGGCGAAACTGGCAAGCCTGAGCCCGGCCGACGTTCTGCTGCAGCCGATCTTCAACCCGGTGGGCGGCTATGCGAGCTACATCGTTCCCGCGGCGTTTCTGCTGATCCTGCAGCAAACCCTGCTGATCGGGGCGGCGATGTTGACCGGCACCGCGCTGGCGCAAGCCGGCGGCGCGTTCGCCGGCGTGTTCGGCCGCGGCATCGCCCATCTGACCATCTACCTTCCGGCGCTCGCGCTTTATCTGATCGTGCTGCCGCGCTTCTACGGCTTTTCGACCCTCGGCCATCTTCCGCAACTTTTCGCGCTCGCGACCGTCTTTTTGCTGGCGACGAGCTTCATGGGGCAGGCCGTCGGGGCCTGGTTCACGCGGCCGGAAAACGCCACCATCCTGCTGTTGGCGACCAGCCTGCCGCAGTTCTTCACCGTGGGTTTCGCATGGCCGCGCGAGGCAATCCCCGACGCGGCCCTCGCGCTCGGTCGGATTTTCCCCGCCGACTTCGCGATTGACGGCATGGTGCGCATCAACCAGCTCGGCGCCGGGCTCTGGGAGGTCGCGCATGATTGGCTCGGACTGTGGTGTCTGGCCCTGGCCTATTTCGCGCTCGCCGTGATCTCGGCGCTCATCGTCAAGCGAGGACAGCGACATGCGCGGGCCTAGGCGTGCCGCCATGGTTGCGATCGCGCTCGTGCTGGTCGCGGGCGTCGTGATCTACCTCGAGCGCCGTTCCGGACCCGCGGCCACGATCGTTGGCGTGGTGCGGGCGACCGAGGTCAGGGTCGAGCCGGAGGTGGACGGCCAGCTCGATTCGATTGCGGTCGCCAAGGGCGCCCAGGTGCACGCGGGCGACGTGCTGGCGAGGCTTTCGGCGGTGGAGTTGACGGCCCAGGCGGACCAGGCGCGCGCCGCGCTGGCGTCGGCGACCGCCAACCGCAACAACGTCTATGCCGGCGTCCGTCGGGAACAGGTCGATTCCCTGAAGGATCAAATCGCCAAGGCAAGCGCCCGTCTTGAATATCTGCAGCTCCAGCTCAGCAGAACCAGCACGCTGGCGCGCCAGAGCTTCGAGTCCCAGCAGTCGCTCGACCAGGCCGAAAACGACGCCGCCGGCGCGCGTGCCGATGTGGCGGAGGCCCAGGCGAATTACGATGCCGCCGTGGCGGGCCCGACCCGGGAGGAGCGTGCGATCGCCGACGCGCAGGTGCAGGCCGCATCTGCGGCGGTCGCCGTGCTCGAGCGTCGCCTCGACAAGATGATCCTGCGTGCCCCGGCCGACGGCGTGGTCTCCGTCATCTCCGCGGAAGTGGGTGAGAATATTCATGCAGGTCAGCCGATCCTGATCGTCGAGGCGGCGGGCAGACAATGGCTTTCGTTCAACGCGCGCGAAGACCATCTCAATGGCCTGACGGTCGGACAAGCAGCGAACGTCATGCGGCACGGCGCCGACGAGGCGACCAAAGCCGTCATCACCGAACTGCGGCCGCTCGGAACATTTGCCACCTGGCAGGCCGAGCGGGTGATCGGCGATCACGACCGCAATACGCTGCGCTTGCGCCTCGACCCGGAGCGAGGGCCGGCAGGATTTGAGCCGGGCATGACCGTTTGGATCGAGAACCAGCCTAGCGCCGGCTTGTCGCGAACGATCCAGTAGCTCGCACATGTCATGGTGGGAAGCCCACCGATGTTTCGCTCCGGGACCAACACATCATAACCGTCGGCTTCGATCGACGATATAGCAACGCCAATTGTTGCCGGCTCCCAGCCGGCACAACCCAAGCTCCGCATCGCTGCGCTGTATTCAAGAAGCGTGCGCGACCAATTCTGTCGCGCTACCAGCTGATCGCTCGGTCACGCCGAGACGTGCGACCATCGTTCGCTGCCGATCGCGGCGACCGCTTCCCGCTTCTGCAAGCCCGAACCGGGGCGCCGATGACGACGATGCAGGGATGACCCCGTCAGGGCGCTGCAGCCAAGGCAGACCGGATATCTTCCGCCTGATCGAACAAGCAGGCAGCAGCCCCGATGCAAACGTGGCATATCTTTCCCGTCGCTGACCAATGCTCGTATTGCATCGTCCTATCAGGCACCGGATATGCGTCCGGTCGAAAATGCCGCCGTGGCTGCGGCGATCAACGCCGTGCCGTGCGCTTGAGCCTGGGCAAGCCGGGCCGCGAGCAGAGCCCGTTCGGCCTCGATAGCCGTTGTCAGCGTCCCGGCTCCGCTCTTGTAGGCCGAGAGCGCGGCGTCTTGGGTGAGAGCCGAGGCTGCCACCAGCGTCGTCGCCGCGGCGTAGGCAGCAACGCTACTGCGCAGCGCATCGGCGGCCGCGACAACTTCGGTCGCAGCCGCCTGCTCGAGCCTCTGCGTCGTGGCCGCTGCCGCATCGGCGCGCGACTGCGCCTCGCGGACCCGGGCATCGCGGATGCCACCGTCATAGATCGGGAATGCAACACCGCCCAGCACGGTGGCGTCGTTTCTGTTCACCGATACATTTCCGAGCACGGACGACGGATTCGGAATCGAGGGTGGCGACGGCGAAGGAGGCGGAGACGATCCACCCGAAGGACTCAACGGCGAAGGGCTGGGAAAGGAAGTAAGGCTGAGATTCCCGGTTGTATAGGTATCGGAGGCGGAAACAAACACCTTGGGAAGCAGATCAGCTTCCGCCGCCTTGATAGCGGCCGACGCCGCCCTCGCGGTGGCGAGACTGGCCTGGATATCCGGACGCCGCGCGACAGCGTCGGCGATCATCCGCTCCACCGGCGCCACCGACAAGACGCCGAGCGGCCGACGGGAAACATCCTGTACGCGCACCACCGCAAGCGGCGAAATCCCGACCGCAGATATCAGGCCGTGATAGGCGTCGCGCTCGGCATTCTGCGCCTGGACCAGGTCGAAGGCGGCTTGCGCGAATAGCTGGTTCGCCTGAGCGGTTTCGACGCTCGTTCCAACGCCCTGCCGGTATTTTGCCGTCGCAGCGTCGCGGACGTCCGCGCTCTCGACTTTCGACTGCTGTGCGATCGTGACGCGCTGCCGCGCGACCGCGTATTCCTGAAACGCGCGTGTGACTTCATATATGATGCGCTGGTGGACGCCGTTGAACGCGATATTTCTCGCCAGCGACAGCTGCTTTGCCGACTGGGCCAGCGCATCGCGTTCGCCGAAGTCGAATATAGGCCATTGCAGGCTGACGCCGGAGATCGTTCCGTTCAGATGGCTATCGCTGCCCAAGGGCGACAGGCTGCCCAACTGCGTCGATCCAGCCCCGCGGTATCAAACAGCGGCGTAGTAAGCCGGTTGTTCGCGAGGCGAACGCGAATGTTCGCCAACATATCCGGATCAAGAGCAAGTTCGACAGCCAGGTTCTCATACGCGGATAGCGTCGACGTCACGAGCTCGGGCATTTGCAGCGCGTATAGCATGCTTGCGGCGACGCGCCCCACGAACGTCTCACCGAGACACGTTATCAAAGGCAAACCCGCCCACAGAGCGTCGCTTGCGGTGGTATGGGCGTTGTAGGGAAGGGTATCCAGACAAAGGTCGGCCGCCCGATGCCTCGCCAAATGATCGGCGGGCGGCATCGGCGGCGCAAAAATCAGTCGGGCTGGCTCCACTCCACGGATCTGCGCCTGCGCCCTTAAATTGGCGGTCGCTTTTGCGCTATTTTCAAGAAGCCAAAGCACGCTATTGGGGACCCGCTTGAGAATCCGCATCCAACAATCAAACATTGCCGGGCTAATCTTGTATGCCTTGTTAAAACAACAGAAGACGAACGCCGGCGTCGGAAGCCCCAGTCCATCTCGTGAACACTCGACTTCCGAAATCCGGCGTTTGGAGTCATTGACCCAATAGCTGTTCGGCATAAAGACTATTTTCTCGCTGTAACAGGCGCGCTGCTCGTTCGGAATGACAACGCGATCGGCAATCATGTAGTCGATATACGGCGCCCCCATGGTCCCGGGGTATCCCAGATAACTGACTTGTATTGACGCAGGTCGAAGGGAAAATATCGCAGTGCGAGCGTTGGTCGTAAATCCCATCAAGTCGACCAGGACATCCACCCCAAGGGATTTTACGAGATCGGCAATTTGTCGGTCGCCGAGTGAATTTGCGTCGATAAACCGCTCGAACGTCGATTTCAGTCGTTGACGAATTTCCGATTTCTCGTCTGGTCCGAGTGAAATGGCAGAAATCTGAAAGCGGGATTTGTCATGGCACTCGATCAGGCCTGCGATGAGATACGACAGAGGGTGATGACGAAAATCGGCCGAGACATAGGCAACGCGAATTCGGCCGCCGTCCCGCCGTGTTTGCCAAGGTTTATCCTGAAGCGGCGGGAAATATTCGGCTACCCACGATTTGCTGCACTGAAGCTGATCATGCGCCGTTGCCGAGGTAACAGCGAGAAAGGAAAATGGCTGCGTGACAGCGGTGCCGTTTCTGATGGATTTAACCAAATGTTCGGCCTCGCTCTCGATTTCACGCCAATCACAATTCTCCATTTTGGCATTCAAACGAAGGCCCTCCAGGCCCGGCAAATCAGGCGCCATTGCGAACAGTTTATCGTAAGCTGCAAAAGAGTGTTCGAACTGCCTCATCATGACGAACGCGTTGCCACGGTTTCTGTGCGCGTCCAGATAGTCCGGTTTCAGCTCGAGTGCTCGGTCAAAGCTTGCTAGCGCCTCGGCGGGCCGATCGAGGTCCAACAACAGAGCGCCGCGATTGTTGTATGCCTCTGGTTGATCCGGATTGAGCTCGATCGACTTTTGATAGCTCTCCAATGCTTCTGTCGAGCGCTTCAGGTCCCATAGCGCAATCCCTCGGTTGTTATGGGCACCCGCATGGACCGGGTTGAGCTTCAAAGCGGCGTCGTAGCTCGCCAGAGCCTGCTCCGGTCTGCCTATCTTGCGCTGGATGTTGCCGCGATTTAGCAACGCATCGAAATAGCGGGGTCGAATTGCGATGGCCTTGTCGTAGCTCGCGATCGCGTCGTCGTTCCGCTTGAGTTGCCGAAGCGCGTTGCCGCGATTATTGAACGCCTCGGCGTGATCCCCCTTCAATTCGATCGACCTATCATAGCTCGCAAGAGCCTCGGCCAAACGGCCGAGCTCAAAAAGAGCGATACCACGGTTGCAATAAGCGCTCGCGGAATCCGGCTTCAGACTGATGGCGTGATCGTAGCTCGTCACAGCCTCGTCAAAGTTCCGCAATTCGATCAGGGTATTGGCCCGCCTGAAGTAGCTCTCAGCGCTGGGCATCAACGCGATCACGCTCTCGTAGTCTGCTAGAGCCTCCCTGAAGCGGCCAAGGCTTTGTCGTGCGTCCGCCCTGGAATTCAGAGCCGTCGCATAGCCGGGTTTTAGCGCGATCGCGCGATCGTAGCTCGCGAGGGCATCTTCCGGACGGCCCAGCTCCCAGAGAACGATGCCGCGGTTATAGAATGCATCGGCGAAATCGGGCCTCAGCGCGACCGCCTGGTCATAGCTTGTCAGAGCGTCGTTGAGCAATTTCAGGTGTCGCAGGCCGTTGCCGAGGTGGCCATGTGCTTCGGCAATGCTTCCGTTGATCGTTATGGCCGCTCGAATCAGTTCAACTCCTCGCTCGGTTCGTCCAGTTTGAAGACAGACAACGCCAAGCATATGCATCGAATCGAAGTGCCGTGGGTTTGACTTGAGGATCTCGGTATAGGCCTTCTCCGCCTCCTCGAATCGCCCCGCTCGATGAGCAGCCAAAGCCTCCGAAAGTTTCACCTCAGCCTCCCGCCAAATTGTTCGAACACTAGGGTTCCGTCGTCGAACTAAGCCCTTGCCACGATGACGACGCCCCCGGCGAGCTCGCATCGTGCTTCGAAAGGAGACCAACCGAGTGCAATCTGCGGTGCAAGGGCGCATCAACCGGCAAGGCAGTAGAGTTTCATCGTGTGCTCCCGATCTCCGGCACGTCTCCTCGGCTGCCTTGAGATCAACCTACTCCCGTGGAGCAAGGGCGTGGAGAGACGCGATGTCCGTGACAGGCGCATCTTTTACACAGGCAGGGGCTGCGTGGCGATGTCCATTCACCCGGGACTCCCCGCGCGGTGGGCCGGCGCCGGCAACGTCAACCGAAAGCTTGCTGCGATTGCCGTGGGCATTTGAAACAAGGGCAAAGCTCAGCGAAATCGGTACCCTTGAAACCGGCATCGGGTACGGCGCGTTGCCATCGCATTTCCAACGGGTTCTTAGACGCCCGCGCTCAGCACCGCTTCTGGCGCGCTCCTGCCGCGGATCAGGTCCGAGGCCTTGTCGGCGATCATCATGGTCGAGGCGTTGAGGTTGGCCGAGATCATCCGCGGCATGATCGAGGCGTCGATCACGCGCAGTCCCTGCAGCCCGTGCACGCGCAGCTGGTCGTCGACCACGGCCCAGTTGCTGTCGGCCGGGCCCATCCGGCAGGTGCATCCCGGATGAAACGTCGTGGTGCCGCGCTGCGTCGCCGCGGCGAGGAATTCATCGTCGGTCTGCACCTCGGGCCCGGGAAAATCCTCGTGGTCGTAATAGGGGGCCAGCGGCGCGGAGGCGAGCAGCCGCCGCGCCAGCTTCATGCCGGCGACCACGGTGCGGCGGTCGAGCTCCTCGACCAGATAGTTGGTCTGGATGATCGGCGGCTCGAACGGATCGGCCGAGCGGGCGCGGACATAGCCGCGGCTTTCCGGCCGCTGCTGCCAGGAGGCCACCGTCATCCCCGGCTCGTCCTCGAGCTGGCCCTGCACGCCTTCCTTGTAGCTCGCCGGCGTGAATGTCAGTTGCAGGTCCGAGCTCTCGGTGGTCTCGCCGGAGTGCCAGAAGCAGTACACCATGGTCGGCGACAGCGACAGCAGGCCGCGCCGCGTCGTGGCCCATTTGATGGCTTCCCCGACCAGGCTGAGGCCGCGCCGGCGCTCGTTGATGGTCTTGATGTTCTTGACGCGGGCCACCGAGCGCGGCGCGTAATGGTCCTGCAATCCCTCGCCGACGCCGGGCAGCGCGTGACGCAGCTCGATGCCGAGGGATCGCAGCAGGTCGGGCGAACCGACCCCCGACAATTGCAGCAGCTGCGGCGAGTTGTAGCTGCCGCCGGCCAGGATCACTTCCCTGGCGGCGCGCACCTCGACCGGCACACCGCCCTTGCCGCCTTTGAGGTAGCGCACGCCGACCGCGCGCTTGCCGTCGAACAGGATGGCGGTGGCGTGCGCATGGGTGCGCACATCGACGTTCGGCCGCTTCATCGCCGGGTGCAGAAAGGCGGTCGCAGCGCTGACCCGCAGGCCGTTCCTGATGGTGCGCTGGGCGTAGGAGACGCCCTCCTGGATGGCGCCGTTGTAATCGGGGTTTCGGGGAATGCCGAGCGAGATCGCGCCGGCCATGAACGCCTCGCAGAGCGGATCCTGCCAGTCCATGGTGGTGACGGTCAGGTTGCCGTCGCGCCCGCGAAACGCGTCCTCGCCCTCGCCGATCCGCCGCTCCAGCCGCTTGAAATAAGGCAGCACATCCGGATAGCCCCAGCCACGGTTGCCGAGCTGCGCCCAGGTATCGAAATCCTGGCGCTGGCCGCGATTGTAGATGTGGCCGTTGATCGAGGAGGAGCCGCCGAGCGTCTTGCCGCGCGGCGCGTAGATGCTGCGGCCCCCGGTCCAGGGCCCCGGCTCCTGCTGGTAGGCCCAGTTGATGCTCTTCATGTGGAAGGTTTTGATAAAACCGGCCGGCAGATGGATGTAGGGGTGCCAGTCCCGGGGGCCGGCTTCCAGCACGCAGATGCAGGCATCGGCGTCTTCGCTGAGCCGGTTGGTCAGCACCGAGCCGGCCGAGCCCGCCCCCACGATCACATAATCGAATGTATCCATCGTCAAGGCCTTGGGCGGCAGGCTACCGCGCCTTCTCATGCAATTGATAGGTGAGATGCGCCTTCACAACAGGCCATTCGCCGGCGATGATGCTGTAGACCACGGTATCGCGCAACGTGCCGTTGGGCGCGATCTGGTGGCTGCGCAGAATGCCGTCCTGCTTGGCACCGAGCCGCTCGATGCCGCGCCGGCTCTGATGGTTGAAGAAATGGGTGCGGAATTCCACCGCGATGCAATCCAGCGTTTCGAACGCATGCGTCAGCAGCAGCAATTTGCACTGGGTGTTGACCGCGCTGCGCTGCACCCGCCGGGCATACCAGGTCGAACCGATCTCGACCCGCCGGTTGGCGGCGTCGACGTTCATATAGGTCGTCATGCCCGCGATGCTGCCCTCGGCATCGAACACCGTGAACGGCAGCATCGCGCCCGACGCCTGCAGGCCGAGGCGGCGGTCGATCTCCTTAGGCATGTCTTCGGGGCGCGGCACCGAGGTGTACCAGAGCTTCCACAGCTCGCCATCCCTCACCGCTTCGGTGAGCCCGTCGATGTGGTCCCGCGACAGCGGTTTGAGCTGCGCATGCGGCCCGCTCAAGGTCACCGGTTCAAGCCAGGGCATCGGTCGCTCCATTCATTTTGCCGTCATTGCGAGCAAAGCACCGACCTTCGGCCGACCCGCTAAGTGTTCGTCATTCCGGGATGGTCCGGAGGACCAGACCCGGAATCTCGAGATTCCGGGTTCGATGCTTCGCATCGCCCCGGAATGACGGCTTCCGAGCCTGCCGTTGGGCTCGCCGAAGGCGGGACCCGGCTTTCTCGCCATGACGAAATTGGGCGTTCTGCTCGACATCACCTGTTCAGAAAATTCAGCGGCAGGCCAGGCCGCGCCCAGTCCATCGCGATCAGTTCGCCCCTGCCGGACAGCGTGATATAGGCGGTCTTCAGTTCGGGGCCGCCGAACGCGATGTTGGTGGTGACGCGGTCGCCGGTCGGCACCTGCTCGACGATGCGGCCATCGGGCGCGATCACCGAAATGCAGCCCGAGATCAGGGTTGCGACGCAGACATTGCCGCAGGCTTCCACCGCCAGCGAGTCGAACATCTGGTAGCCGCCGAGGCCGGCGATCGGCTTGCCGCGTTCGCCGCGATAGATCACGTCGCGCGGCCTGACCTCGCCGGGCGCCGACAGGTCGAACGTCCACAGCCGCGCCGTCGGCGTCTCCGCCACATAGACCGTGTTCTCGTCCGGCGACAGCCCGATGCCGTTGGCCGGCAGCATGCCGAACACGCCTTCCACGACCTCCGTCGCCCCCAGCTTGATGTAGTAGAACGCCCCGACATCCATGTCGCGGGCGCGGCGCTTGCCGAGATCGGTGAACCACAATCCGCCCTGGCGGTCGAACACCAGGTCGTTCGGCCCCTTCAGCGGATGCTCGCCGCATCTGTCGAACAGGGTCTCGACCTTGCCGGTGACCAGATCGACGCGCTGGATCGAGCCGCCGATATATTCATGCGGCGCCGGCGCGCCCGGCATCAGCGTGCCGCGCGACGGCACCCAGCCAAAACCGCCATTGTTGCAGACATAGCATTTGCCGTCGGGCCCGATCGCCGCCCCGTTGGGGCCGCCCGGAATTTCCGCGACCACCTGCTTCTGCCCATCGGGCCACACCCGGGTCAGGCGCCGGCCGCGGATTTCGACCAGCAGCACCGAGCCGTCCGGCATCACCACCGGGCCTTCCGGAAATTCCAGATCGGTGGCGAGAACGCGAATCTCGGGCATCAAGACCCTCCCGCTTGTTCTTGGCTGCGGGCGGATTCCAAGCTTGATCCCCCACGCGCAACATTTCGTTGCGTCATGTTATGGCAAAGTCGATCCCGCTTGCCAAGCAAGCTGCGGGCATCCGCAGGGCAACGCAGCCCCGCGCCGGGGAAGGCGAGTCTCATCGTGGCTCGAAGGCGACCTCAGCCGCTGACCGGTATCCAGATTTCGAGACCGCCATTGCCGGTCAGCGGATCGAACTTCTCGTCATAGCGCTCGAAGTTGGGGGCATCGGCGGCCTTCAGGCCCGACGCCGGCAGCCACTGGTTCCAGATGGTGTTGACGGTGCGGCGTATGCTGGAGATGTGGTCGCGATGGGTGAACACCGCGTATTTCTGCTCAGGGATCCGGACCCGGCTGAATTCGCGCGGCAGATCGGAAAAGTCCGACACTTCGACGCCGGCGATATAGTCGAAGTTTCCGGCGTCGTCGCCATTGCAGCAGACGCCATAGGCAATCTGTCCGATCCGGCCCGGAATGTTCAGGACGGCTTGATGGAAGCGATTCCACTGGCCGGGGATCGCTGCGCTGCTCTCGCAATTGTAGCGCTCGCCGAGGCCGGCGACCAGAAGCGGCTTGCCGGTCAAGAAACGCGGCGAAGCAAGATTGTCGATGAGTGTTGAATCCATGATGATCGGCTCCTGAAGGCTGAGGTGGTCGAGACGGGAGCCGCGAACCGCTTCGGGCGTCACCCCGAAATGGTCGCGGAACGCGCGGGTGAATGCTTCGTGAGAGCCGTAGTCCGCGTCCAGCGCCAGGCTGAGGATGTCGGGCGCGCCGGCGGCGAGCGCACGCGCCGCTTCGCTCAAGCGGCGGGCACGGACGTAACGCATCACCGACAGCCCCGTCGCCGCGGCAAACGCCCGCACCATGTGGAAGCGCGAGACGCCGCCGACGCCTGCGATCTCATCGAGGGTCAGGGCGTCGGCAAGGTGGCTTTCGATGTACCAGAGCGCTTTCTGGGCTGGGTTCATGGACGAAAAGCCTCGGGTTCGAAGCGCGCGCATCATGCACGCCACGCAGGCGCCGCATTTGACAGTCCTTGCTGTTGCGGCCCGCCGCCGGACCGGAACCGGCGGCCACCAGGCCGCTTCTTCCGCACTGCGGAAAATATCAGCCGCGCCGTCGCTGGCAACCGCCTCCCGAACGTGCATACTGAGAGGGCATTGATCCGAAGGCTCGACGAGCTGCCCACAAGAGACTGCCTGAGCCTCGGCCAGAACGTCAGGGAGGACGATGATGCCTTATCGTGTCTTGAGCCACGTCACATCGGCCGCGTTGGCCGCGTTGGTTGCCGTTGCGGTCGCCGGCGCCGCCCACGCGCAGAAAAAATACGATCCGGGTGCTACCGATACCGAGATCAAGATCGGCAACATCATGCCCTATTCGGGCCCGGCGTCGGCCTACGCCACCATCGGCAAGACCGAGGACGCCTATTTCAAGAAGATCAATGCCGAAGGCGGCATCAACGGCCGCAAGATCAATTTCATTTCCTACGACGACGGCTACAGCCCGCCGAAGACCGTGGAGCAGGCCCGCAAGCTGGTCGAGAACGACGAGGTGCTGCTGATCTTCAACCCGCTGGGAACGCCCGGCAACACCGCGATCCAGAAATACATGAACGCGAAAAAGGTGCCGCAGCTCTTCGTGTCGACCGGCGCCGCCAAATGGAACGATCCGAAGAACTTTCCATGGACCATGGGCTGGCAGCCGAGCTACCAGGTCGAGGCCCGGATCTACGCGGCCTACATCCTGAAGAACCATCCCGGCAAGACCATCGGGATTCTCTACCAGAACGACGATTTCGGCAAGGACTACGTCATCGGACTGCACGAAGGCCTCGGCGACCAGGCCAGCAGGCTGATCGTGGTCGAAAGTTCGTACGAGACGTCTTCACCGACGGTGGACTCGCAGGTGGTGCAGATCAAGGGCGCCAACCCCGACATCTTCATCAACGTCGCGACCCCGAAATTTGCCGCTCAGGCGATCAAGAAGATCGGCGAGCTGGGCTGGCATCCGGTGCATTTTCTGACCAACGTGTCGGTTTCGGTCGGCAGCGTGCTGCAGCCGGCCGGCTACGCCAACGCCCAGGGAATTCTCAGCGCCGCCTATCTGAAGGATCCCAACGATCCCACCTGGAAGGACGATGCGGCGATGAACGAATGGCGCGCCTTCATGACCAAGTGGTATCCGGAAGGCGACCAGAAGGACGCCTCGACCACGTTCGGCTACGGCGTGGCCAAGGGGCTCGAGCAGGTGCTGCGGCAGTGCGGCGACGATCTCACCCGCGAAAACATCATGAAGCAGGCCGCCAACCTGAACTTCGAGATCGGCGTCTATTTGCCGGGCACCCGCATCAAGACCAGCCCGACCGATTTCGCGCCGCTCGAACAACTGCAGATGATGCGCTTCGAGGGCGAGAGCTGGCAGCTGTTCGGGCCGGTCATGTCGGGGGAAAAGAACAGCTGAGGCGGACTTGCCCTGTCCGCGGCGCTCGTGACTGCGTCCTCTCCACTTGCGGGAGAGGGCGCAACAACGCCGGCAACAAGCTCTGCCGGGTGAGGGGTCGAGGCAGTGCACTATCCCTCACCGGGCAGCCTTCGCATAGCCGATGAGAAGCATCGGCGTCTTATTGGAGAGCGGCGGCCGAAGGCCGCCTATGCACCCTTTGCCGCAAAACGAGAGGGAAGAATCCTCGCAGCCGCGCTCGCGACTGGCCCTCTTGCGCAAGCGGCGGGGAACACCCTACTTTGCGCCCGGCTTCGCTGCCGGCACGGCATCCTTGCCCGGCGGCGGCTCGGCCTTCTTCTGCGCCTCGGCGGTCTTCTTCTGCGCGGCCTGCAGTTCGTCCACGGTCTTTTGCAGGGCGGCGACAGTGGCTTTCAGCCCCTCGATCTGCGCCCGGGCGGCGTCGAGCTTCTGCTGATGGTCGACGGCTAATTTGCCGATGGTCTTTTGCAGGAAATCGACATTGCTCTGCAGGCAGGAGGTGCGCCGCTCCATGGTCTTTTCGACCGTGCAGATCTCGATGCCGGGAACATCCTGGGCCATGGCGGCAGCCGGTATCAGCACCGCGGACAGCAGGGCCAGCGAGGCGACGAGAGCGATCCGGACGATCATCGAGATCCCTCGTCGAGTTGCGCGGTTGACGGTCAATTTGTCGCGAGCGGGTGCGGCGTGCCGAAGATATCACAGTGAAACCTCATTCGCGCGTTGAGGTTTTGCCATTCCACCCCCAGCTAGCACAGAACCGGGGCGGAAGGGCTGAGAACGCGGGCCGAGGGCTGGCGCGTCCCTGCAAGGGAGAATGATGGAATGGCAACGCGCGAACGACGTCTGGCCGAATTCAACGGCAACGGCGAACCGCCGCCGGATCAGCCGGTGCAGGTGCTCTGCGAAGATCACAGCGGCACCTACCAGCTACCGTTCGCCTGCCGCTTCGTCGACGGCGAATGGCGCAATGACGAATCCGGCGGCGCGCTGGAGGCGACGGTGGTCGGCTGGCGCCTGAGCCGTCCGTGAAAAGCCCGGGGCTTTCCGAGCGATCGATTCCATGAAACCGGTCTTATGATTGTCATTCCGGGATGCGTTTTCAGTCGGCGATAGCCGGCTGGGCGCAGGCCCGGAATCCATATCCCCTGCAGGGGTTATAGATTCCGGGCTCGCTTGTGCCGCGCTTCGCGCGTCAGACGCGCCCCGGAATCACGATGGTTGTTGGTGGTTGCCGACTGGAAGCGCTGTGAAAACCTTCGGCATCGCGGACGCTGTGCCAATATGCAACGGCATGCAAGGGCGGCAGCCCACGCTCTTAAGGTCCGGAACACGCCCGGAACGAAAGGCGCCCGAATCAGCCGAATCAGGGGGGTGTCGATGCGTTCACGGCTAGATGTCGATGGCCAGAACCGGATCCCGCACCATATCCAGCCCGGTCAGGCCGGCGGCATGGTGGCGCGCGCTTCAAACGTTAACGGGCGGCGGCCACGCCTGCCGCCTGCCGCCAAAACTATTTCCAGGGCGTCACCGGCGGCACCTTGTCGGAGGCCGGGGGCATGTCGACGGTCTTGAAGTCGGCCGGGCTGACGATTTCCAGATATTCCATGTCCGGCGAGTAGTCGTAGAGATAATGCACGATGCCCGGCCGCTGATGCACCACGTCGCCGGCCTGCACCAAGGTCGGCTTGTCCTCATACATGAAGCGCGCCCAGCCCTTCATCATGATCACGATCTGGAAATCGCATTCGTGCTTGTGCCAGCCGGTGCCGTCCTCGGGCGGCATCTCGGGATTGGCCTTGACCAGGTGACAGATCACCTGGCCGCCGGTCGCGGCGGCAATGCCGAGATCGCGATACAGGAAAAAGTCACGCAGGCCTCCGCCGGTGAATTCGGTATCGCCGGGTTTGACGTGGGAAAATGTGTTGACGACAGCGTGCTGATTCATCGAGGCCTCCACTGTTCCTGGTGCGCGATCGCGACGATCTTCCGGCGTCCAATTTTTTGGCAGCGCGGGATCGCCGTGTTCACCGCTTCATTGTGCCATGCGAAAATCGCGCCAGCCGCGCTGCAGCGCGGCGATTTCGATCGTCGCTGCCGCCAAGCCGCCGAAGCCGCTGGCCGGAGAGCTAAATTAGGATTTGGCCAATCCCGCGCGCGAACGATGGCAGTGCGGCAGTGGTGGTGCCGGCGCTTGCGATGGCACCAAGTTGAGCAAGGCCTGCCCGATGCTTAAGCCCTGCAAACAGGCAACGGCAGGCCGGCGCTGCCTAATATTCGACCTCGAGCTCTTCGATGTCGGCTGGCTCGGCCCTGGCGGCCTCGATCCATTCCTGCATTTCCGGCAAGGCCATGATCATGTCGGCATAGTCCTTCAGCCTCGGCTCCAGCTTCACGTCATAGGTCATGAAACGGGTCACCACAGGTGCATACATGGCGTCCGCCATGCTGCGTTCGCCGAACAGGAACGGGCCGCCCGATTTGGCCAGGCATTCGCGCCAGATGGCGCAGACCCGGTCGATATCGGCTTGCGCCCGCGACCAGATCTTGAAGTTGGGGAAATGGCCCTTCAGGTTGACCGGCAGCGAGGCGCGCAAGGTGGTGAAGCCGGAATGGATTTCGCCGCAAATCGACCGGCAATGGGCCCGCAGGATGCGGTCCGCCGGCAACAGGCCGGCCGCCGGCATCACCTCGTTGAGATATTCCGCGATCGCCAGGGTGTCCCAGACGGTGGCGCCGTCGTGCCGCAGGCACGGCACCAGGATCGACGACGACAACAGCAGGATTTCGGCCCGCGCCGAGGCATCGTCCGGCGCGGTGACGATCTCGTCGAATTCGAGCCCGGAGAACCTCGTCAGCAGCCAGCCGCGCAGCGACCACGACGAATAGTTCTTGCTGCTGATGGTCAACGTCGCTTTTGCCATATGGCTTTCCCTTACGCCTGAACGCCCGCCTGGGCCACCCGGATCCCCGGCCAAAGCGTCCTGCTGCAGAGTGCCATAGCAGCAAGCCACATGCCAGTTTAGCAGGCTATTTGACTCTGCCCTGGCTTCGATGTTGCATAGCAACAGCAGCGGGGGCGGCGGCGGATGATGTCAATGATGTATCAAGCCTATCAGAACCACATGGACTTGACAGCGCCATGGCGGACCGGGGCGGCATCGGCGCTGAAATATCTCAACCTCGTTCCGCAAGGCATTTCCGACAGGGTGTTCGGACGGCTCGCCGCCGCCCTCGAACTGATCTCGCGCACCTCGCTGACCTATACAAGGCCGCCTTACGGCATCGACAAGGTGATGGTCGGCAATCACGAACTCGCGGTCACCGAACAGGTGGTCTACGCGACGCCGTTCGGTTCGCTATTGCATTTCAAGAAGGAAAACTCGCCGGAACAGCCGCGCATGCTGCTGGTGGCGCCGATGTCCGGCCACTTCGCGACATTGCTGCGCGGCACCGTAAAAACCCTGCTGCAGGACCACGACGTCTACATCACCGACTGGCACAATCCCCGCGACATTCCGCTCGACCAGGGCAAGTTCGGCCTCGACGAATATACCGAGCACCTCATCACCTTTCTCGATCAACTGGGTCCACGCGCGCACATGGTGGCGATCTGCCAGCCCTCGGTGTCGGCGCTCGCCGCCGCCGCCATCATGTCGGAGGACAACCACCCGGCCCGCCCCGCCACCCTGACGCTGATGGCCGGCCCGATCGACACCCGCATCCAGCCGACCAAGGTCAATGATTTCGCCAAGAGCAAACCGCTCAAATGGTTCGAGGAAAACCTGATCAATTACGTGCCGTTCCAGTGCAAGGGCGCGTTCCGGCAGGTCTATCCCGGATTCATCCAGCTCACCGCCTTCGTGTCGATGAACCTCGAGCGTCACATCAAATCCCATGTCGATCTCGCCGACCATCTGGCCAAGGGCGAGAAGGAGAAGGCCGACACCATCAAGACCTTCTACGACGAATATTTTGCCGTGATGGACCTGCCGGCGGAGTTTTACATCGAGACCATCCGCGACGTGTTCCAGGAGCATCTGTTGCCGCAGGGCAAGCTGACCTATCACGGCCGGCCGGTGAACCCGGCCTCGATCAGGCGCATGGGCCTGATGACGGTGGAAGGCGAAAAGGATGACATCTGCTCGATCGGCCAGACGCTGGCGGCGCAGGACCTCTGCACCGGCGTGCGCGCCTATCGCAAGGTGCATCACATGCAGGCCGGCGTCGGCCATTACGGCGTGTTCAGCGGCCGGCGCTGGAACAACGAAATCTATCCGCTGCTGCGCGATTTCGTCCACGTCAATTCGTGAGTCGCACACTCACCGCCGTCATCGCCCGGCTTGACCGGGCGACCCAGTAATCCCGGCGCCGACGATTGAATCTCGACATCGCGTATTACTGGATCCCCCGCTTTCGCGGGGGATGACGGCTTTTTCTTTAGCGGCGCGGTGCCGGCGCAGAACCGTCTTTGCGAGGAGCGTCAGCGACGAAGCAAACCACTCTTTGCCGGCAATGATGTTCCGGTCCCCCTAGGCTATCTCCCGCTTGCGGGATACGATCCCCCTGAAACCAAGCATGGCCGACAAAGAGCCGTCCCGGGAGGAAAGGTCATGAAGCTGAAACTCGTAAATTTCCGCGCGCTGCTGCTCGGCCTGGCCGGCGCCCTGCTGCTGGCCAATGCGGCCGATGCCGCCGAGGTCCGGGTGATGATCTCGGGCGGACTGACGGCGGCCTACAACGCGCTGGTCCCGGAATTCGAGCGCCTGACCGGCAACAAGGTGATCACGGCCTACGGGCCCTCGATGGGCACCACGGTCAACGCGATCCCGGTGCGGCTGGAGCGCGGCGAACCCGCCGACGTGCTGATCATGGTCGGCTATGCGCTCGGCGATCTCGCCAAACAGGGCAAGGTGGTTGCCGGCAGCAGCGTCGATCTGGTGAAATCGCCGATCGGCATCGCGGTGAAATCAGGGACGCCGAAGCCGGACATCGGTTCGACTGAGGCGGTCAAGCGCGCGCTGCTCGCGGCCAGCACCATCGCCTATTCCGACAGCGCCAGCGGCGTCTATGTCTCGACCGAGATGTTTGCCAGGCTCGGGATTGCCGACGCCATGAAGGGCAAGGCCCGGAAAATTCCGGCAACGCCGGTCGGCGAAATCGTCGCGCGCGGCGAAGCCGACATCGGCCTGCAGCAGATCAGCGAACTGAAGCCGGTGTCCGGCATCGATATCGTCGGACCCCTGCCGCCCGAACTGCAGAAGATCACGGTGTTCTCGGCCGGCATCGCCACCGCGTCCAAGGAGCCCGATGCCGGCCGCGCGCTGATCAAGTTTCTCGCTTCATCGGCGGCCCACGACGCCATCGTCAGCAGCGGCATGGAGCCAATCCCGGCCGCAGCGACGAATTAGGAATGCGATGAATTAGTTGAAACGCCGCTGCGATTCTTCACCCCTGCCCGCAAGAGGGAGGGGAGCCGCGAGCCTCGCGCTATTTGACTCGGATCGGGGAATCCTTCAGGCCGTTATTATCGTAGACGCGGCGCAGCATGCCGTTGGTGGCGGCGTCGGTCATGAATTTGGTGGCGAATGCCAGCGACAGCGGGTGATTCAACGGCACCGCCACCGCGGTAACGGTCTGCTTGAAGGTTTCGTCCAGCACACGCGTTCCCGGAATCTTCCTGGCCATGGCGTTGAGCTGGTCGCGCGACAGCGCAAACGCGTCGATCTCGCCAGCCTTGAGCAGGCCGAAGATCTCGTCATAGGTCTGGTAGCCCGTGACCCTGGCCTGCTTCAGATGCGCCACCGCGCCGCGCATGGTGGTGGTGTTGTTGACCGCCGCGACCTTGATGCCGGGCTGGTCCAGGGTCTGAAAATCGCTGACCTGCGAGCCGGCCCTGACGATGTAGGTCGCATCCGCCACCTCATAAACCGGACCGAACGACATCCTGGTCTCGCGCTCCGGGTCTTTCGGCAGGAAGGTAACGTCCCACCCGCCCTTCGACACCGAATCCGTGATCTGCCCGGAATTCTGGAACACGACAAATTCGACCCCGACCCCGAGCTCGGCCGCCATCTCCTTGCCGAGATCGACCGGCACCCCGGCATACCCTCCGGCTTCGGTCTTGGTGGACCAGAACGCCCCGCCGGCCGGACTGATCGCGATCGCCACCCGCAGTTTGCCGGTCGGCGCGATTTCATCCTTGAGCGCATCGGCGCTGGCGGGAACAGCCATCATCATCGAGACTCCCAGAAACAACAGGCCGGCGATGCGCGGCAACAGCACAAGGGTCATTGGATTTCGGATTCCTCAAGCTCGGCTCGCTCTCAGGATCGGGCCGTGACCGGCCATTGTGGGCGATCGGAGCCGGCGTTGAAACCCGAAATCCGGCCGAACCGGTAAATTTGTGGCCGGCTGTATTCAAATCCCATTGAGCGCCCGGCCGACGTCCATTTTGCAACGATCGACCCGAACGGGGTCTCGCGCGGCGCCGCCCACGCCGGCGACCTCGCAAGATCGCCGTTCACCACGTGTAGCGCACCACGCCCTTGCCGGCATAGGACTGGGTGACGTTGGAAAACTCGCCCTCGAAAGTGGCCGCGGCGGACCAGCCGTTCATCCATTTCACCTCCGCCGACGCGGTAGTGAGCGCGGAATCATGCGCCTGCGCGGCGCCGTTGACCACAAAACTCGCACCCGGCAGCGTCTGGAACGTGGCGGCGACGCTGCGATCGGGATCGTAATCATAGGCCCAGGCGACGCGGCCGCGCAGGGTCAGGATCGCCCCCTGCATCGCGTAGGACTTGTCGGTGCGAACGCCGAGTTCGCTGCGGGGGTCGGTGACGTCCCTGGCACCATAGGCCAACGCAAAGGCGCTTGAGCCAGACAGCACGCTTTCGGCATAGGCCGGCAGATCGAAGGTCGTGAACTGTGCGGCGGCGTAGGGCGTCACGCCGACGCCACCGATGACCGGCGCCACGAAGCGGTAGCCGCCTTCGAGGCGACCGGAGAACGCATTGGCGTTGAAGCGCGCCTGCAGCATGTCGGTGCCGGCGATGGTGACGGTGCGGTTGGTGGTGACGTCCTGCCAGCCATAGGCGAGCGCGGCGGAGATATAGGCCGGTCCGACATTGTGGCGAACGAAGGCACCGGCCTGGAACAGGTCGGAGCGTCCGGAACCGCTGCCGGCAACGCTGAAGCTGGTGCCGCCGCCGGCCAGCGCAAATCCCGCAATCGTAAACGGCGAGAAGCGATAGTCGGCGCCGACGGCGGTGCCGGCGATGCTGCTGGTGGCGCCGTTCGATCCCACTGCGGCGTTGCCATCGGTGGACTGCGAGCCGCCAAAGCCCGCCGCCCATACGCCCCAGCGCTGGTTGAAGCTGTCGGCGATCGGCGGCGCCTTGTGATAGATCGCGGCATAGGCGTCGCGCTCGCTCTGCGAACGCGGTCTGTCGCCGGGCGCATAGGCGCTGACGCCGTAGCCCTGTTCTTCGGCATATCCGGGCGCCGTGACGCCTGTGCCTGCGCCATCGCCGCGTCCGGCGACGAACGGATCGGTCAACAGTCCCATGAACAGGTTCATGGCATCGAAGGTGGTCTGCTGCGAACCGGTCGCCGTTTCGCCGGAGGCCTGCGTCAACGCACTGGCGAGGTTGCCGCCGCTGAGGCCGAACAGGGTGACGAAACCGGGCGGCAGCGTTCCGCCGCCGTTGAAGAAGCCGCTGACCGCGCTGGCGACGCTCTGCTGATTGACGTTCAGCCCTGCGCCGGCACCGAGCGCCGCGGTGAGATTGAGGACGACGCTTGTGCTGGTGTAGCTGAGATTGGAGGTAAAACTAACCGGCAAGCCAATCGTGGAGAAAGACGCGAACGTGCCGCTGAGCCCGGCTGCCTGAAGGATGGTGTAATGCTGCGTATAGCTCCCGGGGGCGAAGGCGGCGATCGCATTGCCGGCCAGCGCGGCGGTGCCGGTGACCGCCGCGAAGGTCGATGCCGACGAGCCGACCTGCACCAGATAGATCGCGCCGGACTGGAACGCGAGATTTCCCACGATGGTCAGCGAGGTGCCGGGCATTCCGGGAATTCCCGGCGCAAGCGTGCCGCCGGAATTGATGGTGACGGTGACCGGATCGACGGTGCCGCCGCCGGCCAGGGTGCCGCCCGAATTCACCGCGACGCTGGACGGCACGGCGAGGGATTGGAGACGGCGCCGCCGACCCGGCCCAGATCGACGCCGCTGCTGCTGGCGCGCAATTGACCGTTGCTTGTTGCTTGTTGGCAACGCGGCGGCTGATAGGGACCCACCCCGGTGGTCGTGCCTATGGCGAGAGATCATGCAACGCTGCACCCTCTGGTCGCGGACGGGACCAGCGTTCGCGTCAGTGAAGTCGGCGGCTCGCCGCCTCAGTTGGCACCTTGATCTCGGCCGGCAGGATGATCGCCGCCGCGATCACCAGCAGGCAAAGCCCGGCGAAGGCATGCAGCATCGTAACAAAACCGCCCTGCTGGTAGAGCCACGCCACCAGGCCCACCGAGGCGCCTGCGGCGGTGAAGCCGACGAAATAGCGCACCGCATAGGCGCGCGAGCGCCATTGCTCGCTGGTGTATTTGCCGACCATGGCGTCGTTGACGGTGACCTGGCCGAACGCTCCCATCACGATGCCGATCGAGGCCAGGATCAGCGGCAGATTGGACAATGACGCCGCCAGGTACAGGAACGGCGCCAGCAGCAGCGACAGCGGCAGGCTGACGGTTTTGAGCGAATGCCGGTCGATCAGCCTGCCGATGGTGTATTGCGTCATCGCGCCGAACACATAGACGAAGGCCGCGATCACCCCGAGCCATGCCGGGCTTCTGGTCAGGTCGGCCAGCCGTTCCGCGAAAAGTTTTGGCAGCGCCACCGTCACCGCGTTGAAGGTGGTGGAGATCGCGACCACCACGATCAACAGCGCCACGATCACCCGCCACATGTCCTGTTTCGCCACCCTCGCCTGCGCCGCCGCCTGGCTGTGGCCGGAGCGATCCTCGTGAACCACCATGCGCATGAAGGCGACGCCGATCAGGATGGTGACGATGCCGGGGATGATAAAAGCCCAGCGCCAACCGAGATACTGCCCGACCACGCCGGTGACCAGCGCCGACGACGCCACGCCGAGATTGCCCCAGACGCCGTTGAGCCCCATTTCGCGGCCGAGCTTGCCGGCATAGGACACGATCATGGCGGTGCCGACCGGATGGTAGATCGAGGCGAACAGCCCGATCGACAGCAATGCCGCGCCGAGCTGCAGGCGGGTCTGCACCAGCCCGACCGCGATCATCGAGGCGCCGATCCCGGCAAAGAAGATCACCATCATGTGGCGGCGGCTCCAGCGGTCGCCGAGCCAGCCGGTGAGCAGCGATCCGGCGCCGAAGGCGATGAAGCCCGGGGTGGCGTAAGGCAGCAACTCGGAATAGGCCATGCCGAGCGCCGGCCCCATGACAATGACGGCGGCCGCGAAGATCAGCATCGAATAATGATCGATGAAGTGGGCGGCGTTGACGAAACCGATCACCCGGCTGGGGCTGTTCATGGGTCGAATCCTGCAAGGTTCTGCGGTAGGTTATAAGGGCTTGCGCTGACGGGATGTGGCCAATGAGTATCGCCGAAACGCCAATTCATGCCATCCGGGGAAGCCGCGCCGCGCCCGGCGATGGCCTGCACCTGGTCGCGCGCCATTATAAAAAAGGCGTTCGGCTCGACCCCCACATGCACCGCGAGGCGCAACTGGTCTATGCGGCCAAGGGCACGATGCAGGTCACCACCCCGAAAGGGCGCTGGCTGGTGCCGCCCGACCGTGCCGTATGGGTGCCGGCGCGGCTCGAACACTCCATCGACGTGCTGGCCGATATCGACATGCGCACGCTGTATTTCGATCTGGCGTGGCTGGCGCGCGAGCGCCGCGGCGCAAGCCTGGCTGCGGAATTCGTGGTGCGGGTGTCGCGGCTGTTGCAGGAAGCGATCCTGGCGCTGTTCGATGACCGCACCGATCCCGACCGCACCCGGCTACTCGCCAGACTGGCGGTGCTTGAACTGCACCAGGCCGAAGATTCCGCCACCTTCGTTCCGCTGCCGCATGAGCCGCGCTGCCGGCGCGCGGCCGACATCGTGCTCGGCGATCCCACCGGCGCGCACGAGATCGAAACCTTGGCGCGCACGGTGGGGACCTCGGCGCGGACACTGTCGCGGCTGTTCGCGTCGCAGACGCAATTGAGCTTCAAGAGCTGGCGCCAGCGCGCGCGGATCGCCGCGGCGATCGAAAAGCTCTCGACCGAGGCCAACGTCTCGGTCAAGCAACTGGCCTCGGATCTCGGCTATGCCAGCGTGCCGGCGTTTTCCCATGCCTTCCGCCAGGTCACCGGCAAGACGCCGACGGCGTTTTCGCAAGCGAAGTAGCGGCGATCCGGGACGCGCTCTCGAGCAGGGTAGCAAAACTTGCACGATCATTGCATGGCTTGATTGGGCTCCGCCTTGCCTTAGATTCACCTCGCCGCCCGGCCTGAACTCCGTCCGTCGACCAGAAACAAGATCGATCATGAACAACGCCTTTTTCTCCGATCTCTTGACGTCGATTTCCGAGCGCGGCCGCACCCTGCTGCGCCGCGCCGGGTCGTCCGATGCCAGACAGGACGCCTCCGACCTGATCGAATTGTGCGAGGCGCTGCTGTCCGGCCGCGGCGAGGCCTCCGGCACCGCGATGGCGCGCGAGGTGCTGGACCGCTACCGTCAGCTCGACGAGGCCGGCCGGCTGCGGTTTTTCGAAACCCTGGCCGGCCGCTATGGTCCGGACCGCGAAAGGCTGGCCCAGGCCATCGAGGCCTGGCGCGCGCAGCCGAACGACGACGACGCCAGCGACCTGCATTTTGCCTCCGAGCCGCGGCGGCAGGAATTGATCCGCCGCCTCAACCGCGCGCCGGGCGGCACCAGCGAACTGGTGGCGATGCGCGCCGATCTGCTCGACCTGATGCATCAGCACAAGGATCTTGGCGCGCTCGACCGCGACATCGTGCATCTACTGGCCTCATGGTTCAACAGGGGATTTCTCGTGCTGCGCCGAATCGACTGGTCGACCCCTGCCAACATTCTGGAAAAGATCATTCGCTACGAGGCGGTGCATGAGATCCGCGACTGGGACGATCTGCGCCGCCGCATCGATCCGATCGACCGGCACTGCTACGCCTTCTTCCATCCCGCTCTGGTCGACGAGCCGCTGATCTTCGTCGAGGTGGCACTGACCGAAACCATCCCGGGCGCGATCGCGCCGCTGCTTGCCGAAGACCGCCAGCCGGTGCCGATCGAGCGCGCCCGCACCGCGGTGTTCTATTCGATCTCCAACACCCAGCGCGGCCTCGGCGGAATCTCGTTCGGTAGCTTCCTGATCAAGCAGGTGGTCGAAGAACTGCAGCGCGAATTCCCCAAGCTGGAGAATTTCGTGACGCTGTCGCCGGTGCCGGGCTTCATGCCATGGCTGAAGCAGGCGCCGGACGTGCCGGTCTCCGAAGAGGGTCGCGCGCTGCTCGATCAGCTCGACACCCCCAACTGGTTCGAGAATGCGGAGCTGGCGGCGCAGCTGCGGTCGGTGCTCGAGCCGCTGGCGGCGCATTATTTTCTCAAGGCGCGCACCGCCAAGGGCCGGCTGATCGACTCGGTCGCGCGATTCCATCTCGGCAATGGCGCGCGGCTGGAACGGATCGACTGGCTCGGCGATCTCTCCGCCAAGGGCCTGCGCGAATCCGCCGGCCTCATGGTCAACTATCTCTACCGGCTCGACGATATCGAAAAGAACCACGAAGCCTACGCCAACCAGGGCGAGATCGCGGCATCAGGGGCGGTAAAAAAGCTGCTGAAGACCGAAGGCCGCCGCCTGCTGGACATGCGGCTGTCGTAAGCTGGCAGGCCAGAGCTGACTCGTAGGGCGGGTTGGAGGCGAAGCCGTAACCCGCCATCTTGCGACATCGCAGGTCGTTCGAGGTTCCGGGTTCGGCGGATCTCATGCCGCCAGCGCTTTCATCTCCGCGTACAGATCGGCCTTCCCCTCAAAGCCGATGCCCGGCAGATCCGGCATCGTGATAAAACCGTTCTCGACACGGACGCCGTCCGGGAAACCGCCATAGGGCTGGAACAGATCGGGATAGCTCTCATTGCCGCCGAGGCCGAGACCGGCGGCGATATTCAGCGACATCTGATGGCCGCCATGCGGGATGCATCGGCTCGCCGACCAGCCGCAGCCTTGCAGCACACCGAGCGTGCGCTGATATTCGCAAAGACCGTAGGACAGGGCGCAATCGAACTGCAGCCAGTCGCGGTCGGGCCGCATCCCGCCATAACGCAGGAGATTGCGCGCATCCTCGTGGCTGAACAGGTTTTCACCTGTCGCCATCGGGCCCGGATAGAATTCCGCCAAGGCGGCCTGGAGCTGGAAATCCAGGGGATCGCCGGCCTCCTCGTACCAGAACAGGGGATAGTCGCGCAGCATCTTGGCGTAGGCGATCGCGGTCTCGAGATCGAAGCGGCCATTGGCGTCGACGGCGAGTTGCGCCTGGCTGCCGATCTCCTGCAGCACGGCTTCGATCCGTTGACGGTCTTCCGCGATTGCGGCGCCGCCGATCTTCATCTTCACGACAGTGTAGCCGCGGTCGAGATAGCCGCGCATCTCGCCGCGCAGCGCCGACAGATCCTTGCCGGGATAATAATATCCGCCGGCGGCGTAGACAAAGACCTTGGGGTCGGCGTTGCGTCCATGACGTTCGGCGAGCAGCCGGAACAGCGGCTTGCCCGCGATCTTGGCCACCGCATCCCACACCGCCATGTCGATGGTGCCGACCGCGACCGAGCGCTCGCCATGGCCGCCCGGCTTTTCGTTCGCCATCAGCGTCGCCCAGACCTTGTCGGGGTCGAGATTGTCGCCGGTCGAATCGCGCAGCGTAGCCGGGTCCGCCTGCAGCAGCCGCGGCGCAAAACGCTCGCGGATCAATCCGCCCTGCCCGTAGCGGCCGTTCGAATTGAAGCCGTAGCCGACCACCGGCCTGCCGCCGCGCACCACATCGGTGACGACCGCGACCAGGCTGGTCGTCATCTTGGAAAAATCGATATAGGCGTTGCGGATCGGCGAGGAGATCGGTTTTGTGATCTCGCGGACATCGACGATGCGGACGGACATGGCGCTTGGCTTTCTTGGGGTGACGGAAATCTATCATCCGTCATTGCGAGCCAACGGGTCGCGCGAATGCGCGCCCGATGACGGGCTCCGCGAAGCAATCCATTGCTGCGTCAAAGAATGGATTGCCTCGTCGCTCACGCTGCTCGCAACGACGAAAGTCACGACGGCTGCTTGTCGCGAAAATACGGCTCTACCGGGCCGTGGACCTTCAGGGTGAGCGGATTGCCGTAGCGGTCCCTGGCGGCGCCGGCGGTGACGCGGACCCAGCCCTCGCTGACACAATATTCCTCGACATTGGTTTTCTCGACGCCCTTGAAGCGAATGCCGACGTCGCGCGCCAGCACCTCTTCGTCGTAGTAGGGGCTTTTCGGATCGGTCGAAAGACGATCGGGCAGTTGGTCGGTGATGGCTTGGTTCTTCTCGTTCATAGCAGCGCCTCGATTTCCTTGATCAGTGCTTCCGGCCTGGTGGTCGGCGCATGCCGCGCCACCACCTTGCCCGAACGGTCGACCAGGAATTTGGTGAAATTCCATTTGATCGAACCGCCGAGCAATCCGGACTTTTCGGCTTTGAGATACTGGTACAGCGGGTGGGCCTGGCTGCCATTGACGTCGATCTTGGCAAACATCGGAAAGCTGATGGCGTAGTTGCTGGTACAGAACTGCTCGATCTGCCTGGCGTCGCCGGGTTCCTGACTGCCGAACTGATTGCAGGGAAACCCCAGAACCGAAAAGCCGCGCGGGCCGAGCGCCTGCTGCAGCTTCTGAAGACCGTCATATTGCGGGGTGAAGCCGCACGCGCTCGCGGTGTTGACGATCAGGAGAACCTGACCCTCGAACCGCTTCAGCGGGACGTCCTCGCCGGCAAGCGAGCTCGCCGTGAAATCATAAACGCCAGCCATGATACTTCTTTCCGCCTGCAATTCAGCGTCTCGGGTCGACCGGCATCGGCGGGGTTCCTGCGGCTTCGATGGCCTCGCCCGCGAGCAGGCAAAGATCCTCGCGGTAGCGACCGGAAACCAGCTGTACGCCGACCGGAACCCGCCCGACCAGTCCCGTGGACACGGTTAGCGCAGGCAGCCCCATGAAGGGAATAGCAATCTGCGGCAGCTGCGCGCGCCACACCCGGGCGAACGAAGCCTCATCGCGCAGATCGAGGCCGTCGGCAAACGGCAGTTCCGACGACACCGGCATCAGCAGCACCGCATAGCCCTCAAGAAACTGAAGCCATTGCCGCGTCAAGGTCGCCCGCCGGGTCAGCGCCCTGGACAACGCATCCGCGTCAAAGGGCTGAACCTTGGCCTTGTTGCCGCGCAGGCAGGCGAGCGCTCCGGGGTCGCCTTCGCGCTCGGCGGCGTCGAGCTGGGCCTGATAGCCGTCGCCGAGCCACAGCCGGGCCTGAAGTTCGGCGGCCTCCCGCAGCGGCGGGGTGGTCTCAATCTCCTCGACCACCCATCCGGCCCGCTCCAGGCGCCGCGCCGCATCGGCAACGGCCGCCTTCACTTCGGCAGCGGTCTCAAGCCCGTCGGGATGAAAACAGAGTGCTGCCCGCTTCGGCACCACAGGACCTTCCAGCGGCGCCGGCACCCACCAGGGATCGCGCAGGTCGGGCGCCGACATCGCCGCCAGCGCCAGCCTGAGATCCCCGATCGTGCGCGCCAGCGGGCCGGAAACCGCCGAGATCTGCGGCCCGATCGGGCGCTCCGGCAACGAGGCATTGAAGGCCGCGATCCGGCCGATTGTCGGCCGCAGGCCGTGAACGCCGCAGGCATAGGCCGGATAGCGGATCGAGCCTGCAATGTCGGTGCCGTGCGCGATATGCCCGATGCCCGCCGCCACCGCCGCCCCGGCGCCGCCAGACGAGCCGCCCGGGGTAATGCCGGGATCGCGCGGGTTCTTGGTGTCGCCATGGATCAGGTTGGTGGTGAACCAGCGGTAGGAAAACGCCGGGCAGTTGGTGCGTCCGAGAATCACCGCCCCGGCCTTGCGCAGATTGTCGACCACCGGACTGTTGCTGGCGGCAATGACATCGCGTTGCAGCTTCAACCCGTTGGTGGTGGCAAAGCCCTGCTGATCGATATTGACCTTGACGGTGACAGGCACCCCCGCCAGCGGCCCGGCAGGCTGATGGTGCGCGATCGCCGCGTCGATGGAAGCGGCCTGCGCCAGCACATCCTCCGGACGGTGGTCGACCACGGCGTTGATCGACGGGTTGGCCGCGTCGAGCCGCGCCAGCGCCGCCTGCGCGGCCTCTTTCGCCGAAACCTGTTTTGACCTGATCAGGGCCGCAAGATCGGCGGCCGACAGGCGCCAGAGGTCCTCCATTGAAAACTCCGTTTTGTCATCCGGTTAGTAGCGTAGCCGAGCCGCCGGCGCCATTCCGATTTGGCTGAAGGC
>Ga0182030_10003358_pt1 | contig 34138 bp, 18 predicted proteins | sample 812S3MmetaG_FD_121299 | JGI IMG/M metagenome (GOLD analysis project Ga0182030, IMG submission 121299) | Permafrost microbial communities from Stordalen Mire, Sweden - 812S3M metaG (Illumina Assembly) | ecosystem: Environmental > Terrestrial > Soil > Wetlands > Permafrost | place: Sweden...
GGATCGGGCTGGTTGCGCTCTCGCCATCATAAATCGTGATGTAGAGAGTCGATGTCGCGGGCCAGGACTGGAAGACGCTGTCGGGGTGCGTCTGTTTAAAACCGTCGAAGTAAAAGGTGCGGCCATTATCCGTAACCATCTTCATTCGGTAGCGCATGTTATGGGTGTCAACGTTATTCGCGTCCACCGTGAAGAGGTTGAAGATCCCTTCGGTAATGGTCAGCGGCTGCGGCGAAAGTGCAGGCGCCAGCACCGTCCCCACCATTTGCGCCTGGTGCGCGGGGTTGGAGGTCATGTCGTCCAGGTTTTCACTGACAATGGTCAGGGTGAATTGGAACGGTGAGTTGCCGGTCGCGCCCTGATCGAACCCTTGCTGGAAGCTGGGGTCGAGCTGGAGCGGCGGCGTAGCCGTCTTCACGCCGGAAGAAAAATAGCCCTTCATTGTCTCCGTGAATTCAACCCCCGCCTTCACCGACGCGGGGGCTTTCGCTGCAGAGGGTAGGGAATAATCGATCTGCCAGCCGCGATCCTTCGCCAGGAGCGCCACCGACCGCTCCGTAACCGCCGAGATGGTAAGGAGAGGGTTGACTCCGAGGGGGGTCGGAATCACTGAACCGTCTGACACATAAAGACCGTCGTAAACACTATCCCCCGCAGTGCCCGAAAACACCTGCCCTTTGTGATTGACCACTCCTCCCTCGGCATTGTCACCCATGACGCATCCACCCAGCGGGTGAACAGTGGTCAAATTGCGATGGAGCAACTTGCTCCAAAGGGGGTCGTGGATGAAGGTGCCGCCCAGCGCCTCGGTCGCCTGCTTCAGGCGCTCATTCACTCGCTGAAAGATAGGCTGATCGCCCACGCCCGGCCAGTTCAGGGCGAGGTTGCCTTGCGCGTCCAGGGTCATGCGGCCGCTGGCGTTGTCATGCGTCATCACCAGATAGGTCTGCGTGCGTTGGACGGCGCCCTGATAAGGTCCCTCAAAATCGGTCAGCAACTCACGCTCTTTTTCCCGGATGCGCTCCGTCGTGGCGACCGGTTCCGGCGTGCCAGCCACCTCCGCGGCGGCAGCAAAAGCTCCCGGCAGAAACACGCCGAGCCCTCCCGGGGCCGATCCTTCTTCCGCCACCATCCCGTCCACAAGTGCCGGCTGGTGGCGCATGTCGATGATTCCCGTGATGCACGGTCCTACCGGAGGAATCTCTCCTGCCGGGTGATGCCCCCAGCCCACACCGTTAATCACTTGCCCGGTGTTGTACCCGAAAGCGAGTACATCGCCGTTGCCGGTGAAGCGCTCTCCGAGTTGGTTCGAGAGCGATAAGCCGTGCTGCGCCGACCGGAGCAGAATCTCGGTGGAACCTAGCGTCCCAGCTCCCAAAACCACCAAGTCGGCGGAGATGGCAATCATCGGCGCCTTGAATTTCTCCCGCCCTACCCCGAGTACCTCGCACTGGATCACCCACTGATTGTTCTTGCGCTCGATCCAGCGCACGGACACCTCGGTGAAAATCTCCGCGCCATGATTGGCGGCGTCCGGCAGGTAGTTCATGATCAGGGTGTTCTTGGCTGCGTAGTTGCAGCCGCTCACGCAATCTCCGCAATCTGTGCATTTGTGCTGCTCCACCCCGACGTGGTTCGCGCCCTCGACGGTGAAATTGACGTTGATGGGCGGCCGGTAGAACGTCCTGCCCATCTGCTTGGCGGACTTCTCCAGGGCGGTGAGTTTGGGAAGCGTCGGCTCGCTTTGGGGATAGGGATTGGGTTTCAGCATCTCCTCCGCGAGCGCATAATCTGCTTCGAGCGGTGTGGCATGATCGATCTCAAGATTCTGGTCAACAGGCGTGGGATTCCGAAGCTCGCGCGGCCATCGAGGGTCATCGAACACGCGAGGCTCAGCCCGCAGGGCCACATTGGCATTTACCAGAGAGGTGCCCCCCAGACCGCAGCCGACAAAGACGTTAATGTCCGGGTGGATGTGAAAGTCAAAGAGACCCGTTCGCGAGCCGAATTGGGGGATTTCCGGCGAGTGCGCTTGCATCTCGGCAACCGCCTCGGTGGAACGGTTGGGATATTCACCGGGCTGGAACTCACGGCCCCGCTCCAGGACGCAGACCTGTCTTCCGGCCCGCGCCAGCCGCGAAGCAGCGATGGCGGCGCCGTAACCGGACCCGATCACGACCACCGCATAGTGTTCTTTGAGCGTTTCAATCGGTGATGACAGACGCGCCATTCGGCCTCCTTGTTTGGCCCTGATTTCTTCTCGCCACGTTGCCTCTCGGCAGTCGGCTGAAAAGCAAGTGTAGCGCGGACCTGTTTTTTTTGGGGCCGCGGCTTTTCCTTGTCAACAGGGGACAAGCCGCGGACCTAAAAAACAGGTCCGCGCTACTCCTTTATAATTCGTTCGCTGATTGACCCCCTCGCCCGGCGCTCTCGCGTCACCCTCTCCCCCAAAGGGGCGAGTGGCCGCGGGGTGAGGGGGTTGTAAGGTCGAACAGCGAACCGTCTCCTTGACGTTTCCCTTGATGAACAGCCTTGCGGTTAACTCAGCGACTGCTGGAGCATGGGCGTAACCTCGTCACTATCCTGATAGTAGGAGACTTTGCCCGCGGGGCCGTCGAGTTCAATGATCGCGTAGCCATGATTGTACAATCCGGCGGTTGCGTCCAAGCGAATGTTATTGCCATCGGCATCCTTGGTTACAGGAACGTCGGGATACTTCGGGTTGTAGGGCGTTTCATCCACACCTACCGGAAAAGCCCCGTGACCGAGGCAGCAACTTCGCGCGAGGCCTTTGTAGGCGTCGTAAGGCACAAAGTCATGTTCGTGGCCCCAAATCCACAGTGCCACTTTGGGCAGCAATGGGGCGACTTGCGTATAGAGCCGCAGGTTGACCTCGTTGTTGTCGATATTGTCGTACGCTGTGAAAAGCTGATGATGGGACAGCAGAACAGTGCCACGGCCGCCGGCGTTGTTAACCTTATCGGCGAGCCAGGTGACCTCGGGCTCCTGCAAAAACGTCGCCCCGGCTCCGCCGGCCGACGGATTGTGGTCATTGTAACCCGTGTCCATGGCCACAAATTGCCAATTGGCATTGCGGAAGCAGAAATAGCTGGCCGGTTGGCCGAGTTGCTGCTGGATCATTTGGTAGTAGGGGACGCCCCCAGAATACATGTCATGGTTGCCGGCCAGCGAGAAAGTCGGAATAGGTTTGGCGGCAAGGTTCAGGATCTGTTTCCATGGTTGCACGAAGTAGTTGTTGATCTCGAATTGCGTCCCGGCATAGTAGATATCGCCCAGGTGAATCACCACGTCCGGTTTTTTGTTGGCGATCTGCCGGAGGACCAGCTTTGCTGCATCCTGACCCGTCCCCCAATCGCCTACAATGGCCACCGTGGCTTTGGCGGGGAGCTTGCCGTCGATGACGAAGTCGCTCAAGTTAGTATAGTGGACATAGGGAATCTGCTTTTGCTGGGCGACGAAGTACTCCGTATACTTGGCTGCGGCTTCTGCGTATCTAGGATCGCAATCCCCAAATTTGGCCAGTTCATCCTTGTACTGCTGCGTCGCTGATACGTTGCCCAGAAGCTTCGCCTTCGCTATTTTGAGAGCCGTAAGCGAGCAGAAGCCGGCGGTTTGGAGCAATCCCTCCGTCGCCGGGTGCACTGCGGTCGCTTGGGTGATGGGCGTCCCAGTGTCTACCTGCGCGCAATACGAGGCGGCTTCGGAGGACATGTCATCCATATCGTCGGGGCGTCCTGTTACCACAACAGGCGCTCCCACGTCTTCCACCTGGGCGCCGGTGGGACCCTGGGCCTCAACTTCCCCCACGGCTGCTTGCCAAATCGAGAGTTCAGGGTCGTGAAACTGCTTAAAACGTGCCATAAGCAAGACTCCTCTCTTTTTCAGACTGACATCATTGCCCGCAGCAAATCGACCATGCCGGCGCCTTGATAGGCGCGGTCACGGCCCAGATCCGTCGCCGTCTTGACAAAGATTCCTTTTATCCTCTCCGGGTCACCACGGAATTCCTGGTGGCCCGAGAGAAAAGCCGCGATGGCCCCGGACACGTGAGGGGCGGCGGCGCTGGTCCCGCTGGCTTCTTTGTAGTGATAGCCGTCCTCCGGATGGGCGTGGCAGGAAATAATCTTTTCCCCGGGCGCTACCAGGTCCGGCTTCATGCGCCCGTCGGACGTGGGTCCTTTGGAGGAAAAGTAGGAAACTCCGTAAAGATGCGGCGAACTCTTGTGTACCGAGCCCACGCAGATGGCTGCTTCGGTGTTGGCGGGATCGGTGATGGAGGAGACGACCGCCACCGCCGCCTGCTCACCCGTTCCCATCTTGACTTGGCCGTAACCCCAGTTACCGCAGGAAATAACCACAATCAAACCGGATTCAACCGCCCGGGTCACTTCCTGGCACAGGGGACTGTAGCCGCAGCCGTAGCTTTTGGGATCAAAGGGGTAGCCCAGGCTCATGTTGACACCATCCACCTGGATGCCGCGGCTCACATCGTTCAGCTTGCGAAGGTATTCCAATCCCCGTATGGCGGCGGAGGCCGAACCCGTGCCATCGTCGTTCAGAACTTTTATATTCAAGAGTTTCGCGAGGGGTGCAACGCCAGAAGGGGGAGCGGTTAAATCGGCGATTTGAGGGCAATCCCCTTCCTCCTCCACAAAGGTTGCGGCTCGGTAGGGCTTTCCCGCCTCCCACGCCGGGACCATTCCGGCAATGATTCCGGCCACGTGCGTTCCGTGACCTTCCTGGTCGTCGGGCGTGGCAGAGCTAGAGAAATTCCGGCTGAGAGTTCTGTTTACTGTGTTCCACGTGGCAAAATGGGGGTGGTCGGCATTTATACCCGTGTCCATAACGGCCCAGGTGATGCCCTTGCCGCGCGCGTCAAAAGTCCGCCAGCAGGACGTTGCCTTGACCGTATCCGTGGAACTGAGCAGATGGGCGTAGGTCGTTTCGTCCAGCCAGATCTGATAAACCCACTGCGTGAGCTCGGCAAGCTTCTTGATGTCTTCCGGAAACAAGCAAGCGAAGACGTAGAAATCACTGTCGGTCACCTGGTCGCTTTTATCGCTCAGGAACTTCTTGATTTCTTCCTTGGAGGATTGCACCCCTGACTCCGGATGGTCCGCCGATTCCTTCAGGCACACAATAACCGCAATGCGCTTGGGAGGGCCGTCCTTTTGCGCATCTATTTCCCGCTGGATTGAAGCCGCAATGACGAAACTCTTCAGACTGGGGCTGCGCGCCTTATCGGGCATTGAAACCCTCTTATTTTGTGATGTTTAATCTGAACAATTACAGCAACCACCGAAGCCTTGAAGTGGTTTATAGCCTAAATGCCACCCTCAGTCAATACCGGACCCGCCTGCGCGTGGTTATCTCGCAGGGTTTAGAAGCCCGGTCTGGGGTGAGGGGAGGGCCTCCGGCGGGCAACTTTGGCCAGCCGGGTCTTTCACCATTCCTGCTCTTGGCGGCAGTTCCAATTCTGATCAGCCAGCGTTCGCGAGTGATTTCGCAGACTCCAGCGTTTGGGTTCGTTCCACCCTCAGAGTGAAACCAGGGGATACCATCAGGGCGCTCGCCAGGGATTGCTGGCCGGAGGCTAAGTCCATTGCTAACAGCCCCCAGGGATCTGAGAATCTATCGTGCGTTTTGCCGACAACATTCGCCATTTGATGCCACAAATCGGCTTGGACCTTCTCGAAGGCCGGGGTGCCCGTGGCGGGTAGAGGATCTTGGGAAAAAAAGCGCCTAGCCACGCTCAACGATTGAGCCATGCGGGCCATGGTGGTTGCCCACCACTCGATGAGCACGTAGTCCCCGGCAATAATGGGAATCTGCGAGTCCGCGTTCAGATCCGGGAAGATCGGTGCGAGGTTGACGGCTGTACCGCCCGTCTCCTTGACCTGCTGCCAGACGGCATCATCTTGAAGGGCGCGCAGGCGAAACGCGTCCTCGCCGCCGGGCAGAATAAGCAGTTGCAGCGCTTTGCGGCCGATCTGTTCGTACTCGTCCTCCACGCGCGGCTGGCCATCAGTACGAAGGAATAGACCCTGGCTGAGGGCATCGTCGTAGTCAGTACTCAGATAGAAAGTAGAGCGTCCAAAGTCTGAAGCCGGGGTTAGACTTTGCTGTTCTTGAGCCGCGGAAATCAGGCCCAGCGTTATGAGAACATTGAGGTTGGCAGCCATGGTCGGGTGGTCGGTCTTGGCATACTCGGCAAAATGCCAATAGGAAGCTTTCAAGCTTGGCGCGTGCGCAATCAATCCACTGCAACGGTATGCGGCGGTTATGAGGAAGGATTGCGCGAGAAGTTTTCTGAGTTTGTCCGGATCGGCCAGGAAGTTGACTGCCCCGGCAACGCGCGTTGCCGTTGCACCATCCGTAATTACGACTTCGCCGCTCGCCGGGTCTGTAAGCACCGTCCCCTTAAGGGTTAGATCGCTTATAGAATCGTAGTTGTAGATGCCCAGAAGGTTGATCTTGAGGGTGTGCCGTTTTGTTCGGGTGGTGGTAAGAAGATTCTGAATCTCGCGGATGCCGCGGGGTAACGACTGCGCCGATTCCGACAAGGCGGAGAGATTCAACCGCAAGGCATTTTGGATTGCACTGTGACCGTCCGGTCCTAAGTCATTCAGGCTTACTTCATAGAGGAATGCGGCCTCTTGCGAAGTGAGCGCCTGAAGTTCTTCCTGGATAGACAGCTCAAGATTCCTTTGAATGGCGGCATGGAGGGCACTTACGATGGCTTCCTGCTTTTCTTTGGTAAGGCCGGCTTTTTCAAGCTGGTCAGCCGAAGGATACGGGTTTGGCCCAATGGCGCCAAGCACTCCAGAAATGAAATCTGTGCCGGTTGTCCCGGCGGTTATTCCCACCGACGGTGTGACTTGGACGGCGAATTCGGCGCCGCGCTTTCTGTAGATCCCCAGGCGGACCGTCCCGGCGTCGACTTTTTGAATCCGGACCTGTAAATCTCCCTTGATCGTAATGCAAGCCGTGATGGCGATCGAGGCGCCTTCCTTGATCTGAAGCGTGATTGGCAGGGTTGCAGAGGAAACGCTTACGAGAGGATTTACAGATGTCAACAAATTGACGGTTCCCGATACCTGAAGGGAGCCGGTCCCTTCGATGAGTGCTACATCGCCGACCCCCATGGCGGCAAAATCATCGGGCCCTAGCGGAATAACATAGTTTTGTATGGATGCCTGAAGCGCAGCCTTGAAGGTGGGAGATGTGGCAGTGGTCGCAAACGACTGGTAGTGTGACATGCACACCGTGGCCCCCGCCGAGAAGCCAAACGCCAGCTTCCCTGAGTTGATGTCAACTCCCGGCGCGATGCTGACTTTCACCCCGAGCCCTAAATAGGCGTGCCCGCTTGGCACCTCGATGGGGCTGTCGTAGGGGTCTGGGTCAAAAAGCTTCCCGCCTGCAACCACGCACAGGGTCGCCGCAACGGCTGCGCAGCCCGCCAACTGGGGGCTAGTGGATGTCAGCGAGGTGGGCTGCGTAAAAGTGAGGCCGATTTCCGTAGATTTCAGAGGGAACGCAGTCAGCGGGACGTCCTGAAGCGAGGCCAGATTCTGTTGCAACACCGAGAAGGTAGGTGGTTGCTGGAAGTACTTCGCAAAGGCGGATTTCGGGTTCATACTGGCCTGAACGTCGAGCCCAAAGCCGTCAGTGATTGCAATGTTCGGCACCTTCACGCTCCTGAATGGACTGTATTGCTGAGTTTGAGAGAAACCTGGATTCAGACTCTAATACTCAAAACAACAACCTGTCAATAGCAATCATTTAAACACCCGATAGCGGAGCGATAATCTGAATTCGCTTCCCTAACGGAACCCTTTTATTCCCTTTTCAGCACCAACCCGGGGCGCGGCGCACCAACTCTCCTCATTTGAGGAGGGGAGCGTTTTAAGCAACTCCCTTCCTGATTCAGCAGGAGTGGCGCCTAGGGCGCCGGGGTGATTGTAAGGAGTGGGGCGCTTTTCCGTAGCCCGTGAAGTCGGCCCTACCCGTGGCCCCAAAAGAGCGCTCGTGTTTCTCCCATGACACTACTACCGATTTTTCCCTTGACTTTTATATGACCGCAATGTACCAAAGTGTAGCCCCTCTCTGAATGAGTCAATAGGCGAATTGCAATATTGGAAGGAAGGCTTTCCCCAGTCGTCGGCGCGACACCTTACATGCAGCGAGGATTGCCTTGGGATTCAAAGGGCCGGAGCGACAACGGGATGGGGCGCCAATTCAACCATCCAGGTAAGGGGTGAGTTAACCCAAATTTAAAACTCTCCGTGGCCGTGGAGTCAGAATTTGGACCGCGGCAAGAGTTTTGGCCTGGTGGGGCTTGGGTGAGGGACGTCAAGGAAGAATCTGACTGGTAGCAATTAAATGAACGGAATTGGGGCTTGCCGATGGCCGACTCGTCGCCTCAGTCATCGATTCTAAACACCGCTGGGGGTTTAACATGCTGGGACTCGATTTCGCAAGCAGGAAGAATTCCTATGACTACATCATTGTCGGGTCAGGGTATGGCGGCGCCATCTTCGCCGCCAGGCTGGCCTCAGCAGACCTCAAGCCCAAGCCTTCCATCTGCCTTTTGGAGCGTGGCCGCGAATGGCCGGTGGGAACTTTCCCCGACGAAACTGCTGGTGTTGTGGCTGCCCTGCGCGATGATATCAACCCCCTTGGGCTCTATGAGTTCCTGAACTACCAGGATATTTCCGTCATCAAGGGGTCCGGCCTGGGTGGGACCTCGCTGGTCAACGCCAACGTCGCCATCATTCCCGACCCCGAAGTATTCGAGGAGGCAAATTGGCCTCGAACCATCAAGCACGACGTTTTGCTGCCGTACTACCTGCGGGCGCGCCAAGTGCTCGCATCGAGCCCGCATCCCCACGCCATGGAACTGGCCAAAGTGCAGGCCATGGAACGTCGCGCGGTGGAATTCGGCGGTACCGCCTACCCGCTCAACATTAACGTCAATTTCACCATCGATGGTAAGAACCCTCATGGGGTTGACCAAAAGCCCTGTACGAACTGTGGCGACTGCATTACGGGCTGCAACGTGGGCGCGAAGAATACTCTTTACATGAACTATTTGCCCTTGGCTCGCAGCGCAGGGACAGAAATCTACACGCAAACCCAGGTTGATTGGGTGGAGAAACTCTCGGGCGGAGGTTGGCGGATTCACGGGACGCACTTCGCTAACGATCTGTCCAAGCAGTCATTTACTTTGGATGCGAAGAACGTCGTGCTTTCCGCCGGGGCCATTAACTCACCAGAAATCCTACTGCGATCGGAGATGCACGGGTTGTCCGTATCGCCGGTTTTGGGAACGGGCTTCAGCGGCAACGGAGATTTCTTCGGGCTGGCCTATGACGGAACCTACGTCGACAACGTGCTCGGGTACGGATTGAAGCCCCCGGTGGCCGGAGACTCCCTGCCGCCCGGCCCAACAATTGTCAGCGCCATTTCCTACAACGGCAACGTGCCGGTGGAGAACCGCTTCACCGTCGAAGACCTCTCTTTCCCCACCGCCTACGTTTTGGGAGCGAAGGGGGCCTTCGCCCTTCTGCATGGCGATGAGACGTACGCGGGGAATGAGGCTGCACAGCGCCAGCGCACTCTCAATGACTCCGACCTTCTGCACCCGTACCGGATTGACGGAGCATTAAATCACACCATGTTCTATTTAGTGATGGCTCACGACGACGCCCGCGGAACTATGGTGTTTGATTCCCACTGGTATGACCCTGACGGAAGCATGAAAATCCAGTGGGACGGCGCGGGACGGGAGATTATTTTCACGCGCATCAACGAGGAGCTGCGGCGGCACGCGCGCGCTCAGCAGGCCAACTTTATCTCCAACCCCCTTTGGAACATCTTCAAGACCCGGCACCTGGTCACTGCGCATCCGTTGGGTGGGTGTACGCTGGGAGAGGATTACCTCCACGGAGCCGCCGACGAGTTCGGTAGGGTATTTGCCGGAGACGGCAGTGTTCACGAAGGACTTTTTGTCTGCGATGGCTCCGTCATGCCTTCGGCGCTGAATGTAAATCCTTTACTGACCATTTCCGCGCTCACGGAGCGGGCCGTGGAAAGGAATATCCAGGCTCTGCAAGGGAATCCTTACCCCCAACCCAACAAGTCCGTGAGCCTGTCCACCATCGATCCGGTTCTGGTCTCAACTTACAGCGTGGGGCAGCTTGAGCCCCTCTTCCGGCGCTGCGCGTCGCTCGGCATCGACACCCTCATTAATCAGGGGGGGGCGCCGCAGATTGATGTGGCTTCACGCACGATTCGAAACGACCAATTCTGGAAGGGCTTCTTCCCCAAGGACAATATATTGAATGTCATGTCCTCGGTACTCTTCACGGGGTTTAAGAAAGAGTTCCACAAGGAGGGCGACAACTACACGGGGGTCACCAGCGACACCGACGACCACATCCATGCGCGAAACAGCCTGGAAGAAATCACGCTGGCAAAGCCTACCGGAACCCTCGAAGCGGGAAAATACATTCTGCTCAAATATCTGGACGCCCCCTGGACGGGATTTTACGACATTTTCAAGGTGATTAACCAGGACCTGCTGATCGGCCGCGTCTACCTGGGAGAATATCCGAATGGGATTCGCCAGATCACGTTTCCTATGACGCGGAAATACACCTTCGACCAGATGACGGTAAACGATCATCTGGCGCTCTACGCCTCCGGCGTTGTCCCCACCCCCCAAGACCTGCAAGGTGTGTGGAGGATGGACGTCATTTCGAACGCCAACCACGCGGGTGGGGTGGCGTACCTGAGCTTTGACGCCAAGCCCGACGGCCGCCTCGCCTGCCAATACCTCCTGATGGGTTTGATGGAAGGTCTGGTCTTGCCCACCTTCCTTCAGGACCATTTTCAGATGAACGACTTTACCCCTTTTCACGACGAGATTCGCAGGGTGGCGGCTGACTTTCTGGTGGGGAAATACATTACGGGCATCCCACCGGCCCTGGCGTCCGCGCTGGACAACTTATCGCTGGGAATCTTTCATGCCGACTCCGCCGGCAATTTCGGTTTCTATTACATGCTGACGCGGACCGATATGAAGGCCCTTCCCACGGAAGCTCTGCTCCGGCCGTTCCTGGATGTTTACCTGCCCGACGGCCTGAGCTTGACGTTTACCGAAGAAATGGTGGGCTGGTATTTCGAGGGGGGGACGACCCCGGTTCCGGGCCGGGCGGGAGATCTGACCATCGGCAGCAGAATCCCGGCAACCGGCACGCCTGCGGGTGGAGTGGCTTGCAAGTTTGATCTCCATATCACCGCTCGCGACATCAATGAGTTCATTGACGGTCCGGAACATGAAGCCCAAATGGAGGGCACAATCTCCTTTGGGGAGTTCCTGGGCCAACAGCAAGTGACCTACGTCGTCGATACACAAAACAGCCGGTTCAATTATCTGGAAGTCAATCCTGTGACCGGCGAAGGGATCATTCGCTATCACATCGTATTTTCATGGCCGAACGGCAGGCGCTTCTACCTCGAGGGAATAAAGTACATGCAGAAAGATAGCGGAGGCGGTATCCGCGGCATGCAGGAACTGCTCGAGGATTACACCACTCTTTACTGCCACATCTATGAAATCAAAGCGGGCCAACCTGACACTCAAGTGGGCCTCGGCTATCTGAAATTCCTGACCTTCGAGAACTTGGCTGCGGTGGGAAACATGGTGGGATTCCTGGCCTCGTTCCAGGTGACGGGCACGAAAGATCCCGTGATTCAAATGCAGGCCCGGATGCGCTTCATAGCTTTCACCGCTCAATTCGTCCAGCTTACCTACGACCCGTTGGCTCCGGATATTGGCAGCTTCGGCGACGACGTCCAGTTGGAGGTTCTGCGCGGGGCCGATACGCCCGATTATTTCAGCACCCAGCCCGAAGCGGATTTGCAGCAGATTCTTCTTAGTACCCCAACCCAACCGCTCGAATCACTTCTCAACACCGGGAAGGTCACGTTCGATTTTGAAAAGAAACGCATCTTCCGGGACTCCTTCTGGAAGGGTTCGTTCGCAGAAGATTCGCTTTTGGGATGGGAAGAGCGCGTCCGCGACAGTGTACTCGGGGACAAGGGCGTTCCAGCGGGCCAAATCTTCGCCGGCGGAAGTTTCTGGAAACGCTTTGACAAAGTCCAGGATGGAGTCGCCACCGGCTTGGTGGTGAACTATGAAATCCACCAACTTCCGGGCGATCCCCAGGTGCGCGAGGTCGTCTACCCGGATAACAATCGCGGGTATTTTAAGCAGGGCGACAATGTGCTCCTGCTCCATTACCTGAACGATCCCTACAAGCAGGTGTATGACACCATCAAGGTGATCGACGCTCGAAACGCGATTGGAGTAATGCACCTGGGGGACTTTCCCAATGGCCTGGAGTTTGCCACTTTCGTCATGGCCAGAAACAACTATCCTTTCGAAAACATGTCGGTGGAGGACCATCAACTGCTCTTTACCGACCCTCACACCCAAGTGCCCACCGCCGCCCAATTGCCGGGGCAATGGGCCGGCAACCTGATTTTTGTTGAGCACCCCAATAGCACCATACTCAATCAGCTCAATCCCGTCGTCTTCCAATTGGCTTTTTCCACCCAGGGAACCCAGTTGCAGGCCCACTATAAGTTCGGCCTGATCAGCACCGGGGCCCAGGTGGAGATGACTTCTGAATTCGTCCGGCTGAGCGATTTCACCGCCTTCCAGGGCGAAATCCGCATGATTGATAGCGATACCCTAATCGGCAAGTGGGTGGCGACAGACCTTTCCTCCCTGGCCGATCAGTTGCGTAACTTTGTGGAGCCCGGCTCGAACCAGATGACGTTCTATTACATCCTGACGCGGGTGAAAACCTAGTGGGCGCGCACTGTTTCGAATGCGGTCGCCCGGTGCACGTGGGGATGAGTCGTATTTGATTTTCTTCCCTCGCCCCTTTGGGGGAGAGGGGGGACCGCAAGGCGGTGGGTGAGGGGGTCGCCTCACGATGCGTCGCTTACTAATCAGCGCCTCCAAGGATGCAGTTGACAAGATAAAGCGGGATAAAGCGAGACTGGAGTGCTGGAACGAGTCGGTCTTCCGGTTGATGTACTCGCAGTCTGTCGCAAAGCGCGACCCGAATATTACGCACTTCTGCGAGTGCAGCAGGATCGATTTGGTGCTTCACCGGGGGAGCCAACGGGCATTCGTGGAGTTCAAATTCTACATTCACCGCATAAAGTACGACCCGTTATCCAGGGAGAAACGCGGCATAAAGGGTGGCCCTGGCAAAAAGAACTTTGGGGAGTTTAAGCGCTGCGTGCAAACCCTCAAGCGGCGTGAGGCTCCTGGAGCTGTAAAGCTGGTGGCGCTATTCTATTCCGATCCAGCCGGTTCGACAGCAAAGCGAAGATACGATGACGACTATGGCGACCACCGCAAGCTCCAAAATAAATTAAATATACCGCTTCGGTTGCGGGCGAAACTTGGGTCATTTCTGTCCAACGGCTCCGATTGCAATGCAAGACTCTATGAGGTTGCGTAAAGTGCACGCTTTTGTTTGATTTTTCTTCCGATGAGTGGCGCAGCCATCAAAGCTCTTGTTTGCGCTACTTCGCGAAAAGGCGTGGTGGGTTGTGCCGGACGTGAAACCCCCTCACCCACCGCCTTGCGGTCCCCCCTCTCCCCCAAGGCGGGAGAGGGCTAATTTCATTATGAAGGAGGATATTTCATGGCAACGCTGACTGTCACCAATTGGTTCGGGGATGTCGTCTCGCATCCGCAAGTTGTGGTGGAAGCAAGTTCGAAGGAGGAGATCATCGCCATCTTGAAAGATCCCGTCAAGTACCCCTCCCCGGTTCGAGCCGTCGGCTCCAACCATTCCACTCCTCCCTGCGGAGCGGCGGACGGCGGGACCCTTATCAAGATGACGAACATGAACAATATCGTGAACATTTCGGATCAAACCGTTACGGCGCAGGCGGGGGCGATTTTGGTCGATGTCGCGCATGAACTGGAAAAGCGCCAAATGCAGTTTTACGTCAATACCGAGATTGGCAGTCTTTCCATGGGGAGCGCTGCCTGTGCGGGAACCAAGGACGGCTCTTTCTTTGGGGAATATGGCCAAGTGGGCTCGTATCTTACCGAGGTCGAGATGATTCTCCCTTCCGGTGAAATTCTGGAGGTGGACGAGAGCCAGCCGGAGTTGCTGCAACAGATTCGATCCAGTTATGGATTGTTCGGGATCGTGACCGCCGCCACCTTCCGCATCCGCCCCATCCTGCCCATGGCGGTTCACCATGAAACTTTCAAAATCCCTGATTTCCTTCAGAAGCTGCCGGAACTTTGGGCTCGCAACGAGTCCATGATGTATTACCTGTTCCCTTTCGACGACCTGATCACGGTGGAGTTCCGAAAGTACAATCCCGGCGCGTCAGGCAGCCCCAATCGCATCATCTGGCCGCTCCGCAACTACATGTGGGCAACCGCGGGGCCGAAGTTTTGCTATCAGGTCGATGGGGAAATCGCGGACAAGACCATCCGCTACGGGGTGATCGACAGTTTCTGCGCGCTGTGGCGTTTCAAGCTCGAAAACATCGTGGACAGCGACAACACCGTTGCCACTGACCAGATCATTCGCTATCCCAAGGTATCAGACGACAGTCGGTACACGTTCAGCCTGTGGGCATTTCCTGAGGAACAGTACGCCACAGTGCTGCCGGCATATGTGCAATTCTGCAAGGACTACTATCAGCAGAAAGGTTATCGCACCAATATGCTCAACGTCGGGTATCGCATTTCCAAGGATCAGCAATCCCTGTTGTCGTATTCCTACGACGGCAACGTGATGACCGTGGACCCGGTTTCCACCGCCAATCCCGGTTGGGAGGACTTCCTGGACGCCTACAACGTTTTCTGCGCCGCCCGAGGTGGAAAAGCGCTGCTGAACCAAACTGCCCGGCTTAAACGATCGCAAGTACAAAATAGCTTGGGCGATCGATTGAAGAAGTTTGCCGCAGTAAGGAAGACGTACGATCCCGGCAACCGGCTGCTGAATAGCTATTTCCAGGATTTGCTGACGTATTGAGGATGCCGTGCGCCTATGGGGTTGGCACGGTTAAGGAAAGGTAGCGTGGACCGGTTTTTCAGGGCCGCGGTCTTTCCTTGTCCATGGGGACGCATCCCCGTCCATCCACCGACCCCTGAACCTCGTGAGAGCTTTGGTTTAGTCGTGATTGGAATCCACGGAAACGATAGGCCCCGATGATTCACTAATCCGGAAAGGGCTGAATTATTCGGCCCGTGATTGACGCGTAGGGGCGGTTCGCGAACCGCTCCTATTCTCTGGTGCGTAGGTTTCACCTACGGCTAACGATGTTGTTCCCCCGCGGTGAACTTCGTGGCGGCGGTTTTCAGCTCGATGGACGCGAACTCGCATACTGGCGTAAACCATGGATACCCGACGATCAGCGCCGCTCCTCTTCACGTTGGTCGGCGCACTCGCACTGCTCTACCCGATAACCACGGTGACTCGCACGCCCGGGCAGAGTGCCGCAACGGCAACAAAGACGCCCACAAGCAGGCCTGAGTCACCGGAGGGTAAGCCTGCCAGTCTAGAATTCCCCACTGCCAATGACCTCGTCTCCGAATTTCTCTTCAGCCACACGGGGGATCAGGCGGATTCATTAGACCGCCAGTGCGAGGCAGATTATAGTATCGATTTTCTCATTGCTACGGTGCCCGATCCTGTCAGCTCCCGCTTACCCCGCTCCTTTGACAGCTTTGTCGAGTCCGTGGAAAGCGCTGCGGAGGCGTCAGGTTACACGCCCGATCGTTTTGCATTGCCGTGGTTCGAGAAGGGGAAAGGAGCCCAGGACAATGTCCCCTGGTGGCAGGAAACACTCTATGAGTCGGTGCCCGGCCTGATTCTGTTCCGTGACCCGCAAAACCACAAGCTCCTGCTCGTCTTTCTGGTGGGGGAAACTCCGACCACGGGCATTTACAAAAAGGCCATGTTCTCCGCGCTCGAGCAGATGGCACAGTTCTACCCTTGGGATCCTAGACACTCCAAGCTGCCACCACGCTTTCCCCAAGTGGAGAGATCGGGACCGATGGATACCTTGCGCGTCATGGGACCGGCTTTCTCGGGTTCGGCCGTGTCATTACGCTTTGTCCTGGACCAGTGGAGAGAGTTCCGCAACGATATCGCCAGCGTGCAATTTCAAATCATTTCCGGGACGGCCACCGCCATCGATGCCAATAGGCTTGCGCAAGCTGCCCGGGGTAAGGCGCGCTTTCAGGCCACCGTGCCACCTGATAATGAAACGCTCCAAGCTATTGCTTGCTACATTGACGGCCTCGGCTATCACAAAATTGCGATACTGACCGAGGGCAACACCGCGTATGGGCAGAACTTTACGAATCAAAGTGCTCCGGGGAAAGTAGCAAAGGGTCGAAACCGCGGGGGCTGCGAGAATGGGCGAAGCGCTCCGGAGATACTGAGCTTGCCCTTCCCCATGCACATCTCGCGCTTGCGCGCCGCAGCCGGCAAGGCGACACCCCAGCAGGGGCAAGCAGGGACTGGAACCGGAAGCAGCAACCCGGCGTCAGGCCCCCTGGCGCAAGAAAGCGCCGCTGAGCCGCGCGAGGTCCTTCCCTCCTTTTCGGATTTGAGTGTTCAGTCGGCGGAATTGACGCTCGCAAATCTTCTCTCTACCATCGCCCGCGAGCAGTACAACTACGTCGGAATTGTTGCCACCGATGTGCGCGACGTGACTTTCCTGGCGCGTGAAGTGCGGGAGCATTGCCCTGCCACCGTCCTCTTCACGCTCAACTCCGACCTTCTCTACGCCTACCCGGATGTCAATAGCGCCACCCGCGGCATGATTATCATTACGCCTTATCCGCTCTTCAATCTCGAGCAGCTTTGGACCTATGCCTACGGTGGGGGAAAATCGCGTCTCCAGTTCTCGAATCAGGCCGCGGAGGGCGTCTACAACGCGACTTTGGCTCTCCTTGGTCAAGATGGAAAGTTGGTGGATTATGGAAGGCCCTTGGCGGGGCTCGCAAGTGCCCAGGGCCCTTTACAAACCAAGCCGTCTCTCTGGGTCACGGCCGTCGGAAACAGAGAAACCCTCCCGGTCAGGTTATTGGAGTGGGAGGACGACAGCAATTATACGTATTCACCTGGTTCGTCGACTTTGGTAATGACACCTTTGGGAAAGCCCCGCGAAGGCGTTGTGCCAAAGCCCGCAGCCGGCAACCTTCCGGAGGAAAAGAAGCCTTTGGGGAAGCCCAGCGTGGGCCGCGGAATCTATGCGGAGAATTCCGTCGTTGCGGTCATCATCCTCAGCATCTTTCTCTCCGCCTTTTCACTTCTGATCGTCAGCCAGTATTGGCGGCCCGAGAAGAGAGGGGCGGGCCGGATTTCCGCCCTCTTGGGAGATGCCGCCTCTCCGGCGTATTGGTCTGAATGCCGTCTGTTTCTGCTCTGTGGCAACGTGAGCTTGCTGGCATTTTATGTTGTTGCCGTGGCGGACTTTTGTCTTCCCTTCATGACGGGAAGAGCATTGCACAGCGGCATTCGAACCACGGCGACTTCTATCGTCGGGGTCGTCATCGCGATAATAACTGTTCTCTTATTGCTCCTGGCAACCCATACGCTCGTATCTGCCTTTCGCCATGCCCCTTCCGACCAGCGCGGTTCGGCTCCCGAGGTGGTTTTCTTCGCGCTTTTCGGCTGCGGATTGGTCTTCATTCTCGCTGGGCTCTTGGCGGTTACGTGGGTTTTAAATGTCCAGGTATCTCCGGCCAGCGGGCTCTTTAATCATCTCCGCTCATTTGACCTGCGCGGCGGTCTTTCACCCCTCCTGCCGCTTTTCTGTGTGGCGTTGGGGGCGTGCCTCTGGGCGTTGTGTTCCTACCGCCGGCTGCGACTGATCGACGTCCTGCGCGCCACGGGGACGGCCGAGAGACCGCATTCCTGGCTGAGTTTCGTGTCCCTCGACGTGCGCTCGTTCAGCGGGGTCCGCGAAATCGAGAACAGTGTGAAACACATATTGGAGAGCTCCTCCGTAATCTCGCTGCGGGGATACTCATTGCTGCTGACTATTTGTCTGCTGGTGGGACACTATTTCTTTGATCGGCGATTGGTTCGGGCGCTCGAACCGCGGCCTTATTACTGGGTATTCGAGGCGGCATTCATCATTGTCTATTGGGCCCTACTCATGGAATTTCTCCGCCTGGTTTTTGCCTGGCGAAGCCTGCACTTGCTTCTGCAACGGCTTTCCTGGCATCCGCTGCTGGCCGCCTTTAAGCGCTATCGAGAGTTGCACCCGAATCTCGCAAAAATGAATCTCACCCATCCGCCCTCGTTCTTTGCCGCACTGGAGTCCTCGGTGGACCAGTCGGGCCGCCTGCTGCGCACGGCCAGAACTCTGGCGCAGTCGCCTGATATCGACGAGGGCCTGCGCGAATCATTGCGCCACTCGATTCCGGAATGGGAAGCCCAGTTCCAAGGCGCCGCATCACAGGTTTGTGAGGCTCTGCGATTGCAATGGACGGACGATTCCCGTACCGAACCGCTTTCACCCGCGGAGATGGTGCGCAAGAAGCGCGCCAGCCGCCTCGAAGGCAATTGGCGGCAATCCCTCAAGTCCCGTTGCCACGCCCACCACGCCCTCTTCCGGCTCTTGCAATCACTGGGAAAATCGATGGAAGGGTACTGGTCTCCCCCCCACGCGGAATGCGCCCCTCCGGCTCCAGCGCCGGGGGCCAAAGAGTTCTTCGATCAAGTTGAGGAATTCATCGTCAGCCGCCTGGTCAATTTCCTGGCCATCGTGTTTCCTTCACTTCAAAATCTTGGGATCTTTGTTCTCGCCGGACTTTTGCTTATGCTGCTGGCCGTCACTTCTTATCCGTTTCAGCCGAGAAACGAATTTCTTTTCTTCAATTGGGTGGTTATCTTGTCCTTCATAGGGACAGTGTTTTGGATTTTTATACAGATGGATCGGGACACCGTATTGAGCTTGCTCAACGACACCAAGCCCGGCCAAATCAATTTCAGCCGTGAGCTGGTGCTTAGAACACTCCTTTACGTCGCCGTCCCGCTTCTGGCTTTGCTCGGTGCACAGTTTCCCGAAAGCTTGCAGCAGATTCTTTCAGTCTTCACCACCGCCGCGGGAAGTCCTTGAAACGCCGTGCCGGTTCCCCCATGAAGGAAGAACCTAGCGCGGACTTCTCGCCGCGCATGGACACCCTTAATGATTGCCGGAAGGTCGGGGCTTTACAGGCTGCGGAAAAAGCCACTGGTGCTGTCGCGATCATCGCCACCCCTGTTCAGAACCACCCCGGCGCTCGATGCGCCACCCCTTTTCATCTGAGGAGGGGAGCATTTTAGGCAACTCCCCTCCTGATTCAGGAGGGGTGGCGCGTCGAGCGCCGGGGTGGTGATCCGCGCCGGGACGTTTTTCCGCAGCCTGTAAAACCCCGCCCCTGTAGACCCGTGGTTAGAAATCCAGGTTAGCGGCTGCCATGGGGCGGCGCCCCAACCCCGCCGAAATCTATGGAAAGGCCGGATAATGCCGAATACAATCATCTGTTTTGCAGGTTTAAATGAGGATACTGACATCCAGCGCATCACCCAAAGCCATAATCTGGGTTGTCCTATTCCTTCCGGCAGCCCTGGGCTTGGCGCTGCCTGGTCCGCAAAAACTGGATCGCGAGAAAGCCCTTAGCCAGGTGCGGGTTGATGTTAAGGCACATCGCCTGGACGACGCGCTGCGCCTCGTGAGGCAGCTTGTGAGCCAGGACCCGCACGATTTCGAGGCGCGGAATTGGGTCGCGCGGCTGCAGAGCTGGAAAGGCAATTTTAAGGAGGCGGAGCAACTTTACCGGCGTGTCCTCGCCGACCATCCCGGTGATGTGGAAGCCGAAATCGGCCTTGCCGATGTGCTCGGGTGGCAGAAACGCTACCCTGCCGCAATTGAAATCCTGAAGAGCTTGGAGAGCCGGGATCCCAACAATCTGGAAATCCTCAGCCGCCTCGGCCGACTGTACTTCTGGCAGCATGACAGGCTCGATGCCCGGCATTATTTCCACCGGGTGTTGCAAATCGATCCTGGCAACAAGGAAGCTCGCAGCGCGATCAGAGACATGGAAGGACAAACCCCATTCCACTTGGAATCAGGCTACCTCTTCGAGGGATATAACTTCGTCTCCAATACGAATGGGACGCAGACGCAACTTGTGTACAAGGACTATGATCGCAAAACGCTGCTCGCCGGGTTCCAATTTCAGAACAAGTTCGGCCAAAATGATAGTCTGTTTACCCTGGGCGGAACCTACCGGGTGTTGAAACGGTCTTATCTCCGAGGTGAATTCACCGCAGCGCCCAAGAGCCAGACGGTGGTTCCCAATCAGGATTACTCGGGGGAAGTGACCCAAGGCCTCGCGCATGGAGTTGCCATGGGGGGAGGATTTCGCTACCTGATTTTTTCCGCAGGCAAGGTCCAAATACCCACGGCCCAGATGGATTGGGATATAAAGCCCAAGTTACATTATTATCTCCGCTACACTCCTGCCGGGACGCAGTTCAATGGAATACCCGGAAGAGTTTGGAACCAGGGAGGGTGGACCAAGCTCGTTTGGGACACCAACCGCTTCTTCAGTCCTTATGCCATGGTTGCGATGGGTGCAGAGAGCTTTGCCCTTCCTTCATCCGAGCAATTAGGCCTCTTCCACGCCCACACCTATGGGGGAGGTGCGGAAGTTCGCTTTTCAGTAAAGCAAGGACTGCACTTGGGATATTTTTACCAGCAGCGGTCGCGAGGTCAGGTAGAAGACTGGCTTGGTATTTCATATTACGTTAATTTTTGAAACGCCTTTGCGGCGCAGGGTGCCAATCCTGCGATGCCGCGGAGTGCGCGGCGATAATCCAGCAAAGCGCTACGTGTTGTGCTAGCATCAGCGCCAGCTTCAATCGGGGGTTCCAGATAGAACTGTCATCGGGCAGTATCTCCAGACAAGCTGACAATCGAATCGAGGAGGCGCAGCCATGAGACGGGTATGGGGATTGACCCTTCTGGTAGGGGCCGGCGTGGGGCTCTTTCTTGGGCCGCAACGGGTTCTCGCGCAGGCTTGCAAGGATGAGGCATCCATGGTGGAGGGGTCCAAGCAGGCCTTGGTGGAACTCACCGAGACCGTGAAGAAGGAAAGCCTTCCGGATTTTGAACGTAATAACCATCAGAAGAGCGCCGTGAACAAGCTCACTTTACACACCAGCATGTTGGGGGAACTGGTGAGCTGCCTCGCCAAGGCCGCGCAAGACACCGCTGCGCCCAAAGCCGATGTCGAGGCGGCGAGAGCCCAGCACGATGCCGTTGCCAAGTTGCAGGAAAAGCTCCAGCAGGCACGAAACGCCATCAAAGACGCGCAAGCGTCAAAGGACGCGAAATCTCTTGTCGAGAAACTTGACTTGACGTCATGAAGACCGATGGCTCCGCCGCCTGGCACGGCGCGCGGTCACGAAGAACTATTGCCCGACCGCAAAGGTCAATGGGTCAAGACGCCGCGCTAGACAGAGATAGATAACATGTAGCGGCGCTCGATGAGCACCGAACCGCGGCCGTCGACCGCAGCCACAGACCACCGCGCACCCCCCCCCATCCGGACAACCACCCCTGTGCCCATGGCGCCCCCCCTCCGGAATCAGGAGGGGAGCTACTAAAGAACTCCCCTCCTCATCTGAGGAGGGGTGGCGCTGACAAGCGATAAAGGGATGCTGCTCTAAATGACCGCGCCGGCGAGTTTCGCCGCAGCCTGTAAGGTCCCGCCCTTCTATAACCATAAATAATCGTGCTTCTTAATGCCAAGGCACTCGGAAGGCAAAGACTTCCGTAGATGTCAAGAATTGGGACACTTTGTCTACCCCGGAATTTCTCCCTCCTAACATTAAAAAATATTCATGTCGTTTAGAGCACCCGCCGATAACACATATGAACGTCGAAAGCGGCCGGAGCAAGTGACGTAGTTGAAAGCGGCACGGCCAAACGGTGGGAGAATAAAATGAGCGCCCTGCACCAAATGGTTCCAATGTTCTTCGCGATTCAATTCGTCATGGTTCTGGCCGCACTGGTCGCCGCGATGCTGTTCGCCACCCCGGAATTCTCACTTCCCGCCAAGAGGTCTTCTCGGCGCGTGATGGCGCGGCCCATAGCGGGCCCGCGCGCATAATCCACAATTCAATCCCAGCATGGAAAGCTCCTTTGCGAAAGGGATGTGCTGCAAGCAGCTTTTCCATGATTTCGCCAAGGCCGTCGCGTGAGAGGCTACATGTGGCTGGGTGGTGCGGATATGCTCTGGCGGGTTTTGATCGAATGGTCGACTTCAGCTACCGCGTAGCGGTTTGGTCCAAGGCAGTTAACGGAGATCTCTCCCTTAGCCGCTGGAATCGGCATGGTCCAAAGTGTCAGACTGATCTGTAATGCGCCGCTGCCGACGCTCGGACAGCGCAACAACCGGCGGCCCGCTCAGTATTCGCGCGTGGTCACGATGCCCGGCTGCGGCACAGGATATCTTCCGTTGGCGTCAGCAATCAACGGAGCCGGTGAATCCATGGTGAACTTGTCCACGCCCGGCGCCATTTCGTCCTCGCAGTTCAGCATCTGGTCAAACGTGATTTCCCGGCCGGTGTGGGCGGCCATGCGGCCCATGCTCGAGACGAGGCTGGCTTCCACCCCGCGTTTAACCTCGTTGTAGGGCTTGTCGTCTCGCACCGCATCCACCAAGTCGTTCCATTCGTTTTGATAAGGGTCCTTCTCCTCAGGGTCCACCTTGGATTCCCAAATCGTGTCTGCGGTCGTCATCTGACCCCGAAGTAGGCTGGAGGGTTGCCCACAATCACCGTGCTTGGAAGCGATCCCCATTCCTTTGGTGCCGTGCAGGTAGCTGGCATAGATCTCCTCGCATCCCGCTATCGTCCGCCCGTCGAAAAAAAACTTCGTGCCATCGGCATACGTATATTCCACCGAATACGTATCGAAGTTCTGATCGACATACGTGACTCCCTCGGGACTCTGGCGGTAATGGCGGCCCCCCAGTGCCTGCGCCTTGACCGGCCACTCGTTTTTCATCCATCCGAGATGATCGACGATGTGGATATAAAAGTCGTTGTAGCAGCCGCCGCTAGCCCAGATGAAGCTGTGGAATCGCTGTACCTGGTAGAGGAGATCGCTGATCCCGGCAGGTTTGGGAAGCGAGGAGAAATATCCGCCGGGCCCATGCATGCGGTAGCCCCTTTGGAGGATGATCTGGCCGATCTCGCCGTCATGGACGCGATGGGCCAGTTCCTGGAGCGCCCGGCTGTGACGCGACATCAATCCCACCCCTACCTTGAGGTTCTTGGCGGAGGCGTCTTGCGCAAGGCTGAACATGCGTTTGCTGGTGGGGCCATCGACCGTGACCGGCTTCTCCATGAAGACATTAAGGCCCTTCTCGATGGCGTAGGTGAAATGCACCCAGCGAAACGCCGGTGGCGTGGCGAAAATGGCGATATCACCCGGCTTCAAACAATCCATCGCTTTCTTATAGGCGTCGAAGCCGATAAACTGGCGATCCGGCGGAACGTCCACCTGGCTTGCGAACTTCTGCTGCAGATTGTTCAGGTCTTTATCGAGCCGCGCCGGGAACACGTCTGCCATGGCGACCAGCTTGATAGGACCGCGCTTGACGGAGAGCGCGTTGGCCGCTGCCCCGCCGCCTCGTCCGCCGCAGCCGATCAGGGCTACCTGGATCAGGTCGGTGCCAGCAGCGTGGACGGGGGGAATGGCCATGTTGGCCAAAGCCGAAGCCGCAGCCAATTTACCGGCGGTGGCAAAGAATTTACGACGGGTAGTCGAGGTTGGAATGGAAAAGTTCATGGCAGTGCACCCCCTCCGCAACGTATCGTTGCCTTTTCGCTGGCGGCCGGAAGAAATCCCGGCGCGTGGTACACAATTCTAGCGTGAGTTCCCTCGCCGTCAAGAATAATCTTACCCAACCGCGGAGCCGGCCCCAGCTTGGCGATTCACGTCATCTCATAGCTCTAGTACCGCAGGGCTCCGCTCGCCCCGCGCCCGCCCACCCTTCCCCCTCTAAGAACAACCTTCCCCCATCCATCACGACCCTTCGGGCCGCCTGGGAGCTTCCACAACTATATCCTTAACAACAGTTGCCTTATATGCTAATAATACGGTTGGGGAGAGAATCATGGCGGCAAACAAGAAAGCAACAATTGTAGCGAGCCACCTCACCATTGGATACTGGATGCGGCTTGTTTCCAACCATGTCTCTTACGCATTCGCGCGGAGGTTAGAAGCCAGCGGCGTTACGGTGGCCGAGTGGGTCATATTGCGGGAAATGTACGATGGCGACAATGCCACTTCGCCGAGCGTCGTTGCGGAGCTAACCGGCCTTAGCCGAGGTGCGGTTTCGAAGCTCATGAGCAGGCTTCTGCAAAAGGGCTTGGTCACTCGTAAGGAGTCCACCCGTGATCGCCGTTATCAAGACATCGAACTCACTCAAGCTGCCATCTCGATTGTTCCAAAACTGGCAAAGTTGGCAGACGAGAATGATGAACAGTTTTTCGGTGTCCTTTCAAAATTCGAGCGAAAGATTCTGACCGAGATACTGATGAAAACAGCGGCTCTCCATAAGCACACTCAAATGCCTATCGAATAAGAGGAGAAGCAAATCACCGAGCTCGTTTAGGACTGGAGCAGCCCACAAGGGTCAGAATTTCTGATGCTACGAATCGTCAGTGCACAGACGGAGGCGCCCGCCGACTAGCAACCCAGTTCCGCAGGTTTTCCAAGCCCTCACGCTTGGGAAGGCGTGAGTAGCTGCAAATGAAGCCAAAAAGAGACTGAACAATACAAAGGAGAAACGAAATGTCAACTGTTCTGCCAACGATCCCACCGGACAACCCCAAACGCAATCTCACCCTGGCGCAACCCGACAACCTCCCTCACATCGGTCTGGTCGGCGATACCTACACCATCACCGTGACCGGCGAGCAGACCGATGGACGCTTCTGCGTAATTGATATGTGCATCCCGCCAGGTGGCGGGCCGCCACCGCACCGGCATGACTTTGAGGAGACCTTTATTCTGCTCGAAGGTGAGATGGAAGCAACCTTCCGCGGCAAGAAGTCGATCGTGCGCGCTGGCGACACGCTGAACATTCCTGCCAACGCTCCCCATCAGTTTCACAACACTTCCACCAGGCCGGTACGCATGCTCTGTATCTGCTCTCCGGCGGGACAGGAGAAATTCTTCCTGGAGGTTGGGGTGCCGGTCGCCACGCGTACGACACCCCCGCCGAAGCTAGACGAAAAAGACCAGGGCGCATTTATCGAGAAAGTTAAAGCGCTCGCACCCAAGTACCGCACTGAATTATTAAGGGAAGCGTAGCTGGTGCAGTGTCCATCGGGAGCTACTGTTGGCAAGACGGTCTTTACGCTGCGTGCAACCTGAAATGCAGGCGGGAGGCGTCCCAGGAGCGGATGATGCCGCCAGCCGACTAGCGGTACCAGGTATGGGCCGCGGTCGACGCCCTGCTGAGGGCCTTTCAGAAAGTGGGAGGCTTGCTCGAAGCTCGACTCAGAATCTCCGGCAGACCCGGGTTGGGTATTGCGCTGGACGAGGAAATCGCTTACATATTTGCGCGACCCCCATTTCATCCCACCGTGCCTCCTATCCCGGTAATTTTCCAACGCCATTGGATTTTGGCGACGCAGAGGCGCGGAGCTTATCGACTTTGATTATTCCCATGCCCTCCTGGATGACGAGCAAGCAATTGACCTCAATGCCGGAAAAGGATTCCTCTCCACCGGAAGGCCAACGGATGGCGATCAGATCAACCTTGCCAGCCCGGCCTAGACCAAAATGCAGTCTAAAATCGTTCTGCGAGATGTAGCTGCCGCCACTCATAACCTCGTCGATTTGCGAGTGGCTTCCGGTTTGAACCTTGACCCTGGCGCCAATGGCAGTGCGGTTGGACTTGGTGCCGACGCACTTTATTTTGATCCAGTTGTCCCCTGTCTGGCAGTCGTTGCGCAGCAGCGACGGCGCCTGATTCATGTTATTCACGAGGATATCCACATCGCCGTCGTTATCGAAGTCGCCGAAGGCGCAGCCGCGACTCGTGCGCGGCGCAGTAATCCCAGGACCCGCCCGGGCGGAGACGTCCTCAAAGTGGGCCTTCCCGAGGTTCCGGTAAAGGACCTTAGCTTCCTCGAAGTTTATGGCTAACTTCCGGCCACTGATCTCGGGGAATACGTGTCCGGTGGAAACGAAAATGTCGCGCCAGCCGTCATTGTCGAAATCGCAGAGGCCCGCGCCCCAACCCACAGTTTTGGTGATGGCCCCGAGGCCCGCCTGGAAGACCGCATCGTAAAACGTGCCATCCCCGTTGTTGTGATAAACGCTCATGCTTTCGTCGGAGAAGTTCGGTTTGACAATATCGAGCCAGCCGTCGCAGTCATAATCCCCGACCGCGATCCCCATCCCCCCCTGGAGTTTGCCGTCTTCACTCAGAGCGCAGCCCGCGGCCAGGCCGATTTCGCTGAAAGTGCCATCGTGGTTGTTGTGGTAAAGGAGGCTTGGACCCTCGTCGCACGAAACGTAGATGTCCGGCCAGCCATCGTTATCGAAATCGGCCGCAACCGCCGACATGCCGTAAGAACCAACGGGCACCCAGTGATCGTTGACCGAGGTTGGGTCCAAAGGACCGCGCGGATTCGTGACTCCCGCTCCTTCCGAAACATCTTCAAACGTTCCATCGCCGCGGTTGTGGTAAAGGATGTTGGTCCCGCCACCCAGTCCCTGCGGCCCGCAGGCGACCGGGATGTCATAAAATGTGCAGAATTTATTGGCGCCCGGCGGAGGCATGAAATCCAGGTCGAAGTTGACATAGTCGGCGACAAAGATATCCAAATTCCCATCCCGATCATAATCAAGAAAGCAACAGCCGGTATTCCACCTCGGATGGGGACCCTTCTGAACGAGTCCAGCCTTCTCGGTTACATCAGTGAACGTTCCATCCCCATTATTATGATAGAGCACATTCTGTCCCCAATAGGTAACGAAGAGATCGTCAAATCCATCATTGTCGTAATCCCCGATGCAGCAACCCTGTCCCCATCCGGTGTGGACCAGCCCGGCTTTGGCGGTCACGTCGGTAAACGTCCCGTCGCGGTTGTTATGAAAAAGAAAGTTTGAGGGAGGAGGGCCAGGTGGCAGAAACTCAAATCTTGTCCCATTAACCATAAAGATATCCACCCACCCGTCGTGGTCGAAGTCGAAAAAGGCCACGCCGCAACCCATCTCGTCCATCAGGTAGCGTTTGGTGCGAACGCCTCCGTAGACATTGAGGGCATTGCCGAGGCCGGCCTCCCCCGCCACGTCAACAAAGGAGAAGCCCAAAGGGCTGTGGGAGTAGACGGGGCGGCTCCTTGGGGGACTCGATGAACGGCTGGCGGGAGCCGGTGGCAAGGATTGGGGAGGGGAAAGGCCAAGCAATTGCCCTGCCTGGGTTGTCCCGCATGATGCGGCAAGCAGACGCAACAGATCCCGACGCGAGAGCCGCGCCGGTCTGCGAATTAAGGGTCTGTGACTCCCTGCCATCGAAACCACCCAGTGCAATCAGGCGCGTGCTCGCGCGGGGTAAAGCTGCTCATCCCTAATGATTTTGCCAGTCATGGGTGTGTTTCACAACCGCATTCAAGTTGTCTTGCGCCGCCAAAAACTGCGGATCGATCTTCAAGGCTTTTCGGAAGACAAAAACCGCCTGGCCGTAATCACCTTTGGCCGCTAAGGCGAGGCCCAAGTCATTATACGCCTCGGCGCAGAGAGGCCGTAAACGGACGGCATTTTGGAATCGGGCGATGGCCTCTTGCCAATCCTGCTTCTGGTACTGGGCCTTGCCAAGATGGAATTCAGCTTCGTAATCATTGGGGTGCAGTTGCAGGGCTTGGCGAAACTCGGCGATGGCCTCTTCCGTGTTTCCCTGGTTCAACAACGCCTCTGCCAGCCGCTCATGCGCCTTGGCCCAGGAAGGCTCAAGCCTCACCGCATCCTGGAATTCCGCTCCGGCTCCGGGCCCAGCGCCTTTTTCTAATGCCAAGTCGCCCCTATTGATTGCGGCATTGGCGGCCGCTTTCTGCTCCTGCTCGGCGTTTAGTTTCGTAGCAAGACCCAACTCCGAAGCAGCCTCTTCGTGTTTGCCCATGTTATCCAAGGCCATACCCAAATCGTGATGAGCGCTGCCCGAATTGGGATCAAGGCTTACGCCTTTGCGCAAATGGACGATGGCTTCAGGGTAGGATTGGTTTTTGATCAAGACACTTCCCAGGGTCGTTTGTGCCGCAGCGGAGTGGGGATCAGCATCAATGGCTTTTCGTAATTCTTCGGTTTCCTTTTCCATCTCCCCAATTTTTCCGAACGCGATCGCCAAGTCGTAATGCGCCTTTCCCAAGTTAGGTTGAAGTTTGATCGCGGTCTGAAGTTCCTGAATGGCCTGCTCGGTGTTGCTCTCGAGTAAGGCCGTCCCCAGATTAGCGTGGCCTTCGGCATAGTCTGGCTCGTAATGAACTGCCTCTCGAAACTCGGCAATGGCTTCGTCGCCTTTGCCGAGTTGAGTGAGGAGCAGACCCAGGCCATTATGAGCCTCATAGAAGTCTGGGGCCTCACGAAGGCACTCATTGAATTCGGCGATGATCTCGTTCGGTCGTGCGCCGTTTCTGGCTAAAAGCTCCCCGATAACAAAATGAGCCTCGGGAAAGTCCGTCTTCCCGCCCAGCGCATGCCGGGTTTCGTCGATGGCCTCATAGAGGTCCGCCGCGCCGACAACCTCCTGTGAATCGAGATCGAGTCCCTGCTGAAACTGGACGAGTGCCGGAGAAATCCGGCCAGTCTTGAGCAGGACGACGCCCTGGGAGATAAAGGCTGGAAGGTAATTGTGGTTAAGGCTAATTGCGCAGGCTAAGTTGTCAAAAGCCTCGAGGTCGTCCCCCTGCTCTTTCCGGACAATCCCGAGGAATGCGTAGGCCTCCATATCGCCGGGGTCTAACTTGACAGCCTTCTGAAGTTCGGCGGGTGCTTGGGCCTTTTGGCCTGAATACCAAAGCGCGACACCCAAGTTATAGTGCGCATGGGCGGATTGGGGATTCAATTCAAGCGCCTTATGCAGCGCCTCGATTGCCCCTGGAAGATTGCCACCCCGGCCCAGGGCGAAGCCCAGCAGGTTGTACCCTTCGGCAAAATGAGGGTCGATTACCACGCACCGCCTGAATTCCCTGGCAGCTTCCGTCGGATTGGGTTGCGCGAGCAGCGTGAGGCCTTGCTTGAAATGCTCCGCCGCCTCGGGCTTGGGCGCAGGTTGGAGAGTGCCTGGCCGACGAGATGAAGCCATTTGATGAAGCGTCGATCCCAGATTGTCATAGACTTCTCCCAGCTCCGGTTTCGCTCGAATGGCTTTCTTGAATGCCTCCACGGCTTCCGGCAATTCCTCTTTCTGCCTTAGGGTCTGGCCCATACGCAAGTAAGCGAAGGAGGCAACTTGGGGAGAGGGATTCTGGGCTAGCCCTTCACGAAACTGGGCGAGCGCAGCATCGGGATTGCCCGCCCGTCGTAACATGACTCCCAGCAGAATGTGGGATTCTACGTCATGAGGTTGAAGGGCAACGGCCTTCTGGAGGACCTTGACCGCTTCTCCAAAATCACCTGCTTTGCCCAAGGCAGAACCCAAATCATTGTAAGCCGCAATCAAGTCGGGTTTGAGAGCAATGGCTTTCCGGTCCTCCTGGATGGCCTGTGTCAGGTCGCCATTCCCGGCGTAGTAGACGCCGAGGCCGTGATGGGCTTCCGCCGACTGGGGATTGGCCTTTAGAACCGCCTGATACTCGGCAACTGCTCTCTTATCTTCTCCGGTCTGCTGCAACTGGAGAGCCAAGGTCAGGCGGGCGTCTTCGTAATCCGGCTTCAGCTTAAGGGCTGTCTCGAGTTCTTCGATAGCTTCCGACGCCCTTTGTAAGTCTGCCAGCGCGCGGCCCAGCAAATAATGAGTTTGCGGATTTCTCGGCTCAAGCCTTAAAGCCTGGCGGAAGGCAGCAACGGCTTTCGGGTTCGCATTCAGTTTCGTTAGCGCTATCCCCAGGCCCACATAAGCGTTTACATTGCCTGAATCGATAGATATTGCCCGATCGAACTCGGCAGCGGCGCCCTTCCAATCAGTTCTCTTAAGCAGTACTACGCCTTGGCGATAATATTCTCCCCCGGGAGTTGATTGTGGCGATGCGGGGCTGGAGGCGAGGATGAGCAGGCCTGCCAGTAAGGTTGTGGTCGCGCGGAAGGCGCAATACGAGGGTCCCAATATACGCTTTGTGCACATTGGATTGCGGTAGGATGCGCGGCTTCCAACGCCCCAACGCATCATCAGGGTCCACACATTTTTCCCATCGGGCAGACAGACGATATCTTATCAGATATCGTTTGTCTGCCAGAATCTCGCCGCGCCGGCTCAGGTCAGACGGATAGCAAGGGCTCAGCCTTGGTTAGTGGGTTTCATGCAGATTCAACACGATTTCATGGCTTTGGCCGGGTGCAAGATCCTGGGTAGTCCCTCCCAGATGCACCACGATCTTTTGGCAAGCCGGGTCGCGGAGCGCCGCGACTTTTAGCGTTGCCTTATTGCCCTCCGGGGCGACTTTCAGTTCCAGCATCAGGGGTCCAAAAGGCGTGACGAGGCCGTTCAGGCGGGTTGTCATCCCCGGCTTCAACCATTCCGCGGGAAGGCCTTCGAACAGATGAAGTTCCGCGCCGCGGTCAAATGCCAGGAGGTGGCCTACCAAGCGAATGAACTCGGCTGCGGCGGAAACGTGAGGCATGTCGCCGCTTCCCCGGTCATAGGGGAAGACCTCACACTGTTTAATCTGATGGGGTGTTTCCTCGCGAAAATTCCACACGGGCGAGGCATGATCGGCGAAGGCGTAGAGCAACCGGGCGGCTTTCTGCCCTTCACCAAGCCAGAGCCAGTCGTGCCCGTAGAACGAACCACATTGGGCCCAGATGCCAATCCATCCGCTATCTTCCACGATTCCGCCCTCGACTTCGTGTGCCTCCAGCATCTTGAGTGTCCCGAGCATCAGGGGGTCGTCTTTGGGAAAAATGCGTCCGGGGTAGACCCCCTGGCAAAACGCCCATTGCCCGCGGGTGGGATGCTCGGGTACAGCCGGCCCCATGACCGCCGGGATATAGCGGTTCCCCTGCCCGTCGGTCTTGGCATCGCGCGCGATTGCCTGCTGAAAGACTTGATCGAAATCGACGTATTCTTTTTCCCAGGCTTCGGCATCCTTGGTCTCTCCCAGCCACCGCGCCGCTTCCACCGCCGCTTTCATACCGGCGAGCAGCCAGTAATTGTTAGTGAACTCCGCCGTAAAGCCTACACCCCCATCCCCAAAGCCTTCGGGACTGAGGTGATAATTGAGGGCCTGGGGATCGGCGGAGGTGCCGAATCCACGCAATTTCTCGGTCGCTTCAACCGCCCGGCGGAACTGTGGCCAGCGCCGGTGCAACCACTCCTTATCCCCCAGCAATTGCGCGTGGCGATACAGAGTCACCAGGGCGATTCCGGTTTCTTTCCAGTACATGCTCATGCACTGGATGCGACCGTCCGGCTGCTGGTGAAGCAGCATATAATCGGCATAGCCACTGGCATCGTCCAAGCGGCCGAGCATGGCTAGCGCCTCGGTAACAAATGAGCCGTCCAGGACCCAATAATCGTTGTAATAGCGAGGCCCGAAGAAATAGGCCGGCAAGTCATTGATGACATAACGCATCTGATAAAGCTCGCGGATGCTGGCGTCGAGGATGGACTGTATCTCGGGATCCGGAGTTTCGATCACGTAATAAGGCAGCGCGGTCGATTTTTCCCAATAGTCGATAGCGCGCTTGCGCAGTTCTTGCGCTTCGTCCCAGGCCACGGGTTGGGAGTTCTTGAAACCATTCCGATCGATCGAAAGGACCCAGCGCGCCCTTCCCGCGGGCGGAAGGGTGAGGGTCTTTAGTTCCAGATTGACATTTTTTGTACTCTTTGCCTCCAGGGGGTTGATGGCCAAAGTTGTCCAGCATTGGGTGTTCGGGGCCACTTCAAACGTCGAGGAATCGCCCAGATTGATCCCGGACGCAGATCCTTGCAAATCCAGGAGCGGGGTGATTTTAACGGGCTTGTCCCCGTTATTCAGGTACTCGGTCATCAGCAGATACTGACGCGGCAGGGGGCGAGAATCGCGGCCCTTCAAAGCTCCGCCTTTCACGTCGGCGCTCCAATCAAGGGGCCGGGCGAGAAACAGTGTTTCCTCGATGGCGACCCCGCCTTGGCGTTTATGGGTGATGGAAATTGGAACCCGCGGCCCTAACATGCGCTGGTCCACGCGTTCCGTGGCGCCCTCCAAGTAGCTTCGAATTTTCAATGGCGTCTGGTTCGGGGCGAGGGGGTAGACGCCAAACCGCCCTGATGACAAGCCTATTTCGGTCCAGAAAGTTCCATCAGCATCGACCACGGACTTGAAAGGGTCGTCTGGCAGACCAATCGCCCCGATCCATGAATCCAGAGAATAGTACCGGTGATTGACGGTGTCCGTGGTATCCGCTCCTTCGCCGTAAGCCCGGCACAAATTCCCCGCAGCTACAGACACTAAAAAGAACACTATCCCCACTCCGGCAACGACTATCCTTTCTCGAAGCCGCTTAGTCATCTCATTCCTCCTCAGGGCGATACTTAAGAGGTCCGTTGATCTCTTCTTTGGGTATTACCGAGGTTCTCATCCGATGTCGGGGATTAAGTCGAATAAAGACTAGGCTGCATCCGGGTCGGCGAACTGATGGGGCGCGTGTTCGCGCGCGTATCGAATCATCGCGTGGAGGTTCTCCACAGGTGTATCGCGGGGAACTTCGCAGCCTGCTCCCACCATAAAACGTTCACCGGCCTGCCGATGGCACTCCCCAACCGCTGCATAGACCGAATCGGGCGTCCCGTCCCGCAGTACTCTTACCGGGTCGATGTTACCGAGAATGACCTGCGCGGGCCCCATTTTCGCCCGCCCTTCCGACACCGGTGAAAGCGAGTCCAGCTCTACGATGGAACAGTGCAACGCGCCCATCCTTTCCAGGATAGGCCGCGTATTCCCACAGATGTGCAAGCGGGTTCTTACGCCCCGTGCATGGAGTTCGTCCACCATCTTCTTTTGGTAGGGCCACACAAACTCCTCGTAAATTCTGGGCCCGACCAGGGACGCCGCCGCATCTCCGATCCCGATCAGGTCCGCTCCTAATTCCAATTGGTAAAAGGCGAAGTCCAATCCCATCCTGATGACGAACCCAAACAGGTCCCTTACGAAAATGGGATCATCGTAGAAATCCAACATGAGGTTGTTGATGCCGCGCAGGTCCGCAGCCTCAGCACACGGGCCCTCGATCCATCCCTCCACGACCTTTTCATCGCCCACCTGTTGCTTCATCATACGAACCGCCTGGCCACGGTTGTGCATCCTTTCAGAGATCGCAGGGTCCGGAACCGTCAGATTAGCGAGCTTGCCCTTATCTTTCAGCAGGGCATTGTCCTCGTCGATTGCAGGCGGCTGGTCCGGGAAAAACTTAATGGTGGCGCCCGCGGCGGACGCCTCACAGCAGGGGTCGGATATTGCGCTGACGTAGTCAATACCGAAATGCGTCGCAACCTGAATTTGCGCCTCGGTCTGAACCCGATAGTGCGTGGCGTATTCGAAGTACTTTGCCCCGATATGGTCGGCGGCAAACATCATGGTGATCGGCATGGCCGGGAGGAAATCCACGGCACGGCCTTCCAACATAGCGAATACACGTTCGCGGCTATTCATGGGCACACTACTTTCTAATCGTTGCCATTGACGCACGACGATTCTTTTCCGGGCCCAGCACGCTCACGACCGTGAGGACCTTGGCCCCGACATCGGCAATCGTTTCCGAGATCCCGACCAGCAAGTTTTATCTCCCGGGCTTCATGCCGGGTTTCGAAGCTGGTGGGGTCAAACCCATTTGCAGGCAC
>Ga0182030_10003360_pt1 | contig 34133 bp, 32 predicted proteins | sample 812S3MmetaG_FD_121299 | JGI IMG/M metagenome (GOLD analysis project Ga0182030, IMG submission 121299) | Permafrost microbial communities from Stordalen Mire, Sweden - 812S3M metaG (Illumina Assembly) | ecosystem: Environmental > Terrestrial > Soil > Wetlands > Permafrost | place: Sweden...
CGGCTAACCACGGCTGTTCGCGAGTGCATTCTCAATGCGCCGATCGGGTATGAGCCACATCAGCGCCACGAGCAGGTACAGCGCCTGTGAAATCCAGGTCGCCCGGAACGCGGCAGCAATTCCCAGCGCATACAGCAGCGGCGAAATCTTGCCCTTCAAATCACGCCCGACCGCCCGTCGCAGTAATGAATGGGACCCTTGTGCGGCGATGATCACCCGCTGCAGCACCCAGTAAGAGACGGCGGCCAGCAGCAGCACAAGTCCGTAAAAGGCCGTGGGCACGCTGGCCGTGTGGTTCTCGCCCGCCCATTCGGTCACGATCGGGAACATCGACAGCCAGAACAGCAGATTCAGATTGGCCCACAGGATGCCGCCGCTGACCTGCTTGGTGGTATGCAGCAGGTGATGGTGGTTGTTCCAGTAGATGCCGACATAACAGAAGCTGAGCACATAGCCGAGGAACTTCGGGATCACCGGTACCAGGGCGGCGAAGTCCGCACCATGCGGAACCTTCAGTTCGAGCACCATGATGGTGATGATGATGGCGATGACGCCATCGCTGAAAGCCTCCATCCGGCTGGTGTTCATGGTCAGGCGCCTAGGGCTGCCCCTCGGGAGGCTCCAGTTCGAGGGCCGGTAATTCCTGTTGCGCGAGACCTTGAATGTCACCGGCCACGCCGAGCAACTCGGCCAGGCCGCTTTGCAACTGCTTCTCGCGCCGCGCCCAACGCTGCATGGTCACGGAGCGCTCCGATTCCAGTTCGTCGTGCATCTTCTGGAAGGTGCCATAGACCGCCTTGAGCTTCTGGGCAAACTGCGGCGAGGTGAGATAGTCGTAGAGCGCCTCCATTTTCTCGCCCTTGCCCGCGGAAACCAGCCGCTGCTTGTGAACGTCGAGGAGGCCCGAGCGCAGCACTTCGGCCAGATGCACGGCCGCCGACCAGCTCGTCACCCACACTTCCTCATGCAGCCCGAACAGCTGCCCTTCGCGCCACTCCTTCGGGATCGCGGTGGTCATGCTGACCAGAATGCCGATGTCCGCGCCGCACCCGCGCATGTCTTCCTTCAGCTTCGTGATCCATGCGGGGCTCCAGTCCTTGGCCCGCTTCGATTCCCAGAGCATGACCCCGGCCGGTTGGCCCGAACGGGAGGTGACCCGCTGGATGATGTCGCCACCGCGCGCGCCTTTCTTGACCTCTTCGATGGCATCGAGCGGGAAGGCGCGCTTGAGGCCATCCTCGATGGCCAGTTCGAGCACTTCCCCCTGCAGCTGCTGGGAGCCCTGCGCCATCCTGCGCTGTGCCGATGCGAGTTCCGCGCCCAGATCATCGAGCTTCTTCTGCAGTTCGGCCTTCTCCAGCTGGGCCTTTTCCTGCTCCTGGGTGCGCGCCGCCGACACCCGTTCGGCAAGCCTGGCATCGACCTGTTTCTGCACTTCCAGGGCGAGCGTGTCCTTTTCGTCTTTAAGCTTCTGGCGCTCCTCGCGCAGCGCGAGTTGCTCATCGCGCAATACCTTCAGCTGCACCTGGCTGTCGGCGAGGCGCCTCTCGTACTCCTGACGCTCCGCGGCGATCAGCTGCGCCGCGCGCTCCGCGGCGACCGACTGCACGCGCGCTTCAATGGTCTTTTCACGCTGGCCGATCGCGGCCTCGCGCTCATCCAGCGTCGCCAGCTGCTGCTGGCTGGTCGCGAGCTCCACCTTCATTGCATCCAGCTGCGGCTTGAACGTTTGTTCGGTCAACGCGCGCATGTCGGCCAATGCCCTGGCGTGGGCATCGCCCTGGGCCTGCAGCATCCGCTGCAGCTCCTCGACCTGACGATGGGCCGCCTTTGCATGTTCACCGGCCAGCTGCTGCGCGCGCTTTTCGACCGATACGCGCTCCTGGTCCTTCAGCGCGATCAAGGCGCTCGCACTGGCGGCCGCCACGGCTTCCAGGGCCTGTTTGGCAAAACCCTGTTCCAGCGAGAACTCCTGCTCGCATGCCGGGCAGGTCACGCGTGTGTCGGCAGGCAGGAGTAAAGAGTCGGTATTCATGCGTGATGGAACTGTCCGGTGAGCGCGATGGGGCGCTTATGGCGCATTGCGCAATAGTATCCGCCCCGGCGTTCAAGCATAGACAACATCGCGGTGCGCTACACTACCGCGGCGCGCTAACCGAGGGGATGCCCAATGCTCTTTCCGACGACTCTGGTAGGTAGCTATCCGCAGCCCGAGTGGCTGATCGATCGGGTCAATCTCGCGGGGCGCTTTCCGCCGCGGGTCCGGATGCAGTCCCTCTGGCGCGTGCCCGCCGAGTACCTGAGCCAGGCCCAGGACGATGCCACGATTCTCGCGATCCGCGCCCAGGAGCAGGCCGGCATCGATATTATTTCGGATGGCGAAATCCGCAGGGAAAGCTATTCGAACCGCTTCGCGACCGCGCTGGAGGGCGTGGACCTGGAGAATCCCGGTACGGCGCTGGATCGCTCCGGTCACCCCAACCCGGTGCCGCGCATCGTCGGCAAGATCCGCCGCAGGCATTCGGTGCAGGTTGAGGATGTGAAATTTCTGCTGCGGCATACGGATCGGCGCATCAAGATCACGGTGCCGGGCCCGTTCACCATGGCGCAGCAGGCGCAGAATGACTTCTACGCCCATGACGAAGACGCCGCGATGGACTATGCGGGCGCCGTGAATGAAGAGATCAAGGATCTGTTCGCGGCCGGCGCCGACGTCGTGCAGATCGACGAACCATATCTGCAGGCGCGGCCCGAGAAGGCCCGCCAATACGGCCTGCGCGCACTGAATCGCGCGCTCGAGGGTGTGAACGGGACCACCACCGTGCACATCTGCTTTGGCTATGCCGCGATCATTCACGCTCGGCCGACCGGCTACTCGTTCCTGACGGAAATGGCGGACTGCCGCTGCAACCAGGTGTCGATCGAAACGGCCCAGTCCAACCTGGACTGTTCGGTGCTCGAGAGCCTGCCCGGCAAATACATCATGGTCGGCGCGATCGATCTGTCCGACATGAAAGTCGAGACGGCCGAGACGGTCGCCGCCCGCATCCGCCGCGCGCTGCAGCATATGCCGGCCGACAAGGTCATCGTCGCACCGGACTGCGGCATGAAGTACCTGCCGCATGAGGTGGCCTTCGGCAAGATGCAGGCCATGGTCCAGGGCGCGAAGATTCTGCGGCAGGAATATACGGCCTGAGGAAATTGCGAGCGGTCGCGGCGCGCTTCAGGCAAGCCGCATCGACAGCTCGACATCGTCCCCGAAGGGCACCGACAGGTAGCCATTGGCCACCGCGCGCACCCGCTCGAGATACTCCGGGCACCAGTCCGCATTGTCGGCCACGAGCATGGCGCCGGTGCGCAGGTGCGGCTCGAGCAGATTCAGCACCTTCAGATATAGCGGCTTCGCGCCATCCAGCAGCGCCAGGTCGATCGGCGGCAGGTCCCGGGCGAGGGTCTCGAGCGCATCGCCCTCGCGAATTTCGACGAACTGCTGAAGGTTCGCGGTCGCCAGGTTGTTCCGGGCATGGGCGATCTTGGAGGGCTCGAATTCGGTGGTGATGAGGCGGCCACCGCCATTGTCCTTGAGCGCCGCGGCGATGTGCAGCGTGGAAATGCCAAAGGATGTCCCGAATTCAACCACCGTGCGGGCCGCGCTGCTGCGCGCCAGCATGTACAGCAGGGTTCCGGTCTGCGGCGAAACCGCCAGGTGGTAGTCCTTCATTTGGGAGTAGAAAGCGCGGTAGTCGCCGGACTTGGGCCCGAGCGAGCCGGCATCGGGGGGGGCTTTGGCCCGCTCCCGTTGCAGCTTCTCGGTAGTGGCCTGCGCGTCCGCGAGCAGTCTTGAGAGCAATGGCGCGAGCGGTGCCGTTGTCAGGGTGGTCATCCTGCAAATTCTACCGCACGCCCCGCTGCGGCGCCTAGCCGACCTTGCGCAGCTCCCGGCCGTCAGCTTCGTCGGTCCACACCTTGAACAGCTGCAGGCAGGCCGGCCCGAACGCTGTGCTGATGGCGACATCACCCGCATCGCGCCCACGCGCAATGAGGATCCGTCCGATGCGGCGCGCATTGTTGCGCGGATCGAAGAGATGCCACTGGCCCCCGAGGTACACTTCCATGCAGCCCGCAAAATCCATCGGCGATTCGGCGGCCGGGAGGCCGATATCGCCCAGGTAGCCGGTGCAGTAGCGCGCCGGAATATTCAGGCAGCGACACAATGCGATGGCGAGGTGTGCGAAGTCGCGACACACCCCCTGCCGTTCCAAGAACGTCTCGGAGGCGGTGCGCGTCGGTCGCGCATGCCGATAGTCGAACGTGACGTACTGATGCACGAAGTCGCAGATCGCCTGCACTCGCGTCCATCCCGGCTGCAGATGGCCGAACAGGCGCCAGGCCTCGGCCATCAACACCTCCGTATCGCAATAGCGGCTGCTGAGCAGGAACTGCATGACCTCGAATGGCAGCTCGCGCAGGGGAAGCTCCTGGGCGTCAAGCGCCTCCGGTTCCGGACGACCCGAGTCTTCAATCAATCCATCGGCCGCGATGCGGGTCGGACCGCTTGGCAATTCCACCCGGGTGCAGGTGTTGCCGAAGCCGTCGGTATGGTATTGCGGGGTTATCGAGCGACCCATCTGCATGTTGTCCGCGACAATATAGTTCTGGCCACGACCCAGTTGGGTATGCAGCATCAGGATCATGTGCGTCGGCACGGGGGTCGAATAGATCAGTTCATAGCCAAATCGAATGTGCATGGGCGGGGCCTCCGGTTGCGAGCACGATAGCAATGTGCTGCGGCCGGCAGCTATGCATGACGACGCTTCGGTCGCCTAGGATTTCTCCTACTGCAAAGCGGTAGCTAGCCTGCGAAGCTTCGCCGCGTCCATTGCGTTACTTGCTGCAGCGCTCCTGCTGACCGGGCGGCGCCTTCTGACCGCCCGCATCGCTGCTGTTGTCGGGCCGGTTCGGGTCTTCGCCGGCCCGCGCAGAATTGGTGTGGTCATCGCGGCGCTGCTGCGCCTGCTGTCCACTCCTTGGGCCGTCCATCGTGGACGCCTTGGATTGGTTCTTCTGGTGCTGATTTGCCATGGCGACACCCCTCACTTGCAGACGGACGAGGGCCTCCTGCGCGGTCGGCCCTCGTCCTCGATGGCAGCGGCCCGACGCTTACTTCGTCGAAACGCCGTCGGCGGTGGCGATGGTGTCGATGGCCTTCAGGTGTCCCTGAACGGTGGGCAGGATGGATTTCGCAAAATCCTTTGCATCCTGATCCTGGCCGCTGGCGATCTCCTTGCGCAGCAGCCTGATGGTGGCGCGGTGCGCGCTGATCTGTCCTTTGATGTAGGACTTGTCAAAGGTGGTGCCTGACTCCAGCTTCAGCTTCTCATGCGTTGCCATCTCGGTCACGCTGGCGCTGGTCGGCAGGGTGAGATTCTTGGTGCCAGCCAGGGCGGACAGCTTGTTGTTCGCCTCGGTATGGTCCTTGATCATCATTGCCGCGAAGTCTTTGAGCTTCGGATCAGTCGCACTTTGCTGCGCCAGCGTCGCATCACTGACCTCCGCCAGACCGCCTTCGGCGAGGTGCTTGTAGAAGCTTGAATCCGGTGTGTCCGCGGCGTAGGCCCCGAAGGCGACCAATGGCATGGCGCAGGCGATAAACAATAAGTGACGTTTCATGGCGGCTCCTGGTTAGGGTGAGCCGCATTATCGAAGAGTTCGCGACGTGACGAATTCGGCGCGTGACGCGTTCGGACGTCAGCGAGGTCTGACGATTGATAGAGTCTCAAACAAACATGGCGCAATGCGCTCGCCGCAGCAACGTCATCGGCCAGCCGGCTCAGCCGCGCTTGCCGCCAAACGCCAGCAGCAGTCCGCCGACGACGATGGCGCCGATGCCGGCCCAGACGGGCACATTCACGGTGTGGTTTTCCACGGCGTTGACCGAGATCGGTCCCACCTGTGCGACCGTGGTGTTCTGCTTATAGCTGAAGCTGCCATAAGCCAAGCCCAGCACGCCGCCGATGATCAGCAGCGCCGCAATGATTCTGATCGGATTCATTTGTCAAATATCCAGGTTCATGACTGATAAGGCGTTCTTCTCGATGAATTCCCGCCGCGGTTCGACCTGGTCACCCATCAGCGTGGTGAAGATGTCATCGGCGGCGACGGCGTCCTCGATGCGCACCTGCAGCAGGCGGCGCGTCTCGGGATTGATGGTCGTGTCCCAAAGCTGATCCGGATTCATTTCACCCAGCCCCTTGTAGCGCTGAATGCTCTGCTTGCGGCGCGCCTGCTCGAACAGCCATTTCATCGCCTCCTTGAAGCTGCCGATTTCGTGGCGATCGTTGTCACGAGTGACATGGGCGCCCTCGCCGATGAAGCCCGAGAGGGTGCGGCCCAGATCCGCGATCCGCTGGTACTCGGCAGACTCGAAGAACTCGCGCGGCAGGTTCTTATGCGTCGCGGTGCCGTGCTGATTCTTGTTGACCACGATCCGGGTTGCATGGTTGTCAGATGCCGGCTGCACCTCGATGGTGAAGCTGCGTGTGCCATCGTCGAGGCCATTGAGACGTTGATCGAGTTCGCGTGCCCAGTCGCGCAGCCAGTCTATGCGATCGAAATCCGCGGACTTCACTTCGGGCATATAGATCAACTGGTCCAGCAGCCGGTCGTCGTAGCGCCGCGACCAGCGCTTGATGATGGCCTGCACTTCGGTGTACTTGCGGGCCAGCTGCTCGAGGCCCGGGCCGCGCAGCGGCGGCGCTGCCGAATTGACATACAGGCCGGCATCATCGAGCGCGGCGCTGAGCAGCAGCGCGGTCAGTTCCGCTTCATCCTTGACGTACTGCTCCTGCTTGCCGCGCTTGAGTTTGTACAGCGGCGGCTGCGCGATGTAGACGTGCCCGTTTTCGATGAGCATCGGGATCTGCCGGTAGAAGAACGTCAGCAGCAGCGTGCGGATATGGCTGCCATCGACATCAGCGTCTGTCATGATGATGATGCGGTGATAGCGCAGTTTGTTGATATCGAAGTCGTCGCGGCCGATGCCGCAGCCGAGTGCCGTGATCAGCGTGCCGACTTCGGCTGAACCGAGCATCTTGTCGAAGCGGGCGCGCTCGACGTTCAGGATCTTGCCCTTCAGGGGCAGGATGGCCTGGGTGCGCCGATCGCGGCCCTGCTTGGCCGAGCCGCCGGCCGAGTCGCCCTCGACGATGAAGATCTCGGAGAGCGCCGGATCCTTTTCCTGGCAGTCGGCAAGCTTGCCGGGCAGGCCGGCAATGTCGAGCGCGCCTTTGCGGCGGGTCATTTCCCGGGCCTTGCGCGCCGCTTCGCGGGCACGGGCGGCCTCGATGATCTTGTTGACGATCAGGCGTGCTTCCTGCGGATGCTCCAGCAGGAACTCGCCGAGTTTCTGATTCAGCGCCGACTCCACGATGCCCTTCACTTCGCTGGAGACCAGTTTGTCCTTGGTCTGCGAGGAGAACTTCGGGTCCGGCAGCTTCACGGACAGTATGGCCGTGAGGCCTTCGCGCGAGTCATCGCCGTTGGTATCGAGCTTGTCCTTCTTGGCCGAGAGTTCTTTTTCGATGTAGTCGTTCAGCGTACGCGTCAGCGCGCTGCGGAATCCCGCCAGATGCGTGCCGCCGTCCTTCTGCGGAATATTGTTCGTATAGCAGTACATGCTCTCCTGGTAGGAGTCGTTCCACTGGATGGCGACCTCCACGCACACCGGCCCGTACTGATTGCGGAACCAGAACACCGAATCGTGAACCGGGGTACGCGTGCGGTTCAGATACTTGACGAAGGCCTGCAGGCCGCCTTCATGCTGGAACGTTTCCGAGCGTGTCTCGCGCTCGTCGCTGAATTCGATGCGCACGCCGGAGTTCAGGAACGACAGTTCCCGCAGACGCTTGGCAAGAATGTCGAAGTGAAACTGGATGTTGGTGAAGATCTGCGAGCTGGGCTTGAAGCGGATGGTGGTGCCCCGCTCCGTGGTCGGGCCGATCACCTTCATCGGCGCCACGGGGTCACCGAGGTGGTACTCCTGCTGGTGCATCAGGCCATCGCGGCATACGGTCAGCAGCAGGTAGTCGGATAAGGCATTCACGACTGAGACACCAACGCCATGCAGACCGCCGGAGACCTTGTACGAGGTGTCATCGAACTTTCCACCCGAGTGCAGCACGGTCATGATGACTTCGGCCGCCGAGACGCCCTCTTCGGGGTGGATGTCTACCGGGATGCCGCGACCGTTGTCCGAGACGGTGACGCTTTCATCGGCATGGATGGTGACCAGGACGCGGTCGCAATACCCCGCGAGCGCCTCATCGATGGAGTTGTCGACGACTTCGAAAACCATGTGATGCAGGCCACTGCCGTCATCCGTATCGCCGATGTACATTCCCGGGCGCTTGCGCACCGCATCCAGGCCCTTCAAGACTTTGATTTTACTGGAGTCGTAGACGTCGTTTTGCGGCATGCGGGCGCTCGTTTGGATGACCGCCCATTATAGCCGTCCGGAGCCTCTCTAGCTATGTAAAAACCGGAGCATAAGGCATTGTTTGATCTATGTTTTTAAGGCCTCTGCCCGCCTTGATCCGGCAGCTCCCGGGGAGGGTCCACGAAGGCTTTCGGACCGCCATCACCGAGGGTGGAGGTGATTTTCGCAGCTTAACCTCAATTTACCCGAAAATCACTGCCGATCACCCCATTTTAGCGTCCATTAGCGACAAGGGCTAAGCCTCCACTACCCGGCCATGTTCCACGTGGAACGTGCGATCCGCGTGCCCAAACGGCTGCCGACCCGCGGCCACAGAGGTGAGGACCAATTGGCAGTGCAGCGGCGCCACCTGGTCGATGAAGCGTATCAGCCGCTGCGGGTCGAGTTCCGCCGCCGGGTCGTCCAACAACAGCGTAGGCGGCTCCGGCAGGATCTTGGCCAGCAGTTGCAGCTGCGCCAGAATCATCGAGACGGCAACGAGTTTCTGTTGACCCCGCGACAGCGTATCCCGCGCCAATTTACCGGCTAGCTTCAGCCATATGTCGCCCCGATGGGGTCCCGCGTGAGTGCTGCCGCGGGCCAGGTCCCGTTCGCGGGAATGTTCCAGCGCTTCAAGCAGGGTGACATCGCGCGCCCAACCCTGAAAATAGATCAGCTCCAGATCCAGGTCCGCCAACCCGACGACGGTTTGATGCCAATGAGGCTGCAAGTCGTCCAACGTCTTGCGCCGTGACCGAGCCAGTTGCTCGCCCCACTGAGCCAGCTGCGCATCCCAGGGCGCCAATTGGTGAGCAGCCGCCGATCCACTCGATTGCAGTTGCCTGAGCCTCGCATTTCGTTGCTTCAAGGCTCGGGTATAGCTGGCCCATACCTCGACAAATCCATGTTCCACGTGGAACGTTGCCCAGTCGATCCAGCGTCGGCGACGAAACGCACTGTCCTCAACCAGCTTATGAACACCCGGATCGATGACCTGCACCGGGAAGGCCTCGGAGAGCGCAGCGAGGGTTCGGGCGAATTCTCCCTGGATCTTGGCGATCGTCGGCTGCCCCCGGGTCACCTGGATGCCCAGCGCGGTTGGGACTGCGGGTTCCTCCGTCGGCAGCGTGCGGCCAAATACCACCAATCTGGACTCTTCATGCGTGATCAGGCGCTCTGAGTTGCGGGTGCGGAATGATCGGCCCCGGCCCAGCAGGAAGATGGCCTCGAGCAATGACGTCTTGCCGGATCCGTTCGCACCGATGATGAGGTTGCGCCCGGGATGCAGATCCAGCTCCGCCTGGCGCACGCAGCGCAGATTCTGAATCGACAGTTGACCCAGACTCATGCGGGTTGTTCCACGTGGAACACGTGGACCCCGTAGTCCCTAGAGCCGCATCGGCATCACGACGTACTTCGTATCGGTCGAATCCGGCAGCCGAACCAGACAGCTGCTGTTGGCATCCGATAGGCCGATCTCGACCGTCTCCCCATCCAGGGCCGCTAACGCATCCAGCAGGTAGTTCACATTGAACCCGATTTCCAGATCCTCGCCCTCATAGCGCACTTCGAGCTGATCTTCGGCTTCTTCCTGCTCCGGGTTATGAGCCTGAACCGTGAGCAGGCCTGTCTTCAGCGTCAGGCGAATCCCGCGATATTTCTCGTTCGAGAGGATGGCCGTGCGCTGAAAAGCCTGGCGCAGCAGTTCGCGGTCCGCGTGCACTTTCTTGGTTGGGTTGGCCGGAACCACCCGGCCATATTCCGGGAAACGTCCATCAATCAGCTTCGAAGTGAAACGAATATCGCCGATCTGGGCTCGAACGTGATTAGTTCCGATAGCCAGCTCCACATTCCCTTCGGATCCGAGGATGCGCTGCAACTCCAGCACACCCTTGCGCGGCACGATGACCTGCTGGGCCGTTCGCGCCATGGCCGGCAACTGCGTTTCACACAGCGCCAGCCGATGCCCATCGGTGGCGACGGCACGCAGGCTCTTACCCTCGGTTTCGAGCAGCATGCCGTTGAGGTAGTAGCGCACGTCCTGCTGCGCCATCGCAAAGTGCGTCTTCGCGATGAGCTTGCCCAACTCCCCCTGGCTGATCGTCAGGGTCTGCTGCGCGTTGATGTCGTCGACCACCGGGAACTCGGAGGCCGGCAGGCTCGAGAGCGCAAAGCGGCTGCGGCCCGCGCGGATGTTCACCCGATCGCCTTCGGCACTGAGGGTCACGGCGGTTTTTTCCGGCAGCGCACGGAAAATATCCAGCAGCTTGCGTCCGGGGATGGTCACATCGCCCGTCTGCTGACTGGCCACCTGCCGGGAGGCAACCAGTTCGACCTCCAGGTCCGAACCCGTCACGCTCAACCCGTCTTCGCGTACCGAGAGCAGCACGTTTGCCAGGATGGGCATCGTCTGCCGACGCTCGACGACGCCGATGACGCTTTGTAGCGGGGTCAGGAAATCTTCACGTGCAGCGGTGAGCTTCATGGCGTGCTCTTAATAGTCTTAAGTATTAGAAGAAGATTGTAGTAGTAGCTACAGGGCCTGTGGATATCGGGATAACTTTGAGTTGTTCCATCCGCATCAGGATCTTGCGTTCGTTTCGAGTCATCGTGTAAGTACATGGTCGACCTGTCCACTGCCTGTGGGCCGAATGTGCATAACTTGTCGCATCAAAGTTGTCCCCAGTCTTTCCACATCATCCGGTCAGGGTTCTCAACAGGTTCAGATAGTCTTCACTGACGCGCTGATCCGTCGCGCGCAGCTCGACGATTTTTCCGCAGGCATGCAGCACCGTGGTGTGATCGCGGCCGCCGAAAGCATCGCCGATTTCGGGCAGGCTGTGTGTGGTCAATTCACGCGCGAGCGCCATCGCGACCTGACGCGGCCGGGCGATCGAACGATTGCGACGTTTGGAGAGCAGATCGGCCACGCGAACCTTGTAGTAATCGGCAACCGTGCGCTGGATGTTCTCGATTGTGACGAGTTTTGCCTGCAATTGCAGCAGATCGCGCAGGGCTTCTTTGGCGAAATCGAGCGTGATCGGCTGGCCGGTGAAGCGCGAGTTGGCGATCACGCGCCGCAGGGCGCCTTCCAGCTCACGGATGTTCGAACGGATGCGCTTGGCCACGAAGAACGCGACTTCCTCGGGCAATGCGACCCCCACCGCGTGCGCCTTCGTCATGAGGATCGCCACGCAGGTCTCGAGCTCCGGCGGTTCGATCGCCACCGTGAGTCCCCAGCCGAAGCGCGACTTCAGGCGCTCCTCGAGACCACTGACTTCCTTCGGATAACGATCGCAGGTGAGGATCACCTGGCGCTGTCCTTCGAGCAGCTCGTTGAAGGTGTGGAAGAATTCCTCCTGCGAGCGGTCCTTGTTGGCGAAGAACTGGATGTCATCGATCAGCAGCGCATCGAGCGAGCGGTACGCGGCCTTGAAGTCATTCATCGTGTTGTGTTGCAGGGCTCGCACCATGTCGCCGACGAAGCGTTCCGAATGCACGTAGGCGACGCGCGCTTCAGCATTGCGCTGCTTCATGAGGTGGCCGACGGCATGCATCAGGTGGGTTTTGCCCAGACCCACACCACCATAGATGAACAGCGGGTTGTAGGCCTTGCCCGGGTTTTCGCCGACTTGCTGGGAGGCCGCGCGCGCGAGCTGGTTGCTCTTGCCTTCCACGAAATTCGCGAAATCGTAGTCCGCGTTCAGGCGGGCACCGACGACCAGGCCTTCGACCCGGCGCGGCGGGGCAAAGGTGGGCGCCGCGGCCGCACTCGTTGCGGCGGGCGCTTCCGAACGGGCCCGCGAGCCAATTTCGACCGTGATGATGGGCGCGCCGCCGGCGGTCGCGCCGCGCAGCAGCTCGCCGATCCGGGGCAGCAGATTATTGTTCACCCAGTCGACCACGAAGCGGTTCGGAGCCAGCAATTTGAGGACGCCTTCACCCTCGATGGCCTGCAAAGGCCGCACCCAGGTGTTGAACTCTTGCTCTGCCAGCTCCGCTTCAAGCGTCGATATGCAAATGGACCACAAAGACGCCACTGACAGCCTACTCCCCCGACCAACCTACGAACTTGACGAAAAAGAGGCGCAGTCTACCCCTAAGACCTGCGGTTTAAGTACTGGCTGTATTGACACCCTCGGGCCCGGGACGTAGCCTTCCCGCCCCTCTTCGGAACGCCCAAGACGATGAAACGCACTTACCAGCCCAGCAAAGTACGCCGCGTGCGTACCCATGGGTTCCGCGCCCGCATGGCCACGGCCAATGGCCGAGCGGTCCTGAACCGGCGTCGCGCAAAAGGTCGCAAGAAGCTGATTCCTTAGGGTCCCCTTGAGTGTGGGCCCGGCCGACCGCGCGCGACTGACTTTTCCCGCCGCGCGGCGCGTGCGCCGCAAGTGGGAGTTCGATCAGCTATACGCCCGCGGCAAGCGCTTAGGCAACAACCATTTCGGGATCACCGTGCACCCCAATGAGCTGGGGCTGGCGCGGCTTGGCCTGGCCGTGGCCTCGAAGCCATTCGGCGGATCGGTGCCCCGCAATCGGATCCGGCGCCTGATCCGCGAATCCTTCAGACTGCGCCAGCACGAGTTACCTGACGTCGATGTGGTCGTCAGTGCCCGGCCGCGCGCCAAGCATGCCTCGGCGGCGCAGCTGCGCGCGAGCCTCGATGGATTGTGGGATAAAGTCAAAGTCCAATGCGCGCCCTGTTCATAGCCCTGATCCGCCTGTACCAGTGGACCCTGAGCCCGCTGCTGGGTCCGAAGTGCCGCTTTCATCCTTCGTGTTCGAATTACGCCCGCGAGGCGATCGAGCGCTTCGGTATCCTCCACGGCAGCTGGCTCGCTGTGCGGCGCCTGGGCCGCTGCCACCCCTGGCACCCTGGTGGCATAGACCCCGTGCCCGACACCGACTGCATGCATTCTCATTACGGACATGACAAGTAACATTTCCCGATACGCACTTTGGATTGTTCTGGCCTATGCCGTCTGGCTTAACTACCAGGCCTGGAACAAGGATTACGCAGCCGTTGATGCCGCTGCCGCAGTCGCCGCCCGTTCAGCATTCGGCAATCAGGCAGCGGAGATTCCCCAGTCCGTAAACGGCAGTGCCCCCGCAACGGCGGCTGCTTCCGGCAGTTCCGCCGCCGGTGCCGCAGTCGCAACGGCGGCCGCGGCGGAGGGATCGCTGGCCGCCGAAACCAGCGCCGCGGCGGGATCTGCCGTGCAGGTGCACACCGACGTTTTTGACCTGAACATCAATCTCACGGGCGGCTCGATCACCCAGGCCGACCTCAACCAGTACTCCCGCATCAAGGGCCACACGCAGCCGGTGCGTCTTGAAAACCATGACAGCACCGAATCGCTGTACGTGCTGAAGGTCGCATTGCAGGGGCCCGCGGGCAGCGAGCGCCCCAATACGCAGGCCACCTTCACCAGCAGCAGTACCCAGTTCCGGATGGCGCCGGACCAGGATGAGTTGCGCGTTCCGCTGCACTGGACCGACGGTCACGGCGTCTCAGTGACCAAGGAGTTCGTGTTCCATCGCGGCAGCTATGCCTTCACGGTCACGCAGACGGTGGACAACCAGTCCGATGCGCCGTGGGCCGGCGCGCCCTACGCCCAGATCCTGCGCAATGAGCTGCCCATCCACACCTCGCTCTTCAGCACCAATCCGGAACGCTTCTTCAAGCCCAGCCCCGCCATCTGGGACGGCGGCAAGTACCGCAAACTCAGCATCAGCTCCGACGACGACCGTCACCTGAACATTCCGGTCACCAATGGCTGGATCGCAGCGCTCCAGCATCACTTCGTGACGGCCGTCGTGCCCCCGTCCGATGTCCCCTACCAGTACACGATGATTGCGCAGGACAACGAGTATCGGCTGGCGGCGAACGCGCCAATGACCGAGGTCCCGCCCGGCGGCTCCAGGAGCTACTCGCTGACGGTGTTCGTCGGTCCGAAGTTGCAGGCTCAATTGGCCACCACCGGTCCGGATCTGCAGCGCGTGACCGACTTCGGGCGCCTGTTTTTCATCGCCCAGCCGCTGTTCAAGGCGCTGAGCTGGGTGCATTCGGTGACGGGCAACTGGGGAGTTGCCATCATCATCGTCACCTTGTTGCTGAAGCTGATTTTCTATCCGCTGTCCGAGGCCAGCGGCAAGTCGATGGCAAAGATGCGCGCGCTGCAGCCGCGCATCAAGAACATCCAGGAACAGTACAAGGGCGACAAGGAGAAGCTCGGCCGCGCCACCATGGAGCTGTACCAGCGCGAAAAGGTGAACCCGGTCAGCGGTTGCCTGCCGATGCTGATCCAGATCCCCGTGTTCTTCGCGTTCTACTGGGTACTGACCGAGAGCGTGGAGATGCGCCAGGCGCCCTTCGCGCTATGGCTGAATGATCTGTCCTCGCCCGATCCGTATTTCGTACTGCCGATACTGATGGCCGGTGGCATGTTCCTGCAGCAACGCCTGAACCCCACCTCGCCCGACCCGGTGCAGGCAAAGGTGATGATGTTCATGCCGATCGCGATGTCGGCGCTGTTCGCGTTCCTGCCTTCGGGCCTGGTGCTGTACTACGTGATGAACACCGGCCTGGGTGTGCTGCAACAGTGGAACATCAACCGGCGGATCACCGCGGCGTCGGTGCGCAAGACCTAGGCGCCAATGTTCCAATGGGCGAAGCCGACACCATCGTTGCGGCAGCGACTGCGCCCGGCCGCGGGGGCATAGGCGTCGTCCGACTGTCCGGAGCTGCCGCGCAAAGTATCGCCACCGGTGTTCTCGGCACGCTGCCCGCCGCGCGCCGCGCCGTATTCGCGGCGTTCCGTGATGCGGAACAGCAGACCCTGGATGCGGGGCTCGTGCTGTTTTTCCCGAAACCGCACTCCTACACCGGCGAGGACGTCGTCGAGTTCCAGGGTCATGGCGGCCCGGTCGTCATTGAATCCTTGATAACGCGGCTCGTCGAATTGGGCGCACGGCGCGCGAATCCCGGCGAATTCACGCAACGCGCGTTCCTGAACGACAAGCTCGATCTGGCGCAGGCCGAGGCCGTCGCGGATCTCATCGACGCGGGCTCCCGCGAGGCCGCGCGCGCCGCGATGCGTTCGCTGCAGGGTGAATTCTCCACCATGATCCAGGTGCTCACGGGCGCGGTGATCGATCTGCGTACCCACGTGGAGGCCGCCATTGATTTTCCGGAAGAGGAAATCGATTTTCTGACCGACCCGGCACTGGCCGCGCGACTCGCCAATGTGCGACAGCATTTCGACGCCGTGACACGCAGCGCCGGACAGGGGCGCCTGCTGCGCGATGGAATGACCGTGGTACTGGCCGGTGCGCCGAATGCCGGCAAGTCCAGCCTGTTGAACCGGCTGGCCGGTTATGACGCGGCCATCGTCACGGCCGTGGCGGGGACTACTCGCGATGTGCTGCGTGAGCGCATCCATGTGGATGGTATGCCGCTGCAAATCCTGGATACGGCGGGGCTGCGGACCGCTCAGGATGCCGTCGAGGCAGAAGGCATCCGGCGGGCGCAGACCGAAATGGCGCGTGCCGACCGGGTGCTGTTTGTGATCGACGGCGCCGATGATCCGGGTGCCCAGGCCTATCGCAGTCTCGCCGCGACACTGCCCGCGCAGGTTCCCGTGACATTGGTTTACAACAAATCCGACGTCATGGACGCGAGTGCGACAGCGACACCCTCCGGGGTGCCACGCATCGATGTCTCGGCGCTCACGGGTCAGGGCCTGGATGGTCTGCGTGCACATCTGAAATCCTGCATGGGCTATCACACCCTAGACAGCGGCAGCGTCTCGGCGCGCCAGCGGCACATCGAGGCCCTGGCCCGTGCCCGCGCCAGTGTGGAGGAGGCGGCGCGGGTGCTGAAGGAAAGCCGCACCGGGGAGCTGGTCGCCCAGGAGCTGCGCATTGCACAACAGGCGCTGAACGAGATCAGCGGCGAGTTCAGCAACGAGGATCTGCTGGGGAGGATCTTCTCCAGCTTTTGCATCGGCAAATAGCACCTGGGTTCGACGCTACTCGCGACCTGCACCGTCTGCTGCTACGCTAATTGGAGACAAACGGGGGAACAGCAATGATCAGGACGATGCTGCCACGCGCGGTGGGCCTGCTGGCGGTCGGTGCGATGGTGTTGCGCGCCACGGGACTACTGGCTGCTGACTCCGGCGCCTGCGACCGTGAATGCCTTCACGGAGTCATGGATCAGTATCTGGCGGCACTCGTCGCTCACCAGCCGCAGCTGCTCAAGACCACCCCGGCCGTAAGATTCACGGAAAACACCAATCGGATGAAACTTGGCGATGGCCTGTGGCAGACGATCGGCGCACTCGGCACCTTCAAGCTGTACATCGAGGACCCGGGCAGCGGGCAGGTCGCCTTCTATGGCACCGTGAAGGAGAACGGTGTCACGGCACTGCTCGGCGTGCGACTGAAGCAACGCGCGCAGCGGCTGAGCGAAATCGAAACCTACGTGATTCGCCAGGCCAGCGGCGTACACGGAAGCTTCGACAATCTGACCACGGTGCCTGCGCAGTGGACGCAAAGCGTGCCGCAGGCCGAGCGCAGTACGCGCGAGCAGCTGCGCCACGACGCGAATCAATACTTCAACGGCATCGAGCAGGGCAACGGCAGTATCGTCCCGTTCGCCGCGGACTGCCTGCGCATCGAGAACGGCGCGCAGACGGCGCCGACCATGCCAACCGCCACACGTGCGTCCATGAGCGCCGGCGCCCAATTCGACACGCACATGTTCGACTACATCCACGAGATCACCAACCGGCGCTTCCTGCTGACCGATCCGGAGCGGGGACTGGTTTACGCGGTTGTCATGTTTCAGCATCCGGGCAACATCAAACCGCAGCTGAACGCGGTGACCGCGACCGCATCCGGTACGGCTGCGCGCACATTCAGCCTGTCCTCGTATCCGAATACCACCCAGATCATCGAGACCTTTCAGGTCCGCGGCGGCAAGATCCAGCGCATTTTTGCCTACGTTTCGCTCTTGCCGTACCGGCAATCGCCGGGCTGGGATACCAAAGAGGTGCCCTAGCCTGTCGCCGGAGCAGCACTGGCCGCAGGTGCGTATCCACGGCGCTGCTATGCGTGTGCACCTGTCCGCAACGGCGACGCTGGTCAAGGCCGATGCGCTCGGCTGGCTGCATGGCCTGCCGGCCTGCTGCCTGCATGCGGTGGTGACGGATCCTCCCTACGGCCTCATCGAGTACGACGCGCGAGATCATCGCAAGCTGCGCGCCGGTCGCGGCGGCGTGTGGCGCATCCCACCGGAATTGGATGGGGTGCGGCGTCGACCGCTGCCGCGCTTCACGGTGCTGTCCGCCGCGGAGCTTGAACAGCTGCGCGAGTTCTTCGCGCAGCTGGGGACGGCGCTGCAGCGCGCCTTGGTGCCAGGCGGGCATATTTTCATTGCCTCCAACCCACTGCTCTCCACGCTGACTTTCCATGCCCTGCAGCGCACCGGCCTGGAAAAGCGTGGCGAAGTGGTGCGGCTGGTCCAGACGTTGCGCGGCGGGGATCGCCCGAAGGGCGCCGAAACGCAGTATGCGGACGTGTCGGTCATGGCGCGTTCCGGCTGGGAGCCCTGGGGAATTTTTCGCAAACCGCTCGAAGGCACCGTTGCCGAGAATCTCAAGCGCTGGGGCACCGGCGGGCTGCGCCGCATCGGGGCCAGCGCGCCATTCAAGGATGTCATTGCGAGTGCGCCGACCAGCCGCGCGGAGCGCGCGATCGCGGCGCACCCATCGCTGAAGCCGCAGGCTTTCCTGCGCCAGCTGGTGCGTGCGTCACTGCCCTTGGGCGTCGGAATCGTCTACGACCCCTTCGCGGGCAGCGCCTCAACGCTGGCCGCGGCGCAGGCCGTGGGCTACTGCGCGCTAGGAACCGAACGCGACGCGACGTATTACCGGATGGGATGCAAGGCCTTCGCGAAGCTTGCGGCGTTGCACGTCACGGCGCCCGCCTAGCCGAGCAGCGCCTCGCGGTGGTACAGCCGGCCGGCGGCATAGGCCGCCACGACACCCAGCATCAGCGACACGCTCACCGACAGCAGCACGTAATGCGCGGAGACCGGCTCGGCGCGCAACAGTCCGATCATCTGGAAATTCTGGCCGAGAGAAGGCACCATCATCAACCATGCAGTGGGCCGCAGCCCCAGGGTGCTGACGAAGATCAGCGGTAACGTCGGGATCGCCAGTATCAGACCCACATAGGTCTGGGCCTCCCGATAGCTGCGCGTGAAGGCCGCGACGATGGTCATCAGCGAGGCGCTCAGCGGTGCGAGCGGCGCGCAGCATGCGATCAATTCCAGGACGGTGAGAGGATCCATGTTCTCGTTCATGCCCAGTCGTTCCAGTCCCGCATGCCGCAGTGCCAGTGCCATGGCGCAGGCACTCACGGTCAGGGACAGGAGCATGCATACGCAGGCGGCCAGGATCTTGCCGTAGATGAGCTGTTCGCGGGGGACCGGGACCGTCAGCAGGGGTTCCAGGGAACCTCGTTCGCGTTCCCCGGCGGTGGCATCCAGCGCCACGGGCAGGCCGCCCATGAGCATGCTCATCATGATGAGGGTGGTGAGGGCGCCAAGAATCAGCACCGAGCGGCTGGTCGGCGTGGCGACATCGACATCCTGGACCGCGATGGCCGACAGCACCGTCGGGTCCACGCCGCGGGCCATGAGCCGCAGCCGCGCAGACTGCGATGCATATTGCGCCAGTACCGCGCGCACCCGCGCCACGTCGGCGGCGCCCGCGGCGTCGGATGAATCGGTGTACAGCAGCACCGGCGCCGGCTGTCCCCGCGCCAGCTGGCTGGCGTAGTCGTCGGGAATGGCGAGCACGATCCGGCGCAGCTGGTGGCGCACGGCCGCCCGGGCCGCACTGTCGTCCAGATCGACTTCGACCACATCGATGCGGTACTGACGCAGCTGCGCGAGCAGATTTGGCGCGCGCTCGCCGTGCACCACCGCCAGCGTCACCGGCTGGTTATCCTGGTTCTGGCCGTGGCGCACCATCAGGCTGACCAGCGCTGCCACGACCAGTGGCAGCAGTACGGCGCTGAACACCAGCGTCGAGATCACGCTGCGTCGATCGCGCAGATTTTCGCGCAACTCCTTGCGCAGCACCGTCAGCACGAAGCGCACTAGGCCGGACTCGCGCTGGGTTCGAGGAAACGCATGAAGGCTTCCTCCAGATCCGCTGTTCCGGCCCGCGCCCGCAATTGCTCCGGGGTGCCATCGGCCACGACCCAGCCGCCGGCAATGACCACGACCTCATCACACAGGGCGGCAACTTCCTGCATCACATGACTGGAGAGCAGGATGCAGCGTCCGGTGCCTTTCAGCTTCAGCAGCAGAGCCCGCAGCGTGCGCACCGCCATCACGTCCAGGCCATTGGTGGGTTCATCGAGCAGAATATTCCGCGGCTCATGCACCATCGCCCGCGCCAGCGCGGTCTTCAGCCGCTGGCCCTGCGAGAAGCCCTTGGCCTGACGGTCGGCGAATTCAGCCATCTCCAGCAGGTCGATCATCTCGGCGGCGCGCTGTTCGCCGGCGGCGTGGCGCATGCCATGCAACTGCGCAAAGTACTGGATATTCTCGCGCGCCGTCAGATGCGGGTACACGCCGGCGCCATGCGGCAGCACGCCCATGCACCGGCGCGCCGCGAGCGACTGTGCGGTGACGCTGATGCCATCAATGAAGGCATCGCCGCGGTCCGGTTGCAGCACGGTGTACAGAATGCGCAAGGTGGTGGACTTGCCCGCGCCATTCGGGCCGAGCAGCCCAGTGATGCAGCCGTCCCTGGCGGTCAACGACACATCGTGCACCGCCGTGACTGCCCCGAAGCGCTTGTGCAGGTGTCGTGCTTCAATCACGGCGGGGATCCGGTGTACGAGGTCAGAAACGCAACGGGCACGGCCTGCTTCAGGCAGGTCACGTCTGCATCCAGGCCGTGGATGCTGCCCAGCTCGACGAAGCGGCTCAGCAGCCGGGCCGCGCACGGCGCCGTGATCTGGCCGTGGCTCATGCCGGCCACCACCACCTGCAGACTGTTCGGCAGGCCGCGCGCGGCCTGCGCCGCATAGTTCGGCGGCGTAACGGGATCATCGCTGCCGGACAGCAGCAGCACGGGCCGCGTGGAATTCAGGGGTTGATGAAAATCCGCATCGACCGGGCCGCGTGGCCAGATCGCGCAGATGGCTTCCAACGCATCCAGTTGTGCCGCTCCCATATAGGTTTTGGCCAGCTGCTCGCGATCCAGGTCCCGGACGCCGTAGTCCGCAACATCCTCCGAGCACACCACGCTGTTGTGCATTCCATAGGCGATGAGATCGTCCAGCGAGTGCGTGACCTGCAGCATCAGACCCGCAAGCGGCGTGAAGTTGGCATGGGCCTGCGCTTCATCCAGCACCAGGGGCAGCAATGCGGATTGTTCCGTGGAGTAACTGGAGAGGCGCACCACGGCGGCGAGATCCGCAGCGTCGAAAGTCAGCTTGCGCGGCTGTCCCGTGAACGGATCGGGCACCGTGAGCGGCACCGCGTGGGTCTGCAGTCCGGCGCGCAATGCCGCGAAGGTGCTGCCCGGGTCACCGAAACGGGCGTGACAGGGCGCAGCCGCGACACAGCGGGCGAAAATGCGCTCCAATGCGCCTTGTGCATCCATCGCCAGCGAGGCGCCGAGCGTCAGTGGCGCGGGCACGACGCCGTCGAGGATCACGGTGCGGGTGTGATCCGGATAGCGCCGCAGGTAGTGCTGGGCGACGCGTGATCCATAGGATCCGCCATAGAGATTGATGGTCTGGTAACCCAGCGCCGCGCGCACGGCGTCGAGATCCCGGACCGCCAACGAGGTGGTGTAGTCGGCGACATTCGCATGGGTCGCCAGCATGGCCAGGCAGGCGCGCGCCTGCTGCACGAGCGCGGCGCTGGAATCCGGCGCATCCGGATCCGTGGCGCCCGGACAAGTCAGCGCATTCGAGGCTCCCGTGCCGCGCTGGTCCACCAGCACGATGTCCCGGTCGCGGCGAACCCGCTCAAACACCGGCGCGACGGCGGTGTAGAAAGTCGTGGCCGCCAGCCCCGGACCGCCGGCGAGCAGGAATAGCGGATCCGGACGGCCGTGCTCATTGATCGCCGGGATGCGCGCCACGAACAGCCGCAGCTGCCGCCCGCCGGGTACCGCGGGATCTTCGGGTACGCTCAGCCGGCCGCACTGCGCCTCGATCGATACCAGCTGGCTGGGATGGGTGAGGCGACAGGGGCTCAGAGCCAGGGCCGCGGGTGCCGCGGCAGGGGCGCGGTGGGAGCCCAGCGCGGCGATCGCGATGACCATGGCAGCAGCGGCCGGCAGGCGGCTCAAGACGCGTCGATATATCGGGGCGGGCCGCATACAATAGGTGCTTATTATAAGCCTTTGAAGCAACATGGATTCCATGCGATTCGCGCACACTTTTGATGTCATCGTCGTCGGCGGTGGCCATGCCGGCACGGAGGCCGCGCTGGCGGCCGCGCGCCGTGGGGCGCGCACTTTGCTGCTTACCCACAGCATCGACACACTGGGACAGATGAGTTGCAACCCCGCGATCGGCGGGATCGGCAAGGGCCACCTGGTGCGCGAGATCGATGCCCTCGGCGGCATCATGGCGCGTGCCGCCGATCATGCCGGCATCCAGTTCCGGACTCTGAATGCGAGCAAGGGACCCGCCGTGCGCGCCACGCGCGCGCAGGCCGACCGGCAGCGCTATCGTCAGTTCATCCGCCACACCCTCGAGAACACACCGAATCTCGCCTTGTTCCAGCAGGAGGTCGCGGACCTCAAGATCGAGGCAGGGCAGGTCACGGGCGTGGTAACTGTCTCCGGCATCGTATTCGAGGCAGCCGCGGTGGTGCTGACGGTGGGCACCTTCCTGGCGGGCCGCATCCATGTCGGCCTGGCGCAGCACCCGGGCGGACGCGCCGGGGATCCGCCCTCGAACCGCCTGGCGGAGAAACTGCGCGCGCTGAACCTGCGGGTGGGGCGATTGAAGACCGGCACACCGCCGCGTATCGATGGCCGTACCATCGACTATTCCCTCCTGCAGGCCCAGCCCGGAGATGTGCCGGTGCCCGTGTTTTCGTTCCTCGGGCGGACCAGTGATCATCCAAGGCAGGTTAATTGTTTCATTACGGCGACAAATGAACGGACGCACCAGATCATTCGGCAGGCCACCGACCGATCGCCCCTGTTCACCGGCGTGATCGAAGGCGTCGGTCCGCGCTACTGTCCTTCGGTCGAAGACAAGGTGGTGAGATTTGCGGACAAGGGCTCGCACCAGATCTTCGTCGAACCGGAGGGTCTGGACACTCACGAGGTGTACCCGAACGGCATTTCCACCAGCCTGCCTTTCGATGTGCAGTACGAACTGGTGCGCAGCATCCGCGGGTTCGAACAGGCGCATCTGACCCGGCCCGGCTACGCCATCGAGTACGATTTTTTCGATCCCCGCGACCTTAACCCCTCCTTGCAAACCCGTGCCATCGGCGGTCTGTTCTTCGCCGGCCAGATCAATGGCACGACCGGCTATGAAGAGGCTGCCGCCCAGGGGTTGCTCGCCGGGATCAATGCCGTCCAGAGCGTGCGCGGCCAGGAGCCGTGGGTTCCACAACGCAGCGAGGCGTACCTGGGCGTGCTGGTGGATGATCTGATCACCCGCGGCGCACCCGAACCCTATCGCATGTTCACCAGCCGCGCCGAGCACCGGCTGCTGCTGCGCGAAGACAATGCCGACCTGCGCCTGACTCCCCAGGGCCATGAGCTGGGCCTGGTGGATGAGGAGCGCTGGCGGTTGTTCAACGAGCGCGCGACGCTGACGCAACGGGAGTTCGACCGGCTGTCCGCGACCCGCGTAAAACCCGACCAGGTGCCCAGCGCGTGGAGCGACCGGGTGTTGGCCGGGCTGCCACCGGCCCGCGACTACAGCGCCTTTGAACTGCTGCGGCGACCGGGCGTCGGCTACGCTGATGTCATGGAGCTCGCCGGCTTTCCTGCCTGGGATCAGGTCGATGAGCGGCTGCCCGCGCAGGTCGCCCGGCAGATGGAAGTCATGGCCAAGTACGAAGGCTACATCCAGCGCCAAAGCCAGGAAGTCGCGCGCCAGCTGCGCAGCGAGTCGATTCGCGTGCCCGTCGACCTTGATTTCAGCCTGGTGCCCGGGTTGTCCACCGAGGTGCGCCAACGCTTAAGCGAGGTGCACCCGGCGACGCTCGGACAGGCCGGGCGAATTCCCGGCGTGACGCCCGCGGCGCTCTCCATCCTGCTCGTGTATTTGAAGAAGTACACGGCCAGCCGCGTGGCCTGAAAGAGTGTGCGCGCCATGAAGTTCGTGGAACAGCTCAAGGCGGCCTGGACGCGCAATGACTCCCTGGTGTGCGTCGGTCTGGACCCCGAGCTGGAGAAATTTCCGGTCGAACTGGCCGGCGTTGCCTCTCCGATATTTCAATTCAACCGCGCCATCATCGATGCGACGGCGGATCTGGTCTGTGCCTACAAGCCGCAGTTCGCGCATTACGCCGCGTACGAAGCCGAGGATCAGCTGGAGCGCACCATCGAATACATCCACCAGCATCACCCCGGAATTCCCGTCATTCTCGACGCTAAGCGCGGCGATGTCGGCAATACGGCCGAGCGTTACGCCATCGAGGCCTTCGAGCGCTACGGCGCCGATGCCGTGACCGTCAACCCCTACCTCGGTACCGATTCGCTCGAGCCGTTCCTGGCGTACGAGGATCGAGGCGTGATCGTGCTGTGCCGGACTTCCAATCCCGGTGCCGGCGATCTGCAGGACCTGGACACCGGCGGCGGCAAGCTTTTCGAAGTCGTCGCGCAGCTGGCCGCCAGCCGCTGGAACTCGCGGGGCAATTGCGCCCTGGTGGTGGGTGCGACCTATCCACGCGAACTGGCGCGGGTGCGCGCACTGACCGGGGACATGCCGTTCCTGGTTCCGGGTGTCGGCGCGCAGGGCGGCGATGTGCAGGCGGTGGTGACCAACGGTCAGACCGCGGCCGGGGACGGACTGATGGTGAGTTCCTCACGGGCCATCCTGTATGCGGCCAGCGATGACACCTGGATCGAGGCGGCACGCTCGGCCACCCGTTCGTTGCGCGACCGGATCAACGAACATCGGGCTACTGGACAAGTGTCGACACGGGGCCGGTCGGCGAACTGATGGCGCCCGCGGAATCGTAGGCCATGGCCGCCAAATAATAAGTTCCGGCGGCGATATTGCCGATCGAGATCGAGGTCACGGCCGGATTGGCAATCTGAATGGTCTGCGCCGGCTGATTCCCCGCGCCGCTGATGCAGATGTAGTAGCCGGCCAGATCCGTCAGCGGGCTGCCATCCGTGTTGGCCGTCGGCGGCGACCAGGACGCGATGATGGTGGCCGCGACGGCGATGTTCACGGTCGCATCCGTAATGTCACCGAAGCGTGCGCCCTGCGCGCTCAGCAATGCCAGCGAAAATGTGCGGCCAGCGGGGGCTTGCGCCGAGACCGGCACGAGGAAACTCTTCGGTGACGCGTCCCCGTCCGTCCAGCTCAGCGTGCCGCTGGTCGCCGCGTAGTCCGTGCCCGAGACCGCGCTGCCATCCTCAGTCGAATAGGTGGCGAGCACGGTGCCACTTGCGCCCTGAACGCGATCGACCGTCACCATCAGCGTGCCATCCCCGCGATTGATCGCGTACGCGTTCTGCGAGAATTCCAGTGCGCCCGACCCGAGCGGCGGCGGCGCGGCCGACGTGACCGACACCGCCGTCTGGATGATGGGGCCGAAGCTGGCACCGGTCACACTCAAGAGCACGACGGAGAATGTGCCGCCGGCGCCCGCTGCTGCGATCGGTACCATGATCGTGCGCGGCGTTGCATCGCCATCGGACCAGGTCAGGGTGCCGTTCATTGCGGTGTAGTTGGTACCGGCGATGGCGCTGCCATTCACCGTGGCGAAATTAACCGCGACATTGCCACCGCTGCCGCCGACCCGATCGAGCACGACGATCGCCACGCCGTCCGGTACCGAAGCGCTGTACCCAGGCGCCGCGAACCCGATGGCACCCGCGGCCCCCACCGCGTATGCGCAGGCCGTGCGGAGAAGGCTCAGAAACAATATGCCTGCGAGTGCGCGCAGAAACTGCCGCGCGCTGCGCCTGTCCGTTGACATGCTGCGTCGATCCCCTGAAGTTTTCGTCTATATTTGATCGAGGACGTGAAGACCTCGATCACGATGCAATGAAGTTTTAAGGGCCGCTTATTGCCGTGCTGTTACGGACCCAATAAGTTCTTCTTACCGCCCACTACCGGCAGACAGGCGGTAGCCGACGCCGCGCACGGTCTGCAGATATTCCCCGCAGCCACACTGGGCGAGCGCGCGACGAACACGCTGCACGGTCATGTCCACCGCACGCAGACCGGCCGGTGAATCCGCGCCCCAAACCTGACGCAACAGAACCTCGCGGCTGTAGGCCCGGTCGGGCCGTCGCATGAGGAATTCCAGCAGCATGAATTCCATGTGACGCAAACCGATGGTTTCGTCCTGCATGGTGAGTCGCCGCTGCGCCGTGTCCATCCGCAGTTGGTGGAACTGCAGATAGCCATTCTCGGGTTTGTCTCGCAGCGAGGGGCGCAGTACTGCGCGCACGCGCGCGATCACTTCGACAACGGAATAGGGCTTGACGACGTAGTCGTCGACGCCGAGTTCGAAACCCGAAACGATGTGCTGCTCGCTGGCCGAACTGGACAGGGCGATCAGGCGCGGCCCGGCGCTGAGCGGGTGATTGCGCACGTGACGGACCAGATTCATGATCACGATGTCCGGCAGGTCCCAGTCAACCATCACCAGGTGCGGGCGCTCACGATCCAAGGCATCGCAGGGATTTTCGAGGTGACTCACCGTGCTTACTGTGAAGCCGGCTTGAGCGAGCTTGGGCTGCAGACGCCGTTCCGATGCTGAATCATTCTCGATGATCATCACGCGAAACCCGCTTTCCGCGGGCGAGCGGGTTTCTGACGCGCCAACGCCAGATTCCATGAGACCCGTCAGTGCTGCTCCCTCCATCGCGTCGCAATTGCAACGGAACAGTTTGACAGCGGCATGAACGCTTGATGAAGAACGGCGTGGGTGCTTTGTCAGACGCTTGTGCGACTCAAGTCAACGGAACCAGCGCCTTGTCACAATAAAGACATTGTCGTGACGGACTATTGCCAGCCCAAGTATCAAAGAGCGATGCGGCGCCTTGCTGTGTGTGAGAGCGCACAGACGAAGGCCGGCACGGTGATGGATCGGTCAGCAGGACGTGCCGGTAATGGTGTCGAGAAAATCGTGGGTAGTCATGACAGTGTCGGTCTTGCAAGTACTCGGTGCTTTGACGGTGCGTGCAGCGCAGCCGCCCGCCGCAGCGCCGCCGGCTATCGGCGCGCCGGCCGCTCCCCGAGCCGAAAGGCTATTTCCCATCCTCGAATTCCGGGTCGAGGGCAATTCGGTATTGTCCAAAGTTGACATCGAGCGCGCGGTGATGCCCTTCATGGGCATCCGCAAATCAATCAAGGATGTCGAGGCGGCCCGCCAGAACCTCGAGAAGATTTATCACGGCCATGGGTTTCAGACCGTGTTGGTCAATATCCCGCAGCAGGAGGTCAGCAGCGGCATCGTGCGCCTTGCGGTGGTGGAGGCCTCGGTCGGACGGCTTGAGATCAAAGGCTCCCGCTACCACTCGCTCGAGACCATCCGCTCGACCGTTGAGCAGCTCGCTCCGGGCGTGACACCGGACTTCAATGCGGTGCAAAAGCAGCTCGCCGACGTCAATCGCAGCGCCGATCTGCATGTCACGCCGGTGCTGCGGGCATCGACCACCCCCGGCAAGGTGGACGTTGACCTGGACGTCGAGGACACGCTGCCGCTGCATGGTGAACTCGAACTCAATAATCGCTACAGCGCCAATACCTCGCAGCTGCGCCTGGTCGCCGATGCCAGCTACGCCAATCTGTTCCAGAGCGGGCAGAGCGCCAGCGTGCAGTACCAGGTGGCGCCACAGAACTCCGATAACGCCCAGGTTGGCTCGTTCTCCTACGTCATCCCGACCCGCGACGGCCCCGTCTTTGCGTTGTACGCGGTGCACTCGGACAGCAACATCGCGGCGGTCGGCGCCCTCGACATCATCGGCAAGGGCAACCTATTCGGCCTGCGGATGATCGAGCCGCTGACCTCGACGAGTCCGACCTTCTACCACAACTTCACCTTCGGCATCGACTACAAGGACTTCAAGCAACAGGTTCAGCTGCAAGGGGATGACGCCGTCGATACGCCCGTGCGCTATGCGCCTTTTCTGCTGGATTACAACGCCACCTGGCTGGACAGCGGCACGGCTGCACCGAAGGACACGGCGCCGGCGGCGACCTCCGCGGGACGCAGCAGCACCACACTCGATACCAGCGTCAGCTTCCTGGTGCGGGCCATCGGCGGCACCGATGCCGCCCAGTTCGCCGTCAAACGCTTCAACGCGGATCCGAACTACTTCATATTGCGCGCCTCACTGAGCCGACAGCAGGTACTTCCCGGCGACTGGAGTGTCGTGGGCAAGATCGACGGACAGCTCGCCAGCGGCCCGCTGATCAGCAACGAGCAGTACGCGGCCGGTGGCGTGGACAGCGTGCGCGGCTACACCGAGGCCGAACGCCTGGGAGACAACGGCGCACGTATCTCGCTCGAGCTGCGCACCCCGCAGCTGCTGGCACGCCGCCTGCCCCAATTCGAACAGTCGTTCGTCTTTCTGTTCGCCGAGGGTGCGTGGCTGCAGACCATCGATCCGCTGCCCGGCCAGATCTCCGATTTTCATCTGGCCAGCGTGGGGCTTGGTTTTCGCACCAAGTGGCGTGGCCTGTCAGCGGACCTGGACGGGGCGCATGTGTTCAATGAAGGGTATGTGACCGATGCCGGCGGCAATAGCGCGCAATTCAGGGTCAACTATGGCTGGTAACCGCAAAATCGTCCGAGTCCTGATCGGGTTGTGTGTCCTGCTGCCGGTACTGGTGCCCGCGACGGCGCGTGCCTGGTGGAATGACACCTGGAAGCAGCGCACGGTCATCACGCTCAATACCTCTGCGGCGGGCGTGCCGCTTAAGGATTCTCTCAACAATGTCGTGATCCCCGTGCGGCTGCATTCCGGGAACTTCGATTTCATCGACGCCAAGACCGATGGCAGCGACCTGCGTGTGGTGGCGGGGGACGACAAGACGCTGCTGAAGTTCTGGATAGAGCGGTTCGACAGCGTCAACGAGCTGGCCGTGTTGTGGGTCGTGGTCCCCGCCGTACTGCCCGGGACCGACAAGAACACACTCTATATATATGGCGGTAACGACAAAGCAGCCGCGGATGCCAACGGTCCCGGTACGGCCACCGCGGTTGCCGATGCGGCGACGCTGGCGGTATTCCACTTCAACGAGAAGGATGGTATCGCCGCCGACCAGAGCGGCACGATCAAGGCGGCCGGCGCCACCGCGCTGGAGCCTAATGGTCTGCTGGGCCAAAGCGCGCGCCTGGCTGGTACTCCGATCGCCTGGCCCGAGGACGACAAGCTCAGGATCGCGTCCGGCCAGCCCTTCAGCGTGCTGCTGTGGGTGCGGCCCGATGCCGCGCAGGGCACGCTGCTGAAGCAAGGCCCGCTGCAACTGACGCTCACCAATGGAAAGCTCGATGCCAAACTGGGCGCGACCAGTATCGCCGGCGGCACGGTCGCGACGGCAACCTGGTCGCAGATCGCCGTGACGGTCGGGGCCGGCAAGGCAACCGTGTATCTGAATGGCGAGAGTGCGGGGGACGCGGCCGTGGCGAACCTGCCGGCGCTGGCTGGAGAGCTGCGCGTGGGCGAGGGCTACCAGGGCCTCATCGATGAACTGCAGATCGCGACGGTCGCGCGCAGCGCGGAGTGGATCCGGCTGACCTACGCGGCGCAGAGCGCCGATGCCAAGCTGATCGCGAGCAAGACCGAAACGGCCGGCGCCGAGAAAAGCGCCGGCAGCAACAGCTATTTCGGGGTCCTGTTCAAGAGTCTGACCCCCGATGCCTGGGCCATCATCATCATCCTCGGTGTGATGTTCCTGATCGCCATCGCGGTCATGGTGAGCAAGGCTCTGTACATCAGCCGCACGGCCGGCGCCAACCGGCGTTTCCTGGCGCAGTTCAGGGCCAGCGAAGATGTGCTGGCGATCGGCAGCCATGAGGCGAACGCCGAGTTCGCAGAGTCATCTCTGTACCGGCTTTACTGCGCCGGGCAACGGGAGTTGGCCAAGCGCTCGATCGGTCCACACAATCGAACGCTGTCGGGGCCATCCCTGGATGCCGTGAAGGCGGCCGTGGATGCCGACTCGGTGCGCGAAAACCACGAACTCAATTCGATGATGGTGCTGCTGACCATCGCCATCTCCGGCGGGCCGTTTCTGGGTCTGCTGGGCACGGTGGTCGGCGTGATGATCACCTTCGCCGCCATCGCCGCTGCCGGCGATGTGAATGTGAATGCCATCGCGCCGGGCATCGCCGCCGCACTGCTGGCAACGGTCGCGGGCCTGAGCGTCGCGATCCCTTCGCTGTTCGGTTACAACTACCTGGCCTCGCGCATCAAGAACATCGCCGCGGACATGCAGATCTTCATCGATGAGTTCGTGACGCGGGTCGCCGAAGCGTACGGTGCCTCCCGATGAGCGCCGGGCCGCAGGAGCAGAATCAGCTCTACGACGACATCAACATCACCCCGATGCTGGACCTGGCGTATGTCCTGCTGGTGACCTTCATCATTCTCACCACCGCTGCCGTGCAGGGAGTGAAGGTGAATGCGCCGCTCACCCATGCGGCCAACAATCTCGGCAAACCACAAACCCGCGCGATCACCGTGACGGCCAGCGGGGCGGTGTTTCTCGATGCCTACCCGGTCACGCTCGATCAGCTGCGCACGACGCTGGCGCAGTACAAGGCGGCCAATCCCAACCTGCCCGTGGTCCTCAAAGGAGATGCGGCCGCGCCCTATCAGACCATCATGGACGTGCTTGAGGTTGCCAAGAAACTGGATATCACCGAGATCGGACTGGTCAGCAAGCGGGTAGCGCCGTAAATGCAACTTCAGACCGAATCCAAGCCCTACGACACCATCAATGTCACGCCGATGCTGGACCTCGCGTACGTGCTCCTGGTCGTGTTCATCCTGATGACCACGGCGTCAATTCAGGGACTGAGCATCTCCATGCCGAAGCCCTCGAACAAGCCGGTCGCCGAGCCGCACGAACTGAAAGTGGTGCAGGTACTCGCCAGCGGTGCGGTGCTGATCAACGGCGTCGGGGTGAGCTTCGAGGAACTCGAGGCGCAGCTCAAAGCCGCGCAGGCGCGCGATGCGAAGATGAGTGTCGCGATCAAGGGCGACGCGGGCGCGCAGTACGCCAAGGTGATGGCGGTCATCGATCTATGTGATCAGCTGCACGTCAACATGGGAATCGTGACCTCGCGCATCGGAACGTGAGCGCAAGCAAATGAACGCATTGGCCGTGAAATCCTATGCTCCACCGGCGCGCAGACCGCGTGGTGTACAGCGCCTCCTCATCGGCGCGATATTGTTGTGCCTGACCGGCGCGATCGTGCTGGGAGGCATGTCGCTGGTGCATGGTCCGTCCGCCCCGAAACGCCAGGTGGCGCGCATCATGCTCCTGCCGGACACACCGCCCCCGCCACCGCCGCCGGAGGACAAGAAGCCTCCGCCACCGAAGGAAGTGGCGGCGCCGCAGCCCGTCAACATGCCGGTACCGAAGGTCGAGACCCCGCCCGAACCCGCGCAACTGAAGATGGAAGGCGAGGCCGGGGCGGCACCCAGCATGTTCGCCGCCGGTGAGGTGAAGCAGGAGTACATCGGCGGCGACATCGGCAATGGTTCGCGCTATGCGGCGTACGTGGCGCGTCTCGAGCAACGCGTGCAGGCGCAGCTGTCGCGCCACAAGCTGCGTGTCAGCAACGTCAAGCTGTTCCTGTGGCTCGCGCCGGATGGCGCGGTACAGCGTTACACCGTGCAGGGTGGTGACGGCGATGCCACGCGCTCGGTGCGCGAGGCGCTGGCCGATCTGACGCGTGTCGATGAGGCCCCGCAGCCCGACATGCCGATGCCGGTCGGCCTCAGCATCAATTAGAACGTTCATTTCAAGGCTAAACCGTGAAGAGACATCTCTGGTGCTACCTGCTGGCGGGTTTGATCGCGACCGCCACTTCATTGCCCGCGTTCGCGGATGATCTGGATGAATTGCGCAAGCTGCGGGACACCACCATCAGCCTGGTCAACGCGCTGGTCGATCAGGGTGTACTGACGCGCGCCAAGGCCGACGAGATCATCGCCCAGGCCATGCGGGCCGGCGCGAATGGGCCCGCGGGGAGCGCCGCAGCGCCGGCCGCCTCGCCGCCAGTTGCCCCGGCGCCGCCGGCGCCAGACGTCGTGCGCGTGCCCTATGTACCCGAGTCGGTGAAGGAGGAAATCCGTGACGAGGTGCAGCAGAATGTGCTCGCCCAGGCCAAGACCGAACGCTGGGGCGATCCCGGCGCCTTTCCGGAATGGCTGAATCATTTCACCTGGCACGGCGACTTCCGGCTGCGGGAGGAGTTCGACCGCTTTCCCACCGATAACACACCGAATGCCTCGGTCGCCGAACTGCAGGCCTTTGGTGTGAACATCGACAATTCCACCGTCGCCGACAACCGAATGCGGATCCGGGCCCGCTTCGGGTTCGATGCGACGATCGGGGACACCGTCACCGTCGGCATGGGGCTGGCGAGCGGCGGGGTCGGCGCCGGCGGCAACCCCGGCTCCGAGAATCAGACCCTGGGCAACTATGCGTCGCGTTCGACCGTGGGCTTTGATCGGGCCTTCATCGATTACCAGCCGTTTTCCTGGGTTTCACTGATCGGCGGCCGCATCGGCAATCCATTCTTCAAGCCCACCTCATTGATCTGGACCAACGACGTGAGCCTCGAGGGCATCGCGGCGCAGTTCGACACCAGCCGCGTTACGCACGGTTGGTCGGTGTTCACGACCGCCGGTGCCTTTCCGATCCTGCAGAACGATCCCGTGCCCACCAGCACCTCCCCGAGCAAGTGGCTCTATGCCTACCAGCTCGGTGGCAATATGCAGTTCGGTGATGTTGCGAAGGGAACCCTGGCCGCCGCGTTCTACGACTATCGCAATATCGAAGGCATTCCCAATCCCACGTTCTTCTCAACCGACTTCAGCGCGACCGCCGCGCCCTTCCGCCAGACCGGCAATACGGTGTTCGACATCGACAATCTGGCGAACACGCAAAATGGAACGCAGAACTACCTGTGGGGCATTGCCTCCCAATTCCAGGAGCTGAATGTGTCAACTTCGGTTGACTTTCCGTTCATCGGCGCCACGCACGTGATACTGGACGGTGACTGGGTCGACAACCTCGGCTTCAATCAGCAGGAAATCCTGGCCCGCACCGGATTTCTGGTGGACAAGCAGAACATGGGGTGGCAGACGCGGCTGGCGGTTGGCTACCCGGCGATCGACCGCAAGAACACCTGGCAGGTATGGGTGGGGTACCGCTACGCGCAGCGAGATTCAACGCTGGACACCTTCACCGATCAGGACTTCCACCTCGGGGGCACCGACGCCAAGGGGTATTTCATCGGCGGCCGGTACGTGTTCGAGAAAAACAGCACCATTGCCCTGCGCTGGTTCAGCGCCAAGCAGATCGATGGTGTCGAGTTGGCGGGTGCGGACAGCGTGCTGAGCGGTCTGCCGCTGGCCATCGATGTGCTACAGCTGGATGTCACGGCGGCGTTTTAAAGGGCATACGCAATGCGCTACTACCTTGCTGCAATCCTCGCGATCGGCCTCGTGACCGTGCTGCTCCCGAGTCTCGGATGCGCCGCGGACGATGAAAACGCCCGACTGCGCGAAATGCTGCATAGAACGCAGGAGGCGCTGCACCAGGCACAGGCGGACAACGCCGACCTCAGCCGGGCCAAGCTGGACGCCGAGCACAAGCTGCAGGACACCAGCAAGCAGCTCGATAGCGTCAAGAGCAGCTCCAAGGCAGCGCAGTCGGGCAAAGCCTCCCTGCAGGCGCAACTGGATGCGGCCCGCAATACCCAGACCACCCTGCAACACAGTCTCGATGACGCAAACGGCCAGCTGGCGGCGAGCAACGCCAAACTCGCTGAGACCGCAAGACAGCTTGCGGCCCGCAACACCGAACTCAAGGACGTCAAACAGTCGCTCGCGCAAAGCCAGGCAGCCAACACCAGCTGCGAGGCCAAGAACGTCACCCTGTATGGCTATGCCCGCGAAGTTCTCGACCGCTACAGGAAAAAAGGCGTCTGGGACTCCTTCTCGCAGAAGGAGCCGGTGCTCGGCCTGAAAGAGGTCGAGGTCGAAAACGTGGTGCAGGAATACCAGCTTAAGTTCGACGCTCAGAAGGTCACGCCCTAGGGATCGATTGCGACGACGCTCGCCGGCAACCATGTTGCCGGTTGTTCACATAAGCGACATTTTGCTGCAGTCATGGCTTGCCAGGATGCTTCCCAAGAGGGTGCGCCGTTCACTTCGCACCAGGA
>Ga0182030_10003362_pt1 | contig 34132 bp, 26 predicted proteins | sample 812S3MmetaG_FD_121299 | JGI IMG/M metagenome (GOLD analysis project Ga0182030, IMG submission 121299) | Permafrost microbial communities from Stordalen Mire, Sweden - 812S3M metaG (Illumina Assembly) | ecosystem: Environmental > Terrestrial > Soil > Wetlands > Permafrost | place: Sweden...
CACGTATCAGTATGACGGCGTCTCGCATCTCGTCTCCCGCCCCGATTACGGAAACTCCAACTACGACATTCGTCATCACTTTACTGGCAGCTTGCACTGGTCGCCACGTGCATTCCATCACTCACAAGGATTCCTGCACGCCGCGCTCGACCACTGGACTGTCGCACCTGTGATCCAAATTTCAACCGGCAAGCCCTTCAGTGACCACGTCAGCGGGGACGCACCCATCGCAACCTGCGCCGGATGCCTTGGGTTCATGGGCACCGGAGGCCAGTACCGCCTGCCTTTCCTGGGACGCAACACCTTCCGCTACGACAATCTCTACAATGTTGACCTTCGCCTTTCGCGCCATATCCACTTCAGAGATCGCCACAGCCTTGAGTTTCTCGCCGAGGCGTTCAACCTCTTCAACCATGAGATGATTACCGGCCGCAGCAGTACGTTCTACACCGTGTACAAAAACACGCTTGAGTACGACTCCAACTTTGACACCCCAACGGCCGCGGCCAACACCATCTACCGCGAACGTGAGATTCAGCTCGGCGCACGCTTCCATTTCTAGACTCTGCGCGAAACGGAGTCTGCAGCGCCATCGGGTTGCTCATATTTCTAGAACGTGGGCAACTCCTCCGGACGGCCTAGCTTCTCACACCCCGTCCCACACAAGGAGGTTCTATGCGCTGTCTGCTCAAGGTTTCCATGCCAACCGAGATTGCAAATCAGCGTGTCGCCGACGGCAGCTTAGGTAAGACTATCGAGTCTATCCTCAGCGAAATCAACCCTGAAGCCGCTTATTTTGCGGAGGATCGCGGAATCCGGACTGGGTACATCTTCTGCAACGTCAAGGAAGAGTCGGATATCGTTGCAATTGCCGAGCCATGGTTTCTCGCCTTTCATGCCCAGGTGGAGTTTCGTCCTGCGATGACCTTGGCTGACCTGAAAAAAGCCGCCCCATCCTTCGAAAAAACCGTGAAGAAGTATGGCCATTTGCCAAAGGCTGCCTGACCTTGGACCAATGAAAACGGGCAGCGCCATCGCGCCGCCCGTTCTTACTCGTATGCTGCCGCTTACTCCATATCCCGCCAGTTTGCACCCGCGCTGACCTCCACCTCCAGCGGAACGCTCAGCGCGTATGCGCCTTCCATGCACTCTTTCACCAGCGACTTCACGATCTCGACTTCCGCCTCCGGAGCTTCCAGCACGAGTTCGTCATGCACCTGAAGCAGCATCCTTGTCTGCAATCCGCGCGCGCGGATCTCGTGGTCGAGGCACAACATTGCGATCTTGATCAGGTCCGCTGCCGTGCCCTGCAGAGGAGTGTTCACTGCGGTGCGCTCGGCGAACCCGCGCAGGTTCGGATTCTTGCTCAGCAGATCTGGAATCGGGCGCTTACGGCCAAACATATTGCGCACAAAACCATCACGCCGCGCTTGCTCAAGCGTTGAATCAATGAACTTACGGACCCCGGCGTAGCGCTCAAAGTAGGCGTCGATAAACCGCTTGGCCTCCTTCTGCTCGATCCCCAACTGCTGCGCCAATCCAAATGGCGAGAGCCCGTATACGATGCCGAAGTTCACCGCCTTCGCCCGGCGCCGGTGCTCGGCATCAATCAGCATCGGCGGCACGCCGAAAACCTCTGCGGCGGTCAGCGTGTGAATGTCTTTGCCTGTGCGGTATGCCTCCAGCAACAGCGGATCTTGGGAGTAGTGAGCCAGCAACCGCAATTCAATCTGCGAATAGTCGGCGCCCACCAGAAGCTTCCCTGGAGCCGCCACGAAAGCTGCGCGAATCTCACGCCCCAGCTCGGTGCGGATCGGAATATTCTGCAAGTTCGGGTTCGTCGAACTCAGCCGTCCCGTCGCAGTTGCCGCCTGGTTGAAACTGGTATGCAATCTGCCGTTCCGGCACAAGAGCGGCAGTGAATCGATATATGTCGATTTAAGCTTCGTAAGCTGCCTAAATTCCAGCACCAGTTTGACGACTTCATGCTCTCCGGCCAACCCTTCCAGCACGTCCTGCGCGGTTGAAATCGTCTTACCTTTGCCATACTTGAATGGCTTGGGCAGTTGCATCCGGTTGAACAGCACGTCGCCTAGCTGCTTCGGCGAGTTCACGTTGAACTCCACTCCGGCCAGCTCGTGAATCGTGCGCTCCAGCCGCCGTATATCCCCCTTCAACTTGCCGGACATCTCGGCGAGCACATCGCAATCGAGCCGCACCCCCGCCTGCTCCATTCCATGCAGCACAAACGCCAGCGGCAAATCGATCTCGCAATAGAGCTTGGCCAGTTCCGCGTCGGCTTGCACTTCGGAGCGCAACGTCGAGACCAGCCGCAGGGTGATATCCGCAGCTTCGGCCAGTGAGTTGGAGAGCTTCAATCCCAGCCGCCGAAGAGCTACCTCCGGCAGCGTGTGCGCGCTATAAGTCGGATCCAGCAGATAGGAATAGAGCATCGTATCGTGCTCCACCCCTGCGAGCGGAAGACCCGTATCGCTCAGTGCATGCAGTGTGGACTTCGCATCATGCACGGCCTTCACCAGCTTTCCATCCGCCAGAATCTCTGCAATGCGTGCTGCGTTCCCACCCACAAGCTCGGACGTGTAGCTCTCGCCCTCCGCAACGGACATCGCAATCTGCTGACGCTCCGGCGACGCAGCTTGGTCCTCACTCGTCTTCGACGCAGACAGCTCCTCACTCAAAGCGAGCGATCCCTGTTCCGGAGCTTCTTCCTGTGCAGCTTCGTCCATGCCGGCTTCCACTGCGCGAACCTCGGCCTCGGTCAGGCGCACGGCGGCCGCCAAGGCAATCGCCAGCATCGGAGCCTTGGCCAGCGTCGCAAGCGCATCAACCGTAAGCTCGCCATATTTCGTCTCTCCAACGGCCTCACCCGCGGAGAGAAACTCTTTCTGTAAGGTTGTAAATTCCAGTTCGGCAAACAGTTCGCGTGCCGCCGCCACGTCAGGCTCCTGCGCCAGCATGGCTTGCGGCTCAAAAGGAATCGGCACATTGCAATCGATCGTCACAAGCTTCTTGCTTAGCAGAATCATCTCGCGGTTCTGTTGCAACGATTCCCGATACGTCTTTTTCATCACCTCATCGGCCCGCGCTAACAGCGCGTCCAAGGTCCCAAACTGCTGAATCAGTTCCACGGACCCCTTCTCGCCGATTCCTGGTGCGCCCGGAACGTTATCAATTGAATCTCCGCGTAAGGCCATCAGATCAACCACTTGCTCCGGCTTGACTCCAAGCAGTTCCTGTACCTTCGCCGGATCGCAGATCAGGTTGTCCTTCGGTGGATTCAGTACACAGACTTTGCCGTCCACCAGTTGCAGCATGTCTTTGTCGCTGCTCACCACGTAGACCCCGTAGCCTGCCTCCGCGGCCCGGTGCGCCAGCGTGCCAATCACGTCATCGGCTTCAAAGCCTTCGCGCCCCAGAATCGGAATCCGGTACACCTCCAGCGCGCGATGGATGTAGGGCAATTGCTGTCGCAAGTCCTCAGGCATCTCGGCCCGATTTGCCTTGTAGCCCTCGTACACAAACTCCACCATCTCGCCGGTCTCTTTGTCCCGCTTCATCTGGGTGGGCATGGCTTCGGCCTGCGCCTCACGGAAGCTCGGCCCCATGTCAAAGATCGCCGCTATGTACTCGGGCGCAAAATCCTTGCGCAGCTTATTAATCATGTTCACAAAGACGAAGGTCGCCGCCGTGGGCAGTCCGGTGCGCGTTGACATTGGACGTTGCCGGGCCATCGCGTGATAGGCGCGGAAGACAAATGAGTACGCATCGATCAAGAAGACGCGTCCCTTCCCTTGAGGAGGCAGTGTGGGAGCGCTGGTTTGAACTACGGCATCAGAGACGGCGGATTTCTTTTTGGCAGGCACGATGAAATGCTAACAAATATGCGGCTGAATTGGTTTGAGTTGATTCATAGCTTCATGAAAGTCCTTCTCCAAAGCTGAGAAAGCCGGACGGTTGAGTCCGGCTCTCCCAATATCCTGCAACCGCAATATCAGACTTTCAACTGTCCCTGGATGTATCGTTTCGCCTTCTCGTCGGTGTTTTCGTTTAATTCCAGTACCGAGAAGTTAAGGTCCTGGTGACGGTTGAGCCGGATGTAATTCAAAATCGCAGGGTGCTTGTAGATGTCGCCCGGTTGGAAGACCGGAAGTTCCGGCACCTCGCTCTCGGGAAGGTTCCAAACGTATTTCAGGAAGTTCCGGTTGCGGACGGTGCGGTTCTTCTGCACCTCCCACAGGTTTCCACCGAGGGCAGCGTCGCTGGCATCTTTCGGAGTCATCGTCTCGCGCGCATATTGCAGGAATGCGTAGGAGAAGATTTCATGCGCCAGCAGGTTTTCCGAGGCGAAAATCGGCGCCGATTCCGGCTCCACAATGTGTCCTGCGTCCGGCCCGATCAGGGACATCACCGAACGACCTGACGTTACTGCGAGTCGCAGCTTCGACTTGATCTGCGGAACCTCATTGATCTCTTCATACATGGCGTAGAAGTTCTCGCCGCCTTGGTGGAAGGCCTTGCGGCTGTCCTCGCGCAAGAAGCCAACACTGATTTTCATCCCTGACGTGAGGTCGGCGAAGCCGTGCGAACCGAGCCGCGGCAGATAGATGATGTGATCGACCTCATTCACGAATGAGGTCACCATCAGAGGCTGCTTCCAGTGGTGTTCGCCCTGGGGTAAGGTTTCGATGTACGCGGGATATCCACGTTCTTCAAAGAAGATCGGCGTCGCACCGTTCCGCTCGATTACGGCCAGTAGGCCCGACGATTGAGCAAACGCCCGCGAAGTCCCGCGAACCTGCCCCTGCGCCGTCCAGTACACATTGCGCACGCCCGATTGATCGCCGACGAAAATCTTGGTTGCCCCGTGCTCCTTCAGCACTTTAAGCAGGCAATCCAGAGCCCATGGATCGGACGTTGCGGGATAGTAATTACCGGAGTTCAAGGCGAGCTTTATGAAGACCCGGTCACCCTTGTTCAACCATGAGAAATCCGTGGCCTTCTCGACCATTCTCTTGAACAGCGAGTAAGACGTATCGCCTTTCGGCAGCCACGCCGCGCTGAGCCGGACGCTGTTGGCTTGCGCCGCCAACTTCTTATCATCAAACGCGAAGCTTGTGCCGCCGCCCAGCAGGGCCATGGATGAAAGGGTGCCAATCGTCCATAAGAAATTCCGACGGCTCACGCCGGATGTGTTCTCCATAGAAATGCCTCCTTACGATTCACCTCGGGGATGATCGCGATGACAGAGCTGATGTCATCACTTAGCGCGGTCGAAGTCAACCAAATTGAGGCACATCAGCGGCATTTTGTCTAAGGACTGACGGTGCGTGCTTTACTCGATGAACATGCAATCCCCGTAGCTGAAGAAGCGGTAACGCTCTCGAACCGCATGAGCATAAGCAGCCAATACGGTCTCTCGTCCGGCAAAGGCTGACACCAGCATCAGCAGTGTGCTCTTAGGCAGATGGAAGTTCGTGAGCATCGCATCCACCACATTAAAGCGGTATCCGGGATAGATAAAAATATCGGCCTCGCCAAACTGAGCGCCGGGCGGCTGCCCTATTTCCTGCGACTTTCCCGCCGCATACTCCAGCGTTCGCACCGCGGTTGTGCCCACTGCCACCACCCGCCTGCAATCGCGCTTAGCGCGCACAACCTTCTCCCGCGTCTCTTCCGGAATCTGATACCACTCGGTATGAATTTTGTGTTCTTCCACCACTTCGGTTCGAATTGGCGAAAAGGTTCCAAGCCCTACATGCAGCGTCAGCGAGGCGGTCTCAATACCGTTTGCCCGCAGTCTGTCGAGTATCTCTTCCGTAAAATGCAGTCCAGCGGTGGGGGCCGCAACCGAGCCAGGGTCCCTTGCGAACACAGTCTGGTAGCGCTCACGGTCCTGTAGGGTGTCCTCGCGGTCAATGTATGGCGGCAGCGGGATGTGGCCGAGACTCTCCAGTCGCGCGAAGAAATCCGGTAAAGGAGCAAAGCGTATCGTGCGCTCACCAAACTCTCCCCGGGAAATCACTTCGGCTTCCAGCAGTGGGCTGCCCTGATCGCCGAAGTACAGCCGTTCACCCGGCATGATCTTCTTTCCCGGACGAACCAGTGCCTGCCAGAGCTGTTCCTCTCCGGGCAAGCGACGCGTCAGCAGCACCTCAACACGTCCCTGCAGGAACTCCCGAGACGCCGGGTTCGCAGGACTCAATTTTTGTGCATGGCTGCCACTGCGATGCCCGAACAGCCTTGCGGGAAGCACCTTGGTGTCATTGAAAATCACCAGGTCAGAGGGATGCAGCAGCTCTGGAAAGTCGCCGAATTGCCTGTCTTCGAATTTGCCGCCTTGCAAATGCAGCAATCGTGAGCCTGCCCGCTCGTCTGGCGGGTGCTGCGCAATCAATTCCGGGGGTAAGTGGAAATCAAAGTCGGAAACAAGCACAGAATGATTATATGGCCCGAACCACCTGTCGAATTGTTACACCGAAAGGGGTGGCGAAGCCGGTAATGCTACGGTACTATGCGTTAAGCGGGTAATTTCTTTTTGGATAGAACCTGTAATGAGCGACCACGAATCTCGGCTGGAAATCCTGCGCTTCGGAAGGATGCTGCACGAGCAAGGCCTGATTGCCGCGACTGACGGCAATATTTCGGTGCGTCTCAATGAAGTTTCTGTCCTGATTACCCCTACCTGCATCTGCAAGGGCATGATGTCTACCGAGGACCTTCTGGTGGTAGATATGCACGGCCGCAGAATTTCCGGTTTTCGTGACGTCACCAGTGAAATCGGCATGCACATGACCATTTACCGCATGCGTCCAGACGTCAACGCCATCGTACATGCGCATCCGCCCACAGCCACGGGCTTTGCCGCCTGTGGATTGGCCCTTGATCAGGCTCTCATCAGCGAAGTCCTGCTCTCACTCGGCACGGTTCCCTTGGCGCATTACGCGACCCCTGGCACCTCCGAACTCTCCGAGGCCCTGGAGCCCTTTATTCCCGGTCACGATGCTGTCCTCATGGCCAACCACGGTGTGGTCACCTATGGCTCCGACCTGATGCAGGCCTATATGAACATGGAGACCGTCGAGCATTTCGCCAAGATCGCATTAGTGGTGAAGCAACTCGGCTGTGAACGCCCCCTCGCCGTTGAACAGGTGAATAAACTCCGGGAGATGCGACTGCGCCTCCAGAGTTACAAGTCGGAGATGCGCACCCGTGCCTGACCTGCAAGTCTTCTTTGAATAAAGCGTGAAATTCAAAATCTACTCGCGCAGGTGGACAAACTCGTGCAATGTCCGGCGCGGGCTCTCCTGCGGAATCTCGTCTGCATATCCGAATGACAGCACAGCCATCGGCACGTGCCCCTCGGTCACCCCGACAACCCCGGCAACTTTCGCCGGAAGAAACGCCCCTACCCAGCAGGTCGCCAGTCCAAGGTCTACGATTGCCAGATGAGCCAGCATTGCAGCGATACTTGCATCCTGCAGCGCCCAGTGTTCTTTGTCGTCGTACTCGCAGCGTGCGGCGTTCATGCACACCACCAGCGCCATCGGAGCCTGCGCGATCCAGTCGTGGTTGAACGTGGCGGCGGCCAGCGTCCTCATCCGCTCCTCACCGCTCACGACATAGATCTCATAAGCCTGAAAGTTTCCCGCTGACGGAGCCGTGCGTACCGCTTCTAGTATTTTCTGGACCAGCTCCGGTGCCACTGGCTTCCCCGTATAACGACGCACCGAGTGCCGCGCCCTTAGTAGCTCCATAAATTCCATGCGAATCTCCATCCAAATTCCGAATTTCTGCCCTGAGCCTATCGTAAATGGCATCGCTTGCTCCATCGGCTTGCCGTGTTCAACAAAAGGCAAAAGCCGGCGGTAGACCGGCCCTTGCGCAAACTACAATCTTGGCAGCAGCTATTCGCCACCGAAGTGGAAGCGCATTCCGGCGCGGAAACTTGCCGTCAGTGCCGGATAACCGAGCACTTCTTCATAATGCCGGTTCAGCAGATTCTCTACGTTGACATAGAGCGTTGCATGGCGGCAAAGCTCATACCAACCGCCTGCATCCACCCTCGCATATCCGGCGGCATGCGTGTAGCCGAGGCCGTAAAAGTCCGAGTCTTCACGCCGCCCGATGAACGAGCCCCCAAGCGTAGCTCCGTAGCGCGGCCGATTATATGCCAGCAATAGCGTGCCAGCATGCTTGGGACGCAACAGAAGAGGATCGCCCGGAGCATTCGGAAAGGTCGTCAACGGGGACGCCAAAATCTGCGTGGAAGTGTAGAAGTACGAGCCCTGCAGTCGGAATGCCTGGTTGATCCTTCCGCTCAAGTCGAGTTCTGCGCCCTGCGCGAATGATTTGTCAATGTTGATGTACTGGCTATAGTTTCCGTTCGTTGTGATCTGATCGCGATAGAGCGAGTGGAAGTACGTTGCCGTTGCCCCAAAGCGCGAGCCAAACCGCTGCTCAATTCCAGCATCCACCATGCGCGCCTGATCGGGCTTCAGCTTCGGATTCGGAAAAACACCGTAGCCGGTGAAGCCAAACGACTCCTCGATACTTGGCTCCTTGATGCCCTGGCTGTAACTCCCCTTGAGTCGCGTTCCGGTGAAGCACCGGTTTCCGCGCGCCACCAGGTAGGTGAGCGATACGCGCGGAACTACGCGGTCGCCGAAGCTCCCGTTATGCACGTAGCGAACACCCGCAATTCCCGTCATGCGACCGAACTCCACAAACTGCTCCCCATACACCGCATCATTCAGCCGTGCTCCGTGGTTCACCGGAGGAAGCGTAGTGTCGCCGACAAACCCATTCTCGTCCTCAAACTCATAACCAAAATTTGTGCGGAACTGCTTTGTTTCCCAGTACTCCGCGCTGTACCTGATACCAAAGTGATTGATATCAACAAAGGTGTTGTAAGGCACACTGAGGTCCGTGTTATGCCGCTGATGGTTGTCGTTGTATACCACGAGTTGTTGCTGCCACTTGGCCGGAGCCGCCAGGTTGAACTCCAGCGAGGCCAGCAGATGGTTCTGGTGGGCGAATGCGTCGGGCGCGGCAAAAATTCCATCCGAGGAAAAGATCTCGCCCGGCACTCCAGAGCTCGAATCGTTGTGCCTCACACGCAATCGAAGTGACTCATTCGGCGCAAGTTGCATTCCTAGATTCGCGCCCTCCGTCGAGTTGTCGTAATAGTCGTTTACACCCTGCCCGTCGGAGTTGAACTCGTCACCGAAGAGGTTGTAGTCGTACCGGCCCCGCGCTCCAGCCAGGGAGCCATACCCGTGCGCCGTTCCAAAATTTCCGCCGTCTGCTCCAAACCGCAGTTCCGGAATCTTCGTATGTCCAGTCGCTGAGTTGATCTGCAGAACACTGCTCATGGCATCTGAGCCATAGAGCACGCTCTCCGATCCGCGCAACAGTTCCAGCCTGTCTGCTCCGGTCATAGACGTTGTGCCGAAGTCGAAGTACCCACCCGGTTCACCAATTGGCACGCCATCCAGAAACACCTTGTTGTAATCCGAGTCGCCGCCGCGCACAAACAACGATGTCTGCCCGCCGCGATTGCCCGAGTCAGCCAGAATCACTCCGGGCAGAAATCGAATCGCGTCCGAAACCGCGACCGGTTGCATGGTTGTGATCGTTGCCGCGTCCAGGGTTGAAACGTTCAACCCGGTTAGGCCTGCTTCCAGAGGAGACGGCCCCGCCAAAACCACCACGGTCTCCGATTGCGGAGCAAGCCTCAACTGCGCGGTTACCTCGCCTGATTTCGTCGCTGCGACGGTGAGGGGAGCAAAACCCGGCGCCAGCACCTCAATCCGCAAGGGTGTTGCGTTCAGATTTCGAAATGAGGCAACGCCCTGTGCGTCGCTGACCGCTAGGGCCAACGGATTCTTGGAATTCTCAGCAAACACGGCTACCCGCGCGCCGCTGACTGCGGCTGACGACGGGTCGGCGACATAAACCTTAAGATCAAGGGCTAAAGCAAAATTGGAAAGTATCAGAACGAAGCAGCAGAAAACTACGAGGCGGAATGCTCGCATACATCCTCCTTCACGCGCGCGAAAGGGGTTGTGGCTATGTTCGCGCCGGTCTCCTGGCTCCTCGGGTGGTATTCCTGGACTCTTTCTCCGCATGCCTTCCCATGCAATTCTGCACAGTGGCTATGCGGCCATTCTCCCCGACTTACAGTTGCGCGGCAGCGCGGGATTCTCACCCGCTTCCCATGCCCAAGGCGAGAGCCTCAGGCGCGCGAACGCTAAATTGCAAAGAACGCGGCATCAATGATTCTTGCAATTGCGAGGGACCGCAGGAGACATCCTCCGAGTCGAGTGCATGCAAAATCTTGAAGCCGATGCATCGACTCTAGGAGCTTTGTACCTCACTGTCAACCATCTTGAGCGATGACACGCGTGCGTCAGGGATTGCTTTGCGCGAGAATAGATCATGAGGAAACCACAATGTCCGCGCTGATGCCATCCATTTTCTTCGGCCACGGTAATCCCATGATCGCACTTCAGCGGAATTCGTATTCCCTGCGTTGGGCCGCGATCGCAGCCAGCCTTCCTCGCCCGAAAGCGATCCTCTGCATCTCCGCGCATTGGTATATCGGCGATGCGGCCGTAACCATCAGCACAGTTCCTCGCACAATTCACGATTTTGGGGGATTTCCTCCGGAACTCTACCGGGTGCAATATCCCGCCGCAGGAGATCCTGCGCTTGCTGCCCGCGTACAGAGCCTGCTGGCCCCGATCCAGGTACGCCGCGATGAAAGCTGGGGACTCGACCACGGAACCTGGTCCGTCCTCTGCCATGCCTATCCGGAAGCCGATATTCCGGTCGTGCAACTCAGCATCGACGCAACCCAGCCAGCCGATTTTCACTACGAAATCGGTCGCTGCCTTGCCCCGCTACGTGACGAGGGAATTCTCATCATCGGCAGTGGCAACCTCGTTCACAACCTTCAGGCCTACGCCTGGGGAGACGACCACGCAGAGCCCTACGATTGGGCCGTCACCTTTGAGCGCCGCGTGCGCGAGTTGCTCTCAGCCGACGATACTGCTCCCCTCCTTGATTACCGGCACCAACTCGGCAAGGAAGCTCTTCTCGCCATCCCTACTCCCGACCACTACCTGCCGTTGCTTTACGTCATCGGTGCGCGCACTTCCGCCGACACGCTGACCTTCCCTGTCGAGGGCGTCGATGGCGGATCGATTTCCATGCTGGCCGTGCAGGTGGGGTAGCTAACCGGTTCTTTGCTGATGCTTTCTTGCGACCCATAACATGACCCCCGGAAATTTCCGGGGGCCATGTGCCCGTTAGACGTTCTTCACTTCCTGCGCGAGCCTAGCCAGCGTTGCCTTCGCATCGCCGTACAGCATGCTGGTCACGGGTTTGAAGAAAAGCGGATTCTCCAGTCCCGAGAAGCCGCGCCCCTGTCCACGCTTCAACACGATCACTGACTTTGCCTTGTCAACTTCGATAATAGGCATTCCGGCGATCGGACTGTTGGGATTGTCACGTGCGTCCGGATTCACCACATCGTTGGCGCCTACAACCACGGCGACATCGGTAGTGGACAGCTCCGGATTGATCTGCTCCATCTCATACAGATCGCCGTAAGGCACGTTGGCCTCGGCGAGTAGCACGTTCATGTGTCCGGGCATGCGTCCGGCCACAGGATGAATGCCGTACTTTACGGTCACGCCGCGCTCTTCCAGTGCGTTCGCCAGGTCGCGCACCGCGTGTTGTGCCTGCGCCGTCGCCAACCCGTAGCCGGGAACAAAGACGACCTTGCTGGCATAGGCCAGCCGCACCGCTGCGTCGTCCAACGAGATCTCGCGCATCTCGCCTGTGGCATCCGCACCCGCCGCATGAATCACCGCACCGAAGCCGCCGAACAACACATTCGTAATCGAGCGGTTCATCGCCTTGCACATCAGGATGGAGAGGATGAAGCCCGAGAAACCATCGAGCGTACCGGCAATGATCAGGATGTTGTTGCCCAGCACAAATCCGGTGGCGGCAGATGCCAGTCCCGCGTAGCTGTTCAACAGTGACATCACGACCGGCATGTCGGCCGAGCCAATCGGGATCACCAGCATGACGCCAAAGAGGAAGCCAAGGACCACCATGCCATAGAAAAAGTACGTGGCTGACGGATCATAAAGCGTGTAACCGAAGCAGCCCAGCATACCGGCAAAAATCAACAGATTGAGAAGTTGCTGGCCCCTGAACTGGACCGGGGTTCCTCTGATGACGCCCTGTAATTTGCCACACGCAATCAGCGAGCCTGTGGTCGTCAGCGAACCGAGCATCACTTCCAGCCCCAACGCGCTGCGCGTAAACAGCGACATCGTGTGGGCGTGCATGGTGAATTCGGCAATGCCGACCAGCGCCGCTGCAATCGCCCCAAACGCGTGCGAAAGCGCGGTTCGTTGTGGCATGGACGTCATCGGAACCCAGATGGCAAAAGCCGCGCCAACCAGTGAGCCGAGAATCAGGCCAGTAATGATCCATCCATAAAAGTGGATGTCTTGATGAAAGAGGGTACCGAAAATGGCCGCAGCCATTCCGCCTTCGGCCAGGAACATTCCTCGCCGCGCTGTATCGGGGTGGCTGAGCCCTTTCAGCCCGAAGATGAAAAGGATGGACGCGATCAGATACGTGAATTCAAGGACATAGTTTGGGGACTGCACAAGCTGATAAACCGCCTGGGTCGTGGGGGCCATTACTTGTGAGCCTCCTTGACTTTAATATCCTTGCGGAACATCTTCAGCATGCGGTCCGTCAGACCAAATCCGCTGACCACGTTGACCGTGGCAGTGAATACCGCTACAAAACCCATCAGCGTAGCCCACGACGCATGGGATTCAAGCCCCCCCGCCATCAGCTTGTGAGCGTTAAATTCGTAGGCACCCGCAATCACGAGCGAGCCGACCAGCGAGATGCCGGAGATAGCGTTGGTCGCAGACATCAGCGGCGTGTGCAGCAGCGGCGGAACTCGTGAAATAACCAGGTAACCTAGAAATGCGGCCAATGCAAAAACGTATAAAGCTGCTATGAGAACCTTCGGATCCATGGCTTCCGCCGCCGTGGGTTGGCTGACTTGCATGGCAATAAAGAGCAGTGGGTTCACAATCTCCTCCATTCGCGGCCGCTTACGCGCGAGCCTTCAATGCTGTCGCAACGCGTTCGTTCACAATTTCGCCGCCAAAAGCGACGCAAGAACCCGCAATGATTTCGTCGGCACGATCAATCACCAACTCGCCCTTTTTCAGAATCAGTTGCAGAAAGTTGCTCAGATTTCTCGAGTACAACATGCTGGCATGCACCGGCATCTCCGCTACAATGTTCGCCGGGCCAAATATGGTCACGCCGTGGTAAACAGTGGTCTCGCCTGGCTTGGTCGCCTCGCAGTTTCCTCCAGCCGGAGCAGCCAGATCGAAAATGATCGAACCGGCACGCATCTCCTCTACCGCAGCACTCGCAATCATCAGAGGTGCGCGCCTTCCTGGAACCTGCGCCGTGGTGATCACCACATCGGCAGTCTTTGCAGCCTTAGCAATCGCCTGCCGGCCCAGTTCCAGCGCCTCGGGACTTAACTCCTTCGCGTAGCCACCTTTGTCTTCCGTCTGCAGGCCGCCGAGGTCCACTTCAATGAACTTGGCACCCAGCGACTTTACCTGTTCGCCGGCCGCGGCCCGAACGTCATAGGCCTCCACCACGGCTCCCAACCGGCGCGCGGTCGCAATCGCTTGCAATCCGGCAACGCCCGCGCCAAGCACCAGCACCTTCGCAGGAGGAATCGTTCCCGCTGCCGTCATCAGCAGAGGAAAGAGTTTCGGCAGATGATCGGCGGCCACAATCACCGCCTTGTATCCAGCCACGGTTGCCATGGAAGACAGTGCATCCATCGACTGCGCCCGCGTGATGCGTGGGACCAGTTCCATGGAGAACAGCGTCGCCCCGCGCTTTACCGCGGCGGACAGCGCAGCAGGGTCATCCAAAGGACGCAGGAAACCAATCATCACGCTCCCGCGCTTTAGTTTTTCCTGATCTTCCGCTGGCAGTGCGTTCACCACTGGAATTACGTCCGCCGTAGCCAGCAGCTCCGCCCGGCTGCCTGAAATGCTGGCACCAGCGGCCTCGTAATCCTGGTCGGTCGCTCCAGACTGCACGCCAGCGCCGCTTTCAACCGCAACGCTGACACTTTTTCCTGTAAGCGCCTTCACCGCATCCGGGGTCAGCGCCACGCGAGTCTCGTCTTCCCGCGCTTCTTTCAGTATGGCGACAAGCACAAATACCCTCCGCAAGTATCAGAATGATAGGAAAAATTGCAAGTACTGATAGTAGATGGTAACTCGAAAATGCGCACTCATTCATTTCCACATACATCGCCGCCGAATTGCGTCCTCCCGCTTCAGCCCATTTCGGATTTGCGACAGGAGGTCCCGGCCAAGATTCCTTTCGTTCCGCTTTCGAGTTGAGGAACGTCCATCACGCCACCGCGTGACAAATCGCACAGACAAACAATGCGCATCGAGTCAACGTTTCGCCCCATGGGACTTCTGACCGGCGTCGAAATTCGCGACTTCACAATCCGTGGGAACTACTTCAACCAGCGTAGCCTCGCTTCCAGGCGGGCAATGCACTCCGCGAAGAAAGAAGATGTCTCGGAGTGCCCAGGATACTCTCCACCCCTCGTCGAATTTGAGCTTGCTGACGGCACAAAGAGTAGCATCGTGATCAGCGACGCCGATATGCCGGCGTTGTGCAACGATGATACCGAGAAAGCAAAAAAACACCTGTCTCTGATCCTGAATGCGCGTAGAGGCGATGACGATGCTGTGAAGGAACTGTCTTGCGCGAACCAAGAGTACTCCAGTCGAGGATCAGACCCGGCCCACCCATCCGAAACCAGTTTCGTCGTCCCATCGACGAGTTGTAATCCCCACTCAGAACAGGACATAAGTCAAAAAGGATTCGTACTATTGAAGCTGAGCCAACTGGGCTATCCAGTCCCAGACTTCACGGTGCTTACCACGGAGGCTTACACTGACCGCGCCAAGCACTTCGAGGATCATGTCGCGGAGGCAATCAAGCAACTAGAGATCCTCACTATGCAGAGCCTGGGTGATTCCAGGGCTCCTCTGGTATTTGCGATAAGGTGCGCCACCGCATACTACATTCCCGGACTGCTGGATACGTACCTCAACGTTGGAGTGACAGAGACTATGTTGCCGTGCCTGGAGAAGATGTATGGCGCGGCCGCCGCACACAAGATGTTCCTGAATAACTTGAGGAATTTGTGCCAGTGTCTCGGGCGTGAGCAGCACGCTGTAATTGCAAATGCCGTCCGTGCTGATCTTCCCGATGACGATGTTGTGCAACAAATAGGTAAGCTATGCCGGATTCTCAGGAAGAGAGATCACAGGCTGATCGAGGATCCGTTTTGGCAGGCCACTTTCCTGGCGAAGCAGGCTTACCAGCATTTCGAAGCAAACCAGGAGTTGGTGCTGGCTCTTTGCAGAGGAGCAGAACATCTGCCTAGTCTTATCTTCCAGAAAATGATTTGCACGGTGCGCCATGAGGACGCCTATGTCGGAGTTCTCTCGAGCCGCCACACACAGACAGGCACAGGAATCGAACTCCAGACGGCTCGCAACGTATTTGGCGAGGAGATGATGACTGGAACAGCAGAGAGCGAGTCATCTGCTTTCGAAGACAGAGCTGCCATAAAGAACCTGTTTCCAGCGGTTCATCATTTTGTTCCATCGCTCGGCGAACTTGAGCGAGAGTTTGAATCTCCTGTGACGATCGAGTTCGCTGTTGAAGCGAACACTCGATACCAGCTATTTGCGCTTCTTCAACTGAATCAGACAGGAATGGCGGGCCGAGCCGCCCTAACGTCCGCAGTAGATATGCATAAGTCCGGAACCATATCGAGGCAGCGCGTGACGGAGCTCATCAGGCCTTATCACATCAAGCAGCTCACCAGCGACACAATCGACGAAAAAGATCTTACAGCCCTCGGTTGCTTCTGTTCCGGAGTCTCAGTCCTGCCTCGGTCCGCAGTATCGGCCCGCGTGTATTTCACAAGCGGAGCGGCATTGACTGCCAAAGGCGACGGCGAAAAGGTGTGCCTTTGCAAGAAAACATTCTTACCCACGGATTCCGTGGTCATGCGCGAGATGGACGCCATTCTGAGTCTGACGTCTGCGGCCGTCCACGTGGTCACCATCTGCCAGAGCTTAGGCATACCCGCCCTGTTGAGTTTGGAGAAAAGCGGCGTGAGGTTGACGGAGGAAAGCCTGATTGATTTCGCGGGGTTGGAAATCAGGGAGGGGGATTGGATAACAATCTCATCGCGAAAAAGGTCTGTGTACAGGGGGAAAGCGAAATTCAGGGCCGGCCGATTGTTGCGCTACATGCAAGGGGAGGTTCTCGATTTAAACGCGGAAGAACATCAGAGCTTCGCGTCAATTGCTTACGCCTTCCGCTACTTTCAACAACTGAATAAAGGTCTCGAGTTCGACCAGACCTCCACTCTCAACGAAGTCATCAGACTTGTGAATTTCGAGTTGCGAGGCGAGCCTGAACAGGCGCGCCAGCTTGTGAATGGTTGGTTTGATAACCATGAGGCGCTGTACATGGAAGAGGTTCTCAAGAGCGATATCGGTGACCACTTGGGACAGAGCAATGTTTTCGAAATGCTGATACTGGAACGAAAGATCCGGTTCTTCAAACAAGCGCTTGCAAGATGCACTCGCGACCGGCTCTCAGGCTATGAAGCGGGTGCTTTCATGGTAGGACGCTTCCTGTGTCTGCGCTATCCCGTCGCCTTCTGGAGAGCATTCAACCCAATCGAGATAGGGCTGCTGGTGAACGAATGGGTTCTCTTCGAGAAATATATGCAGGTTCTGCATACCGTTGGTGAGAGAAAAGTCCTACTGGCTCGAAAACAAATTCTTAAGAATGGCCTCGAGGATCTTTCGCTTCAAGCTGGGAACCTGAATTGGAGCCTCATAACCCTGAAACTCAGCGGCATGCCGTTGGGAGCCGCCAAGGACGCCTTACCCGAATGGACCGATCCCCAATCGGTCAATGTGTTGGAACTACTCCAGCAGCCATACCGGGTCTTCTACGATTTCAAAGCATGCTGGTCCATCCGTCAGCTCGAGAAAATCTGCAAGGAGGAGAATCTTCCACTCCCACAGCCGGATGACAGATAGCGGACTTTGCCAACGGTGAAAAGCTTAAAGCGCAGGACCTTCCCTGCGCTTTAAGCCAGAGTCGGAATAGCCTTGGAAGCACCTACATCAGTTGATGACGCCAGCTTGATCCCGTACAGATAATCACGATCAATCTTGAATTCTATCTTCCGAAGCACATCGGGGAGTTCCTGTCCGTCCCTTGCGGCAATCAAACGTCCGAGTGCGAGCGACATGGAAAGCACGGCATTCATACCAAGATTGGCTTTCCTTTGCATGATCAGAATCCGCTCTTCGACCGAGGCATCGGCAGAGATTTTTCCGCGTTTCATCGCGAGGTCGAGTTCGAGCATTAATAGCTCGCGATCAATATCGGCGAGCGTGCCCAGGGACGCGATCTTTTGTCCGAGGAACTGGGGTGCGATCACCCGGGTCACGTTATCGACGGCATTGAGGCAGCCTTTGCCCCCATACCGCTTTGACCTCATCCAAAGGTCTGCAAGTTCGCTGCTTTCCCTCGTCAGCACGTCGGCTTTAAGATTGGGCGCGAATCGGTAGGTTTTCTCCTTCTCATTGAGAACGAAATAGTTTGGATACTTCCTCGTGAGTGGACTTGCCTCGATGATACTGTCGACCAAATGAATGGCCTCGTCGGTTCCCGCCGAAGTTCCTAGCGGCGTGGCTGCGGTAAATTTCATACCGTTGTCGAGCATCACAACAACACCTACGGTCGGGATGCCGGCGTTCGTAGGCTCTTCATGAGCAGAGACGTCTACGATCACGATGTCAGGATCCAGTTTCCTCGTGATGCTGATGTTCTTCTTCGCCAACTCCATCAATTCGACGATCCTGCCGTACTTTACCAAGCGCTCGGTGTTGGCTCCGCCTCCGCACTTCAGACCGAGTGCGCCCACCGCGAAGCTGATGTCGGCTTCCATAACTTCATTGGGTGACTTGGATCGGTGGGAGACGACCAGTGCCAGTCCCATCTCCTTCGCCGCACGAGTCGCCAGCAGCGTCTCGCTGAGAGTCCCAATCTGGTTGGCCTTGATGAGGGCCGTATTGATCAGGCCCTGCTCGGCACATCTGCGAATGGTGGAATCCTTGGTCGTAACCAGATCGTCGCCAATAATCAAAATGTCTTTGTCGAGGGCGGCCATGAGTTTCTTCCAGCCCTCGTAGTCGTCTTCGGCAAAACCATCCTCGATTGAGACAATCGGATATTTCTGAACCCAGCGAATGTACAGGTCGACCATTTCATCTGTCGTCAGAACCTTCGGATCCTCCGCTCTCCAGAACAGGTACTGACCTACTGATCCTTTTTCACCTGTTTTTTCGCGATATGCATTGCTGAGTTCACTGGCGGCTGGATCAATCGCCAGGCAAACATCGCGGTCGGGAACGAATCCACATTCCTGAATCGCCTGAACCGCAACTTTCAACGCCCGCTCTTCGGGAAGTATGTCGTCTTTCTCCCTGGCGTATGACGCTACGATTCCTCCCTCCAGGCCAATGCCCACGAAGTTGAGTCCTTCCGTGTCCTGAATGATCTGAATCGCCCGATTCTGAAGAAGATTGGTGACGCGCTGAGCCTCGATGTAATCGTGGGCGGTGAGAGGCAGGAACATGAACTCCTGGAAGCTCAGATTACCTCCCATTTCCTCCGTGTGACGGCCACCCATGATGGAATTTCTAAATTCCCACGGGGCGAACACGATGGTGCCGTCTGCAAGTTTCAGTTCCTGAAGTCTATGCAGCCTGAGCTTGCGCCGCAGTTCAGACGGCTTCACGGAACGTCCTTCTTGCGAGGAGTGCGTTGGTTCGGCAGCTCTCACTTCGGCAGCTTTCGCCGCCGCTTCTTCCTGTCTCTCGCGGAATGCCTTGTACTTTCCTGCGTCCGCAATCAGAAAATCAAACAAAGCAACTACGCCGATCGTGAACAGCAGCCTCCCCAGGTAAACGGCAGCAGGAGCAGCAATCTTCATTCCGAGCAGGATCAGAATGATTCCTGGCAAGAAGCAGAGTTCACTGAGCACTTTGCTAGCCTCTGGTCCTGCTGCGGAAACCGCCAAATTCTGCGTCTTGACCGCGGGATGGTAGTTCCCGCCTTCTTTATTCACGCCCACGAAGGTTCCGTAAGGAATCTTCACAAACATCGTCAGATACCACATCCAGCGCCCCAACCACCCTTCGTTCATCTTCTGTTCGGCGGCGCCTGAAAGCTCGGGTCTAAGATTGTTAGTTTTCACCGCGGCGATGTAGTGACCAATCTCATGGATGGCGATATTGCAATGCCATGCCGCGTACCACATCAAACAGGAGATCACTACTTCAACGCTGAGGAACATTTGCCGGATTACGTCAAACCTTGACGTGACACTTGGTGAAATGCTGAGCAGAGAGGTCAAGAACGCCGCGTGAAAAGACACCAGCTTGTGATTGGCGATGATCCAACCGCGATCAAGTCGCGCTGGTCCACCAGCCTGGGGAACGAATGTGGACGAAAGCTTAGCGAGCAACTGCTTCCCACGCCTGCAGGAGAGAGCTATGACATTCATGGCGGTCCTTTGGACAACAGTTGTGCAGTGATGACCAGCGCCGACAAGAAAATGCCATTGCTGAATCGAGCGCGCAGATTGTCTATCGAGTGCGACCGCTAGTCTGTGACCCCCGTCACGCTACAGATGGTCAATCGAGCCGAGGATGCACGCAGGGGCTCCAAGCCCGTTCACTGCAGGGCTAACTTAAGGGAGTTCATGCGGATGTTCCGTCAGTACCGAGAGCGCGGTTTTCTCTAGAGTTCTGCCAGCGCACGGTGGATGAGATGAATCGCAATCGCGCCTTCTCCTACCGCTGAGGCCACACGCTTCACATTACCGGCCCGAACATCCCCAACTGCAAATACACCGGGAAGGCTGGTCTCCAGCATCTGCGGCGGACGCGATAATGGCCAAGATAGAACCGTGCTGGTGGATGTATCCAGGTCTCTCCCGGTGTAGATAAATCCCTTGTCGTCAAGGGCAACGCAACCTTGCAGCCACTCGGTCCGGGGTGATGCCCCGGCCATGATGAAGACGTGCCGGATTTCGTGCGTTGAGGTTTCATCACTCGTTCGATTGCGCCAAGTGGCGCACTCCAAGCGTGTCTCGCCTTGCAACGCGACGATCTCGGTCTTGAAATGCAGTTCAATGGCCGGATTGTCAGTGATGCGTTGAATGAGATAGCGCGACATTGTTTCCGACAACTCTCCAGAACGCACTAGCATGTGAACCTTGCGCGCCGTCTGCGAAAGAAACACGGCAGCTTGTCCTGCAGAGTTTCCGCCGCCTACGACGATCACTTCTTCGTCTTCACACAATTGTGCTTCCATAAAGGTCGCGCCATAGTAGACACCTTGACCTTCGAATTTTTTCAGATTGGCAATCGGAGGCTTGTTGTATTGGGCTCCGGATGAAATGACAATCGCCCGCGACTTCAGCGTGCTGCCGTTATCCAGCACTACCTCATACGGGCGACGCTTGCAGTTGAGTTGCACAACCTTGTGCCCCACCATCATCTTTGCGCCAAACTTCTGAGCTTGGGTGATGGCGCGCGCGGCCAATTCCTGTCCTGAGATTCCGGTCGGAAATCCTAGATAGTTCTCTATTTTAGAACTTGAACCCGCCTGCCCGCCTGGAGCCTCGGTCTCAAGCACCAGAGCATCAATGCCTTCGGAGGCCGCATAAACAGCGGCTGCCAAGCCAGACGGTCCCGCGCCTACGATGATCAGATCCCGTACCTGGGATTGGTCGATGGCGAGGCTGAATCCCAGACAATCAGCCAATTCCTGAGTTGACGGATTACGAAGCACGGTTTGGCCATTGCAAATGACCACCGGCACTTCCTCGGTCCTAACTTCAAAACGGTCCAGTAATTCCTGAGACGTCTTGTCAGCATCCAGATCCACGTAGGTGTAGGGATATGAATTCCGGGCAAGAAACTCGCGTATGCGCAGCGTGCTGGCGCAGTGGCGCGACCCCATTACGATGACATTGCCCCTACCGCTGCTGATCAGCGCAATTCTGCGCAATATGAATGCTCGCATAAAGATTTCGCTTAGCTCAGCGTCTCTTGCCACGATTGAGCGCAAGCCATCTCCGCTGATCTCAAGAAAGTCACCTCCCTCCGTAACCCTGCCACGGACAAGACAGCGCTGCCCAGAGATCATCGTGATTTCGCCAGTGAATTCTCCGGGATCGTGTGTCGCGATCTGGCGCTCACCGTTGAGATCAAGTTGCACAATCTCCATGCGTCCCGAAAGCAGAACAAAGAAAGGCACAGCAGTATCGTTCGGTTGAAACAAAATCTCGCCCGATTCGACCTTCCGCAATCTGCTGCCGGGACGGAGCCGACTTATCTGGGCCGCAGTCAATACTGGGAAAGCTTGTGTGGTGGCATCGAGCGCACTAGGAGAAGGCCAGGAAGACATCGGTTCACCCATCAGTCTTGAATCGACAATAACTCTTGCCGAAGAAACGAGCACGGGGGCGAACACGAGGTACTCCGACCGTGCCGCAACCACACTCGAGCAGATGACACAAACGTTAGCCGCGATCCATTTAGACAGAATGTCACCTGCATTTATGACAACCAATCGCAGCGTGAATTGCTCATTGTCCCACCCCAGGGCATCAAACCGGAGGCAGTCTGCTTCAGAAGTGAGAGTTGAACGAGCAAGGGTTTGTGGGTATTTGTTAGAGGGGAGATGCATTCTATGTCTGTGATCACGACGAAAGACGGTACTCAGATTTACTACAAGGACTGGGGAATGGGACAGCCCGTGGTTTTTAGTCATGGCTGGCCGCTGAACGCAGATGCCTTTGAAGACCAAATGCTGTATCTGGCTTCGCGCGGCTACCGCTGCATTGCCCATGACCGCCGTGGTCACGGCCGCTCTAGTCAGCCCTGGCTTGGCAATGACATGGATACCTACGCCGACGATCTCGCCGAACTGGTGCAGACGCTCGGGCTGAAGGACGTGATCCACGTCGGCCACTCCACTGGAGGCGGCGAGGTGGCCCGCTATATTGGCCGCCATGGCACGAAACGTGTCTCCAGTGCTGTCTTGATCAGTTCAGTTCCGCCCCTGATGCTGAAGACTGACGCCAACCCCACTGGATTGCCAATCAGCGCGTTCGACCAGCTCCGCGCCGGAGTCCACGATGATCGTGCACAGTTCTTTAGAGATCTGAGCGTGCCGTTTTACGGGGCAAACCGGGCTGGCAATAAAGTGTCGCGGGGTTTGCGCGATTCATTCTGGCGGCAAGGAATTCAGTGCGGTTTCAAAGCCGCTTATGACTGCATCAAGGCGTTTTCGGAGACTGACTTCACCGAAGATCTCAAGAAGCTCAACGTGCCGACGCTCATTCTTCACGGCGACGACGACCAGATCGTGCCCATTGGGGCCTCGTCCCTACTCTCATCCAAACTCGTCAAAGGAGCCACGCTGAAGGTCTATCAGGGCCTGCCGCATGGCATGTGCTCTACCAACAAGGATCAAATCAATGCTGACCTGTTTGGATTCTTGAGACGCGAGGGTCAAGTAGCAGCGTAGCCGCTTGTTGCCAACGTGAACAGATATGTAGTTGGTTTTGGTGGGCCTGCAGGGATTTGAACCCCGAACCAAAGGATTATGAGTCCTCTGCTCTGACCGTTGAGCTACAGGCCCGTCAGGAAAACAACCTTGAAAACTAGTTTACCTTAGACTGTGGGCTAGGGCATTCGGAACTAACTGGCAGTTACAACCAGCGCCCTGCATTCGCCCGTTTCGTTCACGCGTAAATAGTAATGGGGCATTGAACTATCAAAGTAGATTGCGTCCCCGGTTGCGAGTTCGTAGTCCTCGCCGCCGATCTTCAAACTCAGCTCCCCGTCAATCATAAAGAGAACTTCAATCCCTGTGTGCTGATGTGGGTTCAGTTTGTCCTGTGGGACCTGTACAAACTCCGCATAGAACGTGTTCAACTTGCGTTCGCTCGCCTTGAAATCCAGGCTTTCGAACCAGTAGGCGCTTGAATCCGAACCCGGACGCTCGGGGAATCGCTTCCGCTCGCTCTTGCGAACTACCTCAACGAGGTGACGATTGCGGTTGTTGTCGAAAAAAAATTCCAGTCCAACGCTGAAAACCATCGCAATCCGCAACAACGTGGGGAGGGTCGGAATGAGTTTGCCGCGCTCGATCTTTGAAAGCAATGCCGCCGAAAGGCTGGTGTGCTTGCCAAGTTCGACGAGTCCCATGCTCTTCTTCAACCTCAAGGCACGGATTTTCTCCCCGATCAGGTACGGCTTCAGTCCTTGCGTAATCGTCTCATTGACCATCTCGACCTCTCTCTCAACGTTCCAGGGCCCGAATGCGAAAGATGATGGATAACGCAGAACCAGCGGCTCGTTCGGCAACCCGACGCCACTACATAACAGCCGTCACTCTGCCCAGACATGCGTCATCTTTATCGCAAAGCTGAAGACACGCTGAGCATCCCCTTAGCTGGAAAAAGCCAGAGAGAGAAGCGTGTGCTGCTCCATTTGATGCGCCTTGGCGGAGCCCGTTGCCGGGCTGGCTGCTGCCTGACGTGTGATGGAACGTACTGGAAGCTTTGCTCCTGCCAAACGGCGTAAGCGCGGTTTCACAAAGCTATGTGCTCCCATATTGGCAGGCTCTTCCTGCACCCACACAAGTTCGCGCGCATTCTCGTAAGGAGCAATAGCCGCAAGAATCTCGGCCTCAGGGAAAGGATAGATTTGATCCAGGTACAGAATTGCCGTGCTGGTATTGTTCAGTCGCTTGCGCTCATTCGCCAGGTCATGTCCGATCTTTCCCGTGCATATGAGGATACGCGTGACTTCGCCGGGAGAGGCTTGCGTATCAGGAACCACGGTCTGAAAACGTCCTTTGCTCAGACTTGCCAGCGGACTGGAAGCATCAGGATGGCGCAACATGCTTTTCGGCGTGAAGCAGATCAGCGGCTTGCGCCATTTTCGCAGTGCCTGACGGCGCAGCAAGTGGAAGTACTGCGCAGCCGAAGAGGGTTGGCAAACCTGCATATTGTCACGAGCGCACAATTGCAGATAACGCTCAATACGCGCACTGGAATGCTCCGGCCCCTGTCCTTCATATCCATGAGGAAGCAGCAGCACCACTCCTGACAACAGACCCCACTTCTCTTCACCAGCGCTGATGAATTGATCGATTATGATCTGAGCGCCGTTGGCAAAGTCTCCGAACTGCGCCTCCCAAAGCGTGAGCGCCTCTGGAAAGTCACGGCTAAATCCGTATTCATAGCCAAGCACCGCAGCCTCGGAGAGCTCTGAGTTATAGATCTCGATCCATGCCTGATCTGGCGAGAGGTGTTGCAGCGGCATGTACTCACTCTCGTTTTCCACATCAATCAGATATGAGTGTCGATGATTGAATGTTCCCCGACGCGAATCCTGTCCACTCATTCGCACAGGAAATCCATTGGTGACGAGAGTTGCAAAGGCCAATGCCTCGCCCATCCCGTAATCGACAGGGCGCTTGCCTGCTGCCATCTCCTGCCGCTGCTTGAGCAGAGCTGCCACCTTGGGATGAATGTGAAAGCCTGACGGATATTCACCCAGTTTCGTTCCCAGGCTGGTCAGTATCTCCTCCGGAACTCCGGTCTCGACTTCATGCTCCGGCAACCACTTGCGTCCTTTGAAACCGTCCCAGTAGTCGGGCAACTTATAGAGCACCGGCTTCTTGGTCATTGTTTTGGTATCTGCCTTGGCCTGCTGGTAGCGAGCCCGGGCCTCTGCCACTTGTTCAGTCACGTCAACACCCAATCGGCGGGCGTAGATTTGGTAAAGTGGCGGGTGATTCTTGATCTTGGCGTAAACGAGGGGCTGTGTGATCGTCGGGTCATCGATCTCTGAATGCCCATGCCGGCGGTAGCCGATCAAATCAATGATTACGTCAGAGCCGAAGTGGTACCGGTATTCCAGCGCAAGCCGTCCGATACGAACCACCGCATCGGGGTCTTCCGCGTTTACGTGGAAGATCGGAATCGGCAGCCGCCTCGCAAGGTCGCTGGCGAAGCGTCCGCTGGCGTAGTCGCTCGGATTCGTAGTGAAGCCGAGCAGGTTGTTCACAATGATGTTGATGGTGCCGCCCACATTATAGGCTGGCAGATAGCTCATGTTCAGCGTCTCAGCCCAGATGCCCTGCCCGGCAAAAGCCGAGTCTCCATGCATCAGGATAGGCAGGGTTTGCCGTTTACCTTCGGCTCCGCGCCGCGTCTGCTTAGCGCGCACACGCCCCAGCGCGACGGGATCAACCGCTTCAAGATGGCTGGGATTGCTGACCAGGTGAATCCTCATGCGCTGACCGTTGAAGTCGCGAAAACCGGTCGCACCCAGGTGATACTTCACATCTCCGCCGCCCAGGGTTGAGCGTGGATCGACGTCCTCGAAGCCTCCATATATGTCTGTAGCGGAGCGGCCCACCGTGCTGCTAACCGCGGTCAGTCGCCCGCGATGGCTCATCGCCATTACGCACTCTTCACATCCGTGCGATGCAGCTCCAGAGAGAATCTCTTCCATCAGTGGAATCAGAGCGGTATTGCCTTCCAGCGAAAAGCGCTTCGTGCCGATATAGAGCGTCTGCAGCATCTGCTCGAATATGTCGGCTTCCAGTAACTGCTTCAAAATAGCTTCCCGATCAACTTCGGGCTGCGCGCCTTCCAGCCGATCAATAATCCACTGGCGGCGCTCGGGGTCAGGAATATGCATGAACTCGGCGCCCACGGTGCCGCAATAGATTTCGCGAGCGCGGTCAGCGTCGGGGCCGCTGATCTTCAGTTCGGAATATTCAAGCGGCAAGAAATGGCCGATTGGATCCAGGTCTGCCTGCAAGTATCCCCAACGACGGAATAATTCAAAGGTGTGCTCTCGTGATTGAGTTTCCGAATTTGCTTCCGATGAAATGATTTGAGCCTGTGACACTTTGCTCCTGGCCCGGTATGGAATTCCGGGACTTGAATGACGTAAATATCCGCTATGATCCCGTTGCTCAGGGTATCAAAAGCTGGCTTAGGCCGCTATCCGGTCTATCTACAGAGTTGGATTCGCATGGGTGCGCGCAGGATTTTGAAATTTCACCGAATTCCACTCGTGATGTCCTATTCGGAGACACTGCTCCTCAGGCTTTCAGCGCTCCGGTGTACACGGCCATACCCACAACACAGTCCACACCCTCTGCACCGAGCCGACTTACTTCGTCCATTGATTTGATGCCGCCGGCCACGATGAGCTTGCGGTTGGTTGCCGCCTTGAGTCCTGCAATCACTTCAAATGGAAAGCCGCTCATTGTGCCTTCGGTATCGATATGCGTGTATAGATAGCCGGAACAGAACTCATTCGTCTGCAGCATCATCTCCGCAGGCGTCAGGGCCGTTCCCTCTTGCCAGCCCTTGATAGACACTTTGCCGCCGCGGGAATCCACAGCGAAAAGCAGGCGCGCGGGAGCCGCATAGTGTGCCAAAGCCTGTGCCATCTCCACATCGACTCTGCCATCCTTCAGCAGCGCAGATCCGATAATGACCTTCTTGGCTCCTGCCTGCAGCATCTTTGACGCGGCGTCCACCGAGCGGATTCCCCCGCCAACCTGCACCGGCAGGTGCTGGCAAATGTGGTGAATGAGCGCGGTGTTCTCGCCTTTGCCCATCGCAGCGTCAAGATCAATCAGTTGCACCATCGGATAGGGAAGAAAGCGGTCGATCCAGTATTGAAGATCATCGAACTCCAGCGCCTTCTTCTCGCCCTGCACTAACTGGACGACCTTGCCACCCATGAGATCAATTGAAGGAATCAACATCTGCTTGTGTCCTTGGTATTAGTCTTCGGTAAATGTAAGTCGTCAGGGCATTCACTAGCAGGGCAGTCTCACCGGAATTCCTTCTCGCTGCAACTCTGCCTTGAGTTCACGCACATCATGAATGCCAAAGTGAAAGATCGAAGCGGCCAGAGCGGCGTCAGCACAGCCCGTCTTGAACACTTCCACAAAGTGCCGGCCGGTTCCCGCGCCGCCGCTCGCAATCACCGGAATTCTTACGGCAGTGGCCACGGCAGCAGTGAGCGGACAATCAAATCCATTGCGAGTTCCATCGCAATCCATCGAGGTGAGTAGGATTTCACCGGCCCCGCGGGCTTCCGCTTCGCGCGCCCACGCCACAGCATCGTGACCAGTGGCAACGCGGCCTCCTGCAAGATAAACCTCGGCCTCGACCGTTCCATCGACTGATACCTCGGCACCCGCTTTGCGCTTGGCGTCAATTGCAAGAATCACAGCCTGTGAGCCGAAGCGCTCCGCGATCTCAGCGATAATCTCCGGCCTTTTGATTGCCGCGGAGTTGATGCTGATCTTGTCGGCGCCCGCGTCGAACAGTGCCGAGGCATCATCGAGCGAACGCACTCCGCCGCCTACCGTGAAGGGCACAAAAAGCTGGCGTGCGGTTCGTCGCACCACGTCGATCAGGATGGGGCGCGCATCGCTGGTGGCCGTAATGTCGAGCAGCACGATTTCGTCGGCTCCGCTGGTTGCATGCAGGTGCGCTAGCTCCGCAGGGTCGCCCGCGTCGATCAAGTCCACAAACTGCACGCCCTTCACCACGCGGCCTTTGGTCACATCCAGGCAGGCGATGATTCGCTTGGTAATTCCGGTACTCATCGCGCGCTCCTCTCGGCCGCGTAATTACAGAAGTTCTTGAGAATTCGCAAACCAGTATCGCCGGATTTTTCAGGATGAAACTGCACGCCAAAAACATTCTCGCGCTCTACGCACGCCGCAAATGTCTCCCCATAGCAGGTGACCGCCGAAACGTCTTTGACGACCGGTGCGCGATAGGAGTGCGTGAAGTAAACGAAACTGTCGTCGGGAACGCCATCAAGCAAGCGAGAATGCTCGCCATGAGCGGTGCGCCGAATCTGGTTCCATCCCACGTGGGGAACCTTGAGTTCGGTCTTGAATCGCTCGCATGGACCTTCAAACAGTGCCAGTCCTGCAGTCTCCGGAGCTTCGGTGGACCCCGCAAACTGCCACTGCATTCCCACGCAGATGCCGAGAAACGGAACGCCGCGGGATATCGCCTCCAGCACTGCATCACGTACGCCGCTGGTCGCCAGCCGCTCGGTGGTGCAAAAGTGCCCCACGCCCGGCAGCACCAAGGCTTGCGCATCGCGCACCAGTGCGGGATCCTCGGTGACCACGCACTCTTCGCCAAGGAAAGTGAAAGCCTTGCGAACACTCGTGAGGTTGCCGGCTTTGTAATCAATCAGCGTAATCATCTACAGCAGCCCTTTGGTTGATGGCAACATCTCTGCCAATCGTTGATCTTTGCTGCAGGCAGCGCGCAGTGCGCGGGCAAAGGCCTTGAAGAGCGCCTCGATCTTATGATGATTGGAACGTCCGTACATGGTCTTCAGATGAACATTGGCGCGAGCTCCGCGGGCGAATCCCTCGAAGAAGTCGAAGACCAACTCACTCTGCAGGTCACCCACCAGACGCACGCGAACTTTCGTATCCACCACACAGGCGGCGCGACCGCTCAGGTCCACCGCAGCGATGCCCAAGGTCTCATCCATCGGCATCAGGAAATATCCCGCACGAAGAATTCCCTTCTTGTCGCCAAGCGCGCGATCGAATGCCTCGCCGAGAGCAATGCCAATATCTTCCACCGTGTGGTGTTGATCGACATCGAGATCTCCGCGGCATGCCAGCGCCAGATCGAATCCGCCGTGCCGGGTGAACAACTCCAGCATATGGTCGAAAAAGCGGATACCGGTTTCCACCTTGTAAATTCCAGTTCCATCGATGTTGAGCGTCAACGCAATCTGCGTTTCCGTCGTGATGCGCTCGAGTTTGGTGCCTCGAGGAAGGGACTTGGCCGCTTTCTTCATTGAGCCTCCTTAGCGAGCAGGGCGGGATGCTGTCGCGCGGTAAATCCAATACTGGCCAGCACCTCGGGAAGTTCGCGCAGCAACCGCTGCGTCTGCAGTTCATTGCCGAGCGTAATACGCACGCAACCCGCACAGCCGGGATCGCTGTTGCGATCACGAACCAGGATGCCGCGCTGCCGCATCTGCGCCACAACTTCCTTGCGATAATCGCCGAAGTACGCCAGTACGAAATTTGCCCGAGAGGGCCAGTAAGGGATCTGGCGCTCTCGGTAAAAGCATTCCAGTTGATTGCGCCCTTCCAGCACCTGGGCAACGTAAGTGGCGATGTAGTCGCTATCGTCCAGTGCGGCGGTCAGGCAGGTGAGCGCAACTCCGTTCACGTTATACGGCGAGGCCACGCGGCGCAGCATCTTCATCTGTGCATCCGAGCCCATCAGCGCGCCCAGGCGGAATCCCGCAAGCCCATACGCCTTTGAAAACGTGCGGCTCACAAACAAGTTGTCAATCGCGCCCACCTGGTCAAGCAGGCTCTCGCCGCCAAAGTGAATGTATGCTTCGTCAATCAACACGGCCGCATTCGGTGCGGCATGGACAATCGCCAGCAATTGCTCGCGAGTGGCGACTGCTCCCGTTGGATTGTTAGGGTTTGCAATACAGATGAGTCGGGTCTTGGGAGTGATGGCACGCAGCAATGCCACGGCAGGAAAACTGAACGTCTCGTCGGATTGCACCGCGCGAACCGTCGCTCCTGTTGCCAACGCGTAGATCTCATACATGCTGAAAGTTGGCACGGCGATCAATGTCTCGTCTCCAGGCTCAAGATAGGTCTCGGCCAGCAGATGAATCGCCTCGTCCACGCCATTCGTCAGCAGTACGTGCTCAGCGGAAATTCCAAGATGCTGCGCCGCCGCCCGCTCACCCGGTTCGCGCTCAGGATATCGATTGAGCGTCTCGGCCGTAATGGAGTGCAGCGCCTGCAGAACACGCGGAGAACATCCATCGACGTTTTCGTTAAAGTCGAGACGGAGCCCTTCACGTCCTCCCAGCGGCGGGTGATACTCCTTCAGCGTTTCCACAACGCGACGCGCTCGCAATGAGGAACTCATTTTTTCAACCTCACGCGCACGCTCTCGGCGTGGCCCTTCAATCCCTCGGCCTCTGCCAGCAGCATGACCGTCGGCGCAATCCTCTCCAGGCCTTTCTGGCTCGCCTCCTGAAGAGTGATGATGCGGACGAAATCAATCACGTTGAGTCCACCGCGATAGCGCGCCACGTTGCCCGTCGGCAGAGTATGGTTAGGCCCGCTGGCGTAGTCGCCCAGCGACTGTGCCGTGTAATCACCGAGAAAAATTGAGCCTGCGCACTTCACGTCGTACACATCCTCAGGAGGGACCGTGACGTGTTCGCCACCGAGTTCGTTGGTCCACTCGATCGCCTGCTTGCGGCTCTTCGCCACCAGCGCCACGCCCCGCGTACTGAGTGACTGTCTGGCAATTGAGTTGTTTTCCGCCATCGCATCCGCAAACTTGATGACGGACTTCGCGAGGCGGGTACTGGCGGTTACAAAAATGGCGAGCGCCTCAGGATCGTGTTCAGCCTGTGCAACCAGATCGCTGGCAATGAACTCCGCATTGCCCTCGGTGGCACAATAGACAATCTCTGTCGGCCCAGCGAGAAAGTCGATACCGCAATCAAAAGAGACCAGCTTTTTCGCCAGTGTGACATACGTATTGCCAGGACCTACGATTTTGTTGACCGCTGGAATGCTCTCGGTTCCGTAGGCAAATGCTGCAACAGCCTGTGCACCGCCAATGCGGTAAAATTCGGTGACGCCGAGGATGGCTGCAGCCGCAAGTGTCTCCGGAGCGGGACGCGGCGAAACAACCGCAATGCGTTTGACACCCGCAACCTGCGCGGGGATCACCGTCATCAGCACCGTCGAAGGCAACGGATACCGGCCACCCGGAGCGTAGCAGGCCACCGATTCCAGAGGGCGAATTACCTGTCCCACGCGCATCCCCGGATGAATTGTGCGAATCCATGGACGTGGCAGTTGCCATTCAGCAAAGTTGCGGATGTTCTTCGCAGCGATCTCAATTGCATGGATGAACTCGTTGCTCACCATCGCGAGCGCCGCTTGCATTTCTTCAGCGGAAACACGCATGGACGCACCTTCGGCAAGTCCATCGAACTTGCGCGCGTAATCGAGCAACGCGGCATCGCCGCCGTTGCGCACCTGCCTCACAATTCCTGTGACCGACTTCTCCACTTCTGGATCAAACGAAGCGTATCGGTGGGCCAGTGAGACGACGGCCTGCGCCGCCTCCTCGCCGTTCAGCAGTTTCATTACATCACCACCTTGTTCAGCGGATACTCGACGATTCCCGTGCCACCTGCGGCCTTCAGGCGAGGAATCACATCGCGCACAACGGCTTCTTCCAGAATCGTGTTGACTGCGACCCAATCCGAATTGCTCAGGGCTGAGATGGTGGGAGAGTTCAGCGCAGGCAGCACGTCAAGCACTGTCTTCAAGTCCTTCTGCTGAACATTCAGCATGAGCCCCACGCGGCCTTGCGCGGCGATGGCGCCCTGCAACATCAATGCAATGTTGTCGATCTTGCGGCGCTTCCACTCGTCAGCATAGGCCTTCTTGTTCGCGATCACCTGTGTATTGGACTCGAGCACCGTATCCACGATGCGCAGACGATTCGCGCGCAACGAGCTTCCCGTCTCTGTCACTTCCACAATGGCGTCGGCAAGCATGGGGGGCTTGACTTCGGTCGCTCCCCAACTGAAATCCACCTGTACCGAAACGTTCTTGGAGGCAAAGTAATTTTTCGTTACTTCCACCAACTCCGTCGCAATCGTCTTGCCTTCCAGATCCTGAGCGCGCTGCACCGTTGAATCCTCAGGCACCGCGAGTACCCACCGCACGATTCCGCGGCTCTGCTTGGCGTAGATCAGGTCGCAGACGGCTTCCACATTCCGTCCGCTTTCGACTACCCAGTCCAACCCGGTGAGCCCTGCGTCCAGCGCGCCGTGCTCCACGTACCGCGCCATCTCCTGCGCACGGATCAACATGCATTCCAGTTCAGGATCGTCAGTAGAAGGAAAGTACGAGCGACCGTTGGCATAGATTTTGAAGCCGGCGGCGGCAAACAAACTTATGGTCGCATCCTGCAACGAACCTTTCGGGATACCTAGTCGAATCTTAGGCATTGGAGACCTCCGAAAAACTCAGCGGCTTGGTGAAGCAGGAGCGCGTGCCTTCGTGACAGACCAGACCATCTCCCTCAACGCGGACCTTGCAGAGAACCGTGTCATTGTCACAGTCGGTTGCGGCGTAGGTCAGGTGCAGACGGTTGCCACTGGTCTCGCCCTTGGTCCAGAGCTTGTTTCGAGTGCGGCTATAAAAAGTCACGTAGCCGGTCTTGAGCGTCTTGTCGAGCGCTTCCTGGTTCATGAATCCAACCATGAGAACGTCGCCATTGTCGGCATCTTGCACGATTGCCGGGGCGAGTCCCCCCATCTTTTCGAAATCGATCTGCATTGTCCTATTCCTCTTTTGGACTGGCTCAACAGGAGCATTCACGCGCAGCGGCAAAAAGAAAAACCCGCTGGTTGGATTGCGCCAGCGGGCCAGTGCTTGGATGATTGCCTGTTACAGGGATCCACGCGCCTCCGCCGACACAATCGCCGTATGGTGATGATGATGGCGGTGATGTAGGAGGGACGTCATGCCTCAATCCTAAACAGAGAGCACCGCCCCGGTCAACGGGAAAAAGCGCTAATTAGCAGAACTGGAAGCAGCGTTGCGCCGTATCCCTGGGTGTTGCGTCAAATACACTAGGGTATGCAGCCAGGGAGCTGGAAGGAATGAACGAAGAGACCGCAGCGGCCATTGAATCGCAAGGCGCCAGCCGCTACTACACCATGGGAGATACCACCGTACACGCGGTGGAGAACGTAAGCTTCTCGATCAGGCGTGGAGACTTCGCCGCGCTGCTCGGTCCCTCAGGCTCAGGCAAATCCACTCTGCTGAATTTGCTGGCTGGGTTAGACCGTCTCAGCACCGGACGCATCGTTGTTGACGGACGCGATCTTAGCACCATGGATTCCGAGGCGCTGGCCCGCTACCGCCGGCTCACCGTCGGCATGATTTTTCAATCCTTCAACCTCATACCCACCATGACCCTTGCCGACAACATTGAACTGCCGCTGCGGTTCGCGGAAACGCCTCGCGCCGAGCGCCATGATCGAGTGCTGGAGTTGCTGACGAACGTCGGACTCGCGCATCGCGCCAAACACAGGCCCACCGAACTAAGCGGGGGCGAGCAGCAGCGTGCAGCAATAGCCCGCGCCCTGGCTAATCGTCCCTCCGTGCTGCTGGCCGATGAGCCAACCGGGAACCTCGACAGCCGAAACGGCCAGGAGGTGATGGCATTGTTGCAGGACTTGAATGAGAGGGTGGGGGTGACCATTTTGATGGTGACGCACGATCCGTCGCTGGCAGCGCACTACGCCCGCCAGTCTCTGCACATGGCCGACGGCAAACTGGTTACCGAAGTGGAGGCAGAGCGATGAATCGCCAGGACCTCTTCGAACTTGCAGCTCGCAATATGCGCAATGCCCGTCTGCGCAATGCCCTTACCACCATGGGAATCGCGGTTGGCGTCGCCTCGCTGGTTGCCATGCTTTCCCTTGGAATCGGCTTGCAGGGCTTTGCCAATCACCAACTGATGAAGTCTGGAATGTTTCAAACCGTTTTCGTTACCAGCCGGCAAGATGTGCGAAACATGGATGAAAACTCCGACGCCAAGCCCGAAGAATCTCCAGCACTCAACGACGACGCGCGGACGAAGATCGCAGCTCTGCCGGGAGTTGAAGAAGTTGCTCCTGAAGTGCGTGCGACCGCTGAGGTGCAGTATGGAGACAAAACCAACTTCACGCTCCTCGCC
>Ga0182030_10003363_pt1 | contig 34127 bp, 41 predicted proteins | sample 812S3MmetaG_FD_121299 | JGI IMG/M metagenome (GOLD analysis project Ga0182030, IMG submission 121299) | Permafrost microbial communities from Stordalen Mire, Sweden - 812S3M metaG (Illumina Assembly) | ecosystem: Environmental > Terrestrial > Soil > Wetlands > Permafrost | place: Sweden...
AGACTTGCATCTGCACCATCTTCTCCGCAAGAATTGGTGAGATAATCCAAATGTCCCCGGGTTGGGCCACCCACATTGACGACAAAATTGGAAATAAAATAAGCAGCGGCTCGATCCTCGATCGCAGGTGTCAAATCGAAACTCGAAACGGGAGATTCATGACGTTGGACTATTTCGAGAGATCCTGCGGACTCTGCGTCCTCTTCTTCTGAAGGAATAACATTTAGCCGTATGGGAACATCGGTCTTGGCAGAGGCTTGCTTTGTTCGAGCTTCCTTGGCCTTAATTTTGCGAATGACATTGTCACTCTCGTTTCGGAAGATTACATCTCCTAGGATTCTGTAGCCTGGGCACCTTCGCTTCGCCCTCTCGCATTGGGTACACCCTTCTAGTCGCTGATCACACTGTGGCTAGTTAACGAGGGCTTCGATGGGCCCAATGGATATCGAGTCTAACAAAACGCCACTAGGGGTCCTGCGATGAACTCAAATCTAAGGATTTTGATGAATTCTACGTACTCGAGTCTTTTTCTCCCGACAAGCATGGCAACCTCCCGATGGTTTTCCACAGTACACCATCCTCTTGGCTTCTCTTGCAAAGCTTTAACGTGGAAATATTGTCAGATACGGCTTGAGATTCGAGCAAAAGATCATTGATAAAGCCCCGAGCCTTGAGCTTCTGAAGCTGCGCGGGTTGATTGTGGCTGAGTGCTGTAGCCTAGATGCGCTTGCACCTGGTACTAGTAATGCAACGCGGTTGAGTTGAGGGGAATGAGACCAGACAAGAATACAGAAGACGAGAGTCGCACAGCAAGCCTCAAAAGGGAATGCAGGAAGTTGAAGAGGATAGCGTACACGCAAGATGGATAAATGAGGTGCCATCACACAAGCGAAATATCAGGTGCTGCGGACAGGGGCTGTGTTCATGGCCAATCACAAGAGGGAGAGATTCTGTGCTGACAGGAATTCGACTAAACCACATTTGGGGCACCACGAAGTTGGACTTTTCAATACGACGTCCTTTGCAACGATGGCCAGGTCTCCTATTTAATCTTCAATCACAGCCGCATCAATACCACCGAGACACTGGCTGTTTCGAAGATCTTCTTGGTTTAAAGAAGTCAAGAGCCGCGTAATCTTTGTTCGTTTTACCGCATCTCTTTCCATTTCAAGCATTTTGAGATGTAGGGCTGAACCCCCCAATGCTGTGCTTTACATAAGTATATGAATATATGAGCGAGTGTGCATATATTTCTTCCTTTCAAAGCTGTTGCATTTCCTCCCCTTTCCGTAGATCTCTGATTAATTTGATCTATTCGTTTTTCCTCCTAGCCATCGTTTCTCCCTCTCGTGTACTTCTCCCTAAGCTTTGGTATGGCTTTCCTACTATACAGATACATCAAGAAGAAGAGGGCAAATGCCAAAGGAACTTCTAGGCACATTCCACATCTAAGTCAGGATTCTCAAGCCCCTCTCGAATTATCGGACGGGTCTAGCATACCCCAAGAAGATGTTCCAGGAAGAAAGGGCGCGAATCAAACCGAGTCGGATGTTCCTACAATCTCGAAAGAGGAGAAGAGGGCAGCTAAGACATATAGATGGAAGCTGATCGCTGGTCTTTCTCTCCCTTTTGCGGTGCAAGCCCTGGAAACAACAATTGTTGCAGGAGCTCTCCCATTTATAGCCTCGGACTTCAGTCAGTAAACCAACCCTAAAGCGTGATTTATAAGTACTGACATCACTGCAGATCAGTTGTCCCAACTGAATTGGATTATATCCGCCTTCAACCTCTGCTCCGCAACCTTCATCCCAATGTGGGGTCAAGTTGCCGATGTTTTCGGTCGCTATGCAGCCTTACAATCTGCCCTTGCAATCATGATTATTGGTAGTGCCCTCAGCTCCGGAGCACCCCTCACCGCGTTCCCTATGTTTCTGGTTGGAAGAGCATTACAAGGAATGGGAAGCGCTGGTTGCAACATCATAGTAAGGACTGTGTTGGCCGACAAAGTCTCCTTGGAAGAAAATGCTAAGAATACGACCGTTTTCACGATTGTGGCTGGAGTGGCGTACGGTATAGGGCCTGTAATCGGAGGTTATCTGACACAGGTAACCTGGAGATGGTGCTTTATTATCAATATTCCTATTGGCGTCGTTGCTCTTCTGTTGGCGCATTTCGTTCTGCGACCCGAGCTGCTTGGACCACAGAGAATTACTCGAACTGATGGGTTGGATGAACCTGAGATGCCATCGACATTCACCAAGAGACTGTCGACCATTGATTTTGGAGGGCAATTCCTTTTCTTGTTCGGCATGGGGTTACTCGTTTTGGCGTTGACCTGGGGGGGCTCCTACTATCCTGTAATCTCAGCACTATCTTCAAATTTGCAGTACAACACTAACCCTAATTTCTCAGTGGAATGACCCCAAAGTCCTGGCCCCCCTGATCGTTGGCCTAATCCTTATCCTCCTCTTCCTCGTCTGGGAATACTTCCTCCTCCCAACGCACTACCTCTCAACCCGCCTCCCCTACCAAAAACCCATGATTCCGCTCCCCCTCCTCTTCACCCGCAACGCCGGTATAATCATTTACATAAACTTCACAATCGGTATGGCTATGTTCGCAGTATTCTATTTCTGCTCCCTATACTTCACGCTCGTCCTAAACTACTCATCCTCCAAATCCGGAACTTCAATAACCTACTACCTTCCCGGGCTCGCATTTGGTGCTTATTCCGCAATATTCCTCTGCAATGTTTACCCAAAACAAACCTTCCACCCCCTCCTCCTGGGCTCGATAATAACACCCGTCGTAATAACCATCTTAGCCATCGCGCTTAACAACGGTAACAAAAACCTCATTTTCGGGATGTTGGCTTTGACCGGCGTTGGAATCGGAGTCCGTTTCATGCCAGGCACGTTACACGGGGTAGGATACTTTCCAAACCAAATCGCGTCCATCGTCAGCCTTCTCCTTCTTAGCGTAAGTTTAGGAGGTACGTTGGGAATTACGGTTATGACAAACGTATTCAACGGCCGATTGCGCGAGCGGGGAATCAATTTGAGTGGTGCGGGAGCGAGTTTGGATGGGATTGCTGGCTTGAGTGGTGACCAGCAAAGCGTTTTGAGAAATGAGGCGAAAGGAGCGATTAGTTTGGCGTTTTGGGCTGTTAGTGCGTTTTTGTGGTTGGGATTAGGGCTTTGTGTGGGGTTGGGGAATGTGGATATTGGGGCGAAGGGGGTGGGTAGGGCATGTAGGGGGAGTTATTTGGGGAGTTTGTTGAGGGAAAAGGAAGCGACTGGGGAAGAGGAGTGGCCGCAGGAGTAAGATGAATAATCGAGGGAATGGTGATGAGGAAGATGGTAGATATAGATGCAGTTCGTAATTTAAGAAGATAACATTGGGATTGGAATATAAGGTGTTATTGTCTCAGATCATATGACACAATTGAAAAAGAAAATTCAAGGGGATTCTCTAGTCCCTTTCTTTATTTTTCTATTACAGTAAGTGATTAAATAGAAAAGCAGAAGACAAAGACTTACAAGGAGCCAATTGTCCCGCCAATTCCGAGAAAATGATATCTTATATTCAAATTACAATGGTAGGTAGATACACTTCGTATAATACATCAAGATCTATACTAACGCCTTTCTTCCCCCGGTTAGTCACTCACGTCCCTTCCCAGTCTTCAAATCGACAACTTTCACCTCCCACGTACTCGCAATCCTTATCTCCGGAAACTTCGCCTTAGGTGGTACCTCCGGCTTCCCCTTCCTACTCGACTCACTACTCTCCCTCTCCACCTTCCCAGCCATATCCAACTCCCTCATCCCAATCACCAGGTCCCCCTCCTTATCCCCATCGGCTGGCGTCACTAACTCTTCATCACTATCCCAGAACTCCCTTCCTCTCGCTCCCCTCATCGTCGCAATCTGATCCCTCTTCACGTTAAATTCGGTTCCGGCTCCGGCTCCATATTTGTATTTGTATTTCTCCTTCTTGTAACCACGGTCTTGAAGGAGGGAGCCAAGGACTACGGCGTTGGCGGCGAAGGTCGCGAGGAGGATGTCGAAGGAAGCGACGAGGGAGCGGAACTGTTGGGCTCCGTGGTGTGAGATGACGGTTGGGATTTGGTAGATGGTTAGGATGTTGCCGAGTAATGGGAGGGCCATGCGGATTATGGTGGAGATTTTTCTGGGATATACATTAGCAGGATATGAGGCACGTAGATCATATAGTAGCTTACAGTGATCGTGGGAGCCGTGACTTCAGAATCATGGGTATTGGGAAGACCACGAGCGCTATATTGGTTATGATGTTCATAACACCCATTGTGATGAGTTGCGCGAAGCCTTGGCGACATCGTGGACCAGGATCTGGAACGACCTGCCAGTAATGCGAGAATGGTTGGCAGGCTCCTAAATCTCCTATGACGGTAGCCACGAAAGTGACGGCCAGGAAGATATGAAGATATCTTAGCAGGCGCTGGTGAGATCTTTGCCAAACCGATTCTGTTAACGACCGCAAGTACAAGCTTACGCTGTATTTGATAGCCCAGAGACTGCAATAATTAGGATCTGTTAACAGACAAATAGAGCGGTGAACTCACTATGCGGTATACATGATTCTTGAAGCCAACACCAGTTGGCTACCAATCTCCCTTTGGTGGATTTGGCCCGCTGTCAGTCCAAAAGTCTGCGTGTTGTTCGTTCCATATAGCAAGATGACGTGGGTGAAAGCTGCCCGCATGAGAAGAGGCAGGATTGCCAACAACATGATGCCATCTTCAGTATATACTTTCTCGGTTCTAACATATCTTCCACCGACTCGAAAGAGTATTATCGTGATGGCATACCCGGTACACCACCTAATTGTTATTAATATCTCAAACCATTCAGAACTGCCAGTACTTACCAGCTTACAAGAAGAGTAGGCTTGTCTTGTCGAAAATCTCTCAAGTCAGGAGCGGTACTTACGAGCCGGCGAAGTAGCTCCATATTGACTGAGCGTGGATCTAAGGTCAAAACATGAGAGGTGGGGATGTTGTAGATATGGAGAAATGCAGCAATACCTTAATGATCCTACCCATCGCACTCGAAGACCTAGACATGATGCACTATGACTGGTCTACCGGCGCTAGGAGTGCGGGGAACAATCATCACTGGATGAAAGTAAAGTTTATCCCGTCTCATACCACCAAACGCAGGCGAAATGCAGACATCAAGGGGAAACCCAAGTCAAGATAGGGTTTGATTATGTGAAAGAATTACTAGAAGAGACGGCATGATTTGGACCCTGGAGAACAAGATAACGGAAGTTCTCCGATGGCTGATTACAGCCCCATCTGAGACGTGAGACGGCATCAGGAGGTACGCCCACGCAATATTCAAACACTATTGAAAAGACGGCATGCTAGTTCCGTTCAGATCAAGGCAAGATACCGCATGGCAGAACAAGGAAGCCCAAAAAGCAAATGTTCTCTTTGGCTGGAGTCGCCGTTGTGGGAGGCAAGTGAGTTACAGAATGAAGGTAGAGTGAAGATGTGAAGTTGAATTGGCCGAGGTGTGGCTGCATTGCGGCCGAGAGTGGCGGCGGCGATCAGCCCAAAGAGGAAGCGCTACCCCCGAAAATCCAGGAACGGCTTTTCATCCTGCATCTTTATGGCTTCGTCTTCGGCTGAAACGATCGAAAGTTCGTACCTCAAGAAATTTGACAGCGGCCTCAAACCGTTTAGCCCCTCTCAAACGCCTCCCCTGCCGTTCTTTTGCTTCTTCTTCGCCTTCTATCCGATTAACCATTCTTCCCACCTTCCCCTTTCGATTTCCAGCAAAACACTACCCTGCAACTATGGCCTGCCGCTCCTGATGATTCGTAAAAACATTTTGTAATCCCAATGTTGGTGATCCACTATGCTGGAGAGAGGCACGGAGGACATGCAGGTCATCTAGTGGCCTACAGACAATCTGGTATGGCAACAACGGAGATCAGGAGGGTTTGTGTGATCGAGATGGGCCCCATTGACCTGTCGTGTGCCCTCTTTCCCTTTCAAGTCCCTCATACGCTCATTCTCGGGCAGAAGTCACGCTTTCGGCGCTTCCGAAGGTCGACCATAGGTTCGGCCGAATGAATCGAAGCATGCATAATCTTTGACATACATGGTCGATCGTTCCTTATGAACATCAATTATGAATGGAAGCCTAGTGAACCCCCATTCAGTTGCCACATGCAGACCCCAACTCAGTATTCGCGTTCCTGAGTCTCACCACCCAAGATGCCATGTGTTTTGAACCCTTACTAGTGTACGGGCGTAAAAGGCATGCCATTTCCATGTGGCTGTCATGCACCAATAGCTTTTGTCTTGTTCCCCACTCAACGCTTCCCCCTCCGTTCTTGCATCCCACCCACCTTATCTCCCCAAGTGGAACCAGGCCTGCATCCATAGATAGCGATTCATTTGAAGGTTTCTATTTGTATACAAACCCGGGGCAGTCTCGATATGGGCTCCACATCAGATCTGTGCTTTCTTAATGATCCTTCAACAATGGAGACTGAAAGAGCTTATTCGGCGTCGACCTCGACGGTCACGCCTTTGATCACAAAGCCAAAGGGAGTGAGAACTCTACCTCAAGTGTTCGATGGTTTTCGTCCAAGCTCGACATATAACCCGGATGCAGCTACCAATGGCAGAAACTTTGATGCAAAGCTTGCCGCTTACAACACAGCGAATACCGCATTGGTTAGGAGGCTGAAAGGCCGACATTTGCAGATGATCGCAATAGGAGGCTCAATAGGTGAGCAGCCTGACACAAGATTGTTCCATTGCTAATGACTTAAAGGTACTGGATTATTTATCAGTTCGGGTCAGGCGCTGGCAATTGGAGGGCCAGCGTCCCTACTCATTGCATTCATTCTCATTGGCGCGGTCCTGTATTGTACGGTGCAAGCTCTTGGAGAAATGGCCGTAGCATTCCCCGTTGCTGGCTCATTCTCTGCTTTTGCGACTCGTTTTCTTGACCCAGCTTGGGGCTTTGCAAGTGGATGGAACTATGCCCTACAATGGCTGTTTGTAATGCCTTTAGAAGTTATGGCAGCTTCTGTGACGCTCGAATATTGGGATATAGGTATTCCACGATGGGTCGGCATTACGGTGTTCTTGGGCCTCGTAATCTCTATCAATCTATGTGGAGTCAAGACATATGGGGAAGCCGAATACTCGTTCTCGATACTAAAAGTCACTGCGGTTATCGGATTCATGTAAGCATTTGTATACCAGTCATTCTGGACTATCTTTACTAACGAACTCCACAGTATCTTAGGCGTCGTGATAAACTGCGGTGGCGGACCTGACTCAGGCTATATCGGAGGCCAACGTTGGGTTAATCCAGGAGCTTTTCATAATGGATTCCAAGGCTTCTGTAACCTTCTCGTCACAGCTTCGTTCTCGTTTGCTGGGACAGAGTTGGTAGGTCTAGCAGCCGCGGAAACTCACAATCCAAGTAAAGCTCTTCGTAAGGAACATCGGGGAGTAAATCTCCTATTCCGGATTTGTTCATGCGTAATGGAGAAATGCCTGCCCCCGAGATACAGGGCGTTGATCTGTCTACTCATGAGACAACGTCTCAATTCCTAAATCTATCCAGAAGAAGCAATTACTGATTCTCCAATCTTCTAGCTACGGCAATAAAACAAGTATTTTGGCGTATCGCTATTGTGAGTTGCTCCATATACCTCCTTTATTGGCTACAACTGACTAATAACTTAGTTCTATATCATCTCGATAGGTATCATCGGTCTATTGGTCCCATACAATGACCCGCAACTGCTCAACCGAAACGATGTGAAGTCAAAGACTTCTCCATTCATCATTGCAATTAAGTCTGCTGGCATCGATGGCCTAGATTCAGTCATGAATGCAGTTATACTTATCGCCGTCTTGTCTGTTGCCAATTCGTCGATGTACGGTTCTACTAGAACCCTCGCAGCCTTAGCAGAACAAGGTCAAGCGCCCCAGATCATGGGTTATATCGATCGACAAGGACGACCGCTTTTCAACATCGGCATCGCATCCTTAATCGGCTTGCTAGCTTACCTTTTCCTATCACCAGTCCAAGGTGAAGTGTTCACATGGCTCCTAGCCATGTGCGGTCTATCCAGTATCTTTACCTGGTGCTCCATTTGCTTCGCACACATTCGCTTCCGTAAAGCTTGGACCGAACAAGGCAATCGTCTCAGTGACCTCGTTTACCGATCTCCAATTGGGTCAATTGGCTCTTGGGTTGGGCTCATCAGCTTGCTGCTAATTTTAGCAGCTCAATTCTGGGTTGCGATTTCTCCCGTGGGAGGTGGTCCTGCAACTCCACGCCAAAGGGCTACGAACTTCTTTGAAGCTTATCTTGCTGTGCCAGTAGTGATACTGTTTTACGTGTGTTATAAGGTCTTCTATCGGACTAAGTTCATGAGGATCAAGGACATTGATCTCAATACTGGAAGACATGCGTTTGAGTCCGCGTTGTGGAGGGATAAGATGAGGGAAGATAGGTCGCAGTGGCCGAGATGGAAGGTCGTGTATAAAACCATTTGTTAAATATTGAATAAGAATGGAAGTTGATCTTTCCCGTTATCTTCTCAGGCCCCTCTGTTTGGGTGATCTTGTAAATAAATCTGATGAGACGAAAGCTCGTCTGTCGTGAACCGATTATTGTAAAGTATTTTCGTGTCGAATGCGAGGTGTCACTGCGCAAAAAAGGCCACTTTTGACCGTACGCGTATTTACCAAAATAGCTTACTGGTTCTTAAATCAGAAACCCTATAGTTTGGCAGTAATATACTTTGCTGTGTATTAGTTTCTAATTTGCTTGCTTCAAAAATCTAGTTATGTCTACAGATGCCATATTACCCCTGGCATCTTGACCTCTGGCATCTTGGAGTTTTGCAATTTATTCCTTTTTGAAAATCTAATAGATCTCCAAGGATTCCCCAATGTCCTGTCTACTTTTCAGAATTCTTATTGCAGGTGTTCGCTTGACGCGTTAAGATTGTTATTTTTGGCCGGGGAGACAACTCTCGCCAAAACATTGATTCACTACGCAAGTAGTCGTATATATTCAAATAAGCAAAATGCATTTAAATTAGAGACAGTGTAGTCTAGTGGTAATACACCCTACTGTGCGGACACGTAACTTTCTAACACCTTCTTGGTAATAGACTGTGAAGTCAGTCTTTGGTTTGCCCGCTTTAAAAATCTAGTTCCGTCTAGGTTTTCTATGAGATGCCACATTACCTCTGGCATCTTGGAGTTTTGCTATTTTTTATTATGGATCTCTATTATTGTTACTTATTTGTTCTTTTTGTTTTGTTCCGTATTCCAGTAGACAGATATTGGCGATTTTTTGGCATGAAAATGCAGTTCCCCCCAAACCCCTCTTCCGCGTCATATTCAGATAAACAAATCTTCTTAGAACAAACTTTACTTCGTTATCATTGGTTTGCGATCATTCTCAAATAAGAATGGAAACTAAAGACGAATGATTACTTATTGGGCTTCCTAACTCCAACTTACGCCAATCTTCTACTTCCACAACCACCTCCCCCGTGGCCTACGCTAGTGCGACTTTGACAACCACGTTCGAGGACGGGTTTCTCAATAGATCCCACATGTGTACTAAGATGTGTTCAGATTATCGTGGATCTTGTATATCCTAAAGGTTTGTGTAGTTTGAAGGTGTCTAATTTGGGAGAAAAGAAAAGGTGTTCATGGTTTAGAGGTGAAATGCTCCTGTCGCGAATCATCGACTTCACCTTCGCTGACATGCACATTAATATGCCTCAAATCTCGACCTAGTCATACTCATCTATTTATACTCTCGCCATAATAAATCTTCCTAGTTAGTTTTTGCACTTCTGAAAATACCGCGACTCGATTACTCGCGCTAAGCTGGCTATCCTCTTCCTCGATGTTCGTTAATTGCCCGCAACCTTCTTCATCTTCGCCACATCATCTTCCCCAATTACAATCTTGTCATTGTCAGATTATCTTTGAACTACAGCTAAGGATTACAGAACGAATCTACTGAATCGACGAGAAAGTGCGAGCAAAGTCGCAATGGCCAGCTATACCTCCGATAACAACAAGTTCGAGCAACTGTTTCTTATGTTCCTCAGGGAGGCACAAAAAGATGCTGGCAAGAACTTGAATGATGATATAAATTCGACATTTCCCCCGGCTGCAAAGCTCAACTACGAGACCAGTCACGCTTTGTTGATACAAGTCATCGACTTTTTTTCCACCGTAGCAAATTTGAACAACACAGGGAAGAAAGAGACTGCGAAACACGAGTTACCTAAATCAAAAGCCAGCACCGCGAATAAAGAGGCTACCAAGCACCACAAACCTGCATCCACAAGCAGCACCACGAAGGAGACAGGCAAACATCAAGAAATCACATCCACATTCGATGCCGCCGAGAAGGAGACTGCCAAGACCCACAATCCTACAGCCAACGTAGACAACACCGAGAATAAAGAGACCACGAAAGCCCACAAGCTTTTATCCAACATAGAAAACACTTCGAGGAATGAAATCACTGAGCACAACATATCTACACTCAAAACTAACGCCGCGAATAAAGAGATTCCTAAGCACTATTGCACCTGCCGTAAATGCAAAGCCAACACCGCAAAGAGAGAAATCACCAATTTCCTAAAACTCACCGACGAAATCAGCACACTTGGCCTCGAAACGCCCATAACCACGTCTACTCCCCTTCGTTTATTTTGTCAAACAAACAGGAAGGTTATCATCCATTGCCTTCGCCATGCACATGTAAGTCCTCTTTCTCCCCTCTCCCACCAAAATATCCTGACTAACACTAATCAGGCCGAACATAATGTCCGGCCCTCATCCATGAACCCGAAGCCTATGAGAATTCTCGATCCACCTCTCACCCTCCTCGGGCACAAGCAAGCCCTCTCACTCCGCCAAACCTTCGTTCCTATGCATCGCATCACACACATCGTGTGCTCACCTATGAAACGCACTCTTCAAACCGCTGTCATCGGCTTCCGATCATTGCTAGAAAAAGGAATGACGATACTTGCTTGGCCGGATTTGAGGGAGTGTGGTAGTTGCAATGCGAGTATCGGTTCGCCCCTCGAGGAGTTGAAAGGGTTTGTTAATGGTAATCCGGTTGATTTGGCTCTTGTGGAACAAGGATGGGAGGTGAAAACGGACAAGAACCCAGAAGAGTGTAAGGAGAGGGTTCAATGGGTGCGGAACGCATTGTGGAGATTGGCCGTTGCCATTTTGGAGACTGATTATAGGCGCAATCAGGAGAATGGAGAGAAGGACGAGAAAGAAACCGTAGACATTGAAATTTTGGTTGTTTCGCATGGGTCTTTCTTAAAGGAGTTATTGAACGCGAGTGGTATGTATCGTTCTATCTGTGTCCTGGATATTGAACCCGAGGAGATGGTGTGAGAGTACTCACTGACTGGGCATCTAGGGAGAAACTATCATAATGCTATGTACGTCAGCTTTGAGTACGAGGTTACCAAATGGAAAGATGGAGGGAAGTGCGATCTGATAGCAAGGGAGACGGGGGAAAGCATGAAGCATGTACATGTGCCGATTTGGGATGAGAAACTTGAGGGGAAGGCTAGTCAGGAGTTGAGTCGAAGACTTGAGAGTTGGCCGTGAAAAAGTTCTATTTTATTCCTCATGAACTGGCTTCTAGTATACTATGGAGTCAATGTTATTTTTGCGAGAGACAAGGTTGTTGGGTTCCTCAATTTGGGAATGCAGTCTCCGATAGATACGAGGCAAGCGCCAGAGGCCGTCCTTAGTGATTGTAGGTGTACGACGCATCTTAGCCAGGGCCAGAACATTCTGAATATATTTAAAAAAAGATTCCTCTTACCGAGGGTCACAATATCTGACAATGCCTATTCTTGAATATGCGCATTCTTTCCAACCCAAACAAGACCCCTCCCTCTTCCACACCGACCAAAATCCAAAATCCCACAATCATCGACTCGTTCCTTCCCGCGACCATAACCCTCAAGACATTGGTACGAATCCCTAGAAACCTTATTGTTCGTTAGTGTTCTTAGAGAGGTGCTCGTCGCGACTCACTTACGGGTTGGTTCAATTACGCTAAGAACATTACTAGTATCATTGGTTGATGGGCTGGCGACATTCCCTAAGGATCACTTATGCGGTTTCAGCCACACTCTAATTCAACTCCTCCAGGCGGCCCACCAGTTTCATGGGAATCTCATAGCCTTCTCAAAAGTTTATTTTGTTCAAGTCAAGACTTTCTTGGAGACTGTATGTTCCTGGTTATCATTCCTCTGTCAGGCCAGTTCGTGCAATTAAATTATTCCTAGGTATACAGATCATACCTTGTATTTACTTGAAATGAAGTTTTTCGCTCCTTTCTTCGTCAGCTTGCTGTTCTCTTTCCCAGTTCTCAGCACTCCCGTTCAGCATACAGAGTAAGTATCTACATCTTCCGCACCGATAACTAACAGTCCTGCAGTCACTAGGGAAAACCCATTGACTTCTTCCATGAACTAGGTCCCCCTATCTTCCAAATAGAAAAATACCATCCGACATACCCAAAGGCGCTATATTCGTCAAAGAACCAGAAGCAAAATTCGTACCCTCAATCCCCGGCAATCTGTGGACAATTGGCCGCCCTTCAAATGTCAACATGATACTTATAAACATAATAGGGAAGATTTTATTCAACATCGAGAATATAGACGATGACGAGGAATTTGATCGTCAATTTGAAATAACTGAAGGAGTTGATAGAACAAGAAATCGAAACCCTAGAGCTGATTAGTGTCAAGCGCCATGATTGGCCCTAGACACGGAAGGATCTATGGGATTTGCGACCTCAGCCATCCAACAATCATAATTTTGGAGGCTGTGCACCCTATCCAGGGAATGGAAGGAAGAAGTAATTCTTCGATCGTGATTTTACAGCCTTCTAAATCCATCTTTATATTCAAGTTCAGAAGACTATGGGCTTCAAGAAGCTCATGTCCCCAATCGCATTCCATTTCCAATTCGCCCAGCGCAATTTTCTTATTGACACAGTCGTTTGGCAATCCAAGATGAAGTTTCTCACTATCCTGATCATCAATGTCCTGTACTTTCTCCCAGCGCTCAGTGTTCCAACTGTGCAGCATACAGGGTGAGTGCTGACATCTTTCATCCACTCCAAGTCTAAGATTTTTGTAGCCAGAACACAATCGAGTATGACAATGCACGTTTTCCAATTTCAGATCATCCAAGCATATCATCACCCTCAATTTCTGAGCGTGACTCCGATGATGATGACGGCATGGATGGTTTCTTCGTTCCATACTATCCTCCACCTAAGCATATCCCCAAGGACATTCCCGCACATGCTTGGTATATTCCGCCTAGGAAAGTCGCTGCTGGTGGGAGTGGAATAACAATTTGGACAATGGGAGAGCCTGCAGATATCACCATCGTCATCCAACCTCCAACAATCAACTACAAACCTCACAAAAAGGGCTACGTCCTCGGTTCCGTCTTCAAGATCCCCAAGAAAGCGCCTTGGAACATGGATACCGATACCACGGATCTCAAAACACAAATCCAGAAGATAGCCAAAATAGCGAAGAAGCAGTTTGCTGGTGTCATGCAATTAGATATCTACGTGATTTCGCCATCCACACATATCCTTCCGAAAGGAGGATGGACTATAACGGAAATTCAGGAGTTTACTTTCGAAACTCATGATATTCTTTCAAGCGTTATGAATCCGCAGATGAGTCATGATATCATGATTCAGCCTAACTTTAGGGATGGGACGGGAGAGGGTAAGATTGTTGTCGAGTATTTGAAGAATTGGGAAAGGGATGTGATATCTGTTGATGGGACGAGATTGATTCCGATCTCGCGGTGATCTCGACTGTGTGAGAGCTACTAGTTTGTTTGGTTTGAAATTATGCTCAGAGTTGGAGCGCAATTATTCAGATTACCTCTCAGCCCAAGTGGGGTGGGATTGAATACAAAGTGCAATCTATTCGAGGTACAATTTTACAAATCGGGCACAATTCAAGGAAATGTGATAGCCTAATTATCGGTTAAGTTGACGAAACCATATATGGGTTGCCTTATACGTTGCAGCCTGACCTCGAAACATAGAAGAGCTTTGGAAGATGGCATGGACCTAGTGGTGCGGTCTCCGCTCAAGAAAAGGGGTGCGGGGCTACCCTTTAGATTTTTGGCTAATAGTACACTTTACCATCAATTTTGCTGAAACGCGCCAACTTCGTTCCTGAGCCGAGGTTTATCTTGATATTGCACAATGATTTTGACAGCTTCAATTACATGTCATTTCAATGATCGTGGTCAATAGGGTCTGGAAATTACAGAAAATATTGATAGCAGGTTTTCTCAGGCTCTTAATCAACTGCCTTGCTCACCTGGTCTTGGAATGTCTAGACCAGCTCCATGCCAACGGGTTCTATGGCAGAAAGCTCTATAGGAATCTCCACCAAATTATTGTCTCCAGTTTTGGGATCAGGCCCTTTCCCAGCTTGACTCCAAAGGGTGGTACTTCCCTCGCTCGCTCCAGGCACCTTTCCAGTAGGTGTGCTTCTCAACCAATTTGTCACCCAATACATATTTTTTATTGTAGAAGAATCCAAACGATCTCTTGATGAACGTATGTACGTCCTCCTTCTCGTGAGAAGAAGAACAGGGATGAAAATTGCAGTGACACCGAAAACTGCTGAACTAGCGAGACCTTTGGCGTAGGCCGGAATTTTTGTTTTCGTGACTATTAACCAGATTGATAAAGAGCAGACTGCAAGACAAGCAAGCAATAGTGCGCACTCCACCGTTGGAGCAAGCGGTGATCTCTTACACAAGCATTTTAGTCTCAATCGAAACTGCTTCCATCCTCCTGTATCGCAATTCTTTTTTTCCGAAGTTAATTGATGATGACTTCGATCTGCTCGTTCTCTGATGTTGATGAATTCATCCATAGCAGGAGTGTCGTCTGCGAGATCTCGGCGAGCATTCAGATGATTTCGGTATTTGGTTGCAGTGGATCGAGCGGAGATTGGTACTACTGGATAGACCATGTCATTTTTTTCTGGGGCAGCTAGACAAGTTGCGCCTTGCTCCCTCAAACGCCGTGGTTGCAATGGATCTACCTGCAGAGCAGGCAATGCGTTCCTTGTCGATTCAGGAGCAAGTACAGAGCTGTTAACCAAATTCTTTGATAGAGCTGTTCCATTCGTGTTGTATCTATCCCCATCTGTATTCCAGGATTCATGCCTCGCTGATTGACTCGGCGAATCGACAATGGCTGGAAGTGGGAAATTAACTTTCGCGGCAACACCTTGAGTTGAATAGACAGTTTGGATATCTTCAATTACCGGCTCAATTGGTAACATATAAGCAGAAGGTATACCCTCCACTCTCGCGAATATATATCCACAGACTTTGCCGCTCCAAATTACCCATGATCCAGAATCGCCATCCACTATAAGAGTCAGTCGACGAGCAGTAGATCAGGAATGGAGTTGATTACTTAAGGGGTATTCGAAGGCCAAGGAATAAACTTCATACGCAACCTGGCCATAAAGAAGCGTTGCTGGTGTGCGGCTCAAAAAGCCACCTTGAGGACCGGATCGGCCCGCACACACTAAAACGTCTTCGCTTGGAAGTTCATCGTTTCGCCAATACCCGCTCACAGTCTCAGGCACCATGAGAGCCAAGCTTGCCTGTTGAGTAGAGTCCGAAGAATTTGACTGGTTTTGGTGACTGGCACTTGTAGACCCATCCTTGAGATCTTGGATGGTACAGTCTTCATCACCGGCTGGCATGGTAGTTGAGCAAGCATTTCCATGCCTCATTTCACATAGATTAGGTAAAACGAATCCATCATCTAGTCGGAACAGTGCCCAGTCCATTGCCGCAACAGAAACTGGGGATGCTCCATTCGCTATTCCCGAGTCCAGCTGCACCTTCTCATTTCCAGACCATCTGTAGGAGTCTACCAATGCACACTTTTTGAAACCAGGAAGAGAAAAATGATCGTTTTCGGAGTTTGTAGTATCGTCTAGAAAAACAGCCTTTTGGTACATTGAGTGTGCAATTGTAAGAGCATAGTACCGATCTCCTAGGCGAATCGTTCCTCCAATGGTGCACGCGGGGTAATATCCTCCAGTATCTTCTGTATTGCATCGTACTCGTGCAAGACGACCAACAAGCGAAACTGCATTCAAGGTCTGCTCAAGTTCAACTGGACACCCAGTTCTGTCTCCTGGTTGTAGGGATATGCCATAAGATTGAGAAGCAAGTAAGACTCTCCACTTTCTCTTTCCCTTACCTTTATCATCTGCATCCTCATCTGCGAGAACCTTAAGATCAAGCTCCAGGTCGACTGCTTTCAAATACCTGGTGAAGTCGCTCTCGATGTCATTTCGCCTATGCTTAGAGCATATTACCAAGATGGTTGGTCTCATTCGATTTGGTTTAGGGCCAACCATGCAAAGCTTGAATACGGATAGGTCATTCTGACCGAGGTGCAAAGCTTCCAGCCGCTTTAGAAGACTTGTCCTCAGCACGCCTTTCCATTGTTCTTTCAATCGCTCTTCGGGCTGCTGTCTGATGGCCTCAAGTAGACCCTTTCCACATGGTATGAATTCCAGCGTTCCCCCATCTTCTGTATGCGATGAAGGAGCAGGTGTTTCCATAACCTGCTCCGTATGACTTGTTTGTAAATTGTCCAGAGACGTCGGGGTAGGACCAGCAGGCTCGGGTTTTGTTTCAGAGTCTGTCACTGTATTTTCTCCAGAGGAGACCTCTGTAGCGGAAGCATCGTAACATGGCTCAACCCTCTCGACATAATCCACTGGTGCGTCTTGTCTAAGCTGCGCTTTGCGTATTGATATCGCAGCCCTTTTCCTCCTCCAAAGATAACGAAGGCCGGCTAGAGAAGATATCGTGGGAACATCGCTAGAAATATCCACCTTGTCTAAGAAAGTGTATTCAGAATCCTTCGAAATCGAGGCTGAAGTCTGTACAGTGGTAAGGCTAGCCATTCGAGCGAGGCTGCGAACCAAATCTCAGCACAATTGGACTGAAGAACGGTGATAATGTTTCGGTGGGGTTGTATTATTCCAGTTTGTGATGGAATACTCTCGAAGTTAGTTTGTTGCTTAATCTGGAGTTATTTAGTTTTGAGTAGGAGTGTTGGGATGGGATTATTGCTCGGAATATGGAAAGCCCCGCGCTCAGCCTTGGGCGTTGGACCCTTGCGATATTGAAAAGGTGGCATGCCACATACCCAGATTTGACCGAGACAAGTCTGGCCTTTTATAACGTAGAGAAGAGTGAGGACATGATCGTGCAGTAAACATTTCAAGAATGGAGCTCGACAGTAAAAACATTCATAGCTCGCAATCACCAACATTCGCGATGGCGGGGCTCCTATCCACTTTTCTCCAGCTCCCAAAAGAGGAAATTAGGGCTGAAAAGTTCAAACAATTTTTGAGCTGCTATGATGATACTTGGATCAAGTCGAAGAAGGGAGATGAGGGAGAGCTGTTGAAAGCAGTCAGTCTCGAACATGTTCAAATTATAGTACAAATTATCTCGCGACAACTGCTCGACGCACCTGCCTGCCAGAGAGGCTCGATCCGGGCAGATTTATCTCGAGACCCTCAATTTCAGTATAATTCCAAGGACGGCCTCAACGCAGCCATCGATTTAGCTCTGCGACTGTGGCTGACGCTAAATTTTCGCAATGAACAAATTGCTACTGCAACTCCTTCTATCCAATGGGATGACCAGATGTCACTCCAAGATGTCGTCGTGGGGCAGTTCCCAACACCAAGGCTAGATAAAGAACTCGGTGAGAGGATGTTCGATTTCGTTCTTCCAGACAACTTTACCGTGGTGAAGTTGGTTCGGTATGGAGGAATCAAGATCGATTGGACGACTAGTCTCAACGAACATTTAGATTGGGACAGGAAAAACAGGACCTTGAAGATTTTCCCGTTGAAGTCTTACATGCAGGGACTAAGGAAGAGGTTAGAATATCTAGCGTGTCAATGACGAGACACACGCTAATCATCAAGGCAGCGACGTCGAAATCATCCCCAATAATGTCATTGACGAGTACACCAAGACCATCAACTTTCTCTTCCCAACTTGGGATGAAAAAACTCAAAAGTACTTGAAAAGAAAACATCAATCCTTCCGACTAGAAGCGCCAGTCGACTATCCTGGGCCCCTTTACCTCTCCGACTTTCATTTCTGGCGCGACCGTCTCTCAACTCTTTACACAGAATTCTGCTCTCCACCTCCTTCTATGACCCAATTATTCAACGATCGGAGGAACGTCTTGCAATGGTACACTTTCTGGTTCGCGGTTCTGATCGTAGCGCTCACGGTCATTTTCGGAATCATCTCTTCGGTCACGGCATGTTTGCAGACTAGATATGCTTACCGGGCTTTGCTTCTTGCTTTGGAAGCTGCTGATTCCGCTAGGGCTTGTCCTTCGGTGACGTGTGGGTCTGGGGAGGCATTCCTCAATGCTCGATAGGTAGGAGGGTGCGTCTACAGGCATCGAAAGAGATGGTATATTTCCGTGGCTGATTCTATGTATGTGACCAAGTTCATGACGAGATCCAGGACGTTCCTATACAATTAATACAGCAGATCCTCTTGGGTATCATATATCCAGACTAAATCCCGTACAACTTTTCCTGCTTTCATTTACATAACGACACAGCATCCCTCCAACTTCCTCAGTATCTTTGGCAAGAACTTCTTAGCTAGCTTTTCCAACTCCTCATTATCGTTATTTTGCTGCTGACCATCTTGGTAACCCTGTTGTTGACCAGGATAACCTCCTTGCTGCTGACCACCGTGTTGCTGTTGGCCACCATGGAAACCGCCATGACCCTGGCCTTGTTGATTCAAAGGAGGCATTGTCGCAGGCCCACCTTGTAAATTGATATACATACGACCAGCATTCTCTTCCGTAGTATATTGCAATCCCAATTCTTGACATACCTGCTCAACTCTCGGCTTGATCTTCTGGATATGATTTACGGAATGATTTCCTTTCCCAACAATACTGCCCAATATTAGCATACTCCCAAGATCTTCGACGAAAATACTTACACATGCAAATGCGTCTGGCCATTCTGCTGTGCATACCGAATCCTCTGCTCCAAAATCCTCTCCGCCTCCTCCACAAACTGTCCATGTAAATCAATCGTATCGTCCGCTACCCGTCCCGAGGCATTGTTTTCCCGGAAGATATAATCCGAGGCCTGCTTATTATATTCATCCATTTTTGCCGCGTGCGCCTTGCCCTCCTCTGACAATTGGTGAGCCGCTGCCCCATCGCCGCGTTCGTATGCTTGATGTGCCTATTTGAGTGTCAATTCGGGGTCCAGGGCATTGGGGAATGGAGGGGTTACTTTGTCGAAGCACGCACCCCGCTTTTGAGCTTCTCCGCGCGCGAGATCTCGCAATCGATCGTATTCGACTTCTGCATCTTGGCTCGAGGAGTGATTGAATGCTAGAAATGGATATTATTAGCACCAATGGCTTTGAACTTGGGGAAGAAGTTGGTGGACTTGGCGGGTTGGGGACTTGAGTACCTCTTCCCCCAATTTGGGTCATTGGATACGAGCTTGATGACATTTTGAGAAGGGGCGAGAATATGCGACCTTGAGGATGAGGTCAAGGGAGGAATTGATGTTGAGGAACGTGCGCTGTACTGGAGTTGCTGTGCTGGCGCACCTCGAGACCAAGGTTGCTAGCCTTGGATTTTAGTCAGGGTCGAGAAGGATTGGCGGCAAGGATCCGAATTGGCGACATGGATATTCTCAAGAATCTTCAGCCTCGTCGACATCAACAACGCATACACCAAGGCTCAGAGTCCTTCAATCTTATTCTGCATTCAGCATCAGAGGAAGGTATCGCTCGATCCCGCTTCCTCTAGTCGAGGACTGCATTATGCTACTTGTTCAGTTATCATAGATAGGGTGCTGATACTATTCTACAATTTGCAATTTGACATGTACAGTCTCTGTCTTAGGCATCAGCATTGAAATCGAATGATCATTCTATGAGTTGGAGTCTGTTTGCGAGACTAAATATAATGGGTCCGAGTCTGACTGGAAAGCATCAGAATCGCTCTTCCCCTACATCATCATTGATGATTTAGATTTTCGCTTTGTACCATTGACTTGCCATGATGATTTCCCCGAATGCACGTCTCGAATTTTAAGCTTATTGAATCATGACTGACTAATTTCACTTCGATCACACTAATATATTTAGTATTGCGCCGGCTGCATCGCGAGGCTGATAAAAAATCGCACTATTCTACGTTACAATACTTTCAACTCAAGGAATTTGTCCCAGCTTGCCATACCATGCCATATGCTCAAGTGCCCGGAGTTGAGCAACCCTCCAGGCCTTCAGTATATTATTCATCAACATCACCTAGTGCAATGACCCCGAGGACATCAATGATCTCGTGCAAACGAGTATCTTGAGCACCGTAAGAATCATGAGATCTATTGTCTACCTTATATCGTTGTCAAGCAAAGTTGATCTTTACGCAGTGGAAACTCATCCCCGAACCAAGAATGGTCGAAATCCGTTTTCTCAATCTTGAGTCTGAGGAGAATGGGCCCAATGACTGGAAGTTTATAGCCGGCATTCCCGCGCCTCTTCATGTCTGTCGTGAATGTCGAATCGAAGGTGTAGCATTAGTCAGCCAGCTCAAGATGCCTGTCTTCGTTCACAAATCGCTGTGTACACAGGGTATAAATGAGAAGAACATATCTGTCCCTGTCGAGAGGCTTTTCTAGATGGAGAATAATTGATGTAGGAGGAAGACTTTGGAACAGATTATAGGAGGTCGCGGTAGAGCAGTTCCTTCAGATGTGGACAAATGTCCTCTCAATTTGCCAGGATACAGATATGTGACCGCGTTCCTCCTATCTTGCCGTCCCTGACGTTCAGACTCCTTTGGTGACCCACTTTCTGGCTGTGCAAGAATCGTTAGGGCTTCATAGAAGTTCTTGGTATCCATCATACCTGTATTCGACAAGTGTCATCTCCCCAGAATTATCGGGATTGTTTCTAGGATTTATTGCCTCGTGCTCTGAGATAGCTATAGCGTCCTTCCTACCCGCCGTTACAGCCCCTTCCTCTACTTGAAAATTAAATAGGTTGGCGCATGATTCTTCCTTTGCTAGCTTCGACTTGTCTAACGTTTAGTACGTTGCAAACGGTCGAAAGAAGGGAAGTCATGTCCGCCAAAGCCACTCATTTATCTAAATGTGAAGTCTCGCAGAGGAAAATTGGAATTTCCCAGAATTGTCTATTCTAACTGCTTACGAGAGATCCCTGGTGAACCCCTCAACCGATAATTTGCCCTATAAGCCCGCTGAAAATTACAGGGAGTTATGGGGCAGTGACCACTATAAATTTAGGATTATCGGTTGACCAGTGAACTCTAGTATAGATTGGCGAGACATGCCATGACGGGTATAGGGTTGCATTAAAAATAGAAAGTCTATTTGTTCAAAAGTATATCTGTTCAATCGAAGGGTGGGTCTGGAATCCTTTTCAAATCCCAATATCCCATCTGGACTAATTCACCACGAGGGGGGGATCTTCATTCGTCAGTCGTGGTAGAGCCTGTGCGGACCTAGCCCTAAATTGAGCAAGGGCTCTTTGAATTCTTCGAAATGATTGGTTGATCTCCTTCGCCACAAATTACATCAATCAATTCTAGGTATCCTGCATTCAGTGACAGGCTCAGAATAGTTTTGATTTCGATGGGATCCCGAGGCGGTATCAGGTCCTGCTTATAAGCCTCAATCCTCCTTCCAAGAATACCCTACAGGCAAGGAATAGATCAAAAATAGATCTATGAAGTACATTGAAAGTGAGGCTATATCAGCTCCTTCTCACAGGCATCGAGATTCCTCGTTTTTCCAAGTATATTTACACAGGTGCCTTCTCTTGTTGTATCTATTATCACCTCTAACAATCAAAAAATTTCCTCATCCCTATCAGGTTCCAACATATCTATCTATTTAAAGAAATCAATTTAGATATTTCCTACAAAAGATGTATATTAGGTTCTTGATATCTCTTCTCCTATTCACATTCCTCACCAATGCAATTCCGCTTAGTCCGCGTTCGCCGACCGAGACATCAGATAAAGAAGATGCTGTCCCTAAAGCATACAAATCGCATACCGGCGACGATTTCTCTCAGTCACCCGATGATGAAGAACTACTTAGTACTAAGCTGGATTCCTTCTTCCATTATCAGTTTGACAAAGACGCAGGAGGGAACTTGGCAACAATCTATGTTCACAGCGATAGGTGGTCGAAAAAAGGAGTCATTGGGTTGTTTCAGAATAACGCTAAAGGATTAAAGCGCGAAGTCACAAATGTCCTGAAAGGAGCGGGGAGTTCAATAGCGTCAAGCGTCTGGAATCCCTCAACAAAAACTCCCTCAAGAAGCAAGCCAACATATGAGATTAAATTCTTGATAGAGGGTGAGGGAGGAGTCGACCTAAAAAGTTCTATTACTGCTTTAGAGACTTACTTTAGGGGGCTCATACCGGGCATAAGAGCTGAGGAGGGACCTGTCACTGAGGTGCAAAATACTGCTGCGAGCTATGGTGCTCAAGATGATTGGTAGGTGAACGATAGATTTTTCGGTTGAAAATGTTTACCGTCGTTACCGTCTTTGTTGGGAGCGGAGTTTATTCAATAAAAAGGAGTTATTGCTTTCCATGTTTCTGTGCTTACCTTGCCTACAGTTTAGAAATGTAGAAATATATGGTTCATCACATACCTTTTTCATATATCTCATGTTTCCCCTTACTCCGTTTGAAGTGCAGTGTCTTCTCTAGGATTAATAAGTTCTAATTACTAAGTTAAATACGCGAGATGTCGAGCTCGCACGCAATATGAACTTGCTCGTGAAGCTCGGTGAGATTATCTAGTGTTGAACCCCTTGTGGCTCCTATACATTGTCACGAGATTATAGACCATCATACGAAGATCATGCCGAGCTTTCAGAGTTACATATCTATGCAAGATGCACTGAAATAGTGAGAGGTACCTGGTGCTTCCGAAATGTCCGAACTAATATGTTTCGCCTATTCCTACTTGAATCATATCGTCTTTTTATGTCTATGTATGAATATTGAGCACTAAGCTTTCGTACGTTACAGCACGCCCAGTAGGCTCTGTGCGGGAGGCTCCACACAAACCTGGAACAGTCGGGTGACTACTCGATAAGATTGCAATTCTTTAATCTTCTAATCTATATGTGCTCTATGTGCAGTACAAGAGTTTGTAATACATGTCATTATCTCTGAAGCTAGAGCTTTTTAGACAAAAGCTACGACTTTCGAGCGACATATCCATAATTTAAATTATACCTAGTATCACAAAACAAAGCTTCTTCTCATTGGCCACCGTAACGACAATTCCTTGGAGTCGAGTCCTCTTTGTCGAGATCCGATTAGAACAAATGTTACCTGACATTGAGGCTATAGTTGATCCTACTTGGAAGGGGCAGCATTCCATCAACTGCACATATTGAAGCTCTTCGTGCATTTCCCGTATTTTGCTCTCATATACATTCAATTGACATTCAAACATCTGAGTATAATATCCATAGCATTTTTTTTATTGGCTCTCCTTAACGAAATATAGTTTTATTAGTATCATGAAGTATTTTCTTGGGTTATTTTTGCTGTTAAATATTTCTTTTGTCAAGCATCTCGGATCCCTTCAGTCTCATCGACTCCTGAGCTCAATAAAAGAATGGAAGGCGGATCTAGCTCTGGTAGGGAAACCGAAGAGCCTGTATAGTCAAGCGGTGCTGTTAATACCCAGGAGCATGTTGTACCTGCCCAGATCTCTCATGATGACGCCAGTACTTCCCATGCGGACCCTTGGAAAGAGCCCCAAGACAATTACGCAATCTTGCATTACAAGATTTCTAGCAGCGAGATAAAAGTGTATTTTCAAAGCTGTGGTGGCCATCCTCGTTCGACATCATAAAATACGGTTGTAAGGTTACGCTCTCGGCATATCTCGCTGCAAGCAAGATCATCCAACTCGACCATTCTTCGAATTACTTTCAAAAGAACAAAGATAGCGAAATAGTCGAGGGTTCCTAGAATCCTTCGAAATCGGGAAAAGGGGCCGATAAGATTTGTGAAATCGTTTATGCAGTCGAGATACTCCGGCCCGCGGCGATTCAACCTCTTAAGACCGTTAAAATATCACAAAGACTATTTCGAAGATACTCTCCCAAGCATAACGACTAAGGAGAAAGACGACTTATAGTCTGAGGTCATGAGGCAGCGGAGTCAGCCAGTAAATCTGTGGTGACAACACTGATTATTGGTAGAAATACTGGTCTTTTATATTACTACCTTTTCTGTCTTTGCTCATATAAAAGTTCTATCAACAAAAGGAGAATTTATTACAACTGCTTTATTTTCAAATAATTGGAATGCTGTCACGCATCTCAGAAGTGAAGGTGGCTTGATCACGTGTTTATGCCCCTTTTATTGACATTACAGAGTCAATGTCAAAACTATAGTTATGCCAAGACTCGCGATATGGGTCGATTAAGACCTCAGGTTTTTCCCCTTTCAACAAAATGGAAGCAGACAACTAAACGGGATTCCTCAGGTTTGATCATCATGCCTGTCGCTTTTGATTTGTTTCTTGCCTTCAAACCCTAATTGAGTAATCATCTACGTAAAGTACTCACGCTACGCTTGAGCTTGGAGCAATATACTCACATGCTCATAGATTGTGGCTTTTGAGCGAGACGGTGCAGAGGAGTTAGTGGCGGAGCAATCACATATTGGCTGGTATTTTATGTACGTTAAAAAGGGGCAGGGAGATGTCAATATTATCTGGCAAGTTCAAATTGGGTAAGCCTATGATTTACTTATGAAGGATGAGGCGAAGTTTGTATTTCGAGTGGAGTCGTCTCATTGGCCGTCTTTAACGACATCTCAATTAAAAATAGATGAGTGGGTACTTGAAATTGAATTCTCTGTATCCAGACACAATCAGAAATGATTATTGTTCTCGGATAACGAGGCTGTAGCAAATCCTAATCCGAATGTCTTGTTATTACCATGCATAAAAAGGGGCTCTTCTGCACCTCATTATGTCTCATACATTGAGATTCCCAGACTGCATCATACTCAGTATTCGACGTTCGATTAGCAAACCTGTCGCTTAAAAATCTTTCCCATCTAGAAATTACAAGATGCATTGCTTCTCTTGGCTGTCCCTCCTTTCATGTACATTGCTCATCAATGCTGCTTCAGAACCGCTCTCCCATGTTCCATCCTCCCAGCTCGTCATGTGATGCCCGCCTTTATTACGAAGAGCTTGCAGACAACCAGATAAAAGTTTTTGTTCAAAGTAGCAATTGGTTCATGCATACAGCTCGCACATCGTGGGCTGGAAATTTCGAGAATAACGCTGCATTAATGAAGGAAGAGATTATGGAAAGACTCAAGGGTTATGGCCCTGAGTTTGCTCACTTGCATTCTGGTGGACAAGAAATAGAGAGTACAATGGTAGGGGGTTCCTGGAAAACTAGTGGGAAAGATGCAACTACCGCAAAAGATGGGCCACTAGCGGCTGGAAATTTCTATGAGATTGAATTCACCATCCAGAAGTCTAATGGATGTGAAACGAAGGCTCCCATGGGCAAATTACAGCGTTACTTCAAGGAATTCTTCCCATCTATTGAGGTACAAGAGGGGGGTGATGGATATGCGAAGAATAAATGATGAGATTGAGCTGATTAAAATGTGCAATTGAATATCGTTTTATCATTGTTGAACTTATTTCTGCGAGAGTTTTGTCAAATATAATGGGTTTTCGATGGCATGGTTATGTCTCTGTAGCGGGTTAGAATATACTTTGTTTTGATTACTCACTCTCTTAGTTGTAATCTTATCGAATCGCCTTTAATCTCAATACTTTCCAAGATTGTTCTGAGATTCATTTCGTGACTTTATATTGAAGACTACTAGATGCTGTAGTCTGAGAAAGTGTCAGTCATGTGAATCTGATCAACAATTTCTCCTATGTCAAATCTCCACATCAATCCACCTTCCCCTCCCTCAACATCTTCTCTCCCTAACCCTAACCCGAAGGCTCTACGATCTGCAACAAACCCACCCTCCGTCCTTATCTCCCTAATCAACCAACCAATCAAAATACCATTTCTAACCCTAACCCCAAATGCGATATGCAACAAACAATTCTCACTGTCTCACATTCTCCAAGAAGTGGACCTCGGCAATTCCCGTGGTTGAATCCCCTCATCTAAAAGCTCACCAAACCCAACCCTCCTAGAGCGATCCTTTCAAACCCATTAACACCTTGCCCTCGAAAAGCCCTTGGTCCGATCTCCCTTCTGCTGATTCCCCGCCACTATAATCATAATCTTAATACAAGTCAGGTGATTATATTTCCATGGAAAAGGGACGGGTCACGTGTCTCCCAACGACGACCTCGAGTCGATGAGAAGGAGAGTGTTGATTGGATTTCAATCAACGACAGCCTGTTGATGAAAAGCAAAAGCTTTTGTTGCACATCGTAGGTATTTTGATTTGAACCGACCTTGCATAAGAGGGTGGGCGAATGGGGAAGGTGGGGTGTTGATCACTGCATCCGAGTGCAGGGATTGAGAATGGTATCTATGCGCATTGCATGCTGTACTTAAGCTTCAGCTTCTGAGCTCTAAGGTTCAAGTTCGCAGGAGCTTGGGTAGGGAGGAAAGCTTATAGGAAATTGATTTTGTCATTGTGGTGGAGTCGAGATGGATGGAAAATGATTCTTTTGAATTTGTCACTTTTTCCTTCATCCAGATACATGCAGATACTTCTTAAGGCGTGGTCTTAATGAATGATGGATCTTCTTGACTGTATCCATTAATCACTATCATCATCTTCGATAACTATTGCGAATTTGGAGGAGGTTCATTCTGTGTCGTCCTCCGCCTGAAAGTGCTTTATTATCCCCCTTAGTGATTCAGAAGAGTTAAACGGACAGTCTGGCCTACGTGTTTTTGGTAACTCTTTCGGCTTCCCGAAGTCGATGTGATTGCGTTCCACCCAAGTACCATATCATCTTGAAGTGCGACTGCTCTCCTAAACTCAAGACATGCACGATAGGCATTCGAAGTAGATCAATCTGCAATGGCTGTTGTACAGTTCTCGTGACCGCGCCTAGGACGGACGGCGGTTATGCCCGATCGTAGACTTCTATATGCCACATAATGAAAATCCTAGTAAGCCTTCCTGCTGCAGATATACCCACCAGTCAATATCCTTGGCGTCATCGACGCTATCATACTTGATATACAAGGACTCTAGTGCCTTGATCATCTTTTGAAGTGCTCTGCCAGAGGTTCCATGATCCATTGTTTGCAAGACATTCAGGATGTGTTGTCGTTTGCTCTTTGAGGTCACCACAGTACCGCAAAGAAATATGGCCATGGTGTTCAAGGGCGCAATGGCTACGATAGCATTCCCGCGTGCAGAGCTGAGAGATATTATCTCCGATGCCGCATTTTGGACATTGCTTTCTTCTGCCACAGACAAAGACCGGCGTTGACCTGAGAACATAGTCGTTCGCGAGGCAATGAACAGCATTCTCAGTTCGAAATGTACCTGTGGTATATATTAGCGCGATGGCCTCGAGATGATAGGAAAACAAGGATTTGGTGCTGGGGAGACTGCACTTACTGTGTCGTAGAGCGTGCGGCATGGTATAGGATTTTTGGCATAAAAGGGCTCGTTGGTGCTCGTGGGAAGATCAGGGCATGCACGAATCCATTCTTCAATTTCCTGTCTCTTTCTATCTCCATCCTCAATTGCTAAAATGCCGTTAGCGTAAACTTGCCCCTATAGCTTTAGTATTTACCTTGGCATATCTCAGCACTTGCCGCTTGACCTTTCTCATTGAAGAGCTCGATGGCATGGTACAGTATTCTGTAGTACCATCCAATAAGAATCCCAACTTTGGTAAGTGCAACGACCATTGCTTGATCCCTGCCGAAATATCCTTCGATGACATGTGTTCCTTCATTGAGCTCCTTCCATACTGTCTGAAACAGGCCTCCTATTAAGGTATCAGGCAAGATGCCCTTGCTTTGGCGCCTGCTAAATATATTGTACATGTTGAGATATAAACAGAGATGCACTGCGCAGAAGACAGCCTGCTCACAACAATTCGAGCATTCCAACTCGGTGCAAGGAACGCGCGAGGTGGTGGCTCTGGTCCCATAAAACCATAGCAAAAGATGTGTCAATCGTTCAAGGTGTTGTATTTCCAGGTTTGTTGCATCCTCTCCACAGGCAGCAATCTCATACCTAGGAGCTCATGTCAGTATAGAGTACTCTCAAGGGGGGGGGAGACCAACAATATTAAGAAATAATGTGTGTAAATCAACTGCACCGAAGGAAGTTCATCCTGACGTTCACGAAGTGTCCTAATCGAGTTGTCATAATGTTCTAAAGCATCTATACGATCTTGCTTCTCATACTTATGATAGGAGAGTGCAGAAAGTGCCATCATGGCATGATAGAGCGGTTGAAATTGAGGGGCAATAAGCTCAAAAGAGTCTAATTCCTCTCCTGGGTCATGGCAATACGGTTTGCAACCAGAGGGCACCTTTTTCCTAATCATTGCACTTCACCCGGGTAAGCGATAAGATATAGGTGCACGAACCAGCAATACTCACTTATAGGCCACTACTGCACGATAGTGGTTGTAATACCTAGGGCGATTTAGCTGATAAAATATTTGGCACAAGCTTGTGGTCTTACTGGAGATCCGCGCCTTTGGCCTTAGCTATCTGGAACATGTTATGTAGGGCGTTTGCAGGCGACCCGGACGCGCCCGGAGTTATCTCAATAGATGAGCCATACAGCGATCCCTCGGAGACCAGAGAGTATGCCATAGATGTGTCGAAAAGGTGGTGATTCTGTTGTGATAAGGTGGGTCGTCCATGTGCAACCTGAGATGTTGACAGACCTGCTGTGTGAAGGGGGTTTTCTGGAGCAACAGGTCTAGGACTGCTTGACAATGAAGAATAACCACTTTCATAGTGGTGAGGAGCTGGGTACGGACCAGATTTGGAGTAGAAGTAACTCGAACCTGCAACCATTCTTCAGTCTGCAACCAGCAACATTGTGATTGGGATGCATCTACATGACTTCGTCCTATCCGTAGGTCTTTCTGTTGTTGTGCTTGCTCTCTGGTCATTGCTCGTGCCGTCGTGCTTTTCTTGATTTGGTTGCCCTGCGCTCTCTAGTACGTCCGACTCAAAATGGAAAGCCAAGGATGGCGTATTCCGTGTATCTGTTATTCTTTTGATCAATTTGGTTGATGAGCGAGAGCGTATTCAACCCACCACTTTTTTTCCAGATGGAATCATCCTCTGAAGTGACAGCGGATAGTGCTTTTCTTGCTAGAAGTGATTGTCAACAACAGAATCTATTGCTTCTACCTAGTAAACTACTTGCTTCGCTGGGTGTGGTCTATGAATTTGAAGGATTTCCGCTCACGATTGCATTGTAGTCCCAACCGCTGGCAGTTTTGACAAACAGGAAATTCCTTGCTACATTTGACCTTCCGATCCTGTGGAACAAATTATCCTAGGCCTGGCGGCTGAGGGACTATAAGTTTGACTTTCACATACATGGCAGGTCCGGCATGTTGGTCTCTCTGAGGTTTTCGAGGGTGTGCCTATACTCAGGCCGTCAGAGCAGACTGATAGATTACGAAACGGTGGCATTTTGAACACCCGAGGTTATTGGAGTTCTGGAGATGATGCAGCGTATGTTCTGAACCTTTGTGAAGTTCTGAATTTGGTCACGGGAATTACCTCAGGTAGGTAGCCTCCACTTGGAGCTTTTATGATGTCACGTTTCGCCGGACATTTGATTAGACTTCTGAAGGATGTTGTCATGATTTTGGAAGCTCCATCATGATAGATTGATAAAATATATTTACCACAGACGAAATATTCTTGGTTGAACAAAAGAATTTGAGAAAAAATTCAATAGGTAGATGCAAGTCTAGAGATTAAAGTCAGGTTGAGTAAAGAGGATGCAGATCACGTGGGAATTTTGCGTCACTAGCAAGGGGAGGCGCGATAAGCAGAATTCAGCTTCGAAAGCTTCAAGCTTGCAGATTTTGAATGGGAATCCTGCAGGAACAGATTCGCCACTGGGTAGGTCTGAGTCGAGACTCGACCCCGTTTTTGAGGGCGAGAAGGATTGGACGAAGAGAGGCTCAGCAAACATAAGACAGGAAGGCGAGCTCAACGTGAGACGAATAACAGAACAAGAATATTCTAATAAGGGATACCTGTCCTAGCCCGGAACACCACGCAAGCGCTCGTGGTACAACTTTTGGAACGCTGGCGGATGTCACTCATGTCATTCGACCGGACTTCTAGGAAACGCCCCTTTTAAGAACCGCGCGTCGAAAACTTAACAGCCCGGCAAGCATCGATCGATAACGAGCATGGACTTATCGCAAATTCTATCATCGCAACGGGACTTCCCAGAAAAGATCTCGTTCCAATATCTCGCGGTGCTGCAATATGCAGCCGCCTGAGTAATGAACCTGTAAACGAAGCTGGAGCCGGCACGAGAACTGGCATGAGAACTGGCACGAGAACTGAGTCGGGATCAAGGGGCTTTAGATAAAAAGTGCCGAGGAGCACCATTTCATGGTGAGGAAGAAGAAAGTTCCAAAGTCCCGTCCCAAGCATCTAGAGACGATCTCTTAAGAAATCTTGTTTTCTCTCAGAATAAATGGCCGCCACCTTATCGTCACTCTCATGCCCCTTCTCTCAGCTCTTATTCATCGGACCTTCTCGCCTCTTTCAGGCTCAACTCGTCGCTTTTGTCCGTGGGTCAGGGATTCTCCCGGACCCTACCGCTCAAAAGGATTAGCATATGCATGATTTTAGTTGGCGGCAAACTTTAATTAGGAACCTTTTGAGCCTGTCAAGGCACGAAAGTTTCTTTTGAATTGGGGGCATGGCACGGTTGTGTGAAGGATGAGGCTACTGATGGGTATGATTGCGCCGGCATTGCATATATTGATAGCAGAAAAGGGCGATTGTTTATTTTGAGAAGGGTTGCATGAATAAGGACAATTGAACAGGAGAAGGGTTGGATGGGTCACCCCACATTATCATATGGGGATTTTATAGCGGAGCGTAGGCCTGTGAGACACCACGAGCTCCCTATCAGAACTTCCAGCGGTTGAGCTCAGAGCCTGTGACGCGGACAGCCTGGGTCAAACCAAGAGGTCAGGACGCGCATGCTGCAATAATAATGATGGATGTCGATATTTGCCTCCCTGTGAAGACGTTTTGTTTGGTTGGTACAGGCCTGGAACTCGTACGAGGACGTTGCATTCGATGCAGGAAAGCGCGCTGGGATTTCTCCGGGCTGCAACTTCTCAGTGTCACCAATAACACTGCCACCCGGCTGGAAAGACGAAAGACGAAAGACGAAAGACCAAAACTATCCCTTGAAGATGCTCCTAATTTGATGAATTCGATAATTCATAGGTCGCGCGCTCTTTCATGACGACTCAAGACCAAAGGATTAAAATTCGATAGAACGGGGCCATCTTAGTTGCCGTACGCCAAACCCCAGTAACCAAGGTTTAGTGTCTAAGCGAGAGAGGAACAGGCATAGGATCCTCACCCTGAGACAGCCCGCCGAGATTGCATTGAGGGTGTGTTGAAAACCCAGGACCACGAGTTTATTAGATCACCGACTCCCAATCTACGCCTGACCCTCTCTCTTTCTTTCCCAACCGTTTGTCAATTCTTATATTCGAGACGACGGGATCAATTGTTCAATTGTTCAGGACTTCATTGTTTCTGGATTCGCATTGATAGATTTGGCCGGGGCCAAAGACGTTCAGGAGTGCTAATTTTGTACCTGGATATTCTGCAGATTGCGTTGCATCTCAGTAAGCTACGAAAAACCATTACAAAGAAAGCATCAAATTCTGCGCAATCTATTCACGGTCGATTAAGTCTCGGAGACGAGATCATCAAGAAAGTAACTCGAAATCGTGGTCGTGGTCGTCTTGCTCCTGCTTCTTCAACAATACCTCATTCTCAACAGACCTCTCGACTCCCCAACCTCTCGCAACAACAATCTGCAAAACAGATACCTACCATCATCATGAGCAACCTGAATGAAAAATCCGAGGCTGCGACTACCAATGTCCTCACCATCACTCGTCCCGCAGCCACACGCCAACATTCCTCGCAACAAGTAGACATCCTCACCACAATTGAAGACAACGAATCCTCGCACACCCTTACGCCAACCCACACAAATAGCCACGACGAGAAAGCCACCGATCGCGAAACCTCCCCTTTCTCCCCGTTCTACAACCCTAACCCTACACGCTACTCCCTCGAAGCTCAGAAATCCGAATCCAAACAGAACATCAACGTCATCCAATCTGCCTACGATACCGACGTCGAAGCCTGCCTCACGCCACAAAAGACCCAAGCTTCATGCAGCAAAGCCGGTCTGTTAAAGACAAAGAGCGCACACAATGTCGATTGTACGGTATGGCCAGGCCAACGGGCCATGAAGATGAAGCAGAAGGCCATGCGAAGGGAGAGAAGGCGGCATGGAGTCTGTGGATGCATGGCCGGTATGGATAAGAAGACTAGAACGTGGATCAAAGCGTTGATAATTCTGGTTGTGGTGGGTGCGGCGATTGGGTTGGGGATTGGAATTTCGAGAGCCGTGGGAGGAGGTATTTGGGAGAATAAATCGAATTCGAATGCGCCGATTTCAGGAAGCTGATCGTCCAGCTAGGTTTGTCCTCTTTCACCCCAAGCCCTTTGTGTCTGAAGCTAATAATCGTCTAGTCCTCGATACCGCTCGATTTTCCATAACCCTAGACCGGACCTTGGTCCATCAACTCCATAATGACCAACGCCTACACGCATTTCCTTCGCCCATCTCTTGGGGCGCCTTCTTGTACATAACTTTCCCTGCTGGCTCATCCAATTAGCTAGCATGTTTGGCGTTCCGGCGTCTTCCCTTCCGCCACAAATCAGCGACGGGAAAACAGCACATCGCCAGCAGGTCGCGACCATCACACCCTTCGTATCTCAGCTGGTTCATGATGTGGATATGGATTTCCTCTCGTCCTTCTCATTGGCTAGCTTTTGTTTGCTGGTCGAAAGGAGCTTCTTAGGCTACGGAGTGTGTCGATCGAGATGTCGGCCTGCGTGTATAGAGTGCTTCATGATATGATAGATAGGAAGACAGAGAAACAGAAAGGGAGGAAGAAATGAAAGACTTTCACATCCGTTCTATTGACCTATCTTTGAAGGAAGAATGTGAATTGCTGTGAACAAATAGGCACGAGAATAACTCTATTCCCGTAACCTCAATAAGTGTTCATACCAACAACACACATTCTAAACTCCAAACACCAACCACGAAAATAAAACTCAAATACCAAACCAGAAACAAGAAAAAAGGACAGCAAGCTTACCTTATAAACAAACCATCCCACGATATGTCAGCACCAATTCAGCCCCGGACGCCGAGGAATGCTCTTCGGAGTTTAGGGAGCGCCGAAATAGAGATATGAATTTTTATGCAAGGCGTTCACGTGTGGTTTATTTGTGTAGGGCACCAGAACTGCATCGCTCATTTATACTGAAAACTCTGGCTACAAAGGCCGAAGGCGTATTTTCATACCACAAATTCGTCTTGGACAAGGTCATAGACGATCATCACCCGTGGCCTGGTCTTCAAACATTATTCTCCATTGCTAAATTGATAGAACTGCAAGCCCTCGCCGAAGGATTCAAATTTCTCTTGGATCTTCGGAGATTTTCACGAGCAGCTCGTGGAGAAAATCCTCCGCAAGGACCAGTACGAAAGCTATATCATGTTGGAGATTGTCTTACTATATGAAGGAGCCCTCGATATAGTTGAATTCTATTCTGTAGTCGAATG